>Ga0335081_10019379_pt1 | contig 11001 bp, 11 predicted proteins | sample Lox_Sample_35_FD_206713 | JGI IMG/M metagenome (GOLD analysis project Ga0335081, IMG submission 206713) | Soil microbial communities from Loxahatchee National Wildlife Refuge, Florida, United States - Lox_Sample_3.5 | ecosystem: Environmental > Terrestrial > Soil > Wetlands | place: USA...
CCCGCCGTGGCCTGGTGGCGGTTCGGGCTCAACCCGGTCGTGGCCTTCTGGTTCGCCTACGTGGTCACCCGTCCGCTGGGCGCGTCGCTGGCGGACTACTTCGGCCGGGCGCGTTCGCTGAGCGGTCTCGGGTTCGGCTCCGGACGGGTCGCGGTGATCGTGACGATTGCCGTCGCCATCCTCGTCGGCTACCTAGCCGTCACCCGCCGCGACATCCAGCCGCCGCCGGTCCGCCCGGCGGGGCCCGGGAGGCATCATGAAATGGCGCCAGGACAGACCGCGCGCCACGGTTATTAAGGGTGCCGTGGGTAGATAGGGGGGATGGTCAGGATAAGGCGCTGGGTCGTGGGCAAGCGCAAGGAGGTCATCTGGTCCGAGCCGAGACTGCCGCCCTTCATCAAGATCAACCCGGAGAGCCCGCCGGGCCTCGGGGAGGGGCTCCAGCCCGGTGATCTGTCGATGGGCGTGGCCGCGGAGGAGTTCCTCAGGATGCCCGAGGACGAAGACGAGGGCGAGCCGGTCTGACTGGGGGTCCTCGCTCAGGTCAGCTGCGCTCTGATGGCCTCAAGCGCCAGCCGGATGTTCTCCACCGAGTTGGCGTAGGAGAACCGCAGGAAGCCCTCGCCGTACGGGCCGAACGCGGTGCCGGACAAGGCCGCCACCCCGGCGTCGGCCATCAGCCTGGCCTGCAGATCCGCTGAGGTCTGCCCCGTCCTGGTGATGTTCGGGAAGGCGTAGAACGCGCCCTGCGGCTCGACGCAGCTGATGCCGGGGATGTCGTTGAGGCCCGCCACGATGATGTCCCGGCGGCGGCGGAACTCGGCCACCATCTGATCGACCGCATCCCACGGGCCCTCCAGGGCGGCGATCGCGGCGTACTGGCTGAACGCGGACGTGCACGACACCGAGTTGATGGCCAGCCGGGTGACCGGCTCGACCAGGGCGGGCGGGAACACGCCGAAGCCCAGCCGCCAGCCGGTCATCGCGAACGTCTTGGACCAGCCGTCGAGCAGGATCGTCCGGTCCGCCATCCCGTCGACATCGAGCACGCTAGCGTGCTGGTGCCCGTACCGGATGGCCCAGTACACCTCGTCGGACAGCACGATCAGGTCGTGCCGCAGCGCAATGGCGGCGATCGCGTCGCAGTCCTGGTGGGTGAGCGCGCTGCCGCACGGGTTGTGCGGCGAGTTGATGATGAGCAGCCGGCTCCGGTCGGTGATCAGCCGCTCCAGTTCGTCGGTGTCGATGCGGAAGCCGTTGCGCTCGCGCAGCGGAACGGGCACCGGCACCGCCCCGGCGAACGAGGTGATCGACTCGTACATCGGGAAGCCTGGATCGGGATAGAGCACCTCGTCGCCCTCGCTGGCCAGGGCGAGGATGCTGAAGAACATGATCGGCTTGGCCCCCGGCGTGACCACGACCCGGTCCGGTGTCACCCGCATCCGGCCGGTGCGCTCCAGGAAGGCGGCCACGGCCTGGCGCAGCGGCGGGATGCCGGGTGCGGGTACGTAGTGGGTCGCGCCCGCGTGCAGCGCCTCGACCGCGGCCTGGACGATGTGCGGCGCGGTCGGGAAATCCGGTTCGCCGATCTCCAGGTGGATGATCTTCCCGCCGGCGTCCTCGATGGCCCGGGCCCGGGCGAGGACCTCGAAGGCGGACTCGGTGCCGAGCCTGGCCACGCGGTCGGCGAGCCGGATTTCTGTCATGGCCCCGATGATAAATCTGTGACTGTCTTAGCGGCTCAGGAGAGGCTCGATGCGGGCGAGGGACTCCCTGAGGTTGGGCTCGGAGGTGGTGTCGCGGGCGGCCGGCAGGGTCAGCCAGCGGAGCTGGGCCTGGGCGTTCTCGGCGCGGATCGCGTCGGGGCTGGCGGTGGCCATGAAGAACCTGACGTCGGCGTGCTCGTGGGCGGGTTCGCCCTTGCCCGGCGGCACGTTCACGATGGCCACGTGCCTGATCGCCTCGTCCGGCCAGGGCACCAGGTCGGCCAGGCCGGTTTCTTCCTCTGCTTCCCTGGCGACGATGGCGAGCGGGTCGGTCTCCCCCGGATCACCGTGACCGCCGACCTGCAGCCAGGCCTGCTGGCGCTGGTGCCAGCGGAGCAGGACCCGGCTGGTGGGCGGGTGAACGATCAGCGCGGACGCGGTGACGTGCAGCGGGAGGTCACGCCGGTACGGATCGCCGGAGGCCTCCAGGAGGGCCCGCACCCGCTGGATGTCGGCGATCTCGGTGCTGCCTTCCGGGCGGTAGCGGTCGAGAAGCGCGGTCAGTTCAGCCACCGAACAAGTATGACGGGCGCCCGGTCACGCCGGGGGTGCAGGCGAAGATGTCGCCGGCGTGCGGTTGCGCGGCCAGGTCGGCGGGGGTGAAGTTCTCCCTGGCTGTCGTGATGTACAAGGTGTCCAGGTCCGCGCCGCCGAACGCGGCCGAGGTGACCTGCGTAACCGGCAGCCTGACGACCACGTCGGCGCGGCCGTCCGGCAGGTAGCGCCGCAGCTCGCCGGAACCCCAGACGGCGAGCCAGAGGCCGCCCTCGGCGTCCAGCGTCAGGCCGTCCGGCAGGCCGCCAGAAACCTCCGTGAAGCGCCGGCGGGCACCGAGCGCGCCGGCGTCCGGGTCTGAGGCCGCCGTCGGTGGTCAGGCCGACGGTACCCACGTCATCCCCGGTGCCGAACGAGCTATGCGCGCCGCTGGTCACGTCGAGCGCGTGCACCTGGCCGCGGAGGATGTCCACCCAGCGGAGCAGCCCGCGGGAGGCGTCCCAGACCGGCCCCTCGGCTAGCTCGCACTGGGCCGGGACCGCGATCTCGGCGTCGATTTTCCTGGTCACGACGCCCCTACAGCCAAGATGGCCCTGTCTGTTCTCTCGTATAGCACCTGACCAGCCTCCTCTTACGACGTGGATGCCGCAACCATGGGGTACTAGGTGAGGTTGGTGAAGGTGGTCCAGCGGCGAACGCATTCGGCGAAGAAGGCGTTACGGTCGGCGGGAGGGTCTCCCACGACATTGTGCAGCTGGCCGAAGACCTCAAACGAGACGACGCCGAACAGGTTCGTCCATACCATCAGCGCGCGCTGGACGAGCGGGGCGGGGACGCCGGCGGGCAGGTAGGAGCGGATCGGGGCGAGGGCGGCCGCCACCGGCTGCGCTTCCGCGTCCCGGATGTCGGCGTCCGGCAGCCGACCCGCGGCCGCCGCCTCGACGATGATCCTGAGCAGGAGGGTGGTCACCCGTGAGGCGGGCCGGACGGTGTCGGCCGGGGCGGCGTAGCCGGGCACCGGTGAGCCGTAGATGAGCGCGTACTCGTTCGGGTGAGCCAGCGCCCAGGCCCGGACGGCCGCGCAGATCGCGGTGAAGCGGCCGGCCAGGTCGTCCCGGCCGGCCGCCGCCTCGCGAGCCTCGGCGGCCGCCCCCAGTGAGTCGTAGGCGTCGATGATCAGCCTGGTCAGCAGCTCGTCGCGGCTTCCGAAGTAGCGGTACAGGGCCGAGGAGGCCATGCCGAGGTCCCGGGCGATGGCCCGCAGGCTCAATGCCGGGGCGCCGTCGCTGGCCAGGTAGCCGCGGGCCGTGTCCAGGATCTCCGCGGTGATCTCCGCCCGGGCGCGTTCCCGGGCCGTGCGCGGCACCGAATCGGTCACCCGCCGATGATCGCACAGAAACGAGATCGATGACAACAATCGAGAGCACTGCTCTTGAATTATGCCGCCAGATGCGTACCATGGAATCGAGAGCACTGCTCACTAACGAGAGCGGTAGGTGCAAGGAGGTTCCGATGGGTGAATCAGTCCTGGTCCTCGGGGCGGGCGTGATCGGCAGCCGGGTGGCCGGGCTGCTCGCCGAGCGCGGAGACCGCGTCACCGTGGTCAGCCGCCGCGGCTCCGGGCCCGCGGAGCCTCTCGCGGTCACCCGGGTGGCCGCGGACGCGGCGGACGCCGGGGCGATGACCCGGATGGCCGAGGGCGCCTCGGTCATCTACAACTGCGTGAACCCGCCCTATCACCGCTGGCCGGCCGACTGGCCGCCGATCGCCGCCAGCGTGCTCGGCGCCGCGGAACGCAGCGGCGCGGTCCTGGTCACGCTGTCCAACCTGTACGGCTACGGTCCCGGTGGCCCCGGCGGTTACGACCAGGCGCACCCGCTGACCGAGGCCACGCCGCTGGCCGCGACGGGCCCCAAGGGCCGGATCCGGGCGCGCGTCTGGCAGGACGCGCTGGCCGCGCATCAGGCGGGGCGGGTCCGGGTGGCGGAGGTCCGGGCCGCCGACTTCATCGGCCCGGGCGCGCAGAGCGCGATGGGCGAGCGGATCGTCCGGCACGTTAGGCAGGGAAAGAACGTCTCGGTGCTCGGCCGCGCCGACGAGCCGCACACCTGGTCGTTCACTGACGACGTGGCCCGCATGCTGGTAACGGCGGGGACCGATCCCGGCGCCTGGGGACGCGCCTGGCACGTGCCGTCGAACGAACCGCGCAGCCAGCGCCAGGTCATCGACGACCTCGCCCGGGCCGCCGGGGTCGGTCAGGTCCGCGTCCGCGAGATCCCCCCGGTCGTCCTGCGCGGAATGGGGCTCGCCTGGCCGCTCATGCGGGAGCTGCGCGAGACCGAGTACCAGTTCCGCGACGACTTCGTCATGGACTCCTCGGCCGCTCAGGCCAGCTTCGGCCTGAAGCCGGCACCGTGGGAGGAGATCGTCGCCGCCACGGCCGGTTCCGCTAGCCGGTGAAGAAGCGGTAGGACCCCACCTCGGTGAAGGCCTGGGCGACCGGGGGCTCGTCGCAGCGGTCCCCGATGCCGACCTGGAACTCACCGAACGCCTTGACCTGCAGGATCGGGCTGGGAGCGCGCTCGGACTGGGTGATGTGGACGAAGGTCACCTGGTCATCCAGCCTGAGGGTGGTGTACCGGAAGCCGTCGGGCCTGGTGCGGTGCAGTTCGGCGTAGACGGCGCGGACGAGTTCGGCGTTGGCGTCGGCCTGGTCGGGCTTGGTCCGGTAACGGATGATGCTCTGCTGCATGGTTATCTCCTCCTTGTGGTCCGTCACTGGTTCAGACACCGGGCGCGGCTGTGGTTGATCGATGAGTTTCCGGCGCCCGCGTTGTCGGTATGGGAGAAGGAGGTTGCCGTGGTGACCGAGGCGACACTGGAGCGGGCGCGAGGCGGGGACGACCGGGCGTTCGGCGAGCTGACCGACCCGTACCGCGGCGAACTCCAGCTGCACTGCTACCGGATCCTCGGCTCGGTTCGGACTGCCGCGGATGCTCGCGTGAGTGGGCGGGTTGCGGAACCGGGGTGGCTGCGGAAGATGGCGTGGCAAGTACTGGGTCTCCGCTGAGAGCTGCCCTGCTAGACTGGGTGTCTTCGAATGATAGTTTGGGCCTCCACTGCATGAACACTGGTTCGGCCCCGGACCGGTGAAACGGCAGAGCTGCAGAGGCATATAACGGCAAGGCCGGTAACAGCGAGCGAGCCCACAAGGGGTTACCGCTCCTTATCGGCTCTCGACTGGACACGGTGGTCTTCTCCATGTCAGCCTGTCGTGCAACACCGCACTCGGCCTGATTGAGTGCAGGTACGAACTGGCCCGCGCGTACCTGGACAGCCCTCCAGCGCAGCTCGCAATGGTGGACGCTGCCTGACCCGGAGTCTGGTAGGCTCTCGTCATTCCGGGCCGTTGGCGCAGTGGGAGCGCGTCTCCCTGACACGGAGAAGGTCAGAGGTTCAAATCCTCTACGGCCCACCAGTAAGACCCCTACTTTGCAGCAGGCCTTGTAGGGTCTGTGCCTGCCGGGCGGTGCTTCGAAGCTTGAATCCACTTTCTGACCTGCCCACCTTTGTGCGTCGTATTCTCTCCTTAGCCATCTCGCCCTTCCCTGATGACACGGAAGAGGTCACTGATTTCAAATCCAGTACGGCCCACGAGGTTAAAAGAGAAATCGAATAGTTCGAACAAACCTTGGGGGCCATTCGCGGGTTTCTGCCATCTAAGCCGAGCCATCGACGGGCCACACGCTGTCGGCACCCGCCGTTCATCGAGAAGGCCTGAGGGCATCAGACGCGTCGGCGGCCGTATCCGGCTTATCCGGCGATTGCCGCGCTGTCTGCTGGCTGGCCCCGCCCCGCGGCGGGAGTGGTGCTGGCGGTCCGGATCGTGTCGGGGGTGGTGCCGGTCCAGGTCCGGAAGGCGCGATAGAAGGAGTTGGTGTCGTCGTAGGCGAGCAGGTAGGCGATCTCGGCGGTGGTCATGGCGCTGTGGGACAGGTAGTGGCGGGCCAGGTGCTCGCGGGTGCCGGCCAGGACGGCCTGGAAGGTGGTGCCTTCGTCCTGGAGCTGCCGCTGCAGGGTGCGGGGGCTGGTGGCCAGGTGGCGGGCGACGGTGGTCATGGCGTGGTCGCCGGCCGGGAGCGTTTCGAGCAGGGCGGCGCGGACGCGGTCGGCGGCGGTGGCGGCCGCGTGCAGGTCGGCCAGGCGGCGGCGGAGCTCGGGGGCGAAGAACCGCCACATCGGCTCGTTCTCGGTCAGGAACGGGCGGGCGGCGTCGGCGGCGGCGAAGGTGATGGACCCGGCGGGCCCGGTGCGCAGGCGGACGCCGAAGTACCCGGCTAGCGGGTCCGGGTCCGGCGGCAGCTGGGGCGCGGTCACCCGGACAGGTGTTGAGCGGCCATGGCCATGATGGTAGCCGCCGGCCCGGGCCGCGCCACTAGTACAGGACGCCATCCTGCTCGCCGATGACGCCAGTCGTCCGGTTCCCGTGCCCGTCCGCCAGGTTGGCGCCTGATGCAAGTACACCGGCGTGCTCCGCTAGTGACCGGGCGCGGGGCCCGTCGTAGCGTCGGTCCTGCCCGCACCGGCGCGGGCGTGGAACAAGACGGGGAAAAGGAGAAGACGATGGCCAGCAAGGTCGCCCTCGTCACCGGCGGCTCGTCCGGCATCGGCGAAGCCACTGCCCTGAAACTGCGAGAACTCGGCTACACCACCTACGCCGCGGCCCGGCGAGCAGAACGCATGGATCACCTCACCGCCGCGGGCATCCGCACCCTGGCGATGGATGTCACCGACGAGGAATCCATGCAGGCCGGAATCAAGCGCATCCTCGCCGAACAAGGCCGGATCGACGTCCTGGTCAACGGCGCCGGCTACGGCTCCTACGGCGCCATCGAGGACGTGCCGCTGGCCGAGGCCCGGCACCAGTTCGAGGTCAACGTCTTCGGCGGGCCCGGCTCACCCAGCTGGTCCTCCCCGCTATGCGGGACCAGCGGGCCGGCACGATCATCAACATCACCTCGATGGGCGGCAAGATCTACACCCCCGCTCGGCGGCTGGTACCACGCCACCAAGTTCGCCCTCGAAGCCCTCAGCGACTGCCTGCGCCTGGAGGTCGCACCGTTCGGCATCCGGCCAGCCGCGCACGATGAAATGGCTATCGGCCCAAGACTCCACCATCGCACCGGACGCACCCCAGTAATCGCGAACCGCTTTTCTGGCTACCCGTACGGGCTACCGGTGATCTCGATGAATGGTCGACACGGTGATCCAGTACGCGTAATGTCTGCCATGTGGAGGGAGCCGCGCGAAAGCCCGCCCGAAGCGGCACCCTCGGCAGTCGCACTATGGCGACTATCACGGCCGCCGCGCGCACCATGTACCCACACGACGCGTTGCCCGACGACGTCTACGCGCGCGTCGCGGAGAAGCTCGCCGAGGCGGCGTGTGAGGACTCCGGGGCCGCGCGGACGATCGAGGCAGGCGTGTCTGCGATCAACAACGGCCGACTGTTCGCTGAGCTCTCTGCGGACGAGCAACTTGAGGCGCTGAAGGGGATCGAGGGCTCGGCCTTCTTCGAGCTTGTGCGCTCGATCGCAGTCGTGGAGGTCTACTCCGATGAGCGCACCTGGCAGCTGGTCGGCTACGAGGGACCGTCGTTCGACCAGGGCGGCTACATCAACCGGGGTTTCAACGACCTCGGCTGGCTTCCAGACCCTGAGGCGGCTTGATGAGCAACCAGCCGAACGGCCGCCGTCGGGTCAACCGCTTCGCGGCCGGCGATTCCGACGTCACCGTCGTCATCGGCTCCGGCGCGGGCGGAGGGACGCTTGCCAACGAGCTCTGCCAGAAGGGCGCGAAGGTTGTCCTGATCGAAGCCGGCCGACACCATCGGCCCGAGGATTTCATCAACGACGAGTGGGCCTCCCTCAACCAGCTCGCCTGGCTGGATGCGCGCACGACGTCTGGCTCGTGGCGGATAGCCGAGGAATTCCCAAGCCTGCCGGCATGGACCTGCAAGGCGGTAGGCGGCACGACCGTTCACTGGGCCGGCTGCTGCCCGCGCTTCAAGGAATGGGAGTTCCGGATCCGCTCCGAGCACGGGCCTATCGACGGGGCCAGCCTGCTCGACTGGCCGATCGGCCTGGCCGACGTTGCGCCCTACTACGACAGGGCCGAGAACCGGCTGGGTGTCACGCGCACGAACGGGATCCCGGCGGCGCCGGCCAATAACAACTTCAAGGTGATGGGTAACGGCGCCAGGCGCGTTGGCTACACGGGTGTCAGCACGGGCCGGATGGCGTTCAACACGGTGCCGCGTGACGGGCGTCCGGCCACGATCCAGGACGGCTTCAACTATCAAGGCGATAAGCAGCGCGCACACTGGTCGACACTGACCGCCGAGATCCCGAAGGCCGAGAAGACCGGCCGACTTGACCTGCGGCCCGAGTCGATGGTGAACAGAATCGAGCATGATGGCTCCGGCAGGGTGACCGGCGTCGTCTACACCGACGCCGACGGGAACCAGCAGCGCCAGAAGGCGCGGGTGGTGTGCGTGGCCTGCAACGCGATTGAGACCGCGCGGCTGCTGCTGAACTCCGCCTCGGCGCTGTTCCCGGACGGGCTGGCTAACTCCAGCGGCCAGGTAGGGCGCAATTACATGCGCCACGTCACCGGGGCGGTATTCGCCACGTTCGGCAAGGCGGTGCGGATGTACCGCGGCGAGACGATGGCGGGCATCGTCACCGACGAATCACGCAATGATCCGGGCCGCGGCTTTGTCGGCGGCTACTACCTGCAGTTGCATTCACTCGGCCCGTCCTTCCTGGCCACCTTCCTGAGCCCGCGTGCCTGGGGCCGTGACTTCGCCGAAATCATGGAGCAGTACGGCCACATGGCCGGGATGTTCCTGGTCGGCGAGGACATGCCGCGTGAAACCAACCGGGTCACGCTCAACCGCGACGTGCACGACCAGTTCGGCCTGCCTGTTCCCAATGTGCATGTCGACGACCACCCGAACGACACGGCAATGCGGGAGCACGCCTATGCCGCAGGCGAGTCGGTGTACGACGCAGTCGGCGCGACACGAACGTTCTGCGTTCCGCCGTATCCGGCTTCCCACAACCTCGGAACAGCCCGCATGAGCGTGCGCCCGGAGGACGGCGTCGTGAATCAGTTCGGCCGTGCGCACGACGTGCCGAACCTGTTCGTATCCGATGGCAGCGTGATGACGACCGGGGCGGCGGCGAACCCGACACTGACGATCGTCGCGCTGGCGCTGCGGCAAGCCGACCACATCGAGCAGCAACTGAAAGCGGGTGCGCTTTAATGGGCCTTGACCCGCTTTTTGTGATCGTCGTGATAGCCGGCGCCTGACGATGAATTACGTCGTTGCCGGAGCGGTCTGCCGCGGTCGCTGGTGATGGACAGCCGTTTCCCCGGGTCGGGCAGGCGTCCGGCTCTGCGTGGCCGGGCGAGTGAGTGCGCGCTGCTGGACGACCTGGTTTCGGCGATCCGCCGCGGCGAGAGCCGGTCGCTGGTGCTGCGCGGAGAGGCCGGGATCGGGAAGTCGGCGCTGCTGGAATACCTGACCGCGTCGGCGTCGGATGTGACGGTCGTCCGGGCTGCAGGAGTGGAGTCGGAGATGGAGCTGGCCTACGCCAGTCTGCATCAGCTGTGCGGGCCGCTCCTCGACCGGCTCGACAGGCTGCCGGCGCCGCAGCGGCAGGCCATGGAGATCGTGTTCGGCCTGAGCGCCGGCGGGGCCCCGGATCGGTTTCTCGTCGGGCTGGCGGTGCTGAGCCTGTTCGCGGCGGTGGCGGAGGAGCGTCCGCTGCTGTGTGTCATCGATGACGCGCAATGGCTGGATCAGACGTCGGGGCTGACGCTGGCATTCGTCGCCCGTCGTCTCCTGGCGGAGCCGGTCGGGATCGTGTTCGGCGCCCGTGAGCCAGGCGAGGAGCTCCGGCACGTACCCGAGCTGGAGGTGCGGGGTCTGCGTGACGGTGACGCCCGCGCGCTGCTGAGCTCGGCCGTGCGGTTCAGGCTGGATGCGGCAGTCCGGGACCGGATCGTCGCCGAGACACGAGGCAATCCCCTGGCGTTGCTCGAGCTGCCGCGGGGGATGACCGCGACGCAATTGGCGGGAGGCTTCGGCCTTCTCGGCGCACGGGCACTGACCGGGTGGATTGAGGAGAGCTTCGTGCGTCGCCTTGAGCTGCTCTCCGATGACGGGCGACGTCTGTTGCTGGTCGCGGCAGCGGAGCCGGCCGGCGATCCCTTGCTGCTGTGGCGCGCAGCCGACCGCCTCGGCATCGGCCCGGCGGCCGCGGAGGCCGCAGAGGCGGAAGGACTGCTGGCCATCGGCGAGCGGGTGACATTCCGCCATCCGCTGGTGCGCTCGGCGATGTACCGATCGGCGGCGGCCGAGGACCGCCGAGCAGCCCATCTGGCACTGGCCGAAGCGACTGACCGAAAGGCCGACCCGGACCGTCGAGCGTGGCACCTGGCGGCGGCCGCCGCAGGGCCTGACGAGGATGTTGCCCTGGAACTCGAGCACTCGGCTGGGCGGGCGCAAGCGCGCGGCGGACTCGCCGCCGCGGCGGCATTCCTGCGGCGCGCCGTGGCGTTGACGAAGGACCCCGGGCAGCGGGCGGTTCGCGCCCTAGCCGCAGCGCAGGCGAGCTTGCAGGCCGGCGAGTTCGACGCGGCATTCGGACTGGCCGCCACGGCGGAAGCCGGG
>Ga0335081_10019380_pt1 | contig 11001 bp, 11 predicted proteins | sample Lox_Sample_35_FD_206713 | JGI IMG/M metagenome (GOLD analysis project Ga0335081, IMG submission 206713) | Soil microbial communities from Loxahatchee National Wildlife Refuge, Florida, United States - Lox_Sample_3.5 | ecosystem: Environmental > Terrestrial > Soil > Wetlands | place: USA...
CCTCGTCTAGGACCGAGTAGACCAGTGGAAGCCCATCGCGCGACCCGATAAGAGAGGCAAATGGCCCGCTCCCGCTGCTCTTCCCGTGGTAGACCCTCTCTATTTTCCATGCCAGCTGGAAGACCGATCCGAAGGTGGGATCTAACAGAAGCTCCTCAAGAGGGACGCTGCCCCACCGGCCGATTTTCTCCGCCATCTCGGGCCTCAGAAGGATGTGCACGGCCGTGCTCATTGCCGCTGCCACAGCGCCGCTTGACCCAAGGCCACACCTTGATGGGATCTCCGAACGCGTGGTCATGGCAAGGCCCTTGAGGGCGACATGCATGTTCGACTCCATGTGCTCCTTCATCGTTTCGAAGACGGCGCGCCGGGTGGCGGCCCCAGTCTGTTCCTCGCGGCGAAAGCCATCCTCCGGATGCCTGACGTCAGATCCAGCGGGCCTGTAGAATTCGTTGAGCTCTAAGTTCTCGCTGTTGGTCAGTCTCGCGCCCAGGTACAGGTAGACGGGGACGGGCAGGACCAGGGCAGGTTTCCCGTTCAACACTGCATATTCGCCAATGAAGAAACAGGAGGCGGGACACTTCACCACCACGTCGTTCGCCTGTTCTAGGCTGGCAAGGTCCAAGCGGCCTTCCTCAGAAGCCCCATAAGCTGAGTATTCCTCTTATACTTTGCACCATCGTAGATTGCTTCGGGAGCGGACACGCGCGATCCGGGCAACCACTTTTCTTCTGGAGAGAACGCTCTTGAAGGGCGTCAGGACAGCTCCAGCTTCTCCTTCATTTCCTCGTCCGTCGTGTCCCCTGCCAACTGCCTGAGATCGTCATGGATGCTCTCAAGGGCCTCGTTCGACGCAAGCACCAGGATGTTGGGCGTCGACTTCTGCTGAGCGACCCAAATCATGTAGGTGCTATCGCCAACCGCAAGAGGGCCGGATATCTCGCCCTCGGCCCCCTCGATTCTAAAGCGACCGTGCGTCTCTTCCTGGATTTTCTTGTACTTCTCCACGTTGCTTCTTACGGTCGCCAACAGAGTGGGATGTTCACTGATAGTCTCCTTCGTGTCCCGATACGAAAAAAGATAGAGGAATCGCATCTCCTCGTTGTTCTTGACTGCCTCAATTCTTCGATCCAAGTCCTGTATGAAAGAAACCTCATATGGTCGTTTGGTGGCCTTGTCGTAGGGCTTTGGACCAAGCAGAATAGACGGGGTCCTCTGGAACACCGTCAGCCTTCTCCCTGCGTGTTCGACTATGTCAGCACCCTTGTGGTACATGTCTTCGCTGCTCTTCAGCGTCTCCGGCTTTAGCTTAGTTAGGCGCTGCATCTCCGTGACATGTCGCTGGACCTCGTCCAGGACGTCCTTCGCAGAATGGCCTGAAACACCCTTGTCGTAGAGGTAGACCTCGAGGTACACGCCCACCAGACCGGTCGAGATCAAGACGGCCCCGACCTCCTTGAGTATGTTGGAATAGACCTGGTCGATGGAGGTAAAGGAGAAGCCGATGGCCGCTATTCCCACCAGGATCGGAACCGAGGTGGAGAGTATCAAGAACCTGCTGATTGCGAACTTCCGATTCGTGCCAGGCGCGTTCTCGGAACTTCCCACAGCCGATTGGCGAAAGTGGCGCATTTAATTCTAAGCATTGTTCGAAGCCTGACTTCTGCAAGCATCAGTTCAGGACGGCGAGGAGCCCGAAGGCGATCGCGGCCCCGAAACAACTCGAAACCAGATTTACGCCCTCGTTGCTTAGAAAGAACCAACCTCTCGTCCGAACTCCTCTGACGCCTTTGTGGTGCCAGCGTTTCTCTGAAATCCTGCCGCATTCAGGGCATCGATAGAGCACTTGGAGGGATGCACCCAGGACGCTGTCGAAATGCTCAGCGGCCAAGGCTCCTCCGAAGCATGCGAGTCCACCGAGCAAAGGGGGAATCGAAAGCCCTAGAGCAGCCGCGACTAGACTGGCGGCGATTGCTCCAACAACGGCCGCGGCCTCGCCAACAGGCGAGATTCCCCCAGAGTCACCCCGGTTCACCTCATCCCAAGGAGGGAGAATTCGATGCGGGGGTTTTCTTGACAGAACGCCGAGCTCTGATGCCCACGTGTCCGCATTGGTTGTCGCGATAGATGCCGAGAAGACAATGCCCGTGATCGCGAGTGGTAGGAGATGAAGATACATTCCCCAACCGACAACTCCTGCAAGCCCGGCTCCGCCGAAGATCTTCCAGGCGTTCCGTGCTCCCCCCTGGGTTTCGGCAGACCCGACTGATTTCTTTGAAGAATAGTGGAATTTGGTCACCGCGCTACTCAGGACGAAGATTGCGGCCAAGTACCAGAGGCCGGCGAACCCGAATCCGAGATAGCCTCCCAGAGTTACTGCCATCAGCGCCGCGGCTCCGTCTGCTGAAGCCAGGCGCAACAGAAACGCACCTATGGAGAAGGCCAGGCAGAGTCCTGTCCCAAGTACAAGGGCCGCCGGCAACATATTGAGAGTAGGGGCCGAGGGTTGTTTAAGCACCTCGTGCCTGATGCCGAATCGCGTCAGCCACATTTTGTGTAGAGGCTTGGCTGGACCAGCGTCCTAGCTTTCTCGGGTTATAGCGTATTCAGAGAGAAGGGTAAGCAACCTTTTGGCCTCTGAGTCGTCGAAAATGTCAAGGGCGGATACCGCCTTCCTCTCATATTCCTCGCTCAGCGCCTGGGATTTGCTATCGACTCTCAGGTCTCTCAACACCTGGAGCGCGTCTGAGAGGGCGCTTTCGGAGACATCCAGTCTCCCGGCAACGCGCCATATCTTCTCTTTTTGAGCAACGGACGCCAATTCCATCGCCTTGATCAAGATGAACGTTCGTTTCCCGCGCCTAATGTCGTTCCCTACAGATTTCCCCGTCTTGGACTCGTCACCGAATGCTCCAAGGTAGTCATCTCGAATCTGGAAGGCCAGCCCAAGATTTTTCCCATAGATTTCGAGCGCCTTTAACTGATTCATGTCCGCTGACACACGCCCCCTGTCGTTCAGCCCTCCGATCATCCCACCCATCGACGCGGCACAGCGGTAGAGAGCTGCGGTCTTGAGATCGATCATTCGCACATACTCGTTGACGGTCACGTCAGACAGTTTCTCGAAAGACATATCCAGGTTTTGACCCATCGAGATGTCTCTAGCGGCGGTCGCCAGAGACTTCTGCACGCTTCCTCCCAAATCCGGAGAGGCGATCCCTGAGGCTACGAAATATGCGGTCGCGTGAAGGTAATCACCCATGTTGATAGCCGCTGGAACCCCAAAGGCCTCATGGGCAGTCTTGATCCCTCGCCTCATCTTGTCTGCGTCCATTATGTCGTCATGCACTAGTGTGAATGTGTGTAGCAATTCCACGCTTGCACCGGCTACGTACAGCTCTTCGTTTGCATCGCCGAAAAGGCGCCCCGAGGTGACTGTTGTGAACGGCCTCATCCGCTTCCCCCCCGCCCGGAGATAGTATGCTGACTGCTCGAAAAGCTGGGAATTGAGATTCGAGATCCGAGGGGAAGTTTCGTGATCCTCTTGCTGCGCTATGATCCTTTCGATTACCCTGTTTACGATCACGGCATTAGCACCGATGCCCTTCAGTAGGCTTTCCATGTTGCGGTTGGAATCGTTAGTCCTGGTCAAGGCGTTCCCCTGCAAACGTACCACGGCCAACCTTGAAAGCGACTTGGGCCTGTATTTATAGGAAACGAACCTCCTCGTCCGTTGAAATTGGACGGAGCTGATCATGCGTTACAAGAGATGGTGTCGAACGTAAGGAGGAGAATCCAAGCAGCGGATTCCGCGTTCAGGCTCAAAGCCGAATTCTCCTATAGCCTGCAGTCAGACTACGTGAAAATCGTTGATTCCATTTCCAGGAAGCGTGGCTTCACCCAAGACAAGCTTGGAGGGCACGATGACGTCCTCGCGGCGAACCTGAATCTGAAGGAGGACGCTCTGCTAATAGCGAATGTGAGAGGCACCGACGCGTTCTCCACTCTCGCACTGTTAAGTTTCCTCGGATCAAAGAACCATCCCAAGTACAACATCTACGCAATCCCGAACTGGGCTCCGGCTCGACGCAGCACCAAGGCAACCGATGCATTAGGCGCGAGGCTGACAAACGAGTTTTCGGACCATCACGTGGGAGTGGCAATAGTGCTGAAGGACGGCCTCCCCTATTTCGACTCGTTTTACGTCGCAATTCCATCGAAGCGTGGAGGGACGGGGAAGGAGGAATCGCTTGTGGAGCACTTGAGATCGAGAGGCCACCAACTTGGAGCTTTTTCCTTCACGGAGGATAGGGCGAATTACCCCGTCGTCAAGTCAGACAACGTCCTACTTGGAAGACTCGAGAAGTTGGGCGCTGATGTGTACGGGTTCATCGTCACGGAAGAAATAGAGACGTGCGTCGATGCCCTGAGGTTCCTGATCAATTCGTCTTGAAAGTGATCATGAGCAATCGCGGGCGAACGCGGTATGTGAAGGCCTACCCCCTACACTTTTGGAAACATCAGCAGGGGGTCGAAAGAAGCTGATTTAGTCTCCAAAAGCAGGCTGATTTCGCCCGGCACAGCGAAAACATAGCGAAATGCCTTTATCACTGTGCATAGGCTAATTCCGTTGGGCCTCTGCTACGAAGAATTGGGTCCTGGCAGTTGTGGGCTGCCTGGGAGGCAGCTTCGTGTGCCTGGCTACGGGGGCGGTCATAACCCAAGGAATCGTAAGTGAAGGTGTACCGGTCACAGTTTTCGTCGTTCTTCTTGGCATGGCGTTGCTGATTGTCGGGTTCGGCATATTTGGTTCTCAGTGGGCTGGGGAGAGCGCCGGGAAGAGCCTGGACATCTCCCCAAGGTGGTCGGTGATCATTACATTAGTCGCGACTGTGATCGTTGCTTTTGCGGCGTTTTGGGCTTACGCTGCGAAGGACACGATCTGGACAGCTGTGAATGTCGGCGCACTTGGAGGCCTCGCCCACGAGATCGCCCAGAGCAAGGGCACAGCCTTCCTGCCCGATTCGTCATCCGGCGGCCAAGCTTCTGGCAATCCTGATAAGGAAAAAGCCGGAAATGAAAACAGCGGAACCAACCAAGAATCTTACCTCGGAGGCCTGCTGGGCATTATCCTAGGTGGCGCTGCTGGACTGTTGACTCTCTCGGCGACGTCTGCCTCCCCCGCCGTGTCGACCCAGTTTGTTGTTACCGCCTTCTCTGCAGGGGTTGCTTTCAAGGGAATTGCAGATGCGGCTGCGAGCCCCAGCAAGTCAGGCACGACATCTGGCAACTCGAGTCAGACCACGCCAAAACCGCCACCTACTACAAGCCCACCTGTCGGTGGCCACTGATCGGAGGAGGAGGGATCTGGGGCTGAATGAAGTCGAGTACGCCAAAGTCAATCACGCCTAAGATTACAGTTTCTGATGAAGATTCCTCACTGTTAGACTATCTCAAGATTGACCCGGAAGAATTCGTGAGGCTGGCGTTTGATGAGTGGGTTCGGTGGATAAGGGCAAACAAACGCCCCACGACGATTTCAGAACAAGAAGTAGACAGACTTTACGGCATCTTCTCGCAGGCGTCGCAGAAGAAGGAACTAAACCTCGAACGACTGATCCGAGACTACAAGTTCCCTGTCGGAAGAGCGAGATTCTTGGATTCTGCGGTGAGGAAGAAGTACCCGAAAATACTTGCTCCTGAAATTCTGAAGATGATTGATCTCATCAAAAGTGCTGTGGTTGACAAAGATTTCTTCAGGTTTAGGATTGTTGAAGAAAGGGCGTACATCTTCAGAGAAATCGCCAAGGACAAGGGATGGGGGGTGGAACAGCTCAAGCTGGAGAGCCACGGACTGGGTCAATTCGACGTCCGAGTTTCCGAGGACAAACGGGTCGAACTTGTCGGCGAGCTAGAGGGGTACATGTAGATTGGACCCGCAACTCTTCTCCTGGATTCTGTCGATCATGGGTGGCCTGTTTGCCTTCGTGGCCATCTTTACTGCCCTTGAGACCTTCTACGTTCAGGACTGGTTGGGGAAGTCGAGCTCTGCAGACGCCGCGTACAACAAAGTAAAGAAGCTCCAGAGGAATAAAGACCATTCTCTTTCAGATGATGACGATCGGACCCTGCAGGGCTCACGGAGCAGGATCGGGGACGCCGTGACCCTCTTTCCGGGGGTTCTGGTCGGATTCTTCGCGGTGGTAGGCCTTGCCACTACAGCGATATCGATGTATTTCTACTCCGCAGTCTCATCAGTTGTTGGCACGGGAACACTGTACTGGGCAGGCGGTCTTGCTCTGGGTCTGCTCTTCGGAGCGATTTTTGTTGTGGCCGTTTACTCATTCATAAGACACTGGAGAATCAAGACCAGATCCAAGGAGGTCGAAGAATTCGCAATGAACCACGGGCATACAACGCTTGCAGATGCTCGAGCCAAGTTGGTGCAGGATCGTCAGAATGCAAGGGAGGAGTTGAGCTAGCTATATCAGCCGCAGCGGGGACTACGATGAACCCTCACGAAAGAGAGAGACTGGTATAGAATTCTCCCGCGACTGGCGAACCTCCATGGTCAATGCCAGTGGAGTCTTGATTACTGTTCCTCTCCTCGCGCTGTCAATCATGACTTCACGCAGCGAGTTCTCCAAGGCGGCCATACTCGCCGTTGCCGTTCCTACCCTCATGTCTTCCGTGTTATTCGCGACCTCGATCTATTTCATAATCCGGTCACTGCGTCTAACTGGATGGCCCTTCCTGTTTCCTTCCACACTGACAGACGAGGTAGACGCCGGCGCCGCCACTCCTTCACCCAGTCCTTCCACAATGACTTACGAGGCAAGACGCAGCGCCATCATCTCAACCAGATGGGGAACTGACCTGTTCCAACTTGGCATAGGATTCTTGGTCTTATCGATATTCGCCCTCGTCATAGAACTGGTAGCTTAATCCCCGTGAGGGTCTAAGCGTCACAGTTTCAGGATCTTCAACGTCACCGCGACGCCGAAGGTATAGCTGAACACCATCGTACTAACGAAGAGGTCCCAGGCAAGGTCTACGTCGTACTCCGCCACCCGCCTGTACAGGCTCGTCGCCTTCACGTACTGCTCCCTGAACTCAGGGGTAAGCAGGTCCTCCCGAGTGACATGGGCGACTAGTTCGTCCATCCTAGGGTTGAAGCGTGCTTTGACTGCTAGGTTGCTCATCGCCGTCGTAAATGTGCCCCAACCTCTTGAGCCCTCCCCCCAGGTCCTGAATGATCTTCTGCTGAGCAAGGATGAGTGACATTCATACTCGTGGGGACGGCGCGGGTGGCTTGATGTCTTTGATCACACGATTCACTATCTCGTCTATTTTCACTTCAGGTTCCCAGCCGAGGACAGATGCCGCCTTGCTATGGTCCGTGAACTGATCAAAGGCTTGACTTGTTGCGGGTTTGTATTCTATCGACTCTCTCCCGACCTTTTGTATGACCAATTCGGCAAGCTCCCTCATGCTGATGGGCTTGCTCCCCAATACGAAGACATCGTAGGGGGAAACCATCCTGTACACGTAGTCGACTCCTGCGGAAAGAGCCTTTGCTATGTCCGTCGGGTGTATGAATTCCCTGACGTGCTTCCCCTCACCGAAAATCACTATGGGTGAGCCCTGGACCGCCATGGTGACAAACTCCCTTAGAGCGTTCATCTCTTTCTGCCCCTCTCCGCAAATCAGTGGCGGTCGGAATATCACCGTCCTGACCCCATAGGCGACCGCGTAGCATTTTGCGATCTCTTCCACGCACAGCTTTGATGCCCCATAGGGGTTGTTCGGCCCTAGTGGCGTCTCTTCGTTGATTGGGCACCTCGCCCTGCCATAGGGGGAAAAGCTGCTCACGCATACGACGTGAGAGATTCCCAGCTCCCGACATGCCTCGAAGATATTTATCGTTACATCGATGTTGACGCTGAGATAGTCGTAAGGGCGCTTCAGGCTCTCGACGCCTCCTCCCTTGCCTGTTGCCCCCGCAAGAGCCGCCAGATGAATCACCACTTCGGGTCTTTCACGGCTCAATACCTCGTACGTCTGCCTCCTGTCCGTCAAATCAGCAATTGTTCCTTCATCCGACGGCACTATGTCAACTGAAATCACGTTGTGCCCTTCTGACTCCAGATGTCTAACTGCAAAGCGTCCGACGAAACCGGTCCCGCCCGTGACCATGATTTTCATGTTCGTGGCCCTCCGTTGCGGACTGTAATCCCAGTGTGCCGCCTATTGTACTTCGGAAGCAACTCGGAGAGATATCTGATGACGTCGTCCGCGCTATCTACGGGATACACTTGGTCATCGGGGACACCCGGATACCGGCGCCGGGAGTCTATCCGCGCCCCCGCCAGTTTTCCACTCCAACCGTTGACCCGATATGCAAGAACGAGTCTCTTTAGAGCCCACGCGAATGCAATCTCAGAAAGCGTTCCGGCTCCCCCGCCCAACGCAATCACCGCATCGCTGTTGGCGACAATCAGATTTCTAGCGTGGTCGATACCCGTCGCGATCGAGATGTCGCTGTACCCGCTGGCCACCGACGGGTCGAAGCCTGGAAGGATCGCGATTAGATCCCCGTCACGGTACCTCGGCGACTTCCTTGAACCTAATGACAGGGCCTTCGCCAAATCCCCGTGACCACCGGAGACAATCCTGTAGTTGTGATCGACCAGTGCGCGCCCAAGGGCGACAGCGAGCCTGCGCTTTGTGGTCCCAAGGTGGACATCTCCCACGACTCCGATGATGTAGCGGCTCATCCTGTCGCCTCCTCGTAGGGACGCTTACTGACTATCTTCGCGATAATGCGCTCCCTCTCAGCCTTAGGGAGATCCTGTTTCTGAGGAGATGGCTCGTACAGGTAAAGTGTCTTTTGGAACTGGACAGGCGACCTCGCCATCTCAGCCATCGGCAACATGAAAGCCCAGTCCTCCGTGTGTGGGACCCACTCGTCGTCAACTTTCAAGTCTTCGGGGTCTATTCGGTCGAACAGGTACTTTCTGAACGTCCTCAAGTGTTGCCACACGTTCCCTCCTCTACTATGTCTTGGATCGCGGAAATCTGCTTGGTATTGCACCTCCTTGTCAGTCCTGAGGATCCCGCCTATTGCTAGGTCTGCACCCTGTGAATAGAATGACTTGACATAGGTTATGGCATCGGCAGTGATTAAAGCGTCATCCTCGTCTACCATTACGACAATCGACCGACTGTTCCTGCAGAGCTTTCGAATGGCGAAGTCAATGTTCTCGATAGGAGGTTGCGGCATGAGGTTCCGGTAAAACGTCATCCTGTCCTTGAATTCTCTTCGGATGATTTCGGCGACGTATTCGTCGGCGCCGTTGGTGGAAGCGGCGTCGATGACGACGAGACCCCAGTCCTGATTCGACTGGCGAACGAGTGATCGGAAGCAACGCCTGACTCTCGATATTGGTGTGCCCTTGCCGCGAACCAAGAGGACGCATCTCTCAGATCTCCTCGGCAGCCAATCTTCGACCTTCCCCACCAAGTCAACCTGGCCGATCTGCCCTTCGTACAGGCGTCCTTCTTCGACGGCCTTCATGACATTGTACCACGAGTTGAAGTCTCTCTTGAAAGCGTTCGGAACGTGAATGAAGAACTCTCTGGGGTCAGCGCCCCGATATGATTCGGAATCCGATTCCTTTAGCTTGAGGTCAAGGGCTCGATGCCAAGGCCTGGCGAGCAGAGCCCCATCTAGGATCCTGTTTGGAAGTGGCAGGATTTCCTCGAGCCTCTGCTTTGAAATGATTCCGCACCTGACTTCTGTACGCCACTTTCCATGCTCGCTTCTTGGGGCATACCCAGAACGCCTTCTGCTGGCTATTGGAAAGGAGACGGTGACGCAGTTTGGGTCGCTGCCGAATATCCCGAGAATGTCGGCCAGGTAGTCGTGGCGCCTGTCTTGCCTGCCGATGAGGCAGTCGGCGTCCACGTGGAAGACGTAATTGCCTCGGCAGTTCTCGATTCCATAGAGGGTCGTCAAGGTGGGTTGGCCGTTGAACGCACGGGCGACAGGCCCGGCGATTGAGAACCATTTCCTCATGATACTGGCGGCTTCATCGGTGGACTCGTTGGGTGCCACGAGGATGCGGTCGATAATCCCTCTCGCCACCAATGAATGGAGAGATTCTTCGATTGCCTCGAAGCTTCCGCTGTCATACTGACGGGCGAAGGGGCCCTCGTAGGTGTCGATCACCACGACTCTCTCGAGGAAGAAGCGAGGGCCTTCCAGCTGGCCTACGATGTGTTCGACCTGCTCTCTTATTGTCATCCACTCCATTGCGGAAGCCTTGATTAGGAGTGAGACGCTGAGAGGTTCTGCAAGGGGCTCTGGCTTGAGTCGAAGAAGGATGAAATCGCTCCCCGGGCACAAACGACTGACATCCGTGCCTTCTACTTCACCAATGTCATCGATTCTGAAACCAGCCCGCCTGAATGCCATTTGGTACCACGAGTAGGGTCGGTGGAAGTCTGTCCGTCTTCCGTTAGTAGTCTTAGGCAATTTTGCGTAAGAGAAGTGGTCGCCATAGGTTTTCCCAACAGGAACGTCTAGCTTCTGGCACTCACTTTCGTCAATTTCGAGGCTGAAGGGGTTGCACAGTCCAACTATCACGGCGCCTTGCGGGCGCACTAACCTCCTCAGATTGGATAGGACTCCGGGGACGGAATCATCGCCAATAGAACAAAGGACCAAGTTGCAGAGGACAATATCGAAGCGCGCGCCCGATTCCATTAGGACGTCAAGTTGGCGCTGATCGACGAATTCAGCTCCGCGTGGGTGTCGATGCTCGGCGTATTTCGACCGGTCGATGTCGAACGCTGTGACGTGCACTCCTCTCCTGGCGAGCTCATCGGCGACCCGACCATTGCCACATCCATAATCTAGCACGGACTTGGGTCCCTCACTCGCTATTGCGGCTAGCAGGGCGCCATCTTCCACTTCGTGGACGTCCTTCTCGTCAAGCG
>Ga0335081_10019381_pt1 | contig 11000 bp, 10 predicted proteins | sample Lox_Sample_35_FD_206713 | JGI IMG/M metagenome (GOLD analysis project Ga0335081, IMG submission 206713) | Soil microbial communities from Loxahatchee National Wildlife Refuge, Florida, United States - Lox_Sample_3.5 | ecosystem: Environmental > Terrestrial > Soil > Wetlands | place: USA...
ATTTCTACTGCTTCTGCCACCACGTGGACATGTTAGTCGTCCAATGGTAACGATGCCTCGGACGAACCGTACGTCAGCTTGACCTGGCGTCGTCGCTCCATGCATCCTTTACTTCCTTAAACGTCTTCACCTCTTTTATTTCATTTCAGGAGCCTCAACTTGTCCCTTGATTCGATCAAAACGGTCGCTGTCCTCGGCGCTGGCACTATGGGCAACGGCATCGCCCACGTGTTCGCCCGCGCCGGCTACCAAGTGCTTCTGCGCGACGTTGAGCAGCGCTTCCTGGACCGCGGCATGGATACGATCGGCAAAAATCTCGACCGCGAAATCAAGAAAGGCAAACTCGCCGAATCCGAGAAGCCGAACGTGCTTGCGCGCCTGCATGCCGTTACAGACATGGCCGCTATCGCGCAAGCCGACTTTGTCGTCGAGGCCGTCCCGGAGAAGCTCGAAATCAAGCGCGCGGTGCTCACCGAAGCCGATAAGCTGCTGCGCGACGATGTCATTCTTGCCAGCAACACTTCTTCCATCGCCATGACCACACTCGCCGCGCTCACCAAACGCCCCGACCGCTTCGTCGGCATGCACTTCATGAATCCGGTGCCGATGATGGTGCTCGTCGAAGTGATTCGCGCGCTGCAAACTAGCGACGCGACGTTCGCCAGCACGATGGAGCTGGCCAAAAAACTCGGCAAAACACCTGTCGCTGTCAACGACGCGCCCGGCTTCGTCTCCAATCGCGTGCTCATGCCGCTGATCAACGAAGCCGCCTACTGCGTCATGGAAGGCGTCGCCACGCCGGAAGCCGTTGACGCCGTCATGAAGCTCGGCATGAACCATCCCATGGGCCCGCTCGAACTCGCCGACTTTATCGGCTTGGACGTCTGCGTCGACATCATGCACGTCCTCCACGAGGGCCTCGGCGACCCCAAATACCGCGCCTGCCCCCTGCTCAAAAAATACGTCGCCGCCGGCTGGCTAGGCCGCAAATCCGGCCGCGGCTTTTATCATTATTAGAGGCGGCTTCGGTGCGCATGCGTGCTTGAGAATTGACGGCCTATGTTTGTGATGCTAAAATGCATCACATGGCTAAAGCTACCGTCCGCCAACTCCGTTACAATTTCCGCGCCATCGAAGCCCGCCTGAACAGAGGCGAGGAAATCGAGCTCTACAAGCGCAAAAAGATGATCGGCCGTATTCTCCCCGCTCAGCCAACAGGAGCAGCCTATCCGGACTTCGAGGCGATCAGCAAAAAAATCTTTGGCCGCAAGAAATTCAAGAAAACTGCAGCCGAGATTCTCTCCGAGGAGCGCGGTGAATTTTGATCGCCTACGCCGATACAGCTTTTTTGGTCTCCCTTTATGGCCGTGACACCAATTCTCTCATCGCGCGTCAGCTCCTTCCCTTGCAGCCTGCTTTTCTCCTGACTCCCCTCGGCGATGCCGAGTTCGTCAACGCCGTTGAGTTACTGGTTTTTCGCAGCTACTGGTCGCGCAGCGAGGCTTCCGCGGTTGTGGATAGGTTTCTGCAGGAGCGAAACGCCGGCGTGTTTCGCGCCGTGCCCTTCACCTCGGAAATGTGGGACAAAGCTTCCGAGCTCTCTCGCCTGCGTACTGCCGCCATCGGAACGCGCACCCTCGACGTCTTGCATGTTGCGGCGGCATTGCTCCTCAAGCCCGACGTGTTCTTCACCTTTGACAAACGCCAGGCCCAACTCGCAAAGGCGGTTCGGCTTAAGGTTGCTCCGCTCTAGAGTCATTGGCGAAATAAAAGCGAAAAATAATATTTGCTTTTTATTCGCCTTTGTGCCATCCTGCCTCCGCTGGTTTTTCAACAGGTGCCCGATGTACCCGCTTGCGATCCTGGCTCTTTGTTGCCCGGAACATGCTAGGCTCGAAAGCGAGTTCCTCGCCGCGCGAAAGAGGCTGCGGAGCCGCATCCAGCTCCCCAACCTATCGCCCGCGGAGGAGCGGCAACTGGCGGTCGAGGTGGCTATGACCATTGCCCGCCTGAAAGAACATGTCGCCGAGCACGGTTGCCAGCGGTAGCACAGGCACTCCTGCCTGTGCTGGGTCAAGACGCAAGCAAGATGGCAGCTACGAAGAGAAGTGCAGCGGCAAATTGCAGCAACGCAGTGCGGTCACAAAGGGCTAGCGCGAAAATAATTAAAATGGTAAAGTCCAACTTCCGCTATGTCCCCAGGCTCGGTTCGGCAAACTTGAATTTCCTATTCTCTCCTGAGGTGTGAAATGGCAGACGACAGAGAGCGGTTGCTCGCAGCGGCGATTTCCCAGATTGAGAAAGACCACGGCAAAGGCGCCATCATGCGCCTCGGCAGTAAAGATGTGTTGGTCCCCGTCAGTGTGATTCCCAGCGGCTGCCTTTCGATTGACGCCGCGCTCGGCGTCGGCGGCTTTCCGCGCGGCCGCGTCATCGAAATCTACGGCCCGGAATCTGGCGGTAAGACTACGCTGACCCTTCACGCCATTGCCGAAGCGCAAAAACTCGGCGGCCAGGCGGCGTTCATCGACGCGGAACATGCGCTCGATCCCGTCTATGCCCGCAAGCTCGGCGTCGACGTGGACAATCTCTTAGTAGCTCAGCCTGACAACGGCGAACAAGCTCTCGAAATCGCCGAAACGCTGATCCGTTCCGGCGGCGTAGACATGGTCGTAATCGACTCGGTCGCCGCGCTCGTCCCCAAAGCCGAACTCGAAGGCGACATGGGCGATCCTTCCATGGGCTTGCAGGCGCGCCTCATGTCCCAAGCGCTGCGCAAACTCACCGCGATTGTCGCCAAGTCCCGTACCTGTCTCGTGTTCATCAACCAGATTCGCGAAAAAATCGGCGTCATGTTTGGCAACCCGGAAACCACCACCGGCGGCCGCGCACTGAAGTTTTACGCTTCGATGCGCATCGATATTCGCCGCATCCAGGCCATCAAGGAAGGCGATAAGGTCGTCGGCTCGCGCACCCGCGCCAAAGTCGTGAAAAACAAAGTCGCCGCGCCCTTCCGCGAAGCCGAATTCGACATTCTCTACGGTGAAGGCATTTCCAGCGAAGGCGACCTGCTCGATCTCGGCGTGGACAAGGGCATCATCGAAAAGTCTGGCACGTGGCTCAGCTTCGGCGGCGAGCGCATGGGTCAGGGCCGCGAAAACGCCCGTGTCTTCTTAAAGGAGAACAAGGACGTCCGCGACAAGCTCACCGCAGCCCTGCGCAAAAAGCTCGAAATTGCCGCGCCCGGCCAATCCAACGCTACGGCTCATGGCCCGAACGGCCACGCCAACGGTGCCGCCGCATCTCCTGCTGCCGTGCATAGTGACAAAACGCCCGTAAAAGCTGCCGCTGCTGCGGCCTCATCCGGCAACGCGGACAAACCCAAACCCGCAACCCGCTAGTCGTAGAACAAGCTTTAGCCTGTTCTGGGAAATGTAGGGGCGGGCTTTGGCCCGTCCCCGCGAGCGCAGCGAGCGGCTCTTCTCCTTGAAGGGCACGATTCATCGTGCCCTACGGCTGCACTTACACTGCTCTACCGCCAAGCGAAAACGGCACGCGCGGGGCTGCACCACCGCCCTGCCCAGACTAGCGCAGCGACCGAAAGCCCGCACGCACCTCTCCGCAAAAGAGCTGCGGCTGCTCCCATGCCGCAAAGTGGCCGCCTTTCGGGACCTTGTTGTAATGGATCAGCTTCGGATACGCCTTCTCCGCCCAACTCCGCGGAGCCGGATAGAGTTCGTCAGGGAAAACGCTCACCGCCACCGGAATGGATACGCCCTTCGCATTGAAATACCCGAGCTTGCCCCAATTCTCCCAGTACAAGCGCGCGCCGGAGAGCGCCGTGTTTGTCAACCAGGTGATCGTGATGTTGTCGAGGATGTCGTCGCGCGTGAGCCCTTCGGACTCTCCAGCAAAGACACGTGAGATCAGCGCGTAGCTGCGCGCGTCATGATCGAGGAAATACGCCGCCAGGCCAACGGGCGAGTCCGCGATTCCATATAATGTCTGCGGCCGCAGACCCATCTGGAACCCGTAAGCGATTCCCTTTTGATAGACGAACTGTAGCCGCTCGTAAGCCAGTTTCTCATCGGCGGAGAGGCCCGCTGGCGCCGGCGCTCCCGAAAAAGCCGCCGCATCAATCTCAGCTGGATAGACGCCGGGCATGTTGCTGTGAATGCCCAGCAATTCCGGAGCAGCTTGCACGCCCATTTCATCCACGACGACTGCGCCCCAGTCGCCGCCCTGCGCCACAAATTTGTTGTAGCCCAAGCGCTTCATCAAAGTGACCCAGGCCCGCGCGATGTGCGCCACATCCCATCCCGTAGTAGCCGGTTTGCCGGAGTATCCATAGCCCGGCATCGAAGGAATCACCAGGTGGAACGCATCGGATGCGTTGCCGCCGTGCGCAGTGGGATCGGTCAGCGGCTCGACAATCTTAAGTTGTTCAACAATCGAGCCAGGCCATCCGTGCGTCACAATCAGCGGCAACGCATTTTCATGTTTCGAACGGATGTGCAGAAAATGAATGTCCAGCCCATCAATTTCTGTGATGAACTGCGGCAAGGCATTTAACCGCGCTTCAACCTTCCGCCAGTCGTAGTCGCTCGCCCAATACCGCGCCAGCGCCTGCATCGTCGCGAGCTGCACGCCCTGCGATGCGTCGGCCACCGTTTCCCGCTCGGGCCATTTCGTGGCCTGAATACGTCGGCGCAACTCGGCGAGTTCCGCATCAGGAACATCCACTCGAAATGGCCGTATCGCTTCGACCTGTTCTTTGCTTCGTTGTGCAGCACTGGTTTGCATCTGGCGCCTCCTGTTGACCGGTCTTCAGTCAGCCACCGCTTTGATTCACCGGATTCGCGCCGGATGCAATTTTTTAGCGGAAATCGTCCTCGCTCAAACCAGGTTGATGGTCACATCGATGTTGCCACGCGTGGCTCGCGAACAGGGGCACGTCTGATGCGCTTCTTCCACCAGCGCGCTGTCGCGCGCAGACATTGTGCGGCAACGAAATTTCACTTCGCTTGATTGTACGGCGTGAATCCTTCCCACTCGATGGGCGTGAAGGTGTTTTTCTGGATCGTTTCCAGCAGCTCCTTGTAGATTCCTTCGCCGTTCGCGCTGTTCGTCATGATCACAATTCCAATTCCTGCATCATCAAAACACACCGTGTAGTTGCGCCAGCCGTCGTCGTGGCCTTCTTTGAAAAACGCTTCGCCGTACGGCGTCCAGTACAAGCCCCAACCCAGTCCGTAGCTCAGCCGAATCTTCTTGTTCTCTTCCGTCGTTTCCGTCCGCAAGCTCGGAAACTCATGCTTCGACAAAATCGCAATCTGCGGACTCAGCATCAGCTCTTTGGTCGCTTTGTTCAACAGCTTGCCCTGCAGCACGCCTTGCACCACCAGCGCAAAATCCGCCGGCGTTGTCTGCATCCCCCCAACGGCACTGTCATCTTTGCGCCGCTCGGGGCCGAGCGATTTCCCGTTCTCGTCGTAGCCGTCCGCGTAATCGCTCTCGAACCGTTCCTCCCAATTCATGTTGGTCCGCTTCATGCCCAAGGGTCCGAAGATGCGCTCTTGCATCAAATCTTTGTTGTCTTTGCCAGTGATGATTTCCACGGCCAACTCCAGTAATCTGATGCCCTCGCCCGAATAGGCGTACCGCGAGCCTGGCTCGAAATTAATGCTCAGCTTTTTATCGTCTGTAAATTGACGCAAATTTGGAAAGCCAGTGGTGTGGTCCAGGCACATGCGCGCGGTAATCTTCTTACTGCGTGCGTCTCCAGCCAGATCTCGGCAACAACGATATTCCGAAAGGTCGGAAAGATATTGATACAGCGGCTTGTCCAAATCGAGCACGCCTTCCTGCACCAACTGCATCACCATGTACGCGAACGTGCTTTTCGTTAGAGATGCTGCCGTCATCACCGTGTCCGGCGTCATCGGCTCTTTTTTCTCCGTATTCCGCAGCCCATACGCTTTTAGATAGACAATCTTCCGCTCATTCAGAATCGCCAGCCCCAGCCCGGGCACTTTCGCCGCGCCAATCAGCCGGTTCACGGTGGCATCAATCTGCGCTGCCGGAATCGTGCTTCCATCCAGCCGCTTCACGTTCGCCGCGTTTTGCCTTTGTTGACCCTGAACGGAAGCAACTCCGACGCCAGCCAGCAGTACAGCCAAAAACATCTCAAAATGTCTCATCGGCCCTCAATCGCGTTCGTTTTGCCTGTTCCGCAGTCCCTCTGGTCTACGTTTCATCAGCGCAAATTGTTCCCGGGTGCCGAAGAACTCGTCGCCTCTGCCCATCACGCCGCGATGATATCCTCTGTGTATCAAATGGGGAGAATTTTCATGTCCCAGCACAACGACGTCATTCGCGAATCATTCACCACACAAGCGCAAGCCTTCGCCGCCAATCCTTGGGTCACCGACGAAGACCGCATTCAACGCCTCGTCAGCGCCGCACAACTGCGCGGCGATGAACGCGTCCTGGACATCGCCACTGGCCCTGGCTACATTGCCGAAGCTTTTGCGCGCGCCAGCCGCGAAGTCGTCGGCATCGACCTCACCGACGCCATGCTCGCCATCGCCAAACAACGCACCCAGCAACGCAGCCTCTCCAACATTTCTTTCCGCGCGGCCGACGCGCAACATCTGCCGTTCGAAAACGCCCGTTTTGACGTCGTCGTTTGCCGCCTCGCGCTCCATCATCTCCAGCATCCGATCAACGTCCTGCGCGAAATGGCGCGCGTCTGCCGCCCGCAAGGCACGGTCCTCATCGAAGACATCTACGCCAGCGAGCATCCGCAACGCGCCGCCTATCAAGACAAATGGGAAATTCTGCGCGATCCTTCGCACGTTCGCACGTTGCCGATCAGCGAACTGCTCCAACTCTTTCGCAACACCGGCCTGGAAGTCGATTCCGTCTCCACCGCCGAAGATCTCACTCCCGAAGTCGAGCGCTGGCTCGCCACCACCAAAGCCCCGGCAGAATCTGCCGCCCAAGTCCGCCGACTCTTGGAAGAAGATCGCCTCCACGACCTCAGCGGCACACGCCCGTTTCAAGATGCGACGGGCCGCCTGTACTTCCACGCCCGCACCGTCATTCTGCGCGGCCGCCGTCTCAACTAAACCCCGCGAAAACCGACCCTCGGTTCAGGCCGCTGTACCCGTGGTCAGCCGTTCAAAACAAAGCACATAGTCGCGTACTGGTGCGCTCCGGCTATTGCGTACCAGTGGCCCTTGTCCCTAAAATGTGTCTCACCCTGAGAGGCAGTGTTTCTTTCGGGAACATCGGATGCGTACGGTTTCGGCGTAACTCGCATCTTATGTGCGAGCTTCCAAGTGGCGATATTCCTGCTTCTTTTCTATCGCCAGCGCAATGGAAGCGCCCCGGAATTGCCTGGAAGGAATAGCAGCGCACAAACGCAGTTGACCGTTGGTACAGAATTGCGGTAAGTATTCGGCCCCTGGATATCGTTCGGCAGGCGCAGGAAGTAAGGGTGAGTCTGTGAAGCAAGCAGCCAAATCGTGCTTGGCAATTTTGACGGCAGCCGTCGTGGCGCTGCCCATGTCCGCAGCTCCTGCAGCAGGCGCAGCGGGAACGCGCAGTACGCGCACGCATCACTATGCGCGCTATCGTGGCGGCGTTCCGACCTTTGCGGATTCTTCAAGCGCTGACAACGGCAGCTTCGATGATCCGGTCGTTCGCACCGCAGCTCTTGAAGCGCTGGGCCGCTACAACGGCTCGATTGTCGCGGTCGATCCCAACACCGGCCGCATCCTCACCGTTGTAAATCAAAAGATTGCTTTCGGCGACGGCTACATCCCGTGCTCCACGATCAAGCCGACCATCGCGATTGCCGCGCTGGAAGAGAACGTCATCACGGCGGAAACCATGCTGCGCGTCACCCCGCGCAAGTACATGAATTTGACCGACGCGATGGCCCACTCCAACAACGTATTTTTCGAGCAGCTCGGCGTGCGCATGGGTTTTGAAACGGTTTCCAAGTATGCGCGGCTGCTCGGCCTCGGCGAACTTGCTGGTTACAACTTGCCGGAAGAGCATCCAGGCGCATTTCCCTCGGCGCCTCCGGCGCTTGGCGGCATCGCGCGCATGTCCAGCTTCGGCGAAGGCATTCAGATCACTCCGCTGCAGCTTGCGGCGCTGGCCGCGGCGTTCGCCAATGGTGGGACACTTTACTATTTGCAATATCCGCGCACCGCGGAAGATGTAGCGAGTTTCGCGCCGAAAGTGAAGCGCGACCTGAACATCGCGCCGATCCTGCCGGAAATTCGCGAAGGCATGCTGGCGGCGGTTTTGTATGGCACAGGCCGTTCCAGTTTCGATCGCGACGGCGACGAAACGCCGCTCGGCAAAACCGGCACTTGCGACGACCACACCACGCCATCGCACATCGGCTGGTTCGTCACCTACGCCGACGAGATTCATCCGAAGATTGCGCTGGCCGTTTTGCTGCGCGGCAACACGCGCACGGTGAAAGGGCCGATGGCCGCGGTCATCGCCGGCCGCATGTACCGCAAGCTGCGCGAACAAAACTACTTCGCGGCGTCCACCACCGCGAAAACGCTGCTCGCCAATCCGCTTATCTCCGGCAAGTAGTGGCGGGTCTTTAGACCCGTTCTTTTCCGCCTGATCTGCCCTCTCTCTTGCCGTCCTCTCTAAGTTTGAGTTGTCCCTCTCTCCCTCTTTTTTTCTCCTGGCCGCTCCGCCAAAGTGAAAAGCACGGGTCTGCCTTCGTACCTCAGGCCAAGAAAGACCCGCCACTACACGTTCTTAGTACGGTAGGCCTCCAGACATTTCTTTGCGGTCTCCAACTCCGAAAAGCGGCTGCCTTCCTGTTCAATCAGGTAGTATTCAGCGCCGCCAACGCTTTCGGCTGCCGCGAAAATCTCTTTCCATTTGGCGACGCCTTCGCCAAAGAGCACGGTGTAGCCTTTGCCAGGTTCCGGCGACCACTCCTTCAAATGCAGCGAACGAATGCGGCCCGGATTCGCGCGAATCCACGCAACCGGATCGGAGCCGGCTTCGATGCAGGTGCCCACATCGAGCTGCAGCATCACGGAAGGCTTGGTGTTTTTGGCGAGAATTTCGATGGGCCGTGTGCCGTTCTGCGCCGTGAACTCGAATTGATGATTGTGGTAGCCGGTTTTTAGGCCGTGCGGAGCGAGCTGCTCGGAAGCGTGATTGAGCGTCTCCGCAACGGCTTTCCAGGGGTCAAGGCCGGCGCCGTCGGCGTACGCTTCGCGGCCCGCGCTGGCCAGCACCATGTACTTGCAGCCGAGGAGATGATTCATCTCCGCGGCGCGCGAAAGTTTGTCCGCCGCGAAGTACGCGCTGTCGTTGTGCGTGGAGTAGCAGCGCACGCCGAGCTCGTCGAGCAGCTTGCGTATGTCTTTGGTTTGCGCTTCGGTCCACTCGAAGTACGGCGCGTAAAACTCGACGCACTGATAGCCCATGGCCGCGACGGCGCGCACGGTGGCCTGGGGATCCTTGGCCAAATCGTCGCGCACCGAATACAGCTCCAACCCAACAGGAATGTTCGCTGCGGGCACCGAGCCTTCGTCGAGTCCTGTAGCCGCCCTCTTCAGAGGGCGGACTGTTGCAATCGGCAGCTTCAGTGCAACTGGCAGCAGCGCGGACGTGGCTAGGAATTGGCGGCGGGAAAACGATTTGGTTTTCATGGCCGGATCGTAGCGCAGGTTCAAGCTCGGCGGTAGTGCGCATCGAGCTTGGGCAATAGCGCTGGTCAAAGCTCAGTGGTAGCGCAGCGCCGCCAGCGGATCGTGCTGAAGGGCGCGGCGAGCCGGCACATAGCACGCGACCAAAATCACCGCGGCTAGCAATAGAGGCACAAATACAAACGTGGTTGCATCGCCGGCCGAAACACCGAAGAGCAGAGTCGAAGCGACACGCATCAGCAGATACGCCGAGGCCGAGCCGAGCACTATCCCGATGGCCGTGACAACGGCGCCTTCGCGCAATATGAGTCGCAGCACGTCGCGGCGTTGTGCGCCGAGCGCGATGCGAATGCCGATTTCCTGGGTGCGCAGGCTGGTGGTGTACGCAATCACGCCGTAGATGCCGACCGCCGCGAGAATCAGCGCAAGCAAACCGAGCACGGCGGTTGCGGGCCCGGCAACGCGTTGCACCGTCGCCGCTGCCTGGATGCGGTCGCGTAGCGTACCCACGTCGAAGAGCGGAAGCTCGGCGTTGACTTCGTGGATGGCGGACTGGATCGCCACGGAAAATGCCGCGGGATCGCCGGCCGTGCGCACGTGGAGAATCGCTTCCGGCGAATAGGCTTGCAGCAGCGGAATATAGAGAAACGAAGTTGGTGCCTCATGTAGTCCGTAATACTGGCTGTCGCGCGCGATGCCGACGATGGTGTGCCACTCACCGGAGAATTTCACGCGGCGGCCGAGCGCGCTTTGGCCGGGCCAGTAACGCGTCGCAAGATGCTCGTTGACGATGACGACCGGCAACGATGTGGGCGTGTCGGCGGCGGTGAAGTCGCGTCCTTGCAGCAGCGGAACTTCGAGCGTGCGAAAGTAGCCGGGGCTGACGGAAGTGCAGCCGGCGGTCATGGGCTCGTCGTGCTTGGGTGCGTAGCCTTCGGGAATGAAGTTGCGGCCCTGCGACGAGAAGCCGAGAGGAACCCAGTCGGCGAGCGCGGCGGATTGGACGCCGGGAACGCTCTGCAATTTGTCGAGAAGCTGCCGGTGGAGTGCGAGGCCCGTGGCTTCGTCGTAGCCGTTGGGAAAAAGATCGTAGGACGCCAGAAACACGTTGTTCGGGTTGAAGCCCGGCGCGAAATGCTGGGCTTGGTGGAAACTTTGCACGAAGAGCGACGCGGAGATAAGCAACACCAGTGAGAGCGAAATCTGCGCGACCGCGAGAACGCTGCTGAGGCGCGCTTTGCTGCGGCCACCGGCAAGACTGGCGGATTCGTCCTTGAGCGCGACGATGGGACTGGTGCC
>Ga0335081_10019384_pt1 | contig 10999 bp, 4 predicted proteins | sample Lox_Sample_35_FD_206713 | JGI IMG/M metagenome (GOLD analysis project Ga0335081, IMG submission 206713) | Soil microbial communities from Loxahatchee National Wildlife Refuge, Florida, United States - Lox_Sample_3.5 | ecosystem: Environmental > Terrestrial > Soil > Wetlands | place: USA: Florida...
TGGCGCAGAACGCCATTCCGGAACAGCAACTGGCCACCCAGAAGGCCCTGGTGGCGCAACAGGAAGGCGTCGTCAAAAGCGATCAGGGGATGATCGACAGCGCCAAGTTGAACCTGGTGTATTGCAACATCAAGGCCGAAATCACCGGCAGGGTGGGCCTGCGTCTCGTCGATCCCGGCAATATCATACACGCCACCGATCCGAACGGCCTGGTGGTGATCACGCAAATCCAACCGATCAGCGTGATTTTCACGGTGGCCGAGGATGACTTGCCGGTGGTGCTCCGCAAAGTGGCCGCTCACCAGTCACTCCGGGTGGACGCCTACGACCGCGCCAACACCGCCAAGATCGGCACCGGGACCCTGGCGACCGTCGATAACCAGATCGATCCGACCACCGGATCGCTTCGCCTGCGCGCGGATTTCGACAACGCCGCGAATCAGCTCTTTCCCAACCAGTTCGTCAATATCCGCCTGCTCGTGGAAGAAAAGGGCGGCGTTACCCTGGTATCTCCGGCCGTGATCCAGCGGACCACCAGCACCACTTACGTTTTCGTGGTGAAGGATGACCAGACCGTCACCGTGCGGCAGATCCAGGAAGGCGTTACCGAAGGCGACAGCACCGAGATCATCAGCGGGATCCAGCCCGGTGACGTGGTCGTACGCACGGGCGTGGACAAGCTGGCGGAAGGCACGCCGGTCAGCGTGCAGATTGATAACGGCCAGGGAAGCGCGCCAGGTGCCGCGGGTGCGCCGGGAAATCCCGCCGGGCCCCCACGTGGCGCAAAATCGGGAGGGAAGAAGAAGTGAGTCCCTCGCGGACCTTCATCCTCCGCCCGGTAGCCACCTCACTTCTGATGATCGGCATCCTGCTGGCGGGGGGTGTGGCGTACGAACAACTGCCCGTCTCCGCGCTGCCTGAGGTTGATTACCCCACCATCCAGGTCGTCACGTTCTACCCGGGCGCCAGCCCGGATGTGATGGCATCCTCGGTCACCGCGCCGCTGGAGCGCCAGTTCGGCCAGGTGCCGGGCCTGCAGCAGATGACCTCCACAAGCTCGGATGGAAGCTCGGTCATCACCCTGCAATTCAACCTCAGCCTCAGCATCGATGTGGCCGAGCAGGAGGTGCAGCAGTCCATCAACGCGTCCGGCACGTTCCTTCCCACCGACCTGCCGATTCCGCCGGTGTACAACAAGACGAATCCCGCCGACACTCCGATTCTGACGCTGGCGCTGACTTCCAAAACGGAGCAGCTTTCGAAGGTGGAAGACCTGGCCGACACCCGGCTTGCGCCCAAGATTTCGCAACTGCCGGGAGTGGGCCTGGTGAGCATCAGCGGCGGGCAGAAGCCGGCTGTACGCATCCAGGTCAATCCCACCGTACTGGCGTCCTACGGACTCAACATGGAAGATCTCCGCAGCGCCATCGTCGCGGCGAATGTCAACCAGGCGAAGGGGAATTTCGATGGCGCGCACCAGTCCTACCAGATCGGCGCCAACGATCAGTTGTTGTCGTCGGACGACTACCGCCCGCTGATTGTGGCGTATCGCAACGGAGCGCCGGTGAAGCTCAGCAAAGTCGCCGACATCATCGATGACGTCGAGAATGTGCGTCAGGCCGCCTGGATGAACGAAGTTCCGGCTGTGATTGTGAATATCCAGCGGCAGCCGGGAGCCAACATCATCCAGGTGGTAGACCGCATCAAGACGCTGCTGCCGACCCTGACCGCCACGTTGCCGACCTCGATTCAGGTGAGCATCCTCACCGACCGCACCAACACCATCCGGGCCTCGGTGGAAGACGTCCAGTTCGAGCTGATGCTGACAATCGGGCTGGTGGTGCTGGTGATCTTCCTGTTCCTGCGCAATCTTTCGGCGACCATCATTCCCAGCGTCGCCGTCCCGCTTTCGCTGGTTGGCACGTTCGGGGTGATGTACCTGCTCGGTTACAGCCTCAACAACCTCACCCTGATGGCGCTAACCATCTCCACTGGATTCGTGGTCGACGACGCCATCGTGATGATCGAGAACATCGTGCGGTATATCGAGGAGGGAGAAGAGCCTCTGCGCGCGGCACTGAAGGGCGCCGAGCAGATCGGGTTCACGATCATCTCTCTGACGATATCGCTGATCGCGGTGCTGATTCCGCTTCTGTTCATGGGCGACATCGTGGGCCGCCTGTTCCGCGAGTTTGCCATCACCCTGGCGGTCACGATTCTGGTTTCGGCGGTGGTCTCCCTGACGCTCACTCCGATGATGTGCTCGCGGCTGCTGAAGCACAAGCCGGATCAGGCCCAGGGGCGGCTGTACCGCGCGTCGGAGCGGGCTTTCGAGGCGGTAATTGCGCTGTATGGCAAGATGCTGCGGTTCGTCCTGCGCTGGCAGACCGCGACCCTGCTGGTGGCGGTGGGGACGCTGGTGCTGACGGTTTACCAGTTCTGGACGATCCCCAAAGGCTTTTTCCCCATTCAGGATACCGGCGTGATTCAGGGCGTATCGGAAGCCGCGCAGACCGTGTCGTTTCCCGAGATGTCCAATCTCCAGCAGCAACTCACTAAGGTCATCCTGACCGATCCGGCCGTGGATAATCTCTCCAGCTTCATCGGCATCGACGGCACCAACACCACGCTCAACAGCGGCCGCATTCTGATCAATTTGAAGCCGCTGGCCGAGCGCAAGATCAGCGCCAGCGATGTGATCCGGCGGATCCAGCCCCAATTGGCCAAAGTCGCGGGCATCACTCTGTTCATGCAACCCGTCCAGGACCTGACGGTCGAGGACCGCGTCAGCCGCACGCAGTTTCAGTACACCCTGGAAGATCCCAGCGCCGATGAGTTGAACACTTATGCTCCGCAGATGTTGGCCCGGCTGAAAGAACTGCCGGATCTGGCGGACGTGGCCACCGACCAGCAGGTGCAGGGGCTGCGCGCCAGGCTGGTATTCGATCGCGACACGGCGGCGCGCCTGGGAATCACCCCCGCCACGATTGACCAGACGTTGTACGATGCCTACGGCCAGCGCGAGGTCTCCACCATCTTCACGCAGCTCAACCAATACCACGTGGTGCTCGAGGTGCAGCCGGCGTTCCAGCAGAATCCCTACGACCTGCGAAATCTCTTTATCCGCACGGCCGCGGGATCCGGCGGCAGCGCAACCTCGGGACTGGTGGCCGGCGGGTCGGCCTCCACTACCAACACCATCTCGTCCGCGCCTGCTTTTTCGACCTCAACCGCGGTGTCGAATACCAATACCGCGAGCGCGGCGGCCTCGAACAGCAATCTCGGAGGAGGTGCCATCGCCTCCTCATCGGTATTCCCCACCGGAGGCCAGGTTCCTCTGGGCGCCTTCACCCACGTGCAAACCCAGGCGGTCCCCATCACCGTGAACCACCAGGGGCAGTTCCCGGTGATCACGCTCTCCTTCAATCTCGCTCCCAATGCTTCGCTCGGCGATGCCGTGGCGGCCGTCAACCGCGTGAAGGATGAACTCAACATGCCGCAAAGCATCCAGGCCGCATTCCAAGGGACGGCGCAGGCATTTCAGGCGTCGCTGGCCAATGAATGGGTGCTGATTCTGGCGGCCCTGGTCACGGTTTACATCGTGCTTGGTGTGCTCTACGAAAGCTACATTCACCCCATCACGATTCTGTCAACGCTTCCTTCGGCGGGTGTCGGGGCGCTTCTCGCGCTTAACGTGACTGGGGCGGATTTCAGCGTAATCTCTCTGATCGGGATTGTGCTGCTGATCGGCATCGTGAAGAAGAACGGCATCATGATGATCGATTTCGCCCTCGAAGCGGAGCGCAAGGAAGGGATGCAGCCGGTGGAAGCCATCTACCAGGCCTGCCTGTTGCGCTTCCGCCCGATCATGATGACCACCATGGCCGCGCTGCTGGGCGCCGTGCCGCTGGCGCTCGGCACCGGCACCGGCTCCGAGCTCCGCCGGCCTCTGGGCATCACCATGATTGGCGGTCTGCTCATCAGCCAGATGCTGACTCTCTTTACCACGCCGGTAATCTACCTGTTCTTCGACCGCCTGGCGCGAAGGTTCTCGCGGCACCCGGAAGTGGACCCCGGGATGGAGCCCGTTCCGGCGGGTGACTAAATGACGGCGACCCTCAGCTCCGGACTTCGTGGTGGCGCAGGCGCTCCTGCCTGTGCCCACGGGCCCCGCCGGCCCATGGGTACAGGCACGAGTGGCCGCCACATGATGAGTAGCGTATGAACATTTCTGCTCCCTTTGTCCATAAGCCGGTAGCCACTACGCTGCTCACCGTCGCCATTGCGTTGGCCGGCGCGGTGGCCTTCCGCATCCTGCCGGTTTCCCCGCTGCCCCAGGTGGACTTTCCCACGATTTCGGTCAGCGCGAGCCTTCCGGGAGCGAGTCCCGAAACCATGGCATCCTCCGTGGCCACGCCGCTCGAACGTCAGTTCGGCCGCATCGCCGCGGTCACCGAGATGACGTCGTCCAGCACGCTCGGCTCGTGCAGCATCACCCTGCAATTCGATCTCAACCGCAATATCGACGCCGCCGCCCGTGACGTGCAGGCCGCCATCGCCGCCGCCCGCGGCTACCTGCCCACCAATCTCCCCAGCAATCCCAACTACCGCAAGGTCAACCCCGCCGATTCGCCGATCTTCATGATCGCCCTCACTTCCAACGTGCTCGGCAAAGTCCAGATGTACGACTCCGCATCCACCATCATGGCGCAGAAACTGGCTCAGGTTCAGGGCGTGGGGCAGGTGGCGGTTGGCGGCAGCGCGCTTCCGGGCGTTCGCGTGGAACTCAATCCGAATGCGTTGAACAAGTACGGCATCGGGCTGGAGCAGGTGCGCAGCGTGCTTTCCTCGGCCAATGCCAACACACCAAAGGGGCACTTCTCCGATGGCGACCGGATGTGGGAGGTGGGAGCCAACGACCAACTCTTCAACGCCATCGATTACAAGCCCCTGGTGGTGGCCTATCACAACGGCACGACGGTGCGGCTCTCCGATATCGGTGACGTCGTGGATTCGACCGAGGACCTGCGCAACGCCGGGTACGCCAATGGCAAGCCCTCCGTGCTGGTGATTATCTTCCGCCAGCCCGGCGCGAACATCATCGATACCGTGGACCGGATCCGCGCCGTGCTGCCGCAGCTTCACGCCGCCATACCGGCGTCCATCGATTTCCGGATCGCCATGGACCAGACACAGACCATCCGCGCCTCGGTGCACGATGTCGAGCGGACCCTGTTGATTTCGGTCGGGCTGGTGGTCCTGGTGGTCTTCGTATTTCTGAAGAACGTGCGCAGCACGTTTATTCCCAGTGTCGCCGTTCCCGTGTCGCTGCTGGGGACGTTCGGCGTGATGTACCTGTTCGGCTACAGCCTCGACAATCTTTCGTTGATGGCGCTCACCATCTCGACCGGGTTCGTGGTGGACGACGCCATCGTGGTCATTGAGAATGTCACCCGCTACCTCGAGGGGGGTCTGAACCCGTTTGCCGCCACGCTCAAGGGCGCCAAGGAAATCGGCTCGACCGTGGTGACCATGAGTGTGTCTCTGGTGGCCGTCTTCATTCCGCTGCTCCTCATGGGCGGGATTGTCGGCCGCCTTCTGCGCGAGTTTGCCATCACGCTTTCGGTGGCCATCGCTGTCTCGATGGTGGTCTCACTTACCGCCACCCCCATGATGTGCGCGCATCTGTTGCGGGAGCACGAATCGCACGGTTGGCTTTACCGCAAGGTTGAGGACGCCTTCAACTGGGTGGTCGGCTTATACGGCAGGATTCTCGCGGTCGTGCTCCGCCATGCTTTCATCACCCTGATGGTGCTGCTCACCACGGTGGGGCTCAACGTGTACCTGTTTGCCAAGGTGTCGAAGGGCTTCTTCCCACAGCAGGACACGGGACGCATGAGCGGTCAGATTCTAGCCGATCAGGACACCTCGTTCCAGGCGATGGACAGGATCCTTCTGCAGATGGTGAACATTGTGGCCGCGGACCCTGCCGTGGATACAGTGAACGGGTTCACGGGTGGTGGAGGAGGCGGTGGGGGCGCCTCCACCTTGAATCAGGGGCGCATGTTCGTGTCGCTCAAGCCGCTCGAGGAGCGCAAGATCACGGTGGACTACATTCTGCAGCGCTTACGCCCCAAGCTCGCCAAGGTCCCCGGGGCCTCCCTGTACCTGCAACCCTCCCAGGATCTGCGGGTCGGTGGAAGGAACAGCGCCGCCCTGTATCAGTTCACCATGCGCGGCGACAACCTGCAGGACCTGATTGCTTACGCTCCCAAGATGTTCGATCAGTTGAAAGCCATTCCCCTGATCGTGGACGTCAACAGCGATCAACAAAACCGCGGCCTGCAATCCATGGTGGTTTACGATCGCGAAACCGCCGCGCGCTTCGGCATCTCACCCCAATTGATCGACAACACGCTTTACGACGCCTTCGGCCAGCGGCAGGTATCCACGATGTATAAGTCGCTGAACCAGTATCACGTGGTGATGGAGGCTGCGCCGCAGTACTGGCAGAACCCGCAAGGATTGCGCGACATCTATATTCACGCACCCAACGGCCAGCAGGTTCCGTTGAACGCGGTCGCCCACTACGGTCCGGCCATCGCGCCCCTCTCGGTGAACCACCAGGGCCTCTTTCCGTCGGTCACCATCTCGTTCAACCTGCAGCCCGGCATCGCGCTCGGCGACGCAATCGTGGCCATCGACGCGGCTGCGCGCAAGGTCGGGCTTCCGCCGACGATCCAGACCGGCTACAGCGGCACAGCGGCGGCCTACTCGGACTCGCTCAATAGCGAGCCTTATTTGATTGCGGCGGCGCTGGCGGCAGTCTACCTCATGCTCGGCATTCTGTACGAAAGCTACATTCATCCCGTCACCATTCTCTCGACGCTCCCTTCGGCGGGCGTGGGCGCTCTGCTGGCGCTGATCCTGACCCACACGGATCTCAGCATCATCGCCATGATCGGGGTCATTCTGCTGATTGGGCTGGTGAAGAAGAATGGCATTCTGATTGTCGATTTCGCCCTGGCCGCCGAGCGCATCGACCGCAAGAGCCCGCGGGACGCGATCTTCGAAGCCAGCCTGCTGCGTTTCCGTCCGATCCTGATGACCACTTTTGCCGCCATGCTGGGCGCGTTGCCGCTGGCGCTGGGCACGGGCACCGGATCGGAATTGCGCCGGCCGCTGGGAATCACCATTATTGGAGGACTGCTCATGAGCCAGGCACTGACGTTATTCACGACTCCCGTGGTGTACCTGTACTTCGATCGTCTCCAACATTGGTGGGAGCATGTCCGTGGCGTCCAGCAGCGCCCGCTGGAGTCCGAAGCATGAAATTGATGTGGCGCGGACACTCGTGTCTGCCGCGCCCCGGCTTATCGGGGCGTTCCTTGGGCGCCGTCAAATCAGGTGCCGGCGTCGCGCCTGCTCTACGCTCGAAGCGGAAGGTTGTCGGCGCTGCCTGCGCCCCGATGTTGCTGGCCCTCTTTTGCGCCGGGTGCCTCAAAGTTCCACCTTATCAGCGCCCCACGGCTGTCCCACCGCCCAGTTTCAAAGAGGCGCCACCCGCAGGCTGGAAGGAGTCGCAGCCCAGCGACGGGGCTCTGCGCGGCAACTGGTGGGAGATCTTCGGGGACCCCGCGCTGAACGCTCTCGAAGAGCAGGTGAGCATTTCGAACCAGAACGTATTGCAGGCTGAGGCGCAATATCGCGAAGCCAGGGCGGCGGTACGAGTCGCACGCTCCGCCCTTTACCCGCTGGTGACGGGTTCGCCTTCCGTCACAGGCTCGCAAGGATCCAGCCGGCTCTCCACCCGGGCCGGGCCGTCCACACCGCAAGGCATCTACGACCTGCCATTCAGCGCGTCCTACACCTTTGACGTGTGGGGAAGCATTCACCGCACCGTGGCCGCCAGCGCCACCACCGCCCAGGCCGGCGCCGCGGCCCTGGCCAACGCGCGCCTGCTCTACCAGTCCGAACTGGCGCAGGATTATTTCCAACTGCATGGGTTGGATGCCGACCGGGTGCTGCTGCAGGAGACCGTCAAGTCCTACCAGGAATACCTGACGCTCACTCGCAACCGGTTTGTCGGAGGCGTGGCTTCCGACAGCGATGTGGCCCAGGCGGAGACGCAGCTCTACACCACTCAGGCACAGTTGACCGACATCGAGACCCAGCGACAGCAACTGGAACACGCCATCGCGGTGCTGACCGGAAAACCGCCCGCGAGTCTCGAGTTACCCCTCGCGGCAGTCGCGGCCACACCTCCCGAAATTCCCACGGGCCTGCCTTCCGCGCTGCTGGAGCGCCGGCCCGACATTGCCGAGGCCGAGCGCCAGGCGGCCGCCGCCAATGAACAGATCGGCGTCGCCAAGGCGGCGTTCTTTCCGACCCTCACCATGACCGCCTCCGCCGGCCTCCAGTCCAGTAGTTTCCTGAACTGGATCACCTGGCCCAGCCACTTCTGGACGCTGGGACCGCAGCTCGCGCAGATCCTCTTCGACGCGGGCAAGCGGACCGCACAGGTGGACCAGGCGCAGGCCGCCTATGACGCCATGGCGGCCGCCTATCGCCAGACCGTATTGACGGCACTTCAGCAGGTGGAGGATAACCTGGTGGCGCTGCGCGTCCTGGAGCATGAAGCCGCGGACCTCCAGCAGGCTGTGAAATCGGCGGAGCGTTCGGTGACGGTCTCCACCGCGCAGTACAAAGCCGGGACGGCCAGCTACCTCCAGGTCATCACGGTGCAGACCATTGCGCTGGCGGATGAGCGTTCGGCGCTGGATTTGAAAACCCGGCGGATGGTTGCCAGCGTGATGCTGATCGAGGCGCTGGGTGGAGGATGGGATAGCTCCAAGCTGCCCACAGTCCAAGACGTCGCGCAACGGTAGGCTGGTGGCGAAGGCACCCCTGCCTGTACCCACGGACCCCCACCGGCCCACAGAACTCCGTGAAAACCCTTGCGCCATCGACGGGTTTTCGAGGCTGCCGGGCCCCGTCTCATCGGGGCCCTTTTGGGTCGTGCCGCAGTATCGCTGCGCGACGGACAGGACGCTGCCTTACGCCGTCACCGGCGGCACCAGCGTCTTCAGGAATTCGTGGGCCGTGCGGAAGCCCCGCTTGTACTGCTCGGTGAAGTTTTGCCCGCTGTACGCCGGATAGTAAAAGTTGTCTTCGTTCTCGATATTCATGGCGCCCGTGTATCCCACTTCCGATAGCACCGAGAAGAAGCCCTTCCAATCCACCGACCCGTAACCGGGAATCCGGAAACGCCACCAGCGCACATTGTCGATCGGCTGAATCCCGCTGCGCCGCAGAACGTGCCACAGGATTTCGGTGTCTTTCAGATGAACGTCATAAATCTTCTCGGCGAACTCGCGCGCCGCCGCCACCGGGTCCATGAACTGCCACACCAGGTGTGACGGGTCGAATTGCAGGCCCACGTGCGGGCTGTCTTTGAAGGCTTTGAAGAGCGCCTCCCACCCCAGCGGCCCTGTGGCGATGTTCGGCCCGCCCGCATAAGGCTCCCACAGGATCCGCACTTTGTTCTTCTCGCAGGCCGCGAAGTACTTCTCGTTGTACACGCGAACAATCTCGTCCACCTGCTGCGCCAGCCGCTGGCCCTTGATCGTGCCGGATTGGCCGCCGATGCTGGGTATCCCCAGCTTGCCGCACAGCTCGATGCACTTGAGCGTATAGGTATTCTGCTTCTCGCGGCCCGCCGGGTCCGGATCGATGTGATTCCCGTCTACCGCGAGCGACGACACGTAGATCCCAGATCGCTGAATCTTGTCCTTGATGGATGCGATGGCCGCATCATCCAGCCTGGCGGGGTCGAGCCGGAGCTGCATGCTGGTGAAGCCCTCGCCTTTCACGAATTCCAGGTTGGAATCGGAAAACTGGCACAGAACACCCAGCCTGGGCTTCCAGTTGGGCGGAGGCTGACGCTGCGCACGGGCGGCGGCAGCGGCGGAAATGGCAGTCAGAACGGTGCGTCGGGATAGGGTCACGTCCTGACGATACTGCGGAACAAGGCCCGGCGCAAGCCCCGCCTGAGAAGGCCGGCCGGCTACATCCCCCTCAGGATGTCGATGGTCCCGTTCTGGCCGGTCAGCTTCAGATCGCACCCGCCGCCCGCGATCTTGCCGTTGAGCGAATCCCCTCCAAAGTTGCCGCTGACCGTCAGGTCCGCCTCCGAATGGATCCGCCCGAAAGTGGTCCTCGCCGCTACGTTGTAGCCTACGCCGCTCGGCACCGTGACGCGAATCGCGCCGAAGGTGGTATTCACGGAAATCGGCTGGCATCGCCCCGACGCCCGCGACGACGTCGTGACCGAGCTGTTGGTGCTCTCCACGATGATCTGTCCCGCCGCGTCGCTGATGTTCACCGGCGCGAACGACGTTTTGGCGTATACGTCGCCCCCGATCCCGCTCAGGCGAATCGGACTGTTGGCCGCCGTCACGCGCGCTCCTGCCTTGACATCGCGCAGTTCTACGTTTCCAAACGTCGTCTCCACGGTGGCGGATCCTCCCACCGTGTCCCCGGACACGCCGGCATTCTGCGCATGCACCGTCGCCGTCTTTCCCACACGCGAGAAGGCCACGTGGGCGAAAGAAGTGCGCAGGTCGGCGGCGCCTCCGATCGCCATGGCGCGGACCTCGCCGTTCTGGTTCTGAACGGTCACGTCCGATTTCGTGTCGGATACCGACACCATGCCGAACGAGTTGCTGACGAGCGTTGCGCCGGTGACATTCTCTACGCGGATCTGGCCATTGTTGCTGTGTATCGTTACGCCGCGCCCCGCATGGGTCACATCCACCCGTCCGAAACGGTCGGAGATTTCGACCGTGCCCGTAATATCCGCGGCGCTAACCGCGCCATTGGCGTTGCGGATCGAGAGATCGCCATCGTTGGAGCGGGCCTCCACATCGCCGAAAGAATTCTCGATCTCCTGCCGCCCGCGGCCCCCGGAGAACGTGACTGCACCGTTGGCGTTACGGAT
>Ga0335081_10019385_pt1 | contig 10999 bp, 8 predicted proteins | sample Lox_Sample_35_FD_206713 | JGI IMG/M metagenome (GOLD analysis project Ga0335081, IMG submission 206713) | Soil microbial communities from Loxahatchee National Wildlife Refuge, Florida, United States - Lox_Sample_3.5 | ecosystem: Environmental > Terrestrial > Soil > Wetlands | place: USA: Florida...
CACCAGACTGTCCTGCGCAGCGGGCAGTGGAAACGGCTCGCCACCCCTGCGCGTCTTCTTACAGGATTCGCGATGATACTCGCCCGCTTTCGCCGGATCATATGCGGTTGCGCGCTGCTGATTGCGGTGGCGGCCGCAACGGCGCTCAGCCTCGCGGCCGCGGACGAGCCGACGCCTGCGCTCAACGAGAAGCCGGTGGAGATGCCGCCCGTCATCGTGACCGTGACGCGCGAAAAGGTCAGCCCCGTCGTCAAGTTCTTCCGGAACCTCGACAACCTGTTTCAAGGCCCGTTTCTCAATCTCCGCAGCGGACCCCTGCCCGAAGCCATCGTCTGGCGTTATCATTTCCTGCAGACCCATCCACAGGAGACGGCCATCATCCTCGTCGAGCAGAGGGGTCCGCGCGTCCTCTCCGCCACGACGGTCTACACCGAGGACGGCCGGCTTTACGCCAGCAGCCAGGTGCTCGGCAACGGCACCCGTTTGCGGGGATTTACCGCCGCCGACATTCACGACGTGGCCAAGGTCCGCCGCGAGATCCGGAGCCGCCGCGCCTCCTATCTCGCCGCCATCGTGACGAGCGAGGATTTCGACAATCTTCAGCGCATTTCGACCGCCGGCACGCACGACCCCACCGCCCTCATCAATGCGGCTGCGGCGGCCGTGCAGGACCCGGGCGAATACCGGCCGACCTACTCGGACTTCGTGGCCGGCGCCAGGTCGGGGGAGGTCGACATGCTGGGCGCAAGGATGGCGCTCGCCGAGGAAACGGGCGACTATTCGATGCTGGGGCATACCCTGCTGGCCGGCGGCAGAAATGCGAACGACCCGAACCCGCCCGCGGTGATCCATTTCAACGACTTTGAAGGCGCGCCTGACGCGATTCTCCGGCGCACATTCGAGGCCCTGCACGATCCCGACCGCGCCGGTCTCCTGCCCGTCGCCCGCAGCCTCATCGACCCCGGCGCCGGTCTGGAGGGTGCGGGCAAGGCGAAGCCCGTCGACGCCGTCGTCTTCGACTGGGAAGGCCAGCACTACATGTACAACCCCGACCTGGGCACCTATGCCCTGCCCCTGCCGACCAACCCGCTCACGCGGCAGCCCTATCTCTGCATCAAGAACGGCGATCTTTTCGAGAGCATCAACTTCTGCGCCACCTATCCGAAAGTCCATCCGGGCGAAAAGGCCGCGCTCCTCGCCCCGCCCGGCGGACCTTATGCCGCCGCCTACACGCAGGGCGGCACGCTGCATCTTTTCAGTCCGTTCCTCGGCCGGACGCTCATTCCCGAAGATCTGCACATCCAGGTGGAGGACACGGCGTCGCTCGCCAGGCTTCACGCACTCCTTGTCGGCCGGGAACGCCAGCAGCGTGCCGCGAGGGGCCAGACCACCAATCCCAACTCGATCCCGGGCGGCCTGCCCGGCGACGACGCTGACATGCAGATGCGCCGGGCTTACCTCGCGCTGACTGCCGCCGGCGTGTTCCCTGAACTCGTCGCGGTGAAGGATGCTGCCGGGAAGGCGCTGTCCCCCGAGCGTTACGCTCTGACCTGTCGATGGCAGGACACGACCTACACCTACAACATCGACGGCCCCATCACGACCTCGATCACCGTGGCCCACGCGCTCGAGAAATAGTGGCATCCGCGCCCGGTGGAACCGGCGCTCCGCGCAGGTTGTTTGGTGGTGATCTGAGTACCACCGAGACGCATTCAGAAGCCAGGAAGCCGGAAGGACAGCATCTTCATGGATTCCTGGCTTCTGAATCAAATGATTGGGGCGGGAGCTTCACCGATCTTGCAACCCGCACCGACCGAGCGATCTTTCAGCTCATGATGCCGCCCTCCGGCCGCTGTCCGTGGCCTACGACCGACCTCTACGTCGCTTATCACGACCGCGAGTGGGGCGTGCCCCAGCATGATGACCGCGTGCTGTTCGAGTTTCTTGTCCTCGAGGGCGCCCAGGCGGGCCTGAGCTGGCTGACGATCCTGAACAAGCGCGAGAATTACCGGCGCGCTTTCGACGGCTTCGACCCGGCGAAAGTCGCCCGCTTCGGCGCGCGCAAGATCGCCGCGCTGCTCGCCGATCCGGGCATCGTCCGCAACCGCCTGAAGATCGCCGCCGCGATCCGCAACGCCCGGGCCTTTCTCGCCGTGCAGCACGAGTTCGGCAGCTTCGACCGCTACATCTGGCGGTTCGTGGACGGAAGGCCGATCCAGAACGCCTGGCGCACGATCCGGCAAATCCCGCCCCGGACGCCGATCTCTGATGCCATGAGCCGCGATTTGGTGCAGCGCGGATTCCAGTTCGTCGGCAGCACGATCTGCTACGCGCACATGCAGGCCACCGGCATGGTCAACGATCACCTGGTGACCTGTCCGCGCCATGCCGATTGCGCCCGGCTCGCGCGCGCGGGTGCACGTCACACCTAGGGCGCCGGAATCAGCAGGGCCCCGACGCGGGGTGCCTATGTTGCGTTTGACAATTATTGCGTGACGACGTGGTTCCTCGTTCTGCCCAAGTCGGACGTGGGTTTGTAACGTATTACGTTACAAAGGCGTTTTGCTCCTCCGCCAATACTATGCTCGTTTGTCACCCATTACGTGACAGATCCTGCCGCGCGCAGCGCCTCAAGGATCGCAGGACCAGTCCGGCGCGTTGCTCCGAAATGGATTGGCCGGCAGGCCGGCGCGATTCATCCGGTTGGGCCAAGCGGTCTCGTGCCAGCCAAAGCGCATCGTGACTTCCTCGCCTGGTTGGCCCGGCCCCAGACCCGCACGGCACTGTCGCACAGGCGCACCATGTTGTCGCTGAGAACTCGCGGCACGCTGACGTCCGCACGCAGCGCACACGCCAAGGCCACGATCGCCCCGATGGCGATTCGCGGATTGGGCGGACGTCCGATGACTTTGCGATGCCCGCGGTCGCTCATCGATCGTGGCCAGGTGCGAGCCCGGATCGCGGCGCACTCCGCATCCTGCTGGCGATCATGGGAAAGATCCGCCCCGCAACATAACCGTTGCTTTTAGGGCGACCGCGCGGGGCGTCGGATTCTGATTACCGCCGCGGGAGGCCCCGGTCCCGTTGACTCGCGCCGCGTCGGAAGCACCTTTTCGGCAACCCCCCAGTTCATGGTCAGTCCCAATCTTGCCGCCACTTTGCGTGAAGGCAGCGCGCCGGCTGAAGACCCACGATCCATCCAGGATGTGGTGATCCGTCTGGCCGGCGATTCGCAGGATGGCATTCAGACGGTCGGAGCGTTTCTCGCCCGGCTGGCCGGCCGCTCCGACCAGGACGTGATGACCTACATGACGATCCCGTCCACGATTTCGGGGGGACCGTCCATTTTCCAGGTCCGGATGGGCACCGGCGACATTCTCTCGGCCGGCGACCGCGCGGACGTGCTCGTGGCGTTCTACCAGCACAGCTACGAGGATCACCTGGAATCGCTGCGGCCCGGCGGCGTGCTGCTGTACGACAACGACCACGTCAAACCCAACCCCGACGACAAGCGCTTCACGGCCATCGGGGTGCCCATCACGAGCCGCACGATCGAGGCCGTGGGTGGCGCCGCCAAGGACAAGGGCAAGAACATTTTCGTCCTCGGATTGCTGGCGCGCATCTTCCAGCTCGATGTTCCCAAACTCACCGGGCTCGTCCGGGAGCGCTTCGGCGGCCGCGCCGAGGACGTGGTGCGCAACGCCATGCTCGCGTTCGACGCCGGCTACGCCTACCCGGCCGACAACCTCCGGGACTGCTTCTTCCGGTTCGAGCCCGTCCAGCGTGCGTCGACGCGTCCGCAGGTGACGATGGATGGCAATCAGGCGCTCGCCTTCGGCCTGATCGCGGCGGGGGTGCGTTACGGGGCGGCCTACCCGATCACACCGTGGTCCTCGATCATGGAAATGCTGCGGACCGAACTCCCCAAATACGGCGGCATCTTCGTGCAGGCGGAGGATGAACTGGCGGCCATCTCCTACGCGCTGGGCGCCGCCTACGCGGGCCACCTCGCCGTCACCGGCAGTTCCGGCCCGGGCCTTTCGCTCAAGATGGAGGCGCTGAGCTGGGCGGTGATGGCGGAGATGCCGCTGATCGTCATCAACGTCCAGCGCGGCGGCCCCAGCACCGGCCTGCCCACGAGCGTCGAGCAGAGCGACCTGCTGCAGGGGATCTTCGGCAGCCACGGCGACACGCCCCGGGTGGTGCTCGCGCCGAAAAACGTCGAGGACTGCTTCTACATCGCCCTTGAGGCGGGCCGGATTGCGCGCGAGTACAGCACGCCGGTCCTCGTTCTCACCGACCAGTCGCTGGCCACGCGCATCGAGGCATTCGACGAACCCGACCTCGCCGGCCTGGTCGTCAGCGCCAGACCCGACCTCACCGAGCGTCCGGCGGACTTCAAACCCTACCCGCTGGACCGCCTCACCCGGCACGCCCCGCCCGGCACGCGCGTCGCCTCGGGCCGGTTTCCCAACGTGACCGGCCTCGAGCACGACGAGGAGGGCCACCCCTCCGGCAATCCGGCCATGCACGCCCAAATGACCGCCCGGCGCCGCGAAAAAATCAAGGCGCTGGGCGCGGAACTCGCCCGGCCGGAAATCTACGGCGACGAATCGGGCGAGGTGCTGCTCGTCGGCTGGGGTTCGACGTGGGGTCCGATCCGCGAGGCGGTGGAGCGCCTCCGCCGTGGCGGTCTCACGGTCGGCCAGTTGCATCTGCGTCATCTGCATCCGCTGCCCTCCGGCCTCGATGCCATCTTGACCCGCTACGGTCGCGTGTTTGTGGCCGAGATGAACGACGAGGGCCTCTACGGTTTCGGCCAGCTCGCGACGCTGCTGCGCGCGCGTTATGCCAATCCTGCCATCCGCGGCATCAACAAAACCGACGGTCTCACCTTCAAGGTGCGTGAGATTGTCGACGGCGTCACGCGGCAGCTCGCCCACGCGCCGCTGAGCTCCGCGGCGTGAGAATTTGCCATGGGCACGGCCACGGGCCACCGGCTCCCGTTCCCTGAACTCTGACTGCCAACCCCTGTCTTCCGTCCCGTCATGACTTCCGCCGCTCCCGCCGCAACCGTGCCAGCCGCCAGCCCGCCCGCCGCCGGCAGCCGCCCGCCGCTCACCCGCAAGTCGCTGGCCGCCGATCATCCGACTTGGTGCCCCGGGTGCGGCGATTTTGCCGTGCTGGCCTCCTTCCAGCGCACGCTCGAAAAACTGCAGTATCCGCAGGAGAAAATCGTGCTCTTTGCGGGCATCGGCTGCTCGTCGCGTTTCCCGTACTTCGTGAACGCCCACGGCGGGCATTTCATCCACGGCCGGGCGCTGCCCATCGCTGCCGGCGTCAGCCTGAGCCGCGACGACCTGCATGTCTTCGTGTTCGGCGGCGACGGCGACGGCTTCTCGATCGGCGGCAACCACCTTGTCCACACGGCCCGGAAGAACGTCCGGATCACCTACATCATCATGGACAACTTTGTATACGGCCTGACGAAGAAACAGACCTCACCCACCTCGCCGGTCGGCTTCAAGTCGAAGACCGACCCCACCGGCGTCATCGATCAGCCGATCAACCCGATGCGCGCGCTGATCGGCAGCGGCGCCACCTTTGTCGCGCGCAGCCACGCCGCGCAGGTCGCCCACATGACGGAAATGATGGAGCGCGCGGCGCGGCATGACGGCTTCTCCGTGGTGGAGATCCTTTCGGAATGCGTGGAATTCTATCCGGGCGCCTTCGACGCGGCCAATCCGCGCAAGAGCGGCGCGTTCAAGATCATTGAAGAAAAGAAGCACGACGGCTCTCCGGAAGACGCGGCGCGCCACGATCCCGCCGACGAGGTGGCGGCCTTTCGCCTCGCCGCCCTGCCCTGGCCCGGCGTCTTCGGCGTGTTCTACGAGGCCGCCCGACCGACCAAGAACCGCCTTGAGGCCGAACTCATCGCCCGTTCGCGCGACCGGACCAAGGGCGCCTCGGACCTGGAGCTGCTGCAGGCCGCGTTCACCCGCCTGCGGTGACCCTGCATCGCAGGCAGCCGCCGCTTTGGAGCGCGCCATTTCCGCGCACAGGCCAAGTCTTCCCCGGGCGCCCGATCACTTGTCAACTATTAGTTGACATGTTTTTTGCGCGTTTCCGCCGAAGGGACCGACGCTGTCCGGTGAGCCGCAGTCATCGCGAGCACTTCATCGGCGCGCGGGGCGATCCAGATTTCGGGGAGCCGCCGGGTCCATTGCGGGACGCGATTCCTCCCGATGGCGGCCTGAGCAGATTCTTGTGGCTGCCGTTTTTCGGCATGGGCTCATTGCGCCGATTCGGCGAGGAGGCGCTCGAGCTGGTCCTTCCACAGCGCGGCCAGCGTGTGCGTGCCGTGCCCGCGAGTCCGGTCGCTCAGGGGCAGGATGACCGCCCGCCCGTGCGGCACCCGCCGGATCTCCCGCTCGAGGATGCCCAGTTCCGGCGGGTTGATGAGATCGTCCGCTGAATTCACCGCGAGCAGCGGCGCCGTGATCTGTCCCAGCGCCGGCCCGGGATCGTAGTCGCGCGACGCGTCCACGGCGTAGAACACGTCGTTGGCATCCTCGGTCTCGAGGATGCCCGCGACGAACGCATCGAGCACCGTGTCGGCGCGCGCACGGGTCGGCGCCGCCTGCTGGCGCAGCCCGGGATTGCTGCTCATAAAGAACAGCATCTCCGCCGCGGTACGGAGCGAGGGCGGCTGCGTCCGGTACTCGCCGTTTTGCCAGGCCGGATCGAACCGGATGGCGTCAAGGATCATCCGGCGCCAAACGCGGTTGCGGCCCGCGATCTGCGTCGGCAGGCTGGCCAGCGGCATGAGCGCATCCATGAAATCCGGATGCAGCTCGCCCCACAGCCACGCGTGCATGCCGCCCATCGAGGTCCCCATGACGAGCCGCGCGTGTCCGACCCCGAGGCCCTCGGTGAGCAGCCGGTACTGGGCCTCCACCATGTCGAGATAGCCGTAGTGGGGAAACCGGAAGCGCAAGCCGTCGCTCGGTTTGCTCGAGCGCCCGTGGCCGATGCCGTCGGGCAGGATGACGAAAAAGCGCGCCGCGTCCAGCGGCTGGCCGGCGCCGAACAGCTCGCCGGCGAATTCGGGGCGGAGGAACTGTGCGCCGCTGCCGGTGGTGCCGTGGAGGATGAGCACGGCATTGCGCACCACGCCATGCGCGTCGCGCTCCGGCTGCCCGATCGTGCGATAGTGGATCCGCAATTCCGCCAAGCGCTCGCCGGAGACGAAATGGAAATCGCGCGCAATGAAGTCCCCTTCGACGGGCGCGGGATATTCCGCCGCCCCGAGCGGGAGCAGCGCCAGGAGGGCGGCAAACCAGAATTTCCCGGGCAGGACAGGTGGATTCACGCGAGAAAGCGGGCGGTGGTGCGCACCAGCTCGGACGCCACCCGTTGAGCGGCCTTCTGCGTGCGCGCCTCTTTCAGGCGCCCGGCGTCGTCAAAGGCTTCGTCCGCATGTGGGAGCGTGCATTGCGCCGGGATCACATGGCAGCCCAGATGGAGCAGGAGCTGCCGCGCCACCTGCGCCGACCGCACCCCGCCGAACATGCCGGGTGAAGCCGAAACCACCGCCGCCACCTTGCCCTCGAAGGGATTCGGTTCCGCGCGCGTGCACCAATCGATGGTGTTCTTTAGCAACGGTGTGATCAGCGAATTGTACTCCGGTGACGCGACCAGCAGCGCGGGGTGCTGCGTGATCAGCTCGACCAGCCTGGCGGCATTGGCGGGCATGCCCTGCGCGTCCTCCAGATCGCCGTGGTAGAGCGGCAGTGGCAAATCGTTGAGGTCGATCAGCGTGACCTCGCCGCCCGCCGCCCGCACTGCCGCCACGACGACCGCGAGCAGCTTCTTGTTCAACGACTCGCGCCGAGCACTGCCGGAAAACGCGAGAATGCGGGGCGTCTGGCTCACGGGTGAATCCAGTATCCAGCTCCGTCGCCGAGGCAACTGCGATTCCACTTTGCCGGGCCGTCGGCCCCGGGAAAACTCTCGTTGCGTCGGGCCGGGCTGTGGCTTTGCTGCCTCCATGCCCCTCTCCCGACTGGTCCTGACCCTGGCATTTGCCGCCGCCGGGCTGATCCCGCCACTGACGGCCGCGGACATGTACGTCTACTTTGGCACCCACCGTACCGGTCCCGGGATCGGTTTCTCGGTCGCCCATTTCGACTCCGACACCGGCGCCCTGAGCCGGCCGCGATTTCTCATCGAGGCGGTGGAACCCGCGTTTTTCGTGATCCATCCCGACGGCCGCCGCCTTTACACGTGCAACTCCGGCGTCCCCGGTGGCGTCAGCGCCTACGCGATCGACCGCGGAACCGGACAGCTCACCCTGCTCAACAAGGAGCCGTCCGGCGGCGACGACGCGAGCTACGTCTGCCTCGATCGGACCGGCCGCTACGTGTTCGTTGCCAATTACAGTGGCGGGAATGTCGCCGCGTTCGCCCTCAAGAGCGACGGGAGCATCGGCGCGCGCACCGCGTTCGTACAGCATGCCGGCCACAGCATTGATCCCAAGCGGCAGACTCACCCCTACGCCCATTCGATCATCATCGACCCCACCAACCGGTTCGTCCTCGTCGCCGATCTCGGCCTCGACCGGCTGTTTGTCTACCGCTTCGACGAAAGGGATGGCTCGCTTCGGGCAAACGATCCGCCCTTCGCCACCGTCGCACCGGGATCCGGGCCGCGGCACGTAAAGTTTCATCCCAACGGCCGCTGGGTCTACCTGATCAACGAGATGGGCTGCACGGTCACGGCATTCACTTGGGACTCGTCGCGCGGTGTGCTGGCCAAATTCCAAACCAGCTCGACGCTGCCCGCCGATTTCAAGGGGACCAACACCTGCGCCGAGGTGGAGGTGCATCCCAACGGGAGGTTCCTCTACGGCTCGAATCGCGGCCACGACAGCATCGCCGTCTTCGCCATCGATCCGGCCACCGGCCGGCTGACGCCCGTCGAATACGTGCCGACCCAAGGCAAATGGCCGCGCAACTTTGCCTTCGATCCCACGGGGCGGTGGATGCTCGTCACCAACCATAATAGCGACAACGCCGTGGTCTTCCGCGTCGACGAAGCCACCGGCCGGTTGACCCGGACCGGCGCCCCGGTCCCGGTGCCGTTCCCCTTCTGCGAACGGTTTCTGCCCGTGCGTTGAGTTCGCCCGCCGTCACCCGGCAGCCGGGCAAGGCCCGCGCCTACGGCAGCGGCTTGAGCGCAAAGGCGCCGGGATGGACGCGGCGGAGGCACTCCTGGATCTGCCGCAGGTTCTCCACGGAATTCTGCCGGGCGCGAAAGGGAACGGTGCCGCTCTCCGGGAAATAGATGCAGAAGCGGCCGTGAAACAGGAACACGGCCACAGCCGACGTCCTCGTCTCGCCGTCCGTGACGTAGGAGTACTGCAGCAGGTTCACGGGGCGGTGCCGCGCGAGCTTCTCCGCCACCACGCTCGCATCGCGCACATCGCTGTTCTCGTTCAAGAGCAGCGCGGCGGGCGGCACCGCCGCGGGCACCTGCGGAAAATCAAAGCGGTAGAGCGGCTCCCGTGCGGTGATGCGCGGGTATTTTGCCAGAATCAGCGGCGACACCCGGTCGACGTCCTCGCGCTGCGCCGGCGGCAGGTCGAGCGGGAGAAAGCCGTGGTTGACGTCCCACGCCCAGAGGCGGTTCTTCAATTCAAAGACGGCCACGGCGTGCCCGGCCACGACCTCCTCGTCCTCCTTGGCGCCCCATTGCAGCACGCGCACCCACGCATCCTCGCCAAACCGCTCGCGGAACTGGTCGTAGAAGTAAATCGATTCGACCAGGCAGCTGTTGGCCACATTGAGCCGCTCGTGGGCAAACGGCGGCGCCGGCTTCGCGGCTCCAGCGAGGGTCACCGCGCAGCACCCGAAAACGACAAAGGCGAGTCGACAACCGGCCATGGCCACCTGATGAAATCGAAAGCCGCGCGGGTGTCGATCCGCGTTCTTTCGTGGCCGGATTCGAAGGCGCGCGACCATTTGACTCGCTCCTCCGCCGCCCGCTAGGCTGGCCTCGTCCCATGGCCGAGCTCTTCGACAGGAACAAACGCATCCTCACCGCCTTCCTCGTCGGCGTGCAGACGCCGTCGATGCCGCCCGGCGAGGGCGCCGAACTCCTCGGCGAGCTGCGGGAGCTGGTCGAGAATCTCGGCCTGGCGGTGGCCGGACGCGTGCTGGTCAGGCTGCGCCGGGCCACGCCCGCCTTCCTGTTGGGGCGCGGCCAGGTCGGCGCGCTCATCGCCGAGGCTAAGGCGGCCGGCGCCGACGTCATTGTGGTCGACGAGACCCTCTCCCCGGCCCAGCAGCGCAATTGGGAGGAGGAATCCGGGTTCGCCGTCATCGACCGCCAGGAGGTCATCCTCGAGGTGTTTGCCGACCGGGCGCACACCCGCGAGGCGATGCTGCAGGTGGAGCTGGCCCGCCAGGAATACTTTCTCCCGCGCCTGACGCGCGCGTGGACGCACCTCTCGCGCCAGCGCGGCCGCGGCGCGCTCGGCGGCGAGGGCGAGACGCAGCTCGAGCAGGACCGGCGCGCCGTGCGCGCCCGCATCGCCCACCTGCGCAGCGACCTGGCCGCAGTGCGCCAACGTCGCGGCGTGCAGCGCCGGCGCCGCCTGCGCGTGCCCGTGTCCACCTGCGCCATTGTCGGCTACACCAACGCCGGCAAGTCCTGCCTGCTCAATCGCCTCACCGGCGCCCGTGTGCTGGTCGAGAACAGGCTCTTCGCCACGCTGGATCCTACCACCCGTCAACTCGCGCTGCCCAACAACCAGAAGGTGCTGGTCACCGACACCGTCGGTTTCATCCGCCGCCTGCCGCACGGCCTCGTCGAAGCCTTCAAAGCCACGCTCGAAGAGGTGGTCTTCGCCGATTTCCTGATCCACGTGCTCGACGTGACCAATCCCAACGTCGCCCGACATCATGTCACCACGCTCGGCGTGCTGGCGGAACTTGGC
>Ga0335081_10019387_pt1 | contig 10999 bp, 9 predicted proteins | sample Lox_Sample_35_FD_206713 | JGI IMG/M metagenome (GOLD analysis project Ga0335081, IMG submission 206713) | Soil microbial communities from Loxahatchee National Wildlife Refuge, Florida, United States - Lox_Sample_3.5 | ecosystem: Environmental > Terrestrial > Soil > Wetlands | place: USA: Florida...
CCGCAGCCGCATCTACCCGGCCTACAAGGCGAACCGCGAGCGCGCACCGGCCGATCTGCCGCTGCAGTTCGAGCGCTGCCGCGAGTTGTGCCGGCATCTGGGATTGGCCGAGTTCGTGTATCCCGAGTACGAGGCCGACGACATCATCGGCACGCTCGCGGCCCAGATGCGCGCGCGCGGCGTGCGCTCGGCGTACATCACGCGCGACAAGGATCTCGCGCAGCTGATGCGCGACGGCGACCTGCTGTGGGACTTCGGCGCGCGCGGCCAGTTTGGCTACCACGACGTCGAGCGCCACTTCGGCGTGAAACCGGAGCGCTTCGCGGACTACCTGGCGCTCACCGGCGATGAGTCCGACAACATCCCGGGCGTCCCCGGCGTCGGGCATCGCACCGCCGCCTCTCTCATGAAGGCTTATCGATCGCTCGATGAGCTCTACGGCGACCTGGAGAGCGTCGCTGAGCTGAAGGTCCGCGGCGCCGGCACGCTCGGAGCGCGGCTCGCCGAGCACCGCGAGTCGGTATTTCTGGCGCGCCGCCTGACCCGCATCGCCTGCGATCTGCCGCTGTCCGTTGGCGCGGAGGGGCTGAAGCGCCGCCCGCCCGACCTCGAGGGCCTCGCCGCTCTCTACGACCGCCTGGGATTCGGTCCGTTCCTCCGGGCCCAGGGCGCACGCCTGGCGCAGCTGCCCGCCGCCGCCGCCTGAGCGGGAGCTGAAAGGACGGCCGGCTCATGGAGCCGTTCGCGCATCTGGCCACGGAGATCTCGCGGCTCGCGGGTGTCAGCTGCGCGCCCGAGCCCGAGCGGCAGGTCGGGGGCGGCAGCATCAACCGCTGCTACCGCTGGCCGGCGGGCGCGACGCCGCTATTCGTCAAAGTGGCCGGCAGCAACTCGCTGCCGATGCTGCAGGCCGAGGCCGAGGGGCTCGCGGAGCTCGCCCGGGCGCAGTCGCTCCGTACCCCTGCCGTCGTAGCCTGCGGCCGTGCCGGAGCGAGCGCGTTTCTCGCGCTCGAGTGGCTCGATGCCGTCACGGCCACCGAGGCCTGCGAGATCCGGCTCGGGCGAGGGCTGGCCGGGCAGCATCGCAGGAGCGCGCCCGCTTTCGGCTGGCGCCGCGACAACACCATCGGCAGCACGCCACAGGCCAACGGTCCGCTCGCCTCGTGGACCGAGTTCTACCGCGAGCGGCGCCTGCGGCCGCAGCTCGCCCTCGCGGCCGTCACGGGCTGCGGCGCCGGGCTCACCTCATGCGGTGAGCGGCTGCTCGAGGCGCTGCCGCAGCTGCTCGCCGGACATCGTCCGCAGCCGGCGCTCCTGCACGGCGATCTCTGGGGCGGCAACTGGCTCGCCACCCGGGAAGGCGAGCCGGTGGTGTTCGATCCGGCGGTCTACTACGGCGACCGCGAGGCGGATCTCGCGATGACGCGCCTCTTCGGCGGCTTCGGCCCGGCTTTCTACCGTGCGTATGCGGAGACGGCACCGCTGCCTCCGGGAGCGGAGCTGCGGGGCGAGCTCTATAACCTCTACCACGTCCTCAACCATGCGAATCTCTTCGGCGGCGGCTACGCCGCGCAGGCGCGGCGGATGATCGAGCGGCTGCTCGCCGAGGTGCGTGCCTGAGGGACGGGCGATTGGGCTATGCTGCACGTCCCGGCGGGAGGTAGTTATGGCGACGGACAAGAACATCGAGTCGGTCCTCATCGAGCAGCGCAGCTTCCCGCCTTCGCCCGAGTTCACCGCCCGTGCCCGCATCAAGCCGCAGGATCTCGACACGCTGCGCAAGCGCGCCGCCGAAGATCACGTCGGGTTCTGGGCGGACCTCGCCTCGCAGGAGCTCACCTGGCACCAGCCCTTCACCGTGGCGCTCGATGAGTCGCGGGCCCCGAACTACCGCTGGTTCACCGACGGGCGGCTGAACGCCTCCTTCAACTGCCTCGACGTGCACCTGAACGAGCGCGGCCACAAGACGGCCGTGATCTTCGAGGGCGAGCCGGGCGATGTGCGGCGGCTCTCCTACCGCGAGCTGCACAGCGAGGTGTGCCGCTTCGCCAACGCGCTCAAGGCGCAGGGTGTGCGCAAGGGCGATCGCGTCGTCATCTACATGCCGATGGTGCCGGAGGTGCTGGTGGCGATGCACGCCTGCAACCGCATCGGCGCCATCCACTCGGTGGTATTCGGCGGCTTCTCGGCCCCGGCGCTCAGGGACCGCATCGAGGACACCGAAGCGAAGCTCGTCATCACCGCCGACGGCGGCTGGCGCGGCGGCGGTGCAGTGGAGCTCAAGGCGGCCACCGGTCATGCGCTCGCGGCCGGCTGCCCGAGCGTTGAGCGCGTCATCGTGCTCAAGCGCACCGGCAGGCCGGTCGCCATGGACGGCAAGCGCGACCGCTGGTGGCACGAAGTCATCGAGGGACAGCCGCCGGCCTGCGACCCGGAGTGGGTGGAGGCGGAACATCCGCTCTATCTGCTCTACACCTCGGGCTCGACGGGCAAGCCGAAGGGCATCCAGCACGCGACCGGAGGTTATCTGCTGGGAGCCAAGCTCACCACGCAGTGGGTGTTCGATCTGCGCGATGACGATGTGTTCTGGTGCACGGCGGACGTCGGCTGGGTGACCGGACACACCTATATCGCCTACGGGCCGCTCGCCGCCGGCGCCACCGTCGTCATGTACGAGGGCACGCCCACGGTGCCGGACGGCGGCCGCTTCTGGAAGAACTGCCAGACCCACGGCGTGACCGTCTTCTACACCGCGCCGACCGCGATCCGCGCGCTCATGAAGCTCGGCGATGAGCTGCCGGCGAAGTACGACCTGTCGAAGCTGCGCCTCCTCGGCAGCGTCGGCGAGCCGATCAACCCCGAGGCGTGGATGTGGTACCACCGCGTGATCGGCAAGGGCCGCTGCCCGATCGTCGACACCTGGTGGCAGACCGAGACCGGCGCGATCCTGATCTCCCCGCTTCCCGGCGTGACCGCCACCAAGCCGGGCTCGTGCACGCAGCCGCTGCCGGGCATCCTTGCCGACATCGTCAACGATCACGGCGAGTCGGTGAAGCGCCCGGACGCCGGCGGCTACCTCGTGATCCGCAAGCCCTGGCCCGCGATGCTGCGCACCATCTGGCGCAACAACCCGCGCTACGTCGAGGCCTACTGGTCGAAGTTCCACACCCGCATGTACGTCGCGGGCGACAGCGCGCATCGCGACAAGGACGGCTATTTCTGGATCATGGGCCGCATCGACGACGTGCTGAAGGTCTCCGGTCACCGTCTCGGAACCATGGAGATCGAGTCGGCGCTGGTCGCGAATCCGCGGGTGGCGGAGGCGGCGGTGGTCGGCAAGCCGCACGACATCAAGGGCGAATCCGTGTTCGCCTTCGTGGTGCTGCGCGGGCCGCGCCCGACCGGCGACACCAGCGCGCTCACCCGGGAGCTGCGCAACTGGGTGGGCGAGCAGCTGGGCCCCATCGCCAAGCCCGACGACATCCGCTACGCCGACAATCTGCCGAAGACCCGCTCGGGCAAGATCATGCGGCGCCTGCTGCGCGCGGTGGCCAACAACGAGGAGGTCACGCAGGACGTCTCGACGCTCGAGAACCCCGCGATACTGGACCAGCTGCGGGGCATCGAGAAGGCGCCGGCGAAGGGCGCGGCAGTGAAGAAGCCCGCGGCAGCGAAGAAGCCCGCAGCAGCGAAGAAGCCCGCAGCAGCGAAGAAGCGCGCCGGCAAGGCCGCGGGAAAATCCGCCAGGGCGGCGCGGCCGGCGCCGGCGAAAAAAAAGGCCAAAGCGACGGCTGCGGGGCGCAGGGCGAGGAAGGCCAGGGCCGCGCCGCGCCGCGCCGCGGGTCAGCGCAGCCGCAGGACGGCCCGCTCGCGGGCGGCACCGCGCCGCAAGCGCTGAGATCCTCAGCGCGTCGCGTCGAGCCCCAGCACCAGCAGGCGCTGCTCGAGCCGCTCGCGCAGGTTTGCCGGCTGATCGAGGCCCATGCGCTTGAGCGCCGCCGCGTGTCGCGCGATGCCATCGCTGCCGACGACCGCCGCCGCGGCCGCGGTGGCGAGCATCGCGCGCGTGGATCCGGCGTGCGCATCGAGATAGCTGAGCGCGCGCACCAAGGCGATCTCTTCGGCGCTGAGGTCGGTGCCGAAGGGATACTCGCTGAAGAATCCCTGTTGCCTGAGCTCGCGCAGCGCGCCCGCCAGCCGCTGCGGCGTGTTGTCGCGGGCGGCATCCGGGATGCGGTAGCCGGCGCTGATCTTGCCCGCGGCGCGCGCCTTGTCGAGCAGCTCGTCCTGGAAGCGCGAGTCGGCGATGTTGAGCAGCGCCACGATGATCTCCTCGTCGGTGCGGCCGCGCAGGTCGGCGATGCCGTACTCCGTGATCACGATGTCGCGCAGATGCCGCGGGATGGTCTCGTGGCCGTAGCTCCAGACTATGTTGGAAGTGGTACGCCCGCGAACGGTGCGCGTCGCGCGCAGGCATAGAATCGAGCGCGCCCCGGGCAGGGCGTGCGCCATGGCGACGAAGTTGTATTGTCCGCCGACGCCGGTCACGACCCGGCCGCTCTCCAGCCCGTCGGAGACTGCGGCGCCGAGCAGCGTCACCATCATGGTGCTGTTGATGAAGCGCGCGTCGCGGCGCTGCAGCACGCGCAGTTCCTGGTCCGCGCCGTAGAGCTGGTTGATGTAGCCGACGCCGCGCATGCCGAAGCGGCTGCGGGTGTCCTCCGGCAGGTCGCGCAACGCCGCGTAGAAGCCGCGCGGACCGAGGAAGAATCCGGCGTGCAGCACCTGGCCGTTGCGCAGCTCCCTGCCGAGGCATTCACCGAGGCGCGTGCGGCTCGCGGGGTCGCTCAGGTCCGCCTCGATCCAGCTGCCGCCGCGGGCACGGATGCGCCCGGCGTCGAACTCGACCTCGGCACGGAACACGCCGTAGTGACGCAGCTGCGCGAACTCGGACGCGCTGAGCCGCGGGCCCACGCCGGCCTCGGCCAGCAGCTCGAGGATCCGCTGGTCGAAGCGCTCGCCGATCTTGCCCGCGGCGAGCAGCCGCTCGAGGGCCAGGCAGTCGTAGACCGGGCGGCGCAGCACGCCGGCGCGGTACAGCTCGAGGAGCTGATCGACGAACATCTCGGTTGCCGCGTACAGGCCGCCGGCGAACGGCTCCATGCCGCCCTCGGCGGCGAGCAGCGGCGCCGCCCGGGCGTGCGGCTCGAGGGCGGCGAGCGCGGTGCGCCAGGCGGCGTTCTGCTGATGGCGCAGCAGCAGCGCATAGATGGTCGCTTCGGCCAGCTCGCCGATGCCCGCCTGCAGCGTGCCGCCGTCGCGCACCAGGCTGCTGGCGTGCATGCCGATGGCGTGGTGGGCGAGGCTCAGCGGCGGATTCGGCGGGCAGTAGAGATCGTAGTCGTAGCGCGGATCGTCCACCAGGAAGTCGAAGCAGCGCGCATCGAGCTGCGCATGCCCGCCCATGAAGGGCAGCTGCGCGTGCGTCTCGCCGACCAGGACGATGTCGCGGCCGCGGCGGCGCTCGGCCTCGATGAGCGGCAGCAGCTCGGGGGTGACGTCGGCATTGGAGCCGAGGCTGAGCACCATCTGGCCGTCGAGCGTGCGCCGCGCCACCAGCTGCGCGATCACGTTGACGCCGCGCGCCAGGGAGTCGCGCGCGACGTGCGTGTAGTTGGAGCACAGGTAGTGGCGCTGCGCCTGGGTGGAGCCGAGGAACTGGCCGAGCGTCAGGAAGAACTCGATGACGCGCACGTTGGCGGGCAGGGCGTCGTGCAGCAGCGCCCGCGCGTACTCGGGCTCGACGTAGCTGCCGAAGACCCGTGCCACGAGCGGCGTCGTCAGGCGCGCCTCCAGCGCCGACCCGGCCACCGGCTTCAGCAGCGACAGCGCGGTGAGGATGGTGAGGTCGATGCCGGGATCGCGCAGCGCGCGGCGGTAGAACTCGTTGAGCAGCGGATTCGGATTGCCGATGCCGAGCGGCGCGGCCAGCACGATACGCGGTCCCACGCGGCGCAGCACCGCGTCCACACAGTGCCCGACGTCGTCGAATATTTCAGGCATGTTGAGCTTCTGTCATGCTCCCCGAAGCCACCGCTGCGCGTCAACCGCGCGGCCGCAGGACGCAAGGAGCAGATCATGGCCCTCGAGAAACCGGCACTGGATCCGCGCACGCTGACGGCGCAGAACCGCTCGGGCTACCCGGAGCCGTACCGCTCGCGCGTACTGCCGCGCGAGAAGCGCGCGCTCGGGGATGCGCTCGGGCTCACCCGTATCGGCATCAACCGCACCACGCTGGCGCCGGGGAAGGAGTCCTCGATGCGCCACTGGCACACCCACGAGGACGAGTTCCTGTACGTGCTCGAGGGCGAGGTGGTGCTGCGCACCGACGCCGGCGAGCAGCGGCTCACGGCCGGGATGTGCGCCGGCTTTCCGGCCGGCGTCGCCGACGGGCATCAGCTCATCAACCGCAGCGACCGCCCCGCGGTCTATCTCGAGATCAGCAACCGCGACCCGCAGGACACGGGGCACTATAGCGATGCGGAGGTCGATCTCATGTGGAGCCCGCCGCACGCACCGCGGCGCTTCACGCGCCGCGACGGCACGCCGTACTAGCTAATGCGCCGCGCGCGTCAGGCGCAGCGCGAAGGACACGGTGACCTCGTTCCCGGCCTGATCGGTCGCCTTCCAGTCTCCCTGACCGACGCCGAAGTCGAGGCGGCGCACGACGGTCTTGCCCGCCATGTACCCGACCGTTGCGCCCGCTTCGCTGGCCTCGCGGAAGGTGAAGGGCACGTGGGTCTCGCGCGTCACGCCGCGGATGGTGAGCGCGCCCACCGCGTCATAACCATCCGCGCTCTTCGTGATGTGGGTGGCGCTGAAGGTGGCCCGTGGGAATTTCTTCACCGCGAACAGGTCATCGCCGCGCAGTATCTCGTCGCGGTCAGTGTCGCCGGTGTCGAGAGCTGCGACGTCGACCGTCACCGCGAGCCGCCCGCCCGCCGGTTCCGACGCCCCGCAATCGAGGGTCACGGTGAAGCGCGGGAAGCGCCCGGTGTTCCTGGCTCCCGCCTGCAGGAAGGTGAACTCGAGCGAGCTCTTCGCGGCATCGAGCGTGTAATGCGCCCCGCCAGCGGCGGGCGCCACGGCAGGCGCGGGCGCGGCTGCGGCGGCCGCGGAGAACAGCGCCAGAGCCAGTGTCAGCATGAGTGGTGCGCGGCGCATCGATGAGCTCCTTCAGGTGCGGGTGAACGGCAACATGCGCTTGAGCACGTCGTCCTTGTGTACGAAGTGATGCTTGAGCGCGCCGAGCATGTGCAGCGCCACGACGGCCGCCAGCACGCACACCAGCGTCACGTGCGTCATGACCAGCCACTCGTACAGCGCATGGTTCTTCGGTACCAGATCGGGCAGCTGAAAGAACCCGAACCAGCTCACCGGAAACCCACGCGCCGAGGACATCGTCCAGCCGGAGAGCGGTATGGCGAACAGCAGTGTGTAGAGCGCGCCGTGAGTGAGGCGCGCGAGGCTGCGCTCGTAGGGCTTCAGGTTGTCGGGCAGCGGCGGGTGTGTGTTCAGGGAACGCCATGCCAGGCGCAGGATCACGAGCATCAGGATCGTGATACCGAAGGACTTGTGGCGTGCCAGCAGGCTCAGCTTGCGCACGCCGTTCGGCAGATCGTCCGCCATCTCGGCGAGCGTCACCTGCACGATGAGCAGTGCGACGATGAGCCAGTGAAACAGCTGGGCGATGACGCCCCAGCGTTGAGTCGTGTTACGGAGTGTCATGAGGCTTAAGCTTAAAGGCGTGAGCAACGGTTGCAAGATCCGCGGACTCGCGGTTTTGTTCCTGGTCTGCGCACTGACGGCGTGCCCGACGCGCCCGCCCGCGCCGGCCGCGAGGGTGGGCGCTCCGGCGCCGCCGCCGGCCGTTCCCCGGACGGGCAAGCCCTACGATGTGATCGCCGCGGACTCGCTCCTCACCGTGCTCGTGTACCGCGGCGGCGCACTCGCGAGCGCCGGGCACAACCACGTGATCGCCTCGCACGCCCTCGAAGGAACGATCTACGTGCCCTCCGAGCCGCTCGCGACGAGCTTCGAGGTGCGCGTTCCCGTCGCGGCACTCACGGTGGACGAGCCGCAGCTGCGCGCGAAGGAGAGCGCCGCGGATTTTCCGCCGGACGTCAGCCAGAGCGCGCGCGAGGGCACGCGGCACAACCTGCTGTCGGCCGCGGTGCTCGACGGAGCGGATTATCCGGACGTGGTGCTGCGGTCGGCGGGGTTCGCCGCCGCGCCGCCGCCGCAGCCCGGCACGCTCACGGCACTGATCGAGGCGGGGGTGCGCGGCGAGTGGCACACGCTGCGCGTGGCGCTCAGCTACCAGCTGCGGGGCGATGAGCTCACGGTGACGGGCGAGCTGCCCCTGAGGCAGAGCGAGCTGGGGCTGACGCCCTTCTCGGCGCTCATGGGCGCGCTCGCGGTCGAGGACGAGATGCGGGTGAGGTTCCGCATCGTGGCGCAGGCTGCGGCCGCCGCGCACTGAGGCGCAGCGGGCCGGAGCGTCATTCCTCGCCCTGCAGCAGCAGCAGCTGCGTGCCTTCGGGGCTCACCAGGAGCGCGTTCCCGCCGTGCGCGATGCCGCGGGGCAGGGGCTCGTCCGTCGCGATGCCGAGCGTGTCGAGACGCGCGATGCGCTCCGCCATGTCCGGTGCGCGGAACACGATGAGGGGAGCCTCGAAGGTGCGCGGCAGGTGAAAGGCGATATCGAGGCGGTCGCTGGTCAGCGGCAGGTGCACGTACGGCACCTCGACTTCCTGTGTCGCCACGAAGCCGAGCAGCTCCCAGAAGGCCTGCCCGACCACGAAGTCCGCGGCCGGGAGCGAGACTTCCGCGAAATCGCCGCACAGCGAGGGCTCATCGCCCGCGCGCTCGGCGGGCGAGTAGGTGCGCGCCTCGATCACCCGCACGGCTTCCCCGTGCGGACCCTCGAAGCCGATCTCGTTGAACACATCCTCGCCGGTGTGGCTGAAGGTGAGCTCGATGCCGTGACGCGCGAACTCATCGAGCTGCGCGGCGAGACCTGCGCGCACGAAGGTCAGGGTGGGCGAAGGCGCGCGCCGCTCATGCACCCCGAGATACAAGCGCCCGTCGGTGAGCACGCCGTAGGGGTGCGCGTAGGTGTCGGCGGTGGCGGTCTGGCTGAAGCCGAGCCGCTCGTAGAATTCCACGGAGGCGCGGATGTCGTCAGTCGCGAGGCTCAGCTCGTGGAAGCGCCCGGGAAGCGGCAGTACTTCCGCCATTCTTAAGCGGAGGCCCCGCGGGCCGCGCTCGGCAGACGCCCGTGCTCGAGGTGCGTCCAGCCCTGGCAGTGCTCGGCGATCAGATCGGCCAGGCATTCGGCGTGCTTCGCGGAGGCATTGAGCGCCGGCACGTACTGGAAGCGCTCGCCGCCCGCGCGCATGAAGGCGGCGCGGTTCTCGATGTCGATCTCCTCGAGGGTCTCGAGGCAGTCGACCGCGAAGCCCGGGCACACTACCGTGACACTGCGCGCGCCGCGCGAGGGCATGCTGCCGAGCACCTCGTGGGTGTAGGGCTTCAGCCAGCCGGAGGGGCCGAAGCGCGACTGGAAAGCAACGCTCCACTCGGCCTCGCGCAGCATCAGCTCGTCCGCCAGCAGGCGTGCGGTCTTCTGGCACTTGCAGAAGTACGGATCGCCGCGGTGGAAGTAGCGCTCCGGGATGCCGTGGAACGACATGAGCAGGTGCCCGGTACGGCCCTCGCGCTCCCAGTGCTCGGTGATGCTCGAGCGCAGCGCCTCGATGTAGCCGGGGTGATCGTGGTACTCGGCGACGAAGCGCAGCTCCGGCAGCCAGCGCCAGCGGCGCAGCTCCGCGTTCACCTGGTCGTAGACCGCGCCGGTGGTCGCCCCGCAATACTGCGGGAAGAGCGGCAGCACCAGGATGCGCTGCGCGCCCGAGGCGCGCAGGCGGCCGAGCGCCTCGCCTACCGCGGGCGGGCTGTAGAGCATCGCCAGCTCCACGCTGAGCGGCGCGAGCAGCCGTCGCGCCAGCACCGCGGTGAGCTCGGCGCGCAGTCGCTCGGAAAGATCGCGCAGCGGCGAGCCCGCGGCGCCCCAGATCCGGCGGTACTTGCGCGCAATGCGCGCCGGGCGCAGCGGCAGCACCACGCCGTAGAGCAGCGGCAGCCACAGTGCCCTGGGGAGCTCGACGACGCGCGGATCGGACAGGAAGCGCCGCAGGAAACGCCGCACCGCCGCCGCGTTCGGCTCCTCCGGGGTGCCGGAGTTGACCAGCAGGATGCCGATGCGCTCGGCGCTGTCGTGCTGGAAGTCGGGTGAGCTCAGGTAGCGCACGGCTGATCGACGGCTCGCTTCAGCTGAGTCCGACGCACACGAACTTGAGCTCGGTGTAGTCGAGGATGCCGTACTTCGAGCCCTCGCGGCCGATGCCGGACTCCTTCACTCCGCCGAAGGGCGCCACCTCGGTGGAGAAGATGCCGGTGTTGTGTCCCACCATGCCGTACTCGAGCGCCTCCGCCACGCGCCAGCCGCGCGACACGTCGCGCGTATAGAAGTAGGCGGCGAGACCGAACTCGGTGTCGTTGGCCATGCGCACGGCGTCCGCCTCGGTCGCGAAGCGGAACAGCGGCGCCACGGGTCCAAAGGTCTCCTCGCGCGCTACCATCATCTGCGGCGTCACGTCCGCGAGCACGGTCGGCTGATAGAAAGTGCCGCCGAGCGCATGGCGCTTGCCGCCGTGCACGATGCGCGCGCCTTTTCCGACCGCGTCCGCCACGTGCTCCTCCACCTTGGCGAGCGCCTTGGCATCGATCAGCGGGCCCTGATCGGTGGGACCCTTCAAGCCGTCGCCGACGCGCAACTGCGAGACCGCGTGCGCCAGCTTGCGCGCGAACTCCTCGTACACCGGCGCGTGCACCAGCAGCCGGTTGGCGCACACGCAGGTCTGGCCGGTGTTGCGGT
>Ga0335081_10019388_pt1 | contig 10998 bp, 6 predicted proteins | sample Lox_Sample_35_FD_206713 | JGI IMG/M metagenome (GOLD analysis project Ga0335081, IMG submission 206713) | Soil microbial communities from Loxahatchee National Wildlife Refuge, Florida, United States - Lox_Sample_3.5 | ecosystem: Environmental > Terrestrial > Soil > Wetlands | place: USA: Florida...
ACGGCGGGCATGATCGGCGCGGCGTCCGCAAGCCGCTCATCATTTTCACGCCCAAGCGCATGCTGCGCCACCCCAAGGCAGTCTCGGGCCTCGACGACCTGACGACCGGCGCGTTTCGTGAAGTGATCGATGATCCCACCGGCATTGACCCGGCTCGCGTCAACCGCGTGCTGCTCTGCTCGGGCCAAGTCTACTACGATCTGCTGGCCGCGCGCGAGGAACGCAAAGCGCACAATGTCGCCATCGCTCGTCTGGAGCAAATCTATCCGTTCCCGGCAGAGCAGTTGGGCGAGGTTCTGGCGCGTTACCCGCAAACCGCCGAAGTAATGTGGGTGCAGGAAGAGCCGCGCAACATGGGCCCATGGCGTTTCGTGCAGGAGCAGCTTCAGCCCATCCTGGACGCCTTCGAGGGCGCCGACCGTGTGCTCCATTATGCCGGACGCCCCTCGAGCGCCAGCCCTTCAGCCGGTTCGCTCAAGCGTCATCAGCAGGAACAAGCCGAGCTGATCGAGGAAGCGTTCGCACCAAAAGTGTAAAGTCTTCCAAGGTACAAGTGGCACAGCCGCTCAGGACGGCGTCAGCTTACCGGCTTCCAGATTGAGCGCAACGCGGCTCGCGCCATATCTGGTCAGATAGCGAACGATCTCGCCGCAGCCCAAGGAATGCCCCACCAAGTACAGCCCCTCAGTTCTGGCCGAGTTGGCCCTGGAGTTTTTCCTGCCTGCCGACGCCGCAACGGTAGAAGCGGTTGGTACGATGGCCGCCTGAGGACTAGACTAGCTGAACTTGAGGTACCGGCAAAGCCGTCTCTGGTCCTTGGGCTCGAACCGTACTCGGGAGGAAACTACGCAAGCCTAAGTATCCTCAGAGATCGCGACACCCTGATTCCCTAGCCTGTCCCTGCCGTCTTGGTCCGATGGTTAATGCAAGGAGGCACACTTTGCAGATACGTTTGCTAGCCTGCCTTGCAGGCGGTTTACTGGGTGTCGTCGTGGCATCCCCGATCAGTCAGAACTTCAACGTGAGCCTAACCTTGGCATTAATAGGTTGCTCGCTCCTCGGCCTGGCACTGGGATACGTTGTGAGTATCTTCTTCGACGTGTTTACTGCCAGCTCGGAAGAACCAGTTGTTGAATCCCCGGCCGATATGTGGAAGGCTGGACCCATTGGAAAGAGTGGCGGGGACAGCGGGGCTCGAACCTGGACGGCGGATCGCACCAAGTAGCAACGCGCCATACGTGCCGGCTTATTTTGCAAGACGATTGTATTTTCTTAAGATCGTGCGCAGGCGGTCGTGTGGAAGAGCGATTACCTTATGGCCATCCACACCGACCATGGTCTCGGCTCCGACCATCGCGTTGACGATGGCTTCCTCGGTGGCCTGAACGGTGCCTGCGAACAATGGGTCCATTTCTTCGTTGGGCAACTCGGATACGGTTCTAAGTTTTGGTTCGATTCCGCGCCTGGCATTGGCGGTGGAAAACGCGATGAAGATGTCACCCGAGCCGTTCCCGGAAATGGAGCCCGTGCGCGCCAGACCCATGGTGGCGCGATGGGCGATGCGGCGCAACTGATGCGGCAATAGCGGAGCGTCGGTGGCCACCACGATAATGATCGAACCGGTTTCGGTCTGCTCCAGTTTTGGATTTGCCGCATACGGAACATCGTCCGTGATCTCCTCACCCACCGGTGCACCTGCGACCAAAAGCTGCGGGCGACGTCCACAATTACACTGCACCAGCACGCCGACCGTGAATGCTCCCGAAGCCGTCTGCACCTTTCGGGACGATGTGCCGATGCCGCCCTTGAATCCGTAACAAACCATGCCGGTGCCCCCGCCGACATTGCCCTCTGCTGGCAGGACGCCGGGCTTCGCACTCTCGATGGCTTGGGCAACGTGCTCCGGCTTAACGTGAAACCCGTAAATGTCGTTCAGATACCCGTCCCAGGTCTCAGCGACAATCGGTAGCGAAAATACGGTCTCGCCGAATCGCGCCGGATTGGGTGGCGGAGCGTGTTGCACTTGCCAGGCGATATACGCGTCACGGACCGTGCCTACAGCGTGCGTGTTGGTGATGAATACCGCGCCTTCCAACATACCGGACTCCTCAAGCCAGGTCGTCCCGGTCATCTCGCCGTTGCCGTTCTGGGCATAGAAAGCGCCATAGAACCGATTCGCCTCGCCGATCTTGTCAGGAGAGACAACCGTAACACCGGTACGAACCGGCCCGGAGCCCCGTACCAGCTTCCCCTCGCCCGAAATGAGCGTGGCGTGACCTACTTCCACCCCAGCAACATCGGTGATGGCGTTGAGTGCACCGGGAGTTCCCGAAAATGGCACGCCGAGATCACGCGCTCGAGGCTTTTGAGCCACGAGAGTAATAGCGGACAGCATGAAAAGTGTGGCGACACTGGCAATGCGGAGGGTCATGTTGGTTGAGTATATCGCGAGAGGGTGGGCCGCTTTGCCACTTGAATTGTGCGCCCGCCCGCCATGGCTGAAGGAGTAGAATATTGAGACGGTAGAGACGGGTCAAAATGTGGGACGGGTCAGCGATGAAGTCTGCTCGAAGCCACCAACATCTGCGCGGATGCGCTGGTTGCGCCGTATTGCTGGTCGTTAGCTTCCCGGGTGCCAGCCAGAGCCCCGCGAGTGCCAGCCAGCCCAGTCAAACTCCAGCAGCCGGCAATACATCCGAGCTCACGACCCACGACGCGCCTGCAACATTTCGAGCCCGCGTCAACCTGGTGATGGTCCCGGTGGTGGTTCGAGATCGCCAGGGACACGCGATCGGCACGCTAAAGCAAGAGGATTTCCAGCTATTCGACAAGGGAAAGCCGCAAATCATCTCAAAATTTTCCGTGGAGAAACCGGCAGCGAAAGTGGTAGCCTCGGCCGTGCAGGTTCAGACCCTGGCCCAGGACGGCAGTCCGGCAAAAGCGGTGGAAAGCGTCCCCGAAACCGCAGCTTCGGCCATTCCTACGCGGTTCATCGCTTACCTGTTTGACGACGTCCATCTGGAATTCGCGGATTTGGCGCAGGCGCGCACTGCCGCAATCCACCATCTGACCGCGACCTTGCAGCCCACTGATCGCGCCGCCATTTACACCACGTCCGGACAGAACATGCTGGACTTCACTGGCGATCTCGACGCTATCCGTGAAACATTGAATAAAATCCAGCCGCGAGGCACGTCCGTGCCAGCCATTTCCGAGTGCCCCTACATGACCTATTACATGGCGGATCTAATCGTCAACAAGGGCGATCCGCAGGTGTTGCATGTGGCGGAACAAGACGCGATTCTGTGCGCGAATATCATCGTGCCGCAAACACCCACCGGGATGGCGGCAGCGCTACAGCAAGCTGAATCGGTTGCCAGGGGCGCCGCGACCCGTGCGCTGGCCAGTGGGGAAAACGACACGAAGCTGGCGCTCAGCGTGCTGCGGAACATAGTCCGCCGCATGGCCGCATCGCCCGGACTGCGCAGCATCGTTCTGGTGTCGCCTGGGTTTTACTTGCCGGACGATTATAGGAGCGAACAAGGCGACCTGATGGATGCGGCTATTCGGGCCAACGTGACCATCAGCGCGCTGGACGCGCGCGGACTCTATGTGGTTGTGCCGGGCGGAGATGTCAGTGAACCGTCGCAGAACCTGGCAACCCAGACCCAGAAGGACATGTACCGGCGCGACAGTGATGCGCTGAGCTGGGGGACTTTGGCGGAACTCGCGGACGGAACCGGCGGGACGTTTGTGCACAACACCAACGACCTGGAGGGCGCCTTCGGACAAGTTGCGGCGGCGCCTGAGTTCATTTACATGTTAGGCTTCTCGCCGCAGAATCTTAAACTGAACGGTTCCTATCACGCCTTGAAGGTAACTTTGAAAAACGTGAAGGACGTGACTTCGCAAGCGCGCCGCGGCTACTACGCACCCAAGCACGAGCTCGATCCGGCGGAACAAGCCAAACAAGAGATCCAAGAAGCCGTGTTCTCGCGCGACGAGATGTTGGACATACCGCTGAGCGTGCAGACTCAATTTTTCAAATCGAGCGACTTCACCGCTAAGCTGGCGGTGCTGGCCAAGATCGACCTCAGGAAGCTGCCGTTTCGCAAGGCCGAAGGGCGCAACAACGACGCGCTGACCATAGTGTCGGGCGTGTTCGATCGCAATGGCAACTTGATCAACGCAATTCAAAAAGTGCTCGAAATGCGCTTGCGGGACGAAACCCTGGAGCAGAAGGCCGTGGGCGGAATTGTCATGCGCAGCAATTTCGACCTGACGCCCGGTAGTTACGTGATCCGAGTGGTGATACGAGACAGGGAAGGAAGTTTGATGGCGGCGCGCAACGGCGTCGTCGAGATTCCTTAGGGGGTGATATCGTGGGCTTTAAAACAACGTGCGCGCTGACCGCGCTGTGGGGCCTCTGCGCCGGTTTGGCCGCCGGGCAACAGGACAGCGCGGCCGATTCGGGAAGCGTGATCCGCACCGAGACACGATTGGTCTTGGTGGACGCGGTGGTTACCGACAAAAAAGGCGGCTACGTTCGCGATCTGACAGTCAAGGACTTCAAGGTGTGGGAGGACAACAAGGAGCAGGCGGTCAAGAATTTTTCGTTTGAAGCCGACCCGGCCTCGCCTCTTAGCGGGCAGTCGCGGTACCTGGTTCTGTTCTTCGACAATACGACCCTGGATTATGGGGATCAGGCCCAGGCGCGAAAAGCGGCCAGCCAATTCATTGAGGCCAACGCAGGTCCGAATCGCATGATGGCGGTGGTCAATTACGGAGGCGCCATTCAAGTCGCCCAGAACTTCACGGCCGATGCAACGCGCTTGAAAGCCGCGGTTACGGGCGTCTCGACTCCCTCGATCAACGTCAACGCGTCCGACGTTGGCTTGTCACGTGGCCTTTCCCGCGCCGCGGGAAGCTTCGGAGCCCGGGATGTCGTCTTGGCGCTGCGCAGTATGGCAAAGAACCTCAGCGATGTACAGGGCCGCAAGAGTCTGATCCTGCTGACGGGCGGGTTCCCGCTCAGCGATCCGGACCTGATCAGCGAGGTTACTGCCACCATCGAAGCTTGCAACCGGGCCAATGTGGCTATCTATCCGATCGATGTGCGAGGCTTGGTGGCGACGCCTCCGGGCGGGGCGCAGTTGTTATTTGGGCCTCCGGGCCGCGGTGGTTCGGAGTTGGCTGCGGTTTTGCGGCCGGCATCATTTATTCCTGGATCCATGGCGTTTTTCGCGCCACAGGCCGGGCGCGGCGGCGGGGCACCCGGCGGCGGGGGAGGCGGCGCGCCCCGAGGACCCAGCCCAGGCGGCGGAGGAGGCGGCGCGCCTCGAGCGCCCAGCCCGGGCGTAGGAACTCCGTCGCGGGGCGGCGGAACCGGAACACCCAGCCGCGGCGGAACCCCTGCCCCAGCGATTTCGTACGGTGGTGGTATGCCGCCCAACCTCTACAACCAGGCGCGCAACATGATGCCAAAGTTCCCGGAAAGTGCCGCCACGAATCAAGATGTCATGCACGTTCTCGCCGAGGGCACCGGCGGGTTCGTCATCATCAATACCAACGACCTGTTGTCGGGCTTTGAGAAAATCGGCAAGGAGATGAACGAGTATTACTTGCTCGGCTACGAGCCGCCTGAATCGGACGAGGGGAGTTGCCACACGCTACGCGTCAAGGTGGATCGCTCCGGCCTCAACGTGCGCGCTCGAACTGGCTATTGCAACGCGCGCCCGCACGATCTGGTGGCCAAGAATCCCGTAGAAAAGACGCTAGAGAGCCGCGCCGCCGGCGCCCAGGCGGGCGATGTCTCCGCTTCGATGCAAACGCCATTCTTTTACACCGCGCCCAATCAAGCTCGCGTCAATGTCGCCATGGACATTGCGCCCAAGGCGATGAAGTTCGAGAAGCAGAAGGGCAAGCTTCATTCGGAGCTGGACATTCTGGGAATTGCCTACAAGCCGGATGGATCGGTGGCGGCGCGTTTCGGCGACGCAGTCAAACTCGATTTCGAGAACAAGAAGGAAGCCGAGGCTTTCAGCGAAAAGCCGTATCACTACGAAAATCAGTTCGACATCGCGCCGGGACAGTACCGTTTCAAAGTGGTCTTCAGTTCTGGCGGGGACAGTTTCGGAAAAATCGAAAAGCCGTTAGCCGTGGATGCCTACGACGGGCAGAAGTTCAGCATCAGCGGCCTCGCGTTCAGCACTACCTACCGGGCTGCCTCCAGCCTGGGTACGGAGCTAGATGCCTTGTTGATCGAGGACCGAACGCCGCTGGTGACGCAAGGCGTGCAAATGATTCCCGCCGGCTCGAATCAATTCAAGACCAGCGACAAGCCGGCGATTTACCTGGAAGTTTACGAGCCATTGCTGGCCGCAGCGGAGCCGCCCAAGGAACTGGCGGTCGGGCTGCAATTGCGCGTGTTGGACGCTAAGACCGGCGAGCAGAAGAGCGACTCCGGCCTGTACCGCATCCCCATTCCGGAGAAGAACGGCAATCCCGCGATTCCCACCGGAACCACGATCCCGGTGGCGGCGCTCGCGCCCGGCACCTATCGCGCCATCCTGAGCGCCATGGACAGCGCGGGTAACAAATCGGAGCGCTGGGCCGATTTTGAGGTTCGGTAGAGCGGCGGTCTTTCCCGCAGCGACTCACTGCAACATCTACTGGCGCGCTGGGGGGCTTTCAAAGGAGCAGGAATGGCGGGGACGACGGGGCTCGAACCTGGACAGCCGAGCGGCACTGAGTGGCAACCAGCGGTAAGTGTTTGAGTCTGCGTACGTCCGATTTGGCGAACCGGCAACCAGAGGCAACGTCTTTTTCCAACATGTTTGCTCCATGTTTGCGCTAGGTTCAGTGCGCCGCTGGGGGAGCACAATCTGACTTCTCGCCCGCAAACGCCGTGCCCCACCTCGGCGCAGCATCGCCCGAAGTTGGCGTTCAGGGTGGCGGAAACGCGCATGTTCAAGCTGCAACGAGGTAAGCGGGACGTGGGTGCCCGGCGTCGCATTTGATTTGACAAGGTCTGACCCACGGAAGGCTGAAACAGGGTATTGATCCGGCAGGGTATTGATCCGGCTTGACACGCGCCAGGTGGCGTCATATCCTCTTCCCATGTCTAGGTCCAGAGGTGTCTTTCTTCCCCGCCGCGGCTTTTTGAAAGGTGCCGCCGCGGGCGCGGCAACGTTGGTTGCGCCGGTGTGCTCCAGCGATGCCCAGACTCCAAACTCACAGGCCCAGGCCCCGGCCGACCACCTCCTGAACCAGCAGCGCAATGGCCGCGCCGCGGTTCCCGGCGAGGCTGTGCTAGCTCGCGAAAGTGGCACGGTCGCGCCCGCAGCTGTGACCGAGTTCATCGAGCATCCCGGTTCGGACTTCATGGTGGACGTGATCAAGTCGCTGGACATCGAATACCTCGCCTCTAACCCGGGCTCCACATTCGAGTCGCTGCACGAATCGCTGATCAACTACGGCGGCAACACCAAGCCCGAATTCCTGACCGTGATGCACGAGGAAACCGCCATTGCGATGGCGCAGGGTTATTACAAAGTCGAGCGCAAGCCAATGATGGCGCTTCTGCATGGCGATATCGGTCTGCAGCACGCTTCGATGGCTATCTACAACGCCTATGCCGACCGCGTGCCAGTCTTCATGGTGGTGGGCAACCACGCCGACGCAGTCCAACGCGAGCAGGGGGTGGAATCGCTGCACTCGGCACAGGACCTAGGCGCACTCGTTCGCGATTACGTCAAATGGGACGACCAGCCTTACTCGCTCGGCCACTTCGCGCAGTCCGCCGTTCGCGCTTATAACATTTCGATGACGCCACCGATGGGCCCGGTGCTGATCGTGGCCAACGCCGAGATCCAGCACCATCCGCAGGAAGGACCTGCGCCGCGCATTCCGAAGCTCACGCGCACCACCCCGCCCACTGGGGACCCCGGCGCCATTCGCGAAGCGGCAAAAATGCTGCTGGCGGCCGAACGTCCGCGTATTGTGTGCGAGCGCGCGGCCCGTACCCATGACGGCATGCGGCTGGTGGGCGAACTGGCGGACACCATCAAGGCGCCTGTGCAGGCGCTGGACCGCCTCGACATCTCCAATGTGCATCCCATGGCGGGCCTAGGCGGACCGGGCTACAGTCCCGATCTCACGCTGTGCCTCGAAGTGAATGACCTGCAGAACGAAGCACGCGCTGCGCGCCAGCGCGGCGGCAGGGTCATCAGCATCTCGTCGCTTGCCTTGAACCATAAATCCAACATCCAGGATTTCGGACACTACGCGGATATCGACCTCGACATCGGCGGCGATCCCGAAGCCACGCTCCCCGCGCTGATTGAAGAAATCAAGAGGCAGATGTCCGTGAACCAGCGCGCCACCGTCCTGGCCCGCGGCCGGCGGCTTGCCGACGCGCACCACCAGGCGCGGCTGGACGATATTGAGCGTGCGCGTGTGGGATGGGATTCGAGCCCCGTTTCGCTCGCGCGCATGTGCGCTGAACTCTGGCCGCTGATTAAGGATGAAGATTGGTCGCTTGTGAGTCAGCAGCAGTTCATCGGTGGCTGGCCTTCCCGTCTGTGGAAGTTTGACAAGTCGTATCGGTACATCGGTTCGTGGGGCGCCGGCGGCATGGGCTACAACGCGCCTGCCTCGGCAGGCGCCGCGCTCGCCAACCGTAAATACGGCCGCCTCTCGATCAGCCTCCAGTGCGATGGCGACCTCAACTACGCCCCTGGGGTTTTGTGGACTGCGGCCCACCACCGCATCCCGCTACTCTACATCATGCACAACAACCGCGCGTACGGAAAAGAAGTCATGTTCGTGCAGCGCATGGCAGCGCTGCACAACCGCAACGTGGACCGCTGCCACATCGGCACCAGTATCACCGATCCCAACATCGACTACGCGAAGATGGCCTCGGCTTATGGCATGTACAGCGAAGGGCCGATTTCGAATCCCAACGACCTTTCTGCTGCTTTCAGGCGCGGCATAGACCGCGTCAAGAAAGGGGAGCCCGCGCTCATCGACGTGCTGACCCAGCCGATGTAGAACGGAAGCTATGATCAAAACGACTCTGCTGTTGATCGGTTTAAGCGCAACGTTAGTCGCACAAACCCAGGCTGGCGACGCCGAGCGCGGCAAAGACTTATACGGCAAAAAGTACATGTGCTACACCTGCCACGGCTGGGATGGTCACGGTGGCTCCGCTGTCGCGCTTGCCGGTCTGAACTTGAACCAGAATGGCTTCATGGCTTACGTGCGTCGCGGTGGCCCCGGCACGCCCGGCGTCGCTGGGCGCATGCCCGCTTACACAGCGAAAACCGTGCCCGATCAGGATCTCGCCGACATCTACGCTTACGTGAAGACGTTTCCCCGCCCTTCTGCAGCCAGGAGCATTCCTCTTCTGAAGCAGATTCTGAGCGAGAACCAGTAAGCGGGCAAATGCGCCATATTTACCTCGTCAAAATTGCGTCCCCAATTGCAGGGGAATTCGAACTGCCTGTCTGAACCTCCACGTTCTGACCGTCAGCGGCTGGGCGAACCTCAAGACACAAGACGATCCAAGCCGGGATCGGGGAGATTGCTCGTCCCCTGTCGCAAAGCGCTTAACGAATCCGGGTGTGTGACGCCATTCAGAAGACATCGTAGTCAACCGCCGTTGAGTTGGTATCCACACGGGCATGCGTGCAGATACCAACTGACATCAATATAAGCCAGAGTGCCGGCCTCGAAGGCTCGTCAGGAGGAATCTAACCTCCTGAAATCGCGAGACAAGCACAAACCAGGTTCATTTTGCACCGTGCTCCGACTGAGATAGAATCATTCAAATCGCATGCCTCTTTCGGCCGGAACCCGCCTGGGACCGTACGAGGTCCTTGCGCCTATTGGTGCAGGGGGCATGGGCGAGGTCTACCGCGCGCGGGATTCCAAGCTGAAGCGCGAGGTTGCGATCAAAGTGTTGCCTGAGGCATTCGCGCGCGATCCCGAACGGATGGCACGCTTCCAACGGGAAGCTGAGGTACTCGCTTCACTCAATCATCCCAACATCGCGCAGATCTACGGCGTGGAAGACCGCGCGCTGGTGATGGAGCTGGTCCCGGGGGAATCCATCCACGGGCCGCTCCCGCTCGAATCTGCACTGAACTACGCAAAGCAGATTGCCGAAGCACTGGAAGCCGCGCACGACAAAGGCATCATCCATCGGGATCTGAAGCCGGCCAACATCATGGTCACACCGACGGGTGTTGTCAAAGTGCTCGACTTCGGATTGGCCGCAGTGGCGCAATCTTCCGATCCCTCTAATCCGGCAACTTCGCCGACGCTCACCATCTCTCCGACTCGCGCAGGGATGATCCTCGGGACGGCCGCGTACATGTCGCCGGAGCAGGCTCGGGGCAAGGCGGTGGACAAACGGGCTGATATCTGGGCGTTCGGCGTGGTGCTGTTCGAGATGCTGACAGGCCAGCAACTGTTCGAAGGGGAGACAGTTTCAGACACGCTGGCGGCGGTGCTCACCAAGGAGCCGGATTGGGAGCAGGTTCCGGCGAATGTGCGGCGGCTGCTGCAGCGATGTTTGGAGAAAGATCCGAAGAAACGGCTACGGGATATCGGCGATGCATGGGAGCTGCTAGAGGAGCCCGCGCCTTCCCCGGCTGCCGCGACGCGCGGTACCGGGCGCTGGGTGTGGTTGGCCGTTGCGATGCTCGCGCTGGCCCTAGGTGTTGCCGTGTGGGAGCCGTGGCGCTCCGAGAAGCTGGCGGACCGCCCGCTAATGCGCCTGGATGTGAACCTCGGCCCCAATGCCATCGCGACAGCGGAAGCCGGCGTCGCGATCTCGCCCGATGGCACGCGGATTGTCTTTCCGGTCCGCGGCGCCGATGGGAAGCCACTGCTCGCCACGCGGCTCCTGGATCAAGCCGCCAGCACGCCGGTGCCCGGCACCGAGAACGGCGGCTACCCGTTCTTCTCGCCCGACGGCCATTGGATCGGGTT
>Ga0335081_10019390_pt1 | contig 10998 bp, 9 predicted proteins | sample Lox_Sample_35_FD_206713 | JGI IMG/M metagenome (GOLD analysis project Ga0335081, IMG submission 206713) | Soil microbial communities from Loxahatchee National Wildlife Refuge, Florida, United States - Lox_Sample_3.5 | ecosystem: Environmental > Terrestrial > Soil > Wetlands | place: USA: Florida...
GAAAGGCCTGGTCGATACGAGCATTCACATTTGCTATGTCTGTCCCGCTGGCGAAACTCGATAAGGGCAAATAGTAAACTCCTGACATAGTGCCGTTTGTTTGACGCGCTAGGAAAACATAATCCGTTGCTGGGTTTGCAGTTATATTGGTGGGAGTGAAGGGTACGCCGCTGAACCCCAGGGGGCCGGGTATTTGGATATAGGTTCCAGGAAACTCTTGGGCGAAGGCGGTTGCGGAAGAAAGAAACAGAGCTAGCGCGGCCGCGCCGACGTGGTTAGCCACCGCATGGGTCATTCTCATAGTGTAACCCTCCCTGGTTGTGAGGGCCCAAGGCTACCCGGCTAACCGTGGTTTTTCAAAACCGGCTGTGAGGGCCGAAGGCCGGCCAGCAGGCTACCTATGTGAACGTAAGCCCAGCATGGCTATGCCGACTGTATGGGCTTCAACAAACGCCGAATGGAAAGCGAAAGAGCCGCGGTGCCGCGAAAGTCGCGACCGCCCGGCGCGCGCTTCGGCCGCTTCGGGCAACAAGCAAGTAGCCCGGATTGAGCGAAGCGAAATCCGGGTTTTGGCGGCAAGGTGCCCCGGGGTTCGCTTCGCTCAACCCGGGGCTACGTTTGCTACGCTCACTCATATCGGCCCGCCTTGCGGATTTGCAGGCGCACCGCGAGGCCGGCCGGCGCGGCGAGATTGACGAGAGCATCGAGGCTTAACTTGTCGATGCGGCCGCGCATCCGGTCGTTCAGACGCGGCTGCGTCAGTCCAAGCCTGCGCGCGGCTTCGGTCTGATTGACCTGCCAATTCTCGACTTTCGTTCGCAACGCTATCATCAGCTCCGAACGCGCGCGCATGTTGGCTGCTTCCGCCGCAGTATCTTCGATCGCATTCCAAACGCTAGCGAATCGCCGTCTTGCCATGACTCAATCCTTCTGCAGCTCGCGTATCGTTTGGCCGCCCACACCGTCTATATCAAAACAGATATAAACATTCACCACGCATGCCCGCGAGCGAGCAAGAGCAGAGGTCGTTGCGTGAAGTGCGGCGCGCGAGGCGTCTTTCCGCAATCCTGAGCCTGGCGGCCACGCCCCCTCATCCCGACCTTCTCCCCGCGTGCTTCGGCTAATCCGCCCCACGCTTCCTATCCCGCCGCCTTCGCCTCGCCTGAGGCTTGCGTGAACAGCGCCAAGAGCGGGCGCTTGATCGCGGCTTGCCGGGTCGGCTCGGCGATCTGCGCGCCGGTGAGGTCGGTGACGTAGAACACGTCGACGACGCGCTCGCCGAAGGTCGCCACGTGGGCCGAGGCGATGTTGAGGTTGAGCTTGGAGAGCGCCGAGGTCAGTTCGTAGAGCAGGCCGGGGCGGTCGAGGCCGGTGACTTCGACCACGGTGTAGCGCGCCGACCACTGATTGTTGATGGAGATTTCCGGCTCGATGGCGAAGGCCTTGAGCCGGCCCTTCGGCGGCGCGCGCTTGGGCACCGCGTCCGGCAGCTTGATCTCGCCGCGAAGCGCCTTCTCGATCAGTTCGCCGATGCGCACGGCACGGCGCGCCTCGTCCTCGTCGCGCTCGAACTCGCGCGTGATCGAGATGGTGTCGAGCGCCAGCCCGTCGGTGGTGGTGTAGATCTGCGCGTCGACGATATTGGCGCCAGTCAGCGCGCAGGCGCCGGCGATGATCGACAACAGCCACGGATGGTCGGGCGTGAAGATCGTCAGCTCGGTGACGCCGCGCGCCGCGTCGAAACCGACGCTGGTGGCAAGCCGCTGGCCGGCCGCCTCGGCGCCGCGCACGAAGCGGGCATGCGCGGATTGGTGGCCGATGTCGACCTTGAGCCAGTAGGCCGGATAGTGGCGCGCGATATAGGCCTCGCGCATCGCTTCGGGCCAGTCGGCAAGCTCGCGGCGCAGTTCGGCCTGGGCGGCGGCAACGCGCTGGGCGCGATTGACCTCGGAGAAGCCGCCGGTCAGCACCGGCTCGGTTTCGTAATAGAGCGTGCGCAACAGCTGCGCCTTCCAGCCGTTCCACACGCCGGGGCCGACCGCGCGGATATCGGAGGTGGTGAGGATGGTGAGCAGCTTCATCCGCTCCAGCGACTGCACCACGGCGGCGAAATTCTCGATGGTCTTGCGGTCGGACAGGTCGCGCGACTGCGCCACCGTCGACATGACGAGGTGGACTTCGATCAGCCACGCCACCAGGTCGGTGTCGGCCGCCGAAAAGCCGAGCCGCGGGCAGACACGCCGCGCAATGCGCGCGCCGGCGAGCGAATGATCCTCGATGCGGCCCTTGGCGATGTCGTGCAGGAACAGCGCTATATAGAGCACGGCACGGTGCTGCGGCTGGATGGTGCGCATCAGCTCGCTGGCAAAGGCCAGCGCCGGGTTCTCGCCGCGCTCGATGGCGGCGAGTTCGCCGATGCAGCGGATCAGATGCTCGTCCACCGTGTAGTGGTGGTACATGTTGAACTGCATCATCGCCACGATGCGGCCGAAGGCGTGGACGAAGGCGCCGAGCACGCCGGCCTCGTTCATGCGCCGCAGCACGGTTTCGGCGTCGTTCTTCGAGGTCAGGATTTCCAGAAACAGGCGGTTGGCCTCGGCATCGTGGCGCACGCGCTTGTCGATCAGATTGAGCGAGCGGGTGGCGACCCGCATGGCGTCGGGATGCAGCGCGAGATTGTGCTTCTGCGCGAGATGAAACAGGCGGATCAGGTTGACCGGATCGCCGGCGAAGACGTCCGGCCGCGCGATGTTGATGCGGTTGTTGTCGACGACGAAATCATCGGACTCGCTGAGCGTACGCCGCCGGCTCTTCGCCGGACGCAGCCGGGCGATGAAGCGGCTGAGCACGGGCGCGGGCTTGGCCTGGCGCTCTTCCAGGCCGGCGCACAGGATCGCGGTGAGATCGCCGACATGCTTGGCGGTGAGGAAATAGTGCTTCATGAAGCGTTCGACGTCCTGCAGGCCGGGATGCTCGGTGTAGCCGAGCCGGACCGCGATCTCGCGCTGGAAGTCGAACGACAGCCGCTCCTCGGCGCGGCCGGCGACGAAATGCATGTTGCAGCGGACCGACCACAGGAAGTCTTCGCAGCGGCGGAACAGCTTGAATTCCTCGGCCGTGAACACGCCGCGATCGACGAATTCCTCGGGCTCGCGCACGCGATAGACGTATTTGGCGATCCAGAACAGCGTGTGCAGGTCGCGTAGGCCGCCCTTGCTGTCCTTGACGTTGGGCTCGACCAGATAGCGCGACTGGCCGGCGCGGCGGTGGCGCTCCTCGCGCTCGGCGAGCTTGGCGGCGACGAATTCGGGCGCGGTGCCCTGCACCACGTCCTTGTCGAAGCGCGTCGTCAGTTCGTCGAACAGCTTGGCTTCGCCGAACAGATAGCGCGCCTCGAGCAAAGCCGTGCGGATCGTCATGTCGGCCTTGGCCTGGCGGATGCATTCGGCGACCGAACGGGTGGCGTGGCCGACCTTGAGGCCCATGTCCCAGAGACAATAGAGCAGGGCTTCGGCGACCTGTTCGCCCCAGGCGGTTTGTTTGTAGGGCAACAGGAACAACAGATCGATGTCGGAGCCCGGCGCCATCAGCCCGCGGCCGTAGCCGCCGGTCGCCACCACCGTCATCTGCTCGGCCTCGGACGGCACCTGCGTCGGATAGAGCTTGCTGGTGACGAACTCGAACAGGATGCGGATGATGGTGTCGTGCATCTCGCACAGCCGTTCGGCGCAGCGCCGGCCGTGGCGGTCCTTGAGCAGGAGCTGCTCGGCGTGCCCGCGCGCCGCCGTCAGCGCGGTCTTCAGCCGCTGCGCGACCGCGGTGCGCAGTTCGCGCTCGCGTCCCGCATAGGTCTCGGCGAGCGTGTCGAGGTCGGCGGCGAGCGCCGTGCGGTCGATGAGTTCGGCGCCGGCGCGGTCGGAACGGTCAACATCCAGCATGATGGTTACGCCATAGCGGAGCGGCCGCAGACTGTCACCGGCCGCTGTCGAAATGCCAATGGTTTCTGGCTCAGTCAGATCGGCGAGAATATTTTCCAGTTTTGCGGGGTGATCGTAGCAGATATTTTCAATTGACGGACCTAAAGGCGTCATCTAAAGAATAATTCTAGCGCCGATTTGAGCGAGCAGCTTGCGGGCGCTGAATAAATGCAGCTAAAGCGCGGGGCCCGCCCCCGTTGCCACGCTGATGGCGGGCCGCAAAAATCCCGCCTCCATCTGTGGTCGTGTTGAGCGTCAAAGCGTCGATGCGATCCTAACGCTTGGGAGGACATCATGCTTTCACGCCGTCGTCTGCTTGCCGGAGCCGTTGGCGCTGGCGCCGGGCTGTTGCCGCTGCGCCATGCCCGCGCCGCCGGCAAACCCGCCAGCATCACCATCGATTGGGCGACCTACAATCCGGTCTCGATGGTGTTGAAGCAGCAGGGCCTCCTGGAAAAGGAATTCGCCAAGGATGGCATCGGCATCCGCTGGGTGCAGACGCTCGGCTCCAACAAGGCGCTCGAATTCCTCAACGCCGGGTCGATCGATTTCGGCTCGACGGCCGGCTCCGCGGCGCTGCTTGGCAAGATCAACGGCAATCCGATCAAATCGATCTACGTCTATTCCAAGCCGGAATGGACCGCGCTGGTGACGCGCAAGGATACCCCGATCCAGAAAGTCACCGATCTGAAAGGCAAGCGCGTCGCGGTGACGCGCGGCACCGATCCGCACATCTTTCTGGTGCGGGCGCTGCTCTCGGCCGGCATGACCGAGCGCGACATCAACGAAGTGCTGCTGCAGCATCCGGACGGCAAGACCGCGCTCATCCGCGGCGACGTCGATGCCTGGGCGGGCCTCGACCCGATGATGGCGCAGGCGCAGGTCGAGGACGGCGCGCGGCTGTTCTATCGCAACGCCGACGCCAACACCTACGGCATCCTCAATTCGCGCGAGGAGTTCCTCAAGGCCTACCCCGATCTGACGCGGCGCGTGCTCGCGGTCTACGACCAGGCGCGGAAATACTGTCTCGATCATTACGATGACGAGAAGCGCGTGTTCATGGCGGTGACCAAGCTGCCGGCGAGCGTCGTCGACATTCAGCTCAAGGAGCGCACCGATCTTAAGTTCAACCGCATCGGACCGGCGCAACGCGACACCATCCTGCAGGGCGGCCTGGCGCTGCAGCAGGCCGGCCTTATTCCAAAGACGGTCGACGTGAAAAAGACGCTCGATGATCTGATCGATGATCAATACGTCGCGGCGTGAGTCAATTCTAATTGTCATTGCCGGGCTTGACCCGGCAATCCATGCAGCCGCGTCGATTCAGCATGGACCCCCGGGTCAAGCCCGGGGGTGACGAAGGCGAGAGATTGCATTTGCGGCAGACAAAATGTCTCTTGTTGGCATGACGATCGCTGCCGAAGGCGCGCCCGCCAGAGCGCAACGGGCGCCGGCGAAGAAGTGGACGCGCCTGATGCGCCCGCTGCTCGGGCTGGTGCTCCCGGTTGCGCTCGGCGCGGCCTGGGAATTCATCGTGCGGATGGGGTGGTCCACCGGCCGGCTGGCGCCGCCGCCGTCGGTGATCTTCAACGAATTCGTCGAGCTGGCGCGCACCGGCGATCTGCAGAGCAATGCCCTGGTCACGCTCGGACGCGTGGCGGCAGGCTTCGGCTTCGGCGTCAGCGTCGCCACCATCCTGGGCGCGGCCGCGGGCTATTCGCCGGTGGTGCGGCGGCTGCTCGATCCCAGCCTGCAGGCCTTGCGCGCCATCCCGTCGATCGCCTGGGTGCCGCTGTTCGTGCTCTGGCTCGGGATTTTCGAAGCCTCGAAGATAACTTTGATCGCGGTCGGCGTGTTCTTTCCGGTCTATCTCGGGGTCATGGGCGCGATCCAGTCGGTCGACCGCAAGCTCGTGGAAGTCGGCCGGGCGTTTCGCTTGTCGGATCTCGCGATGGTGCGGCGCATTCTGTTGCCCGCGGTGCTGCCGGCTTACGTGATTGCGCTGCGCTCCGGTCTCGGCCTGGGTTGGATGTTCGTCGCGGCGGCCGAACTTTTGGGCGCATCGCAAGGACTCGGTTATTTGTTGTTGGACGGCCAGCAGCTCGGCAAGCCGGCCGAGATCGTTGCCGCCATCGTGGCATTCGCGGTTCTCGGCAAGGCGACCGACTGGCTGATCGTGCTGATCGCGGCGCCGTTCCTGCGCTGGGAAGATGTGGCGCGGGCGGATTAGATCATGGACTTCGCGAGCATATTTCCCGTCATCCTGAGGTGCTCGGCCGCAGGCCGAGCCTCGAAGGATGCGGTCGAGGCGCCCGGGCCGTCGTCCTTCGAGGCTCGCGGAGCCTGTCATCGGGCCGGCCAGTTCGGGCCGGACCCGTTGGCTCGCACCTCAGGATGACGGACCAAAATGTTGATTCTCAACCGCGTCAGCAAAACCTACCCGAACGGCGTGCATGCGCTCGGCGGCGTGTCGACCGAGATCGAACTCGGCGAGATCGTCGCGGTGATCGGCGGCTCGGGCTGCGGCAAGTCGACCTTGCTGCGCGCCATCGGCGGCCTCGATCCGGCAAGCGAAGGCACCGTCGTGCTCGACGGCGAGCGGATCACGTCGCCGCACGAAAAGATCGGCATCATCTTTCAGGAGCCGCGGCTCCTGCCCTGGCTCAAGGTCGCCGACAATGTCGGCTTCGGCATCGTCGACCGTCCCAAGCCGGAGCGGATCGAGCGCGTCGGCGCGGCGCTCAAGCGCGTCGGGCTTGCCGACAAGGCTTTCGTGTGGCCGCGCGAACTCTCCGGCGGCCAGGCGCAGCGTGTCGCCATCGCGCGGGCGCTGGTGCCGCGGCCCGAAGTGCTGCTGCTCGACGAGCCATTCTCGGCGCTCGATGCCTTCACCCGCACCGATCTGCAGGATCATCTGCTCGACCTGTGGGCCGACGCCAAGCCGACGCTGGTCCTGGTCACCCACGATGTCGACGAGGCGATCGTGCTGGCCGACCGCGTCATGGTGATGTGCCCGCGTCCCGGCCGCATCTTTGACGAGGTCGATGTCGATCTGCCGCGGCCGCGCGACCGCCAGTCCGCGGCGTTCGATTTCGTCAAGCGCCGCGTGCTGGCGGCGCTCGACCGCTCGCTCAACCGCGCCGCGTCGGTGGCCGAGGGCGAGACCAGGACCGAAGCCGGCGCGGCGCTGTGGTGGTGAGCGTTAGGATGCAAATGCCGTCATGCCCGGCACACGGGTCCGGCCTCCGGCCGGCCCGAGCATAAACCTTGTGCCGGGCATCCACGTCTTTATACACGGAGCCAAAGACGTGGATGGCCGCGACACGCGCGGCCATGACGGATCAGTAGGAGCAAATCCATGGATGCCGCCGGGCTGCGCGCGCTGCAGGCGCCGATCAAGGAGCGCTACAAGAGCGAGCCGAACGCTGCCTACATCACGCTTCATGCCAAGGGCACGCTCGACGACGCCAATATCGCCTGCAAGGTCGAGACCGGCCGCGCGCTCGCTGTCGCCGGCCTGCATCCGGCGACCGGCGGCTCCGGCCTCGAACTGTGCTCCGGCGACATGCTGCTCGAAGCGCTTGTTGCTTGTGCGGGCGTCACGCTGAAGGCGGTCGCGACCGCGATCGATATTCCGCTGCGCGCCGGCACGGTGTCGGCCGAAGGCGATCTCGATTTCCGCGGCACGCTCGGCGTCGCCAAGGATGCGCCGGTCGGCTTCGCGCAGATCAGGCTCGCCTTCGACATCGATACCGACGCGCCGCAGGAAAAACTCGATCAGCTCCTGAAACTCACCGAGCGCTATTGCGTGGTCTATCAGACCATCCGCAACGGCCCGCCGGTGGCCTTGAGCCTGAAGCGAACCGGAGCATGAGCGGCGTCGTCGCGCTCGATCATCTGCAGCTCGCGATGCCGGCCGGCCGCGAGGCGGAGGCGCGCGCCTTCTATGGCGAAATTCTCGGCTTGCCAGAGCTGACAAAGCCCGCCAATCTGGCGGCGCGCGGCGGCGTGTGGTTCGCGCTAGGAACGCAGCAATTGCATCTCGGCGTCGAAGGCGATTTTCGTCCGGCCAAGAAGGCGCACCCGGCATTCCTGGTGCGCGATCTCAGGCGTTTGCGCGCGCGCCTCGAGCAGGCTGGCCATAAGCCCTACGAGGACGAGCCGCTCGCCGGCTACGACCGCTGTTACGTCGCCGACCCCTTCGGCAATCGGCTTGAGCTGATGGAGAAGAAGGTAACGCATTCGAAGTGATGCGTTACTTGGACTTTTTCTTCGTTTCCACCGCTCCATCCGTCCCTTTGCCGAAGACCTGCCATGTCTCCTGAAATTCTCTTTCTGGTCGACCTCGCACTCAAGATGGCGCTGACCGCCTTTATCGTCGTCGTCATCTCGATCACGGTCGAGCGAACCGGCCCCTTCATCGGTGCGCTGATCGCCGCGCTGCCGACCGCGGCTGGCGCCGCCTATATCATTCTGGCGTTCGAGCATCCGCCGGCTTTCATTGCCGCGAGCGCCGTCGGCAGCGCGGCGGCGGTCGCCGCGGTGTCGGTCTTCGCGCTGATCTATACGGTGCTGGCGCAGCGCCACGGCGTGGTGCTCAGCGTCGGTCTCGCCATCGTCGCCTTCTTCGCCGCCGCGGCCGCGTTGCGCGCCGTCGCCTGGACGCCGCTGACCGCGTTCGTACTCGACGTGGCGGTGTTCGGCATCACCGTGCCGCTGAGCTGGCGCTATCGCACCTCGGGGCCGCCGGCGAAATTCATGCGCTCGCCGTGGGACATTCCGGTGCGCGCGCTGTCGGCCGCCATCGTCGTCGTCATCGTCACCACGATCAGCACCAGCATCGGCTCGTTCGCGTCGGGCATGTTCGCGGTGTTTCCGATCGTGATGGCCTGCTCGGCCGTGATCCTGCAGCTGCGCGTCGGCGGCGCCGTCTCGGCCAGCATGTTCGCCCACGCGCAGATCGCGCTCAACGGCCTGTGGCTCGGCTTTCTCGCCATGCACTTTCTGGTCGCGCCGGTCGGCGTGTGGCCGGCCTACGGGCTCGGGCTGCTCGTGTGCATCGGCTGGAGCGGCGTGCTATGGGTGGTGCGCAGGCGCGGCCGCCGTAGCCCGGCTTGAGCGAAGCGAAAGCCCGGAGCCGCGCGGCGCAGCAATTTGGGATTTGTTTGAAGGCCTTTCGCAAAAGGGGAGGACTGGATGTTTCGCCTAATGGCTGTGGTGCTCGGCGCACTACCTCCATTGTCAAGGACGGCACGCTCGTTCTCTCTGAGTCAGGCTGTCACGACTGCTCGCCCACCAAGATCGACTTCACGGTGACGGTCAAAAGCATGCAAGCGATTGATCTGCCGAGCACCGGCTCTGCCGTGGTCACTAAGCTCGACGGGCCCAAGTTGTCGGTGAAACTTCCCGGCACTGGCTCCATTCAACTTTCCGGCCGAGTCGGCGACCTGAATATTTCGGCGAGCGGAACTGGCGCCTGCAACGCCGAACAGCTCACTGCCAAGAACGCGACCGTGGTGCTGAGCGGCACCGGTAACGTGCGCGTCAACGCCACCGATTCGTTGGATGCCAAGCTCACCGGCACTGGCAGCATCCTCTATCTCGGTTCGCCGAAGCTGACCCAGTCAAATACGGGGACGGGTAAGATTCAGCCGGACACTCATTGACCGCGCCGGCCTGCTCTGACTCGCCTATTACTGGCGGGCGCGGTTGGACTTGTCGTGAAACCGAAGCGCATTTCGCATCAACTGAATCGCTCGGGTGCTCCGCACAGAATGGCACGGACGTGTTCGATCCCAGTAGCTCCAATGACCCGAGAAAGGCTCTCCGTTTTGCTGCATGGCAAAGTGAAAGCAAGTGGTCCCTCGCGGCGCGACGGATCAAGGTCCCAATCGACGCAATTGGGCGTACAACCGGCGTGCAGGCATCAGGCCGAATCGGTCGATCGTCGTTCAATCACGTCGTCGGCGCGGTCGCGACTGAAATACACGATGTGAGTGTTTTTTCCATGAGGCTAGCGTCGATGCTCCCGGCCGCGCCAATGGCCACAATCTGGGTGCGTGGCGAGTGCTCGCCCCACTCCTCTTGAAATGAGATGTCGACGCGCCTGCCGACGACCTGCAGCACCGCCCGCCGCCGTGGCGCGTCGGTGCAGTAGACGACCCCTTTGGCGCGGTAAACAGTCCCCGGCAACCTGCGCATTGTTTCCCGCAGCGCATCCAGCGCCAGCGGCTTCTCTGTCTCGTAGCTCCAGGTGCTAAAAACCTTCGAGTGGTCGCGCTCGTGATGGCTATGTGGGTGGTCGTCGTGCCCATGATGGTCGTCACGGCAATCCGGGTCGGTGCAGCCAAGTTCAATTGCACGCAGGTTGCGGTCTGCTTGGGCAGGGTCGAAACGTCCTACACCTAACAGGATCTCGTAGGGCACCTCGCAGTAATCGGTTTCGACAATGCGAAGGCGGCTAAAATGCTCGTCGAGCCAAGCTTTGACTTTCTCGACTTGTTCGGGACCCGCGAGGCCCACCTTGTTCAGGATCAGCATGTCTGCAAATCCGACTTGGCGGAGTTTGAGGTCCAGGAGGGGCGGATATTCGGGATGCGCAAAGACCTGGTCGGCATCCACCACGCAGGTGACGCTGTCGAGCCTGATCCGGTCGCGCAGATTGGGATCGCTAAAGGTTGCGAAAATCCCGGCGGGATCGGCGACGCCGCTGGCTTCGAGCAGAACGTACTCGACGGCCTCCGGGCGCGCGAGCAGGGCGAGGACCGATTCGATGAGGTCGTCGCGTATCTGGCAACAGACGCATCCATTGGCTAGGCTGATCATGTTACTATCCACGCCGACGACAAGTTCGGCGTCGATATTGATTGCGCCAAAGTCGTTGACGAGGACTCCGACACGCAGGCCGTGATTCCCGCTTAAAATACGATTGAGCAGCGTCGTCTTACCCGCTCCAAGGAAGCCGGTGAGGACCGTTATGGGGACCGCCCCGCCGTTGTCGGCTATGATTTCCATTTTTGTG
>Ga0335081_10019391_pt1 | contig 10998 bp, 14 predicted proteins | sample Lox_Sample_35_FD_206713 | JGI IMG/M metagenome (GOLD analysis project Ga0335081, IMG submission 206713) | Soil microbial communities from Loxahatchee National Wildlife Refuge, Florida, United States - Lox_Sample_3.5 | ecosystem: Environmental > Terrestrial > Soil > Wetlands | place: USA...
CTCGTCGAGGGCCACCGTGGCGTCGGGGAGCAGGCGCCCGAGGAGCGTGTCGGCGATGGCGCGGGGCTGCTCGTGGATCTCCTTGCCCATGAAGTCGGGGAAGCCGCCCTTCTCGGCCGCCTCGAGGTCCCAGTCGACGCGCAGCTCCTCGGGCTCCACCTCCTTGCCGTGCAGCGTGGTCACCCGGATCGAGCCGGGGCGCAGCTCGACCACCTGGTCGTCGTCGAGCACGAAGAAGCGCCGCGTCTTGCCGAGGAGGGCGGGGATGTCCGACGCCAGCAGCCCCTCGCCGTGCTTGTCGCCCAGGCCGACGATGAGGGGCGACACCCGGCGCCCGGCCACGATGGTCCCCGGCTCGGAGGCGCACACCACGGCCAGGGCGAAGGCGCCGCGCATGGCCCGCAGCGCGCTGCGCACGGCGTCGGCCAGCGACGCGCCCGAGGACAGCTCGCGCTCGACGAGGTGGCACACCACCTCGGTGTCGGTGTCGGAGGTGAAGGTGTGGCCCTCGGCCCGCAGCTGCTGGGCCAGCTCCCGGAAGTTCTCGATGATCCCGTTGTGGACGACGCCCACGGACCCCGTGCAGTCCAGGATGGGGTGGGCGTTCTCCTCGGTGGGATGGCCGTGGGTGGCCCACCGGGTGTGGCCGATGCCCGCCGTCACCGCCGGGGGGCCCTCGGCGACCATCTTGCGCAGATCGTCGAGCGAGCGCGTGCCCTGGGCCGCCCGGGCCCGCCACAGCCCCTCGGGGGACTGCAGCGCCACCCCGGCGGAGTCGTAGCCGCGGTACTCCAGGCGGGCCAGGCCCTCGAGCAGGATGTCGGCCACGCCGTCCCCGCCGGTGGCCCCGATGATGCCGCACATGCGGTCCAGGCTACGGCGGCCCCGGCACCAGGCGGGGACGTGGCCGGGGTTTTGTGCGGGTCCGAGGGCCCGGCTCAGGCCCCGGCGCCCTCCACCGCCGCCCCCAGGCGGCCCGCCGCGCTCGACGCGCTGGCCTCGTCGGGGGCCTCCACCATGACCCGCACCAGGGGCTCGGTGCCGCTGGCGCGCAGCACCACCCGGCCCGTCGACCCCAGCTCGGCCTGCACGGCGGCCAGCTCGGCCTGCACGGCGGGCGCCGCCACGGCCTCGCCCGGGCGGGCCACGGCCACGTTGAGCAGCACCTGGGGGAGCCGCCGCATGGAGGCCCCGGCCAGCTCGGCCAGGGGGCGGCCCAGGCGGCGCACGAGGTCGACGAGCAGCACACCCGTCAACAGGCCGTCGCCCGTGGTGGCCAGCTGGCGGAAGACGATGTGCCCCGACTGCTCGCCGCCCAGGGTGAGGCCGTCGCCGTCGAGGGCCTCGAGCACGTAGCGGTCGCCCACCTGCGTCTCGCGCACGGCGATGCCGCGCTCCTCCATGGCCAGGCGGAAGCCGAGGTTGGTCATCACCGTGACCACCACGGTGTTGCCGGCCAGCTTCCCGCGGGCGGCCAGGTCGGTGGCGAACAACGACAGCAGCTCGTCCCCGGTGGTGAGGGCGCCGGTGTGGTCCACCGCCAGCAGGCGGTCGGCGTCGCCGTCGAGCGCCAGGCCCATCTCGGCGCCCTGGGCCAGCACCTCGGCGGCCAGGCGCTCGGGATGGGTGGAGCCGCACCCGTCGTTGATGTTGGCGCCGTCGGGCTCGTCGGCGATGACGTGCACGTCGGCCCCCAGGCGCGCGAACACCTCGGGCCCCACCGTCGAGGCGGCCCCGTTGGCGCAGTCGAGCACCAGGCGCGTGCCGGCCAGGGTGCGGCCGTCGAGCACCTCCACGAGGTGGTCCACGTAGCCCACCCGGGCGTCGGGCTCACTGGACATCCACCCCACGCCGTGCCCCACGGGCGGGCGCGACACGCGCCCGGCCGCCTCGAGCACGAGGGCCAGCTCCTGCTCCACCGACGCCTCCACGGCGTCGGGGAGCTTCAGGCCCCCCGCCGCGAACAGCTTGATGCCGTTGTCGGCGAAGAGGTTGTGCGAGGCCGAGACCACGGCCGCCGGGTAGCCGCGCCGGGCCGACAGCCAGGCCACCCCGGGGGTGGGCAGCACCCCCACGTCGACGACGTCGGCCCCCTCGCTGGCCATGCCGGCCGACAGGGCGGCCTGCAGGAGGGGCCCCGAGCGCCGCGTGTCGCGTCCCACCAGGAAGCAGCGGGCGGGGAGCGCCCGGGCGGCGGCGCGCCCCAGGGCGGTGACGAGCTCGGCGCCCAACTCCGCGTTGGCGACCCCGCGGATGCCGTCGGTGCCGAACCGCAGCCCCACGATCCGGCTACCGCTTCGAGTACTGCGGGGCCTTGCGCGCCTTCTTCAGTCCGTACTTCTTGCTTTCCTTCTCGCGGGCGTCCCGGGTGAGCAGGCCGGCCTTCTTGAGGGTGGGCCGCAGCTCGGGGTTGAGCTCCACGATGGAACGGGCGATCCCCAGCCGCAGCGCCCCGGCCTGGCCCGACACACCGCCCCCGTCGATGGTGGCGTCGATGTCGTAGCCCTCGGCCAGGTTGGTAACCCGCAGCGGCTCGGTGACGACCATGCGGTGGGTGGCCGACGAGAAGTAGTCCTCGAAGGCGCGCCGGTTGATGGTGATCGTGCCCTGGCCGGGCCGCAGCCGCACCCGGGCCACGGCCGCCTTGCGCCGTCCCGTGGACTGGTGCAGGGGGGCCGGCAGTTTGACTCTGGTCGCCACGTGGGTTCCTGTGCCTCGCTCGGGGTCGCTCACGACCGGGCCCGGGCCCCGGGCACGTCCAGGGGCACGGGCTTCTGGGCCTGGTGGGGGTGCTCGGCGCCGGCGTACACCTTGAGCTTGCCGAGCTGCTGGCGCCCCAGCCGGGTCCGGGGGAGCATACCCCGCACCGCCCGGCGCACGACCTCCTCGGGCCGCTCGGCGAGCAGCTGGGCGTAGGAGGTGCGGGTGAGCCCGCCCGGGTAGCCGCTGTGGCGGTACACGAACTTCTTGTCGGGCTTGTCCGCGCTCAGCACGACCTTGGCCGCGTTCACCACGACGACGTGGTCGCCGGTGTCGACGTGCGGCGCGAAGGTGACCTTGTGCTTGCCCCGCAGGCGGCGCGCCACCTCGGTGGCCAGGCGCCCGAGGACGAGGCCGTCGGCGTCCACGACGTGCCAGGACCGCTCGATGTCGACGGCTCGGGGTGAATAGGTGCGCACGCGGGTCCTCGTCTCGTCCTGCGGCCGCCGGGCGTCACCGGCCGGGTGGCTCGGGCGCCGCCGGCGGCCCGCTCGGGCGGGCCACGCCGGGATGGCCGGCGGACCATGGTAGGCCGTGCCCACATCCCCGGCAAGCAGGGACGCGGCGTCACCCGCCGTAGTCCACCGACACCAGGCAGAGCCCCTGGGGCGGGGCGATGACCCCCCCGCCGTGCGCACGGTCGCCCTCCTGGAGCATCCAGGTGACATCCGCCACCCGCCGCCGGCCCCGGCCCACCTCGACCAGCAGCCCGGCCAGCGAGCGCACCATCTGGTGGCAGAAGGAGGTGGCCACGATGTCGAAGCGCAGGAGCCTGCCGGCGGCGCCCCCGGGCACCAGCGGGGCCGGCCCGACGGCGGCGTCGAGCACGCGGCGCACGATGGGCGTGCCCGGCGCCGTGCCCGGCACGCGCCGGCAGAAGGCCCGGAAGTCGTGCTCGCCCAGCACGGCGTCGGCGGCGCTCTGCATGGCGCGCAGGTCGAGGGGCCCCACCACGTGCCACGTCGTGGGAGCGAGCAGCGGGTCGGGCACGGGCGCCTCGAGGACGAGGTACCGGTAGCGCCGGGCCCGTGCCGAGCGCCGGGCGTCGAAGCCCGCGGGGGCGGGGCCGGTGTCGCGCACCACCACCTGGGGGCCCACCATGGCGTTCACCGACCGCTGGAGCCGGACCGGGTCGACCTCCCCTCGCATGTCGACGTGGACGACCTGTCCCGTGGCGTGCACCCCGGCGTCGGTGCGCCCCGCGCACACCAGCTCCACGGGATGGCCCACCACGGTGGCGATCGCCTCGGCCAGCACGCCCGCCACCGTGCGCTGGCCGGGCTGGGCTGCGAACCCCCGGAAGCCGGCGCCGTCGTAGGCGACGGTCAGCCGGAGGCGGGTGGTGGTGCGCTCCCCGGCGCCGTCGGGCTCCGCCTCGGGAGTCCGGCGGGAGACGAGCGGGCCAGGGTCGAAGAGCGTCAAACCAACTCGATGCGCGCCATCGGCGCGCTGTCCCCCTGGCGGGGGCCGAGCTTCATGATGCGGGTGTAGCCGCCGGGCCGGTCCGCGTAGCGGGGGCCGATCTCGGCGAAGAGCTTGGCCGCCATGTCGCGGTCGCGGATGAGGGCGACCACGTGGCGCTGGCGGTGCACGCCGCCCTTGCGGGCGGCGGTGATGCACTTCTCGGCCACCGGGCGCAGCGCCTTGGCCTTGGCCTCCGTCGTCACCAGGGACTCGGCCGCGATGAGCGAGGCCACCAGGTTGCCGAGCATGGCCTTCTCGTGGGCGGCGTCGCCGCCCAGGCGCCGGCCCCGTCGCGGGGTGCCGCGCACGGCGGCCTCAGTCCTTGACGCGCAGCGACAAGCCGCGCTCGTCCAGCCGCTGGATGACCTCGTCGAGGGACTTCTGGCCGAAGTTGGTGATGGCCAGCAGGTCCTCGGCGGTCCGCTCGACCAGCTCGCCGATGGTGTTGACCTGGGCCCGCTTGAGGCAGTTGCGGGGCCGCTCGGAGAGGTCGAGGTCCTCGATGGCCAGGTCGAGGTCGGGCGAGCCGCTCGTGGACGTGCCCACCTCGCCCAGCTCGAGGCCCTGGGGCTCCTCCTCGAGGTCGGCCACCAGCCCCACCAGCGAGCGCAGGGTGTCGCCCGCCGAGGCGAGCGCCTCGCGGGGGCTGAGCGAGCCGTCGGTCTCGATGTCGAGGACCAGGCGGTCGAAGTCGGTGGACTGCTCGACGCGCACCGGCTCGACCGAGAACGCCACCCGGCGCACGGGCGAGAAGATCGAGTCCACGGGGATCACCCCGATGGTGCTGGAGTGCTTGTTGCGCTCGGCCGAGGCGTATCCCCGCCCCCGCTCCACCGTGACGTCGATGGCCAGGCGCCCCTTGGCGTTGAGCGAGGCGATGTGCAAGGAGGGGTTGAGGACCTCGACGTCGGCCATCAGCTGCAGGTCGGCGGCGGTCACCTCACCGGGGCCGCGCTTGTCGCAGCGCAGCGTGACGGGCTCGTCCGCGTGGCACCGCAGCACGATGTCCTTCAGGTTCAAGATGATGTCGGTGACGTCCTCCTTGACCCCGGGCAGCGTCGTGAACTCGTGCAGGGCGTCGTCGAAGCGGACCTGGGTGACGGCGGCTCCGGGGATCGACGACAGCAGGGTCCGACGGATCGAGTTGCCGAGGGTGTGACCGAAGCCGGGCTCGAGGGGGCTGACGGCGAACCGCTGGCGGTTGCCCTCCTCCTCGCCGATGGCCTCAACGGTCGGGCGCTGGATGATCAGCATGCAACGTGCTCCTGGATGTCGTGAGTGTCTGGGTGTGCGTGGCCGGGGGGCCGGGGCCTACTTGGAGTAGAGCTCGACGATGAGCGACTCGCGCACCGGCTCGTCGATGTGCTCGCGCTCGGGGAGGGTCCGGACGGTGACCTGGGTGCGGCCCTCGCCGACCTCCAGCCACAGCGGGATGGGGCGGTCGAGGGTGTCGAGGTTGCGGCGCACGAAGTAGAGCTCCCGGGACGAGGCCTTGACCGCCACCACGTCTCCCTGGCGCACCCGGTAGCTCGGGATGGTGACGCGCCTGCCGTTCACCAGGATGTGGCCGTGGCGCACGAACTGGCGGGCCTGGGCACGGCTCGAGCCCCACATCGCCCGGAACACCACGTTGTCGAGGCGCAGCTCCAGGAGGCGCAGCAGGTTCTCGCCCGTGATCCCGGGCTGGCGGCTGGCCTCGGCGTAGACGTTGCGGAACTGCCGCTCGAGCAGGCCGTAGATGCGACGGGCCTTCTGCTTCTCGCGCAGCTGGGCCAGGTACTCCGAGCCCTGGCGCATGCGGTCGCGGCCGTGCTCCCCGGGCGGGTACGCCCGGCTGTGACGGTCGGTGACGGCCTCGCTGACGGGGCACTTGAGGGAGTAGCAGCGTTCGCCCTTCAAGAAGAGCTTGGTCCGCTCTCGCCTGCACAGCCGGCAGACGGGACCGGTGTAGCGCGCCATGGGGAAAGGGCTCCTTCCGTGCCGTTCAGACCCGACGCCGCTTCTTGGGGCGGCAGCCGTTGTGGGGGATGGGGGTCACGTCCTTGATGCCGGCCACCTCGATGCCCACCGCGGCCAGCGAGCGGATGGCGGTCTCGCGCCCGGAGCCCGGCCCCCGCACGAGCACGTCCACCTTGCGCACGCCGTGCTCCATGGCCCGCCGGGCGGCCTGCTCGGCGGCCAGCTGGGCGGCGAAGGGGGTCGACTTGCGCGACCCCTTGAAGCCGACGTTGCCGGCCGACGCCCACGACAGCACGTTGCCCTCGTGGTCCGAGATGGTGATGATCGTGTTGTTGAACGAGCTCTTGATGTGCGCCACCCCGTAGGCGACGTTCTTGCGCTCGCGCTTGCGGGGGCGGCGGGTGCCGGCCGACTTGGTGGGCTTGGGCATCAGTGCTTCCTGACCTTCTTCTTGCCCGCCACGGTCTTCTTGGGGCCCTTGCGGGTCCTGGCGTTGGTGTGGGTGCGCTGCCCGTGCACCGGCAGGCCCTTGCGGTGCCGGATGCCCTGGTAGCAGCTGATCTCCATCTTGCGCTTGATGTCCTGGGCGATGTCACGCCGCAGGTCGCCCTCGACCTTGAAGTTGGCGTCGATGTAGGACCGGAGGCGGGTGACCTCCTCGTCGGTGAGGTCGCGCACCCGGGTGTCGGGGCTCAGGTCCGTGGCGGCGATGGTCTGCTGGGCCCGCGTCCGCCCGATGCCGAAGATGTAGGTGAGTGACACCTCGAGCCGCTTCTCGCGGGGGATGTCAACACCGGAGATCCGTGCCACGTGTGGGTGTGCTCCTTTGTCCTGTGCCTGTGCGAGACGCCGTCAGCCCTGGCGCTGCTTGTGCCGGGGGTTGTCGCAGATCACCATCACCCGGCCGTTGCGCCGGATGACCTTGCACTTCTCGCAGATTGCCTTGACGCTTGGTCGGACCTTCATCGCTTTCGTCGTCGCCTCGAGCCGTCGGAGGTGCTCACTTGTAGCGGTAGGTGATCCGCCCCCGGCTCAGGTCGTAGGGCGTGATCTCCACCTGGACGCGATCTCCGGGCAGGATCCGGATCCGGTGCATCCGCATCTTCCCCGAGCTGTGGGCCAGCACCTTGTGGCCGTTCTCGAGCTCGACCCGGAACATGGCGTTGGGGAGCGGCTCGACAACCGTCCCCTCGAGCACGATCGCATCCTCCTTGGGCTTGGGCAGGTGACTCCTCCTCGTCCTCGTCGACCGGCCGTCACGCACACAGGGGGCTGTGTGTCCGGGCACCGTCCTGACGGGCCCCGGAATCCGGTGGGCGACGGCGGGATGGGGCCCACCACCGGCCGCGCCCGCTGGCGCGGGACCCGGCCGGCCGTGCAAGCCGACCTACGAGCATAGCGCCATCACAGCGCCCCCCGCCAGGGGGTTTCCCGCCGGGGGCCCTCAGGGCAGGGTGAGGACCTCGGGCCCGTCGTCGGTGACGGCGATGGTGTGCTCGAAGTGGGCGGACAGGCGCCCGTCGGCGGTGACCACCGTCCACCCGTCGGCCAGCAGCTCGGTGGCGGCCCCGCCCGCGTTGACCATGGGCTCCACGGCGAAGACCATCCCCTCCTTGAGCAGGGGACCGCCCTGGCCCGGCCAGTAGTTGGGGACCTGGGGCTCCTCGTGCATGGCGGTGCCGATGGCGTGGCCCACGTACTCCCGCACCACCGAGAACCCGGCCCCCTCGGCCACGGCCTGGACGGCCCGGCCCACCTCGTTGAGGCGGTTGCCCTCCCGGAGCTGGTCGATCCCGGCCCACAGGCTGCGCTCGGTGACCTCGATGAGCCGGGCGGCCTCGGCCGACACCCCGCCGATGGCCATGGTGAAGGCCGCGTCCCCGTGGTAGCCGTCCACGATGGCCCCGCAGTCCACCGACAGGATGTCACCCTCCTCGAGGACGTAGTCGCTCGGGATCCCGTGCACGATGACGTCGTTGGGGGAGGTGCAGATCACCGCCGGATAGCCCCGGTAGTGGAGGAAGTTGGACTTGGCCCCGCGCCGCTCGAGCACCTGGGTGGCCACGCTGTCGAGGTGGGCCGTGGTCACGCCGGGCTTGGCCGCCGCCCGGGTGGCGGCGTGCATCTCGGCCACGACCCTGCCGGCCCGGCGCATGGTGGCGACCTCCTGGGCGTTGCGCCTCACCGCCGCCGCCCCTGGTTCCACCGGTCCTCCACGGCCCGGATGATGCGGCGCAGCACGGCGTCGGGCGACCCGGTGCCGTTGACCTTGGCCAGCTCGTCGCGCGACTCGAACCAGTCGATGAGCGGGGCGGTCTGGCGCTCGTAGAGGTCGAGGCGCCGCAGGATGGCGTCCTCGGTGTCGTCCTCGCGCTGGACGACCTCACCACCGCACACGTCGCAGGACCAGTTGAGGTGCGGCGGCATGGACACCGAGTAGTTGGCCCCGCAGTCGGTGCACACCCGGCGGCCCGCCAGGCGGCGCAGCACCTGGGCCGTGGGGACTTCGATGTCGACGGCCAGGTCGAGGCCGTCGGGGTTCAGCAACGACGCCAGGGACTCGGCCTGGAAGGTGGTGCGCGGGCAGCCGTCCAGGATGAAGCCCCGGGCCCGGGCGTCGGGCTCGGCCAGCCGGTCGGCGACCATCTCCATGATGATGTCGTCCCCCAGCAGCTCGCCGGCGTCCATGGTCGTCTTCACCTTCTGGCCCAGCGGCGACCCCGTCTTCACCGCGGCGCGCAGCATGTCGCCGGTGGAGATGTGGGGCACCACGTAGTGGTGCGACAGGCGCACGCACTGGGTTCCCTTGCCCGCCCCCTGCTTCCCGAGGACCACGAGCCTGACGCCGGGTACCACGAGCAGCTACTTGAGGAAGCCCTCGTAGTTCCGCATCATGAGCTGGCTGTCGATTTGTCGCATGGTCTCCAGCGACACGCCCACGGCGATGAGGAGGGTCGTCCCGTAGAACGGGTAGCCCCGGATGTTCCACAGCGCCATGAGCAGCGACGGCAGCACCGCCACCAGGGCCAGGTACAGGCCCCCGGGGACGGTGATGCGGTTGAGGATGCGGGCCAGGTACTTCTCCGTGGGCGGCCCGGGCCGGATGCCGGGGATGTAGCCGCCCTGCTTGCGGATGATGTCGGCCTGCTGGTGAGGGTCGAAGGCCACGTACACGTAGAAGAACGTGAAGGCGAAGATGAGCAGGCCGTAGGAGATCACGTAGGTGAGGCTCGTGGGCGTGATGCGGTTGTTCACGAAGGTCCGGAAGCCGGTCCAGGGGATGATGTTGGCCAGGAGCACCGGGATGTAGAGCAGCGAGTTGGCGAAGATGATGGGGATCACGCCCGACTGGTTGACCTTGAGCGGGATGTAGGTGGAGGACCCCCCGTACATCTTGCGCCCCACCACCCGTTTGGCGAAGGTGACGGGGATGCGGCGCTGGCCCTGCTCCATGAACACCACCACCACCAGCAGCACCACGGTGAGGGCCACGATCACGCCGAATTTCAGGCTACCGCCCTGGGTGAGCACGGCCGTGCCCCCGGCGGGGATGCCGGCGGTGACGTTGGCGAAGATCAGGATGGACATGCCGTTGCCGATGCCGCGCTGGGTGATGAGCTCGCCCAGCCACATGACGAACGCCGTGCCGGCGGTGAGCGTCATGCAGATGAAGGCCGCCCGCCACAGCGTGAAGTTGGGGATGAGGTCGACGTTGCTCGTCGAGCCGAGCAGCCCGCCGCCCCCGTTGTGGAAGAGGTAGACGAGCCCCGCCGACTGGAGCAGGGCCAGGCCGATGGTGAGATAGCGGGTGGTCTGGGTCAGCTTCTTCTGGCCCACGGCGCCCTGGTCGCGCCACTCCTCGAGCTTGGGGATCACCGTCGACAGCAGCTGGATGATGATCGAGCTGGTGATGTAGGGCATGATCCCCAGCCCGAACACGGCCATGCGCAGGAGCCCGCCCCCCGAGAACAGGTTGAGGAACCCCAGGATGCCGGCCTGCTTGGCCTGGGCCTCGAGGTTCTGGACCTGCTTGATGGAGATGAAGGGGACGATGATGTTGGCGCCGAGCTGGTAGAGCCCGATGACGAGCAGCGTGAAGACAACCTTGTTGCGAAGGTCGGGGACCTTGAAGATGTTCTTCAGGCTGGAGAGCAACGACCCCTCCTCGGCGTCCGGGTGTAGAAGGCTACCGGTTGGTCAGGGCGTTGCCCCGCGCCGGCGGCCGGCCGTGGCCGAAGGGCGGGGGCAGGATCTCGACGCTCCCCCCGGCGCCCTCGATGGCGCTGCGGGCCGACGCCGACACCGCGTGGGCCTTCACCCGCAGCGCCCGGTGCACCTCGCCCCGTCCGAGCACCTTGACCAGGGCACCCTTGTGGATCCGGCCGGCGGCGCGCAGCGTGTCCGGAGAGATGTCCTCGCCCTCCAGGGCGTCGATCGTGTCGAGGTTGACCGCCGCGTACTCCACCCGGAACGGGTTCTTGAAGCCCTTGAGCTTGGGCACGCGCTGGGCCAGGGGCAGCTGGCCTCCCTCGAACCCCGGCTTGACGGTGTCGCGGGCGCCGGTGCCCTTGGTCCCCCGGCCGGCGGTCTTGCCACCCTTGCCGGCGATGCCCCGGCCCACCCGGCGCTTGGCCCGGTGGGCGCCCGGGGCGGGGCGCAGGTCGTGCACCTTCATGACGATCCCTCCGTGGCCTCGGGGGCGGCCGCCTCGGCGGCAGGGGCCTTGCTGGCAGGGGCCTTGGTGGCCCGGCGCGCCCGCGCCGGGGCGGGGGCGGCGGCGGCGGCGGCCTGACCCTGGGCCCGGCGCCGGGCGGT
>Ga0335081_10019392_pt1:0-5000 | contig 10997 bp, 5 predicted proteins | sample Lox_Sample_35_FD_206713 | JGI IMG/M metagenome (GOLD analysis project Ga0335081, IMG submission 206713) | Soil microbial communities from Loxahatchee National Wildlife Refuge, Florida, United States - Lox_Sample_3.5 | ecosystem: Environmental > Terrestrial > Soil > Wetlands | place: USA...
TTGTTCACCCACTAATAGGGAACGTGAGCTGGGTTTAGACCGTCGTGAGACAGGTTAGTTTTACCCTACTGATGAAGGTCGCCGCGATGGTAATTCAACTTAGTACGAGAGGAACCGTTGATTCAGACAATTGGTTTTTGCGGCTGCTCGACCGGGCATGCCGCGAAGCTACCATCTGCCGGATAATGGCTGAACGCCTCTAAGTCAGAATCCGTGCCAGAAAGCGGCGATATTTACCCTCGCGCGTTGCACATGCATACAAATAGGCTTTGGCCTCGAGTCATACAAGACGGGGGTTGTCCTTTGGGCGGAAGCGCCTTTGGGTCACCTCGTGGATTATAATTTGAAATATGTGTGAGGATGTATCCATTGCAGACGACTTTGATGTGTAACTGGGCGTTGTAAGCGGTGGAGTATCCTTGTCGATACGACCCGCTGAGACTAATCCCATGTTGCCCGATATATCCCTGACAGCGGGGCAACGGTGCCCCGTCGACAGGTTTATGTTCAAGTTTTTCGATGTTTGACATGCGGTATTGAAGGGTGAATCAATGTTCATGCCACTGTTGAAGAGTGGGTGGATAAATTTCGTCTGCTTGCCAGCGCTCGGTGAACCATCCCCAGCCGCAATGTTGAAGAGTGGGTGGGCGAGGAACCACCGGTCCGTCGGCAGAGTTGAAGAGTGGGTGAAACCCACTTTCTACCCGCTTGGTTTTTTCTAAGTCCAGTTGAACATCATACCAGGCTGGATCCGATCCCCCCTCTCCGAGCCCGTATAAATCCCATCTTGCCGAGGCTAATGTCTCGGGATGCCAATGACTTGCTCACATATGAATGACAAAGCCTAGAGGTATAACGACCAAAACAAAAAGCCAGACCTGAAGGATTTAAGCAAATAACTGAATTGATAGCCAAGTTGGAACATAATGTGGCATGCACACCTCCGACTCATGACAGGTTGGACAAATCCATCTGTGGTCTTGTTGAAGAGTGGATGGCCACGATTCATGGCCCGACCGGCGGATCCACTGTCAACAATTGTCCGACGTGATCACGCTATCAAACAGTGGATAAATGGCCATGAGGCGAGACGAGTTGCGTTGGATGCCAGGCGACCGGGTTCAACATCCAACTCGCTCGCCTACTGGCTCGTGCGAAGTGAGGCAAAGCCAGTAGACCTGGCGACGAGGCGCCATGTATAAAACGCATGCATTCCACTTCAGGCAATACATTTTCACGTTATATACTATAAGCTGTAAACTGCGAGGGAGCGAAGCGAGGCGAGGTGAGCCGAGTCTCCGACTCACCTCGTCCGGCCGCTCCGGTTGCTTCACTCGCTCGTCTCGTGTCATGCCTCGTGCACGAGCGGTGGATCCACTTTGCTCGTCACAAGGTGAGCCATGGGTTTACTCGCATCGTGGCCATATGCCACCATGTCGGTCCACCTGAAAGCCACTATGCCCAGGTGCATGGATGCTCCCAAGGCACCATAACATTGTGCATGTATCAATGGACCATTGCACATATCCTGTCCCGCGGCGGTTCTCCAATTGAAGAGTGGGTGCGGACATCTTGCACCCATCATCCCGAGCCCGGATCCTCACCCTTTCAGCTTTCCCTCATTCCACAGCACAACATGCCTCCATTTCATTTCTTTAGCGAGGTTTTAGATAATTCAGTAAAACGGCGGCGCTATTCCAATTCGGACTAACCAAGTATCCCAACATATATATGGAGGATGGATTAGATCAGATGCCCGGGCTTGAGAGCCGGCAGATGTGTCAACCCTCCTTGGATGTGGCATTTTGCTTTGGCTGAACATATTTCGATGTTGAGAGGTTGCTTTCCATCTTGATTTGATCGGTCTGAAGGAAATTGCTGATAGAACCTGAGGCATGCCTCATCTTCGATCGATCCAATCCTGAATGCCAGACATTTATCCGTTTGTGGCTTAGGCCCTGTGCCTTTCGTCCACGATGGATCTGCCCTTAGTCCAAGCCAATCTGGAGCGCATTGCGTTCCGTCTTGAAAGCGATTTGGTGGGTCGATGGCCTCTGGCCAGAAATCTGCCGAACCAATTGGGAATCCGTCGAGGGCGTCGAGTCATTGATTCCGCCCGAGTCAGTTCCCTGGATAGGTGGCCACGCCTGGCCCGATCGATTTAGGTCGCGGTCCGGCGGGCGCTGCCTTGGGGGTTTGAAGCTGAGCTCGATCATGCCCAAGCTGTTTTGGAATTGAATCCGAATCGCTTTGGTCGTGGCGGACTTTTGGGTCCGCTCGCCTCGGTAATCAACCCGTCGTCCCATTTGGGTCGGCAGGCACCGCTTGAGCGGTTCCACGGTAGTTACCTGGTTGATCCTGCCAGTAGTCATATGCTTGTCTCAAAGATTAAGCCATGCATGTCTAAGTATAAGCAATTATACAGCGAAACTGCGAATGGCTCATTAAATCAGTTATAGTTTATTTGATGGTTCCTTTACTACTTGGATAACCGTGGTAATTCTAGAGCTAATACATGCTAAAATGCCCGACCTCTGGGAGGGCTGTATTTATTAGATAAAAAACCATCCCCGGGCGACCGGGTCTTTGGTGAATCATGATAACTTTTCGGATCGCATGACCTTGAGTCGGCGACGTATCATTCAAATTTCTGCCCTATCAACTTTCGATGGTAGGATAGAGGCCTACCATGGTTTTGACGGGTAACGGGGAATTAGGGTTCGATTCCGGAGAGGGAGCCTGAGAAACGGCTACCACATCCAAGGAAGGCAGCAGGCGCGCAAATTACCCAATCCCGACACGGGGAGGTAGTGACAATAAATAACAAGCCAGGGCCCTCTGGGTTTTGGCATTGGAATGAGTACAATGTAAACACCTTAACGAGGAACAATTGGAGGACAAGTCTGGTGCCAGCACCCGCGGTAATTCCAGCTCCAATAGCGTATATTAAAGTTGTTGCAGTTAAAAAGCTCGTAGTTGAAGTTGGGCTTGGCTGGTTGGTCCGCCTCACGGCGAGCACTGACCTTGGCCAAGCTGTTTCCTCTTGGGCCGCTTGAGAGCGCTTGATTGCGCGCTCGAGCCGGGCCAGGACTTTTACTTTGAAAAAATTAGAGTGTTCAAAGCAGGCATTTGCTCGGATACATTAGCATGGAATAATAGAATAGGACGTCGATCTTATTTTGTTGGTTTCTAAGACCGCCGTAATGATTAATAGGGATAGTTGGGGGCATTAGTATTCAATTGTCAGAGGTGAAATTCTTGGATTTATTGAAGACTAACTACTGCGAAAGCATTTGCCAAGGATGTTTTCATTAATCAAGAACGAAAGTTAGGGGATCGAAGACGATTAGATACCGTCGTAGTCTTAACCATAAACTATGCCGACTAGGGATCGGGCGCAGTTTCAATTGACTCGCTCGGCACCTTAAGAGAAATCAAAGTTTTTGGGTTCTGGGGGGAGTATGGTCGCAAGGCTGAAACTTAAAGGAATTGACGGAAGGGCACCACCAGGAGTGGAGCCTGCGGCTTAATTTGACTCAACACGGGGAAACTCACCAGGTCCAGACACAGTAAGGATTGACAGATTGAGAGCTCTTTCTTGATTCTGTGATTGGTGGTGCATGGCCGTTCTTAGTTGGTGGAGTGATTTGTCTGCCTAATCGCGATAACGAACGAGACCCTTACCTGCTAAATAGTCAACTCGGCTTTGGCCGGGACCTTTTGGTTATGACTTCTTAGAGGGACTGGAGGCTCCAAGCCTCAGGAAGCCGGGGGCAATAACAGGTCTGTGATGCCCTTAGATGTTCTGGGCCGCACGCGCGCTACACTGATGAAGCCAGCGAGTTTTATTCTTTGAATAGTCCTTGGCCGGAAGGCCTGGGTAATCTTGTTAAACTTCATCGTGCTGGGGATAGAGCATTGCAATTATTGCTCTTCAACGAGGAATTCCTAGTAGTCGTAATTCATCAGATTGCGACGATTACGTCCCTGCCCTTTGTACACACCGCCCGTCGCTACTACCGATTGAATGGCTTAGTGAGGCCTCTGGATCGGCTCCGAAGGACTGGCAACGGTCCCTCGCTGTCGAGAAGTTGGTCAAACTTGGTCATTTAGAGGAAGTAAAAGTCGTAACAAGGTCTCCGTAGGTGAACCTGCGGAGGGATCATTACTGAATGGTCATCCTTGATCTTCACTCTGCAAACCCAGTGGATGTAAAGAGTGCTTCGGGGTCGCTCGACCCCGCCTCCATGCTTTTCGAAGCCTTTTAAATGTCTGCCCGATGAAGTGTGAAAACTTTCAACAAAGGATCTCTTGGCTCTCGCATCGATGAAGAACGTAGCAAAGCGCGAAATGTAGTGTGAATTGCAGAACATTGTGAATCATCGAATCTTTGAACGCACATCGCGCCCCCCTTTCCTGGGGGGGCATGCCTGTCTGAGCGTCTTTTACATGGATAACTCTGATGAGTTGTGCTGGGCCCTGCATCCTGTGTGCATCGCCTTGAAGCCGTTGTCTGACCCGTGGACGAGCTCCTTTCGGACTGACCACGCGTTTTTGCAGGACTCCTTTCCCTTTGGACCTCAGATCAGGTAAGAACACCGCCTGAACTTAAGCATATCAATAAGGCGAGGAACAGAAACCAACGGGGATTCCCCCAGTAGTGGCGAATGAAGCGGGAAAAGCTCAAGTTTGAAATCTGGCGGATGTCAGAGTTGTAAGCTGGAGAGGCTTCGACCGATGTGGCTCGGGCTCAATTCCCTTGGGATAGGGAGTCGTGGAGGGTGAGAACCCCGTTCATGGCCCATGAGCCTTCATCTTTGTGTCGTTTCCTCGAAGAGTCGGGTTGTTTGGGAATGCAGCTCAAAACGGGTGGTAAATTTCATCTAAAGCTAAATATTGGCGAGAGACCGATAGCAAACAAGTAGAGTAATCGAAAGATGAAAAGTACTTTGAAAAGAGAGTGAAACAGTGCGTGAAATTGTTGAAAGGGAACCGTTTGG
>Ga0335081_10019393_pt1 | contig 10997 bp, 7 predicted proteins | sample Lox_Sample_35_FD_206713 | JGI IMG/M metagenome (GOLD analysis project Ga0335081, IMG submission 206713) | Soil microbial communities from Loxahatchee National Wildlife Refuge, Florida, United States - Lox_Sample_3.5 | ecosystem: Environmental > Terrestrial > Soil > Wetlands | place: USA: Florida...
GGAGCCGAGGCGACCAAGCGCGCGCGCAGTCCGTGAGTGACAACGGAGTAGGCCATGTGATTCAAAGCGAAGGTGAGCTCCAACCCGTCCTCGGTCACTTGACGGGACCCGAACATGGCGCCGGCGTTGTTGATCAACACGTCGATGCGCGGTTCGGTGGCCGCGATCTCCCGCGCCGCGCGCTTCATCTCGCTGAGGCGCGAAAGGTCGGCGAAGTGGATGCTGTGCGTGACGCCCGGCGCGCATTCGCTGAGCCGCTTCAGGGCCGCCTCGCCTCGGCCGCGGTCGCGCGCGATTTGGACAATCCTCGCCCCCGTGGCGGCGAGTTTTTCCGCCGCGACCTGACCGATGCCAGAGGTGGCGCCGGTGATCACCACCACCTTGCCTTTCATCGTTTCCTGCATAACCTCGCATCCTTCTGGAACCCGCGATTTCTCTTAGTCTTAGTGACTTCTGCCGGGAGCGGCCGGAGAGCAGGCAGGGAAACACCGCCCTCAGATTCGAGGGGTGTGAACGAGCTACCGAGCGGCTCAAAACACAACTCGCGATGCCCTATTGGGACTGCTTGGCGGCCAGTGGACCGATGAACGGCAGCTCGTAGGCCTCGTTGTTGTAGGCTTTGTACATCATAAATATCCACAAAGCGAGGAACGCTAGCGAGACGAGAGTGCTGACCAGGGAAAACAACCCCCAGAGAGCCCCTAATGGAGTGAGGAACATTCCCATGAAGATGGTTCCCCAGATGATGCGGAACACGATCCACACCGCGCTCAGGAAGATCGATTGAAAAGCATGGAAACGCACAAACTTGTTGTTCTTGTAAGGTTCGATCACCAGAAAGACGATCCCGGTGATGAAGCCCAGTATGTAGCAAAGCAGTCCCGCTACGTTGGCCGACAGCGGCGCGCTGCTGGTGAGCGCTGAGCTTCCCGGCACCCCGCTAGCCGGGGATCCTGGCGCTGTTGCCATTGGCGCCCCGCACGATCCGCAGAACGCCGCACCGTCAGCGATCTGACTTCCACACTTGGGACAAAATGCCATTAGTCCTCCTGAATAGTGATTTCGAACGTACCCGGTTCGCGTGCTGGTTTTGATGAACCGGGTCGAGGCGTTGCCTTCGACGACCTCGATCCAATGGATACCATTAGATAGTGCGTAAAGCAAATCACTTTCAGGCAGGGAGCGTCGGGTGGTTCGCCTCAGTTTCAGGCGCGCAGCAGGAAGGCCAAGGCCACCGCTCCGGCAAAAGCAGTGCCGGCAAAGTTCACCACGCCGTTACTCACGAGTTCCCGCCTCTCCACTGTTGCGCCGAGCAGGCTATCGAGAAGATTCCCGGCGATCGCCGCTCCCAGCGCCACGCCCGCCCCGCCCCAGCCACAAAGATGCAGCACGAAACCGAGCGCCACCACCAACGCCACCGCCGCCAAGCCGGCTAGCGATCCGGCCAACGAAACGGCGCCGTTTTCACCGGCTGGGACGGGGTTGAAGTTGGTGATCAAGTAGGCCCTGTCGGATCGCCATTTGCCGATCTCACTCGAAACGGTGTCGCCGGCAGCTTCACCGAAGGCCGCGATCAACGCCACGAGGAACGCTTTTTCGTGGTGAGTGGTGATCACCAGGATGGAAAAGAAAGCGCCGGGCAGCAGATTGGCTACCGCTTCGCGCCAGCTTCGCGCTCCGCCGCGACGCTCGGCGATGCCGCGCCGGAGCTTTGAGGCATAACCCAGGCGTGTTGCCACCGAGCCGAGCACGAAAAACGCCAGCAGCAGCAGGAAGCTCTTCCAACCCCATCCGAGATAGACCATCACGCCTAGAACGAATCCGGCCAGAGCGCCCGAGCGGGTGATGGTTCCGAGAGCGACCGCTGCCAGCGCGAGCGCCAGATTGATGACCGCTGCCAGGATGATCCGGCGGCCCAGGTAGGGAAGATTGCTATCAAGGGCTGAGCGCTCGACGAGGTAAGCGCAAAAGATGAAAGCGCCACAGACAAGAGGCACGGTGAAGTTGTCGTCGAGGCGGGTGACGCCGGCGGGCAGGCTCTCCACCATTGCGCCCACCAAAGCCGTTGCCGCAGATACCCACAGCACTTCCCTCGACCCTAGCGCGGGGGGTAACCATTTCACCCACATCGTCAGCAGGTAGGCGCCGAGCGTCCCCACCACCACGAACGCGGCAAATCCAGACCACGTCTTCTCAGGGTTGTAGGGCAGCAGCGGGCCGCCGAGTGTCTCGCCCGCAATGCCGGCTAGGCTATCGCCCAGGGCCACGATCGCCCACACGGCAGCCGCCACGTACAAGCTGTGGCGATAAAGGAGAATCAACAGCAGCACTGAGGCCAGGTAGGAGGCAATGCTCACCCGTGCTCTCGCGCTGCCCCTTCGATCCGGCCACGGCAGAATAAAATGAGAGAACAGCAGGGCGAGCAGCACGCAGCCGGCTGCCTGAGCCCAGGTGACGACCGGCAGCAACAGCGCGAGGCCCAGCATCGCGATTTGGACGATCCTGAGCGTCGAAAGATGAAAGCGGTGCGTAGCAGCCTCCATCGCGGAAGCACAGATCATGATGCGTAAGGGATTTTGGTGCATTGGGGACGCATGGGCAAGCCCAAAATCGGACGCCGGTCCAACGCCAATCGCTTCTTCTCGGTCGGCCAGGCTGGATGCTATACGATCGCTTAAGGGGTGCGAGGCGGGTTGGTGAGAGACTCACAGAGGCGGGTTACCACGGAAGCTCGTAGTACACGTTCGAGCGGTGGGCCCCAATACCCCCAAAACAGGGAAGGACCCTGAACGTGTAGAGATCTGGGCGGAGTACCAGCCGTACGCGGGCCGCTTTTGAGGCGACTCAGAACTTGAAGGACTCCTCCTCTGTTGATTCCTGATCGGCGGGTTCGAACTTCCATTGCTTGACAGCGGCAATGGCGGGCTCGCTCAGCAGAGGATGTCCACTGATGTACTCTACGCGTCGTACGGTGCCATCGGGATTAACATAAGCTTTCAGCTTCACTGTCCCGTGGAGCTGCATCTTCTGGGCGAGCGCGGTTTCCTCGGGTTCGACGCGGTGAGCGACCTTGCGCTCAGCTCCGGCAGCCGTTTGCACAGCGGCGCTGGCAAGAAAAAGTGCGCCTATCAGAGTGTGTGTGAGTTTCTTCATCTGTCGTCCAACCCCCTAAGCGGCGCCGAACCTAAAAGATCAACCGCAACGCGATCTGGATCAACCTCGGGTCCCTGGCTTTGCTTACCACTCCAAAATTAGCACCGTCAGTGATGTTACCGTCCGGGTTGTAGAACTCAGTCCGGTTGAAAAGATTAAAGACCTCGGTCCGGATTTCCAGGCTCTTTCCTTCTGACACGGGCACGATGCGGTGCAAGGCCGCGTCGAAGTTCGCAATGCCGGGGCCGCAGCACATGGTGCGAGGCGCATCGCCGATCTGTCCGAGCGCCGATGCCGCGAACGAGTTCGGGTCGAAGTAGTGGCCGCCGGACCTGATCGGGTTCTGCCGGCGGAATGGCGCCACCAAGTCGGGTTCGCCGACGGATTCATAGTCAATGCTGCTCATCAGTTCCTGGTCGCTCGTCGAGGTTATGCGAATCGGGAATCCCGACTGAAGCGTGGCGATGCCTGAGAACGACCAACCGCTTGTGGCCCGTCTGGCCCAAGTATTTCGGTTCCACCCCGGCAACTGCCAGAAATAGCTAAGGACGAACCGCTGCCGGGCATCGAAAAGGGACAGCGAGCGCGAGAGCCGCGGATCGAGCGGGTTCACCGATTCTTCGAAGCTGGAGGCGTCGTCTATTGACTTGCTCCAGGTGTAGGAAGCCAGAAGCTGGAAGCCCTTGGAGAATTGCCTTCGCACCAGTGCCTGGAAGGCGTTGTACGACGAATTGGCCACCGGCTGCATGCTGAAGATATCGCTGAAGACAGGGACCCCGTCCGGGGGGCAGCCCACCCCGGTGGTCGGTTGGCACAGCGGCGACGAGTACTTGCGCAGCCCCACCAGCGTAATGGGATTGACGTTGGGACCGGTTATGCTGGGCACCGAACCATACGGAAGATGCACGGTAACTCCGGCCGGGATGGCGCCCGCCGGAATCGAATAGGCATCGTCGGCCTGGAAGGGTCCACACGACATGCCGGGGATCTGATTCAGATCGAGGCAAGTCTGCGCGTCGCCGGAGTTCTGGTCCTCGGTGGCGAGAAGCCGATGCCCCTGGCTACCGACGTAGCCAACCTGCAACAGCGTGTTGCGCGCGGGCTCTCGCTGCAGGGTAACGTGGTAGTGCTCTTCATATTGGCTGCGCAGCGTCTGCGGGAAATTTCCAAAAAGCAGGATGGGGCGGTATAAGGCGAAATCAACGGGGGACCCGCGGGCAGGGTCTAAAACGCCGGTGAGCGAGTTCGGGCTGATTTGACCGTTCTGCCCCAAGTACGGGGTATTGAAGAAGACGTTCTCCAGCGACACGCTGCGACCGAAAGGCGGTTGGGCCGCGAAGCTCTGCATCACCAGCTCTTCATCGCTGTCATAGAACATCCCCCACCCCAGGCGGACACTGGACTTGCCGGGACCTCCGGAGAGTTTCGCCAGCCACCCGTTTGTCCATTGGGGCGACCAAGCCAGGCCCAGGCGGGGCGCAAAGGACTTCAGGTAAGGGTTGGTGAGTCCGTTTCCGACCCCGCGGTCTCCGGGCATCACCAAACCAAGCGGGAACACCGATTGCGCCGGACCGGAAAGGGAACAATCGTCGCTGCCGATAGCTCCCTTGAGAGGATCCGTGGGACTTAACCGGCAAGAGAAAGCGTTGGTGGCTTCACCGGGACGGAATGCCTGGATCCGACGGCTCGCATCGGCCTGAGGAGTATTGAACTCCCAACGCAGACCGTAGTTAAGAGCTAAATTCGGCTTCAGCTTCCAATCGTCCTGCGCAAATAGATGCCATTCGGTTGTGCGGACATCTTCGCTATTGGCGGAACCCTGCGAGAAGGTATCAGGTAAACCGAGAAGATAATTCGGCACGACATCGCTGAACGCGACGTCGTTGGGGCCACCTCCGGTGAACCCGAAGTCTCCGCTGACGTCGTAATAGTACATCTGCTTAAACTGCTGGTTGCGCACGTCGCCGCCCAACTTCAGCGCATGAGGGCCGAGGATTTTGGTATAAGTATCGATCCACTCGAACACGTTGCCTGTCTGCGCGAATGACCCGCCGTAGTTGTTGCCGATGGTGAATCCACCTGCCAAGTTGATGTACGGAACCCCTTCATGGGTCGCTCCAAGCCCGGGCGTAATCCCGAGACCAGGGTAGGCGGGGTCGGCAAAGCAGTTGGCGGCAGGCACCGTGGAGCAGGAGTCTTGTACCAGATTGGTGTGTTGGGGAGACTCTAATTCACCTTGCGCCCCGCGATAGTAGACAAACCGGGCTTGATTGTTGGACTTGGCGTTGATCGTCCAGGTGTGAGCAACATTCGCCTGCTGGAAGCGTTCTCGCGTCGAACTGCCGAATGCGGGCAGGTCAGCTCCCAGGCCCTGAAAGGTGGCGAAGGGTTCGTCGTCGTATCCGTCGGAACCGTAATAATAGACGCTGAGCTGCTGGGCGATGGTGAGATTGCGATCCACGCGGCCGGAGATGAGATCCTTCCGTTGTTTGGAGAGAGGAGCCGCCTGGAATGCGTCGTCGCCCACATTTGCGGCCGGGACAAATTGGTTCATCAGGTCGGCCGCTGTTCGGTCGAAGCACTCCGGCGGAATGACGTTGCCGGGAAAGATGGAGGAATATGGCATTCCTCGCGCGATCGCCGTGCCGGCGCGACCTGCCACGGCCGTCGCGCAGCCCGGCCGCTGGTTCAAAACGTCCGCCACGGTGGCATCTTGTAGCACGCCTGCAAATGCCAGGCCCCCTGAAAAATCGCCGCTGCGTTCCGGCGCCGTGGGAACGGTCACCGAATCAGAGCTGATCCCATGACGGACGCGCTGTCCTTCGTAGGAGGCAAAGAGGAAAGTGCGATCGCGTTGTATCGGCCCACCGACCGACCCACCGAATTCGTTCTGGTCGAATTCGGGCCTTTCCAGGTCGAAGTAGCCCTTCGAATTGAGAAGGTCGTTGCGCAGGAACTCGTACGCGGTACCGTGAAAGGCGTTGCTCCCGGCCTTGGTGATTACGTTGAGCACCGAGCCGGCGTTGCGCCCGCTCTCCGCGTCGTAGTTGTGAGAAATAACGCGAAATTCACTCACCGAGTCCGGAGATGGCTGGAGAGAGGGAAAGTTTACCATCTGGTCGCCGGAGTGTCCTCCGTTGATCTCGTAGTTGTTGGAGCGGGGACGGCCGCCATTTACGGAAACAACCCCGGGACGATCGCCGCCGAAGAAGAGGTTAGCGCCCAGGGTGCTCTCCACGCCGGGCTGGAGTTGCAGCAGTTCGAACGTATCGCGCGACTTCAGCGGAAGCTGGGTCACGTCGAGCGCGTTCATCACCACGCCAATTTGAGTGTTGGACGACTCCACCATCGCAGTGCTGTTATTGCGCACCGCGTTGAAATGCGACTCCGTGGCGCCCATGGTGATGTCGAGCCTGACCACCTGGCCGATGCTCGCCCGGATCTCGCCGGATGTAAAAGTATGGAGACCTTCTTCCGTGATCTGCAGATCGTAGCTGCCCACTGGAAGCGCGGTAAACTCAAACTCCCCGGCGTCGTCGGTGGTTGCCGCACGCGTCAGTTGAGTTTCGTGACCGATGATCACGGCAAATGCGCTTACCACCGGATGACCTCCGGAGTCTGTGACCTTGCCGCGCACCTCGGCCGTGCTCTGCCCCCATCCCTGCTGGCATAACGTAAACAGAGCGACCCAGACACCTAATCCTGCGAGCCATCGGCTCAATCGAGTTCTGCACCTTAGATCTGTGAACACAGCGATACTCCTTGGTCCCGTGGCCAACTCATGACACAAGTTAATCGTGGCCAGTTCGTCGCGTAACGACAGTCTCTCGCCAGAAACTTCATCGGCACCGCGAGAAGGAAACTTTAGCGGTGGGTAGGCTCGCGAGATGTGCGCTAGTACATCGTCCGCTTAATTCATTGTGTTATCCGCCAGCCCCAAAGGGGCGAAACAGCGTAGCCCAGGGCGCAAGCCCTGGGGCTGGAGTTTCGACATCTGATCTGACCGAAATGACAATGGATGACAGCCCTCGCCCGCTTGCGGGAGAGGGGGGACCGCGAAGCGGTGGGGGAGGGAATCGCTGATGGCGACGGAAGAAAACAACCCCTCACCCCCGGCTTCGCCGTACCCTCTCCCCTCGGAGAGGGCTGTTATCAAGTTAGGCGCAGTCGTCAATTCGAAATGTCCAAACTCCAGGCCCAGGGCGCAAGCCCTGGGGGAACGGGGCCAATATCATGTTTCCTCTTAGGGGCGTCACATTCCCCCGGTCCCAAGGACCTGGGGGATGTGACGCCCCGAAGAACTCCCAAGGAAACCTACCGCATATCGTCCTCTCCCAGGGCTCGCGCCCTGGGCTACGCCATTTCGCGCCTTCGGGGCTATCGGCACCGAGATTTCGACGGCGTCGAAAACAAAGGACTAATCGAACGCTGTACTGGATTCTGGAAGCTCAATCGTGCCGCCGCTGCAACGTTCCACTTAGCCGCCGCTACACCGTTTTAAGGAACCTTCACGCTATAATGAGTTGGGGCCGCAATCGCCATGCGATTCTCGTGAGATTCCGGGGTGACGATCGGCTCTTGCGGCCGGCCGGCGATCATCACCCGAACCTGATTCCTGGCTCAGACAAACTATGCAGAAGATCTTCATGTACGACACAACACTCCGAGATGGCTCGCAGGGCGAGAACATCTCGTTCTCCTTGGAAGACAAGCTCCACATCGTCAAGAAACTGGACGATCTGGGATTGGATTACATCGAGGGAGGGTGGCCCGGCTCGAACAGCAAGGACGGCGCCTTCTTCCAGCGCGCCCGGGAACTCAGGCTGAAGCACGCCAGGCTTGCGGCGTTTGGCAGCACGCGTCACCCGCGGCATAGTGTAGCCGACGATCGAAACCTGCAGGCATTGATCGAAGCCAACACTCCAGCGGTGACCATTTTCGGGAAGACCTGGGACCTACACGTCAAAGTTGCCCTGGGGGTTTCGCTCCAGGAGAACCTCGATCTGATTCGCGAGTCGGTGGCTTTCCTGAAATCCAAAGGGAAAGAAGTGATCTACGACGCTGAGCATTACTTTGACGGCTTCCGAGCCGATTCGGCCTACGCGCTGGCCACGCTCAAGGCGGCGGAGGAGGCAGGCGCAGATACCATCGTCTTGTGCGATACCAACGGCGGCACGCTGACCACCGATCTTCGCGAACGCTTTGCGGCGGCTGCCAAACAGGTGAAGACCCCCCTGGGAATTCACACCCACAACGATTGCGAAATGGCGGTCGCCAACTCCATCGCCGCCGTCGAGCTCGGAGCAGTGCAGGTTCAGGGCACCATCAACGGCTATGGCGAGCGTTGCGGGAACGCCAACCTTTGTTCGGTGATCCCCAACCTGGAACTCAAGCTGGGGAGGCGCACCATCGGCCGGGAGAATCTTGAGCGTCTCACCGAGACCTCCCATTACGTCAGCGAGCTAGCTAACTTGCCTTCCCGCCAGGATCTGCCCTTCGTGGGCAAGAGCGCTTTCGCGCACAAGGGCGGCATCCATGTGAGCGCGGTGATGAAAGAGACCTCCGCTTACGAGCACGTGGACCCGGGCACGGTGGGTAACGAGCGCCGCGTCCTGGTTTCGGAGCTTTCGGGGAAGAGCAACATCATCTACAAGGCCATGGAGCGCGGTCTGAAAATCGACGAATCCGCCCCGGACGCCAAGCTGGTGGTGGAGAAACTCAAGGAGATGGAGCACGACGGCTACCAGTTTGAGGGCGCGGAAGGGTCTTTCGAACTTCTGTTCGACCGGCTGGTACACCACGCCCGCGAGTTCTTTGAGTTGGACGGCTTTCGTCTTATCACCGAAAAGAAGGGAGCGAACGAACCCTACTCGGAGGCCGTCATCAAGTTGCGCGTGGATGGCAAGGAAGAGCATACGGCGGCGGAAGGCGTGGGCCCGGTGAGTGCCCTGGACAGGGCCTTAAGGAAATCCTTGACCACCTTCTTCCCGTGCATCGGCGACATTCGCTTGACCGACTACAAAGTCCGCGTGCTGAACCCCAAGGGAGCGACCGACGCCAAAGTCCGGGTGCTGATCGAGTCCAGCGATGGCCACGACACGTGGGGGACGGTAGGCGTGTCCGAAAACCTCATCGAGGCAAGCTGGCAGGCCCTGGTGGATAGCATCACCTATAAGCTGAAAAAGGAATACGGATATGGCCGCAAGCAGTCCTGACCTGACGGGAGGATTCTGTCTCCTGACTCCTGTCTCCTGACTCCTTCTTGGGTGATATGATACGTTGAATGAAAGTCTGGCTTTTCATGCTCGTCTTGGTGCTGGCCGCCCCTCCCGTTCTTCTTGCCGAACAAAAGAGCCTCGATGAGATTGCGCGCGAGGCCGACGCGGCCCGCACAGCGGATCGGATGCAGGATGCGATCCACCTCTATCGGCAAGGTGTCGGTGTGCGCTCGGCATGGCAGGACGGCTGGTGGTGGCTGGGCAGCTTGTACTACGATCAGGATCGTTTTCCGGAGGCACAAGCCGCGCTCACCCGCTTTCTGACGCTCGCGCCCAAGCCAGGTCCGGCTTACGCCTTTCTCGGTTTGTGCGAGTACGAGACCCACGACTACACGCACTCCCTGGAGCACTTTCGCAAGTGGGCACTCGAGGGGTCGCCCGGCACCACTGAGCTTATTGATGTGGCGAGCTTCCATTGGGCGCTGCTGCTCACCCGGGAAGGGCGGTTTGTACAATCCCTCTTCCTGCTCGCCGCCAAAGCCGAGAGGCGCGGCGGCAGTGCGGCCTTGACGGAAGCCATGGGCCTGGCTTCGCTACGCATGACTTTCCTTCCCGAGGACTACCCCGCCGAGCAGCGGGAAAAGGTCTGGCTGGCTGGTGAGGCGGCGTACTATTTCGCCGTGCAGCAGGCGGACCGGGCCGAGGACTATGAGGACAAGCTGTTACTGCATTACGACCGCGCGCCGAACGTCCACTATTTTCGAGGCACGCTGTTCGGGTTCCAGAAAAAGCGGGAGGCAGCGAAGGAGGAGTACCGGCAGGAGCTGAGAATTTCTCCTCAACACGCTCCCGCCATGATGGAGCTGGCGCGCCTCGACCTCGACGATGGCCAACTCGATGAAGCACTGTCGCTGGCCAGCCGTGCCGCCAGCCTCGATCCGAAGAATGCGGCGGCCCAGCATGTCCTGGGTCAGACCCTATTCGCCGCCGGGCAGGTCCAGAAAGGGGCCGAGGCGCTCGAAACGGCTCGGCGACTGGCACCCGATAGCCCTTCCATTCGACTGCACCTCGCCACCGTCTACCGCAAGCTAGGCCGGACCAGCGACGCTGAGCATGAACTGGCCGTGTTCAACGCGCTGAAGGCGAAGCAAGGAGTGCTGTTGCCGCCGGAGGAACTGCAAGAGCTGGCGCACGATCAGCCGGGGCGGACGAAATGAGGACGCGCATCACTATCGCCGCTTTCATGGCAGTGGGGCTGTGGCTGCGCACGGCCGCGGCAATGCAGCCGCAAGCTCGGCCCGCGGGGACACCGGGATCGAGCTTCGAGCAGTTGTCGCGCGCAGCCGATCAGGCGCGGGCGCAAAACCACGACGATGAGGCGATCTCGCTTTACGAGCGCGCGCTCGAACTGCAGCCGGAGTGGGACGAGGGACTATGGAACGTGAGCAGCCTGCTCTACGAAAAGGAGCACTACGCCGAGGCGCGCGACCGGTTGCGTGGTTTCGTCGCCGACCAACCGAAGGCAGGCATGGGATGGGCTCTGCTGGGCCTGAGCGAATTCCAGACCCGCGAGTACGCGCGCGCCCTGGACCACCTTCGGCAAGGCATGACCCTGGGCACTGGCGG
>Ga0335081_10019395_pt1 | contig 10996 bp, 8 predicted proteins | sample Lox_Sample_35_FD_206713 | JGI IMG/M metagenome (GOLD analysis project Ga0335081, IMG submission 206713) | Soil microbial communities from Loxahatchee National Wildlife Refuge, Florida, United States - Lox_Sample_3.5 | ecosystem: Environmental > Terrestrial > Soil > Wetlands | place: USA: Florida...
GGAGCGCCCCGGGCTTCGCGCCGAGAAGATCCACAGTGGCAGCGGGCCACCGGGAAGTGATGCTTTTCGGCAGTGCGGCGAGGCCAGGCAACACCGCGCTAGAAAGAGGGTCCGCAGCGGGCGCTCCAGAAAGATGCGCGGGCAATTCTTTCTGAAGAAAGCGGCGAAAATCGAACGCTCGCGTGAATGCCTGCTTGGCCGCCCGAAGCGGGAGCAAGCCATTGGAGTCGACGGCCTCCAATCGTGCTGGAAGTTTCTTCGCCGCGGTTGCGAGCATGCGAGGAAGAAAAAACGCGGGAAAATCATCGGTGACCACCTGACTGGCCTCACCGGCAAGTGCTTCGAGAAGTCCGCAAGCTTGGCCGGGCGCTGGCTCCACGTAGGGGTAGTAGAGAATTCCATGCTCGGCGCAGGTGCGGACGTTGTCGGCTATGCCGTCGAGCACAAATCGGTGGAGACGATCGCTGGCCCAGGGATAGTCGCAACGCAGCGCCTCGAAAATGACCAGCGGCTTGGCGAGTTGGCGACAGTGTTCCAATGCGCGATCGAGCGCAAAATTGTGGGCAAGGCGGCGGCTGGCAATCACCCAGTAAAGAACGTAGCGGCCGGAGGCGCGCACGGGTGCGCCGTTGCAATCGCGAATACGCAGGGACGGAACAGCGGTCAATCAGCTCTCCTGACTTTTCCCAGGAACGACACGCGATGAAACCTCGTCAGAATAACGGAGGCTCTGGTCCGCCGCAAAACGCAGTTAATTTCTTGACTTTTTGGCGCGACCAGATATTGTCTGCCTGCGAATGGCCCCTCCGAGGCCGCGTACGCCGTCAAAGGGATGGTCCTCATATCCCGAGGAGAAGAAAGGCAGCTGTGGCCGATTTGAACGAAACAGTTGCAAATGGGCTGGCGGCGTATTACGAATATGTCGCCCAGCATCTGCACAAGTGGGTGGATCCGCTGACGAACGAGCAGTTCTGGCGCAAGCCGTACCCCTATGGAAACAGCGTCGGCCATCTGGTGCTGCATTTGACGGGGAATTTGAGTTATTACATCGGAGCGCGCATCGCCGAAACAGGATACGTGAGGGACCGCGACCGCGAGTTTACGGATCAGCGGCCCCCGCACAAGGACGAAGCACTACGCGCGTTGGACCGCACGATCGCCATGGTGGTGGCGACAGTTCGAAAGCAAGGCACGGAGGATTGGGCGAAAGCCTACACTGCGGAACGCGAACCGGAAGCCAAGGACCGCTTCCAGATTTTCATGCGCTGCGCGGGGCATGCGTATCATCACGTGGGGCAGATTGTTTACCTGAGCCGAGAGCTGTCGAGAACTTGAGGTCAGGAGCGCGCGCCGGGATGTGGAGTGGCATCACGGCGGCGTGAAGTGAAACGCGAGTGGCCGAACAGAGAGAACTAACGAAGGGCCCCGCTGTCCTTTTGCTGGTGCTGTCCGCGGTTGGCGCGATTGCTGCGGGCAAGTTGCTGCATGGATGGCACGTTTATGTGGGATTTGCCGTTGTGGGGATCGTCCTATTCATCGGATTTTTCCTCTGGAACCGCAAGCAGTAAGAAGCAATCTCCCTGAACGAATGGAGGTACCGAGAGATGCGAAAAGTGTGTTCGACCGTTTTGGTGATCGCTGCAGCATGTTTGCTCACCGTTTCAGTGCGCGCGCAGGAAACTGCGAAGCCGACGCCTGCGCCGGCCGCCATGACCCCGACGATCGACCAGTCGCTCGAATGGCAGAGTGCTTACAATCCAAAAATTTCTCCAGATGGAAAGCGCGTGGTGTACGAGGTGCAGAAGACAAATTGGGAAGAAAACGCGTTCGAGAGAAACCTGTGGATCGCGGATGTTGCCTCGGGCGAGTCGCACGCGTTGACCACAGCGAAAAAGTCGAGCACGGATGCGGAGTGGTCCCCGGACGGCAGGTGGATCGCGTTTCTTTCCGACCGACCGGCGCAAATCCCGGGAACGCCGGAAGGCAAAAAGCAGGTGTACGTGATTTCCGTGGAAGGCGGCGAAGCACAGCAACTCATCAAAGTGGAGAACGAAGTGAGTGATTTCGAGTGGGCCCCGGATTCAAAACACATCGCCTTTTCGATGACCGACCCGGAAACCAAGGCGATGAAAGACCGCAAAGAAAAGTACGGTGAATACTCCGTGGTCCATGGCGACTACCAGATGACCCACCTGTGGACAATCGAATTTTCCAGCGGTGCGCCGACACCAGCCGAACCGAGACGGCTCACGGAAGGCGACAAATTCAGCGTGGGAGGCTTTTCCTGGTCGCCCGATGGAACGCGCATCGCTTTCAGCGCACAAAAAGATCCTGACCTGATTTCCTCGGACACCTCGGACATCTATGTTGTCTCAGTGAACGACAAAGCGGTGAAAAAAATCGTGAGCACGCCGGGCCCAGACAGAAATCCGAAGTGGTCGCCCGACGGCAAGAAGATCGCCTTCGAGACTGCTGCTGGTTCCACCTATTACTACTACACGAACGGGAAAATCGCCGTTATCAGCGCAGACGGTGGCTCGCCTCAAATCCTGACTGAATCGTTCGACGAAGATCCCGGCCTGATTGGCTGGGGACCGGATGGAATTTACTTAGGTGCGGAACAAAAAACCGCCGCGCATCTGTTTCGGCTGAACCCTTCAACAGGAGCAGTCGAAAAGCTAAGCTCGCCGGAAAGCTTGCAGAGTGTGTCGTTCTCCTTTTCGCACGATTACAAAACCGTCGCGTTCCGTGGCGCGCTGCCGAACGAATTCGCCGAAATTTACACGGCAACTGTTGCCGATTGGAAAAATAAGAAGATGACCGCCATGGGCGATCAAGCGAAGAGTTTTAAACTGGCGCATCGCGAGGTGGTTTCCTGGAAGTCGGCTGACGGCACGACGATTGAGGGAATTCTCTATACGCCCTCTGATTTCGACTCGAAGAAGAAATACCCTCTACTGGTGGTGATTCATGGCGGGCCGACCGGCGTGGATCTGCCCATCGTCTTTCCCGACCGCTACTATCCCATCGAACGCTTTGTTGCGAAGGGCGCGCTGATCCTGCGGCCGAATTACCGCGGTTCGGCCGGCTACGGCGAGAAATTCCGCTCTCTCAACGTGCGCAATCTCGGCATCGGCGATTATGCCGACGTGATTTCCGGAGTGGACTCGCTGATCGCAACAGGTTTTGTCGACAAAGATCGTGTCGGCGCCATGGGCTGGAGCCAGGGCGGCTACATTTCGGCATACATCACCACGTTCAGCGACCGCTTCAAAGCGGTTTCTGTGGGCGCCGGAATTTCTGACTGGACTACGTACTACGTCAACACGGACATCACGCCCTTCACGCGACAGTACCTGCACGCGACGCCGTGGGACGACCCGGAAATTTACTGGAAGACTTCGCCCATCAGCAATCTTGCCAAGGCCCGTACGCCCACGCTGATTCAGCATGGCGAAAACGACCGGCGCGTACCTATCCCCAATGCCTACGAACTTCGGCAAGCGCTCGAAGATCGCGGTATTCCCGTGAAAATGGTGGTCTACAAGGGATTCGGGCACGGCATCACCAAGCCGAAGCAGCAGCGCGCCGTGATGGAAGAAAACGAAAAGTGGTTCGCGCAATACATCTGGGGCGAGAAGCCGGAGGAACCAAAATCTGCAGAGCCCAAGAAGGACGAAAAGAAATCAGCAGCAGCGGCGAACCCGTAAATCCGGAAGCGGCTGCAAATCCGGCTGGGCCCAGCCCTCACGAGCTGCCGAGGATTGCAGCACTTCCTCTGAATAATATTTGCTCAGAAGATTTTTGTTGCCGAGCTCTGGGTGCGCGCCAAGAAATTGCTCGAAGTTGTAGCCTTCCGGCGTTTCTACCAGCGCTGCGGCAACCAAACGCACCCAGGCCAGCGTGAGTGTGTGATGGTACTTCTGCATCGCGCCGTGATGGTTCGCAAACCGCCGGATCGATGCGGCCATTCGTTCAGTGGCACGCGTCGCATCGTCGGTTTTTAAGTAGAGCCACGTGACGCGCACGTGTTCCCGATGATGAAACAACTCCGCCGGAAAAGATAAATCTTCAAACGCGCGCAAAAACTCTTCGTCGCTCCAGGCGGAAACGCCCGAGCCGGAATTGGTATTCGTCATGGTCGTTTGGGAAAAGCCGCGAACCGCAGCCTCGCATCAGTTTACTACGCTTCGAGCTTGAAGCGCGAGGACGCCAGCCGATACAAACGTCGCCACACCAGCCGGTTGATAAGCACGACGACGGTGGCCATGACCAGCGTCGAGGCCAGCAGCACGTCATAGCGGCCCGCGTCACTGGCGCTGCTAATGGTGCTTCCAAGCCCCGCGGTCGACACCGTGTGCCCTTGAAAGTGAAAATACTCGGCAATGATGCTGGCGTTCCAGGCATTGCCGGAAGCGGTGACCAGCCCTGTAACCAAATAAGGGAAGATTCCCGGAAGAATGAGGTGCCGCCAGCGGTCCCAGGAGCTAAAGCGAAAAATGCTCGCGGCTTCCTTGAGATCCGTGGGAATGGCCATAGCCCCGGCAATAACGTTGAACAGGATGTACCACTGCGTGCCCAGAAGCATCACGAGCATCGCCGCAATTTCCAGTCCGCCCCGCAGGCGTATCAGGAAAAGCAGGATCACGGGAAAAAGAGCAGTGGCTGGGACCGAAGCAGCGATCTGCGCCAGCGGCTGGGCAATCTTTGCCAGGCGCGGACTAAACCCGATGGCTACCCCTGTAGGCACGGCCCAGAGCGCCCCAATGAGCAGAGCCGCATTGACGCGAAGAAAAGTGAGTCCGGCGCTCTGAACAAGGTTCACGTAGTCTCCCCGGTGTAGATCGGAGATTTCTCGCGCAGCGTGAAATATGGCAATACCCATGCCCACTAGAACTCCTGCGCCCAGTACATTTCCGAGCCAGCGCCGTAAATTGTGCTGCTTGGGGGTCGAGAAAGTTTCTGCAGCGCGGCGCGCGCTCAAGGTAAAAAGCAACGTGAGCCAGTTGAAGAAAGGTCGAAAGATTAGTCGGTAAAGGCGCACGACGAACGACGCGCGGCCAATCAGATGAAGCAGTGTGGTTTGTTGAGCGGCAGAGCTTTCCACTTGCTCGAACTTGAACTTATCCGCCCACAGAATGACGGGCCGCCAGACAAGTTGATCGAGCAAAACGATGACGCCCACCATCGCGGCAATGCCCCAAAGAATGGCGCGGGTATTGCCGTCGCTGGCAGCAACCTGAAGAAATGAGCCAAGTCCGGGCAGGCGGAAGTCACGGCTCCCGAGCACGAACATTTCGCAGGCCATCAGGAAAAACCAGCCTCCGGCAACCGACATCATGGAATTCCACACCAGGCCAATCGTGGAAAAGGGAAGGTCCAACTCGGCGAAACGCTGCCATCGGCTGAACCGGTAAATGATCGCCGCCTCCCGGAGGTCACGCGGAACGGTTTTCAGAGAAGAATAGAAGCTGAAAGCCATGTTCCACACCTGGCCCGTGAAGATCAGCAAAACGGAACCCAGTTCGATTCCGAGTTCGCTATGGGGAAACAGCGCCACCATTGCCAGCATCACGCCCGGGAGAAAGCTGAGCACAGGGATGGATTGCAGGATGTCCAGCAGCGGAATGAGAATGATTTCCAAGCGGCGCGAGCTGGCAGCCAGGTAGCCGTAGCTCAGTGCAAAAACTAGGCTGATCGCGTATGCAATGGATAAGCGCACCAGCGAATAGAAAGCGTAGAGCGGCAGATCGCGAGGATTCTGCGAAATCTGCGCTTGCGGATGCGTCGGAGCAAGCCACGCGCGACCGACGGAATACGTTCCATAAATCGCAGCAAAGACAAAAAGAAAAACCGCCAGGTCAATCAGAAACGCCCAGCTCCACCGCGAGCCTGCGGGCCGCTTTAGGGTTGGCGGAAGCGGGGTGGCCTGAACAGCGGCAGCAGCGGGCGCGGGGGCGGTCACGGGCACGGAAGCTTCAGGCCTCCGTGAGTGTCAGCTTGCCGGATTCCGAATCGTAGTCAAAAATTTCGGCGTAGCGCCCCCACTGGATGGCGATGTCAAGCTGGCGCCGCGATTCTTCTTCGCTGAACTGTTCGTCGAGCAAATCGCGGAAAAACTCTTCGCTCAACGTGCGGTTGGATTTGGCTTTTAACGCCTGCTCCATTTGGCGCAGCAAGGGGACGTTGGCCAGCGCCGCTTTACGGAAGAGCGTCTTCCGCGTCTGAATATTCGCAGCGGCAAATTCCTGGCCAAGCGGCGTGATGACTGTGTCCCCTTCCTCGACGCGAAGAAAGCCAAGCATCGCGGCTGTCTCGACGCTCGGGAGTAGCGCTTCGATGTCGAGGCTCAGCTCCTCCGAGAGGCGGTGCAGATCCACTCGCCCGCCTTGGTCGGCAACAATTTCCAGCAGGCCGGCGAGGCCGCCGGGGCGAGTGTGCGGCAGCATCACGGCCTTCGGTTTGGCCGGAGCTCCCGAAGGGGCGGTGCGCGGCGGAGCAGGTTCGTGCTCGTGGTCCGGCTTGGTAAGCACGCGATAAATGGAATCGACTAGTTCGACAAATTCAGGGGCCTTGTGGTTTCGGGGATGCGCAATGTTCACCGTGAAATCGGCGTGAATGTGCGCGGGATGCCGGCCCAGCACGATGATGCGGTCCGCCAGTTCCACCGCTTCTTCGATGTTGTGAGTGACAATGAAAATGGCCCGCGTTGGGATTTTGCGCTCGATCCACAGTTCGAGCAGTTCGCCTCGCAGCGTTTCCGCGGTGAGGACGTCCAGCGCGGAGAACGGCTCGTCCATGAACAGCACTTCCGGTTCGACCACCAGCGCGCGTGCCACGCCAACCCTCTGCTTCATGCCGCCGGAAAGTTCTTTGGGGTAGGCACTCTCGAAGCCATCAAGCCCGACTGCGTCAAGAATGCGCAACGCGCGTTTGTGGCGATCGATTGGAGGCATGCCGCGCGCTTCCAGAGGAGCTTCGACATTCTCGATCACCGTAAGCCACGGGAACAGCGCGAAACTTTGAAACACGATGGAAACGTTGGGGGATTCGTCATAAACCGGCTGGCCGTGCCAGTAGACGCCGCCGCCGCTCGCGGGAGAAAGTCCCGTTAGCATACGGAGCAGCGTGGATTTGCCACACCCGGAAGCGCCCAGCAGCGCGATAATCTGTCCAGGGTAAATGGCGAGATCAGTCGCCGCGATGACCTGGATGCGGCTGCCGTCCGGCTGGGGATAGAATTTCTCCAGCTTGCGCGCTTCGATGATGGGCTCGAGGGCCGTGTTGGAAGTGCTCATGGGCGCGTGTATTATCGCTCAACTGCGGCATTGGCGCACGAAAAGCAACGAGGCTCGCGGTCGGGGATTCCTTGCCGGTTACAATTCGATGAACACTCCATGACAATTCTCTCCGGACAGGCTGACAAAACGCCTGTTTCAAACAACGTGCGAGACTGGCTGCTGGCCCTTGTCGTTTCGCTGGGGACCGCGCTCCTCATCGTGTTTCCGTTTTTCTGGCGAGGCAATGCTTCAGGGCACGATATTGCTTTTCACGCTTCGTCCTGGCTCGATGCTGCGGGCCAGTGGAAACAGGGAATTATCTATCCGCGGTGGTGCGAGTGGGCGAACTACGGTTTCGGCGAGCCCCGCTTCATCTTTTACCCGCCGCTTTCCTGGATGCTGGGAGCGGCGCTAAGCCTTTTGCTGCCAGGGAACGCAATTCCCGGCGTTTTCATCGTGCTGGTGCAAACGGCTGCGGGTATTTCCATGTTTGCGCTGGCGCGGCGTTTTTTCTCGTCAGGCGCGGCGATTTTCTCTTCCGCGTGCTATGCCGCGACTCCCTATGCGCTGTTGATTATCTACTTGCGCAGCGACTTTGCCGAATTGCTGGCATGGGCGTTTTTGCCGGCGTTGTTTCTAGCGGCGGTGCTGTTATCTGGGTTGATTGAAAATCGCTGGCGATCCTGGTCACGGGTGTTGGCAGTCTTCGCTTTGCTCTTTGCGGCAATTTGGTTTTCCAACGCGCCTGCCGGCGTGATGACGAGTTACAGCATGGCCCTTGTTTTTGCCTGGGCAGCGCTTGCGCGAAAGTCGTTGAGGCCCTTGTGGCGAGGGGCCGCGGGACTGGGGCTGGGGTTTGGATTGGCGAGTTTCTATCTTGTGCCCGCAGCGTACGAACAGCGCTGGGTGAACATCACGCAAGCGCTGGCCTCGGGATTGCAGCCGTCGCAAAATTTCCTCTTTAAGCAGATCAACGATCCGGAGCACAACCTATTTAATTGGATTGCTTCGAGTTTGGCGGTCCTGCTGATAGTGATGGCAGGGATTGCAGCCTTGATGGCGGAGAAAAGCACGCAAGAGGGAACCGCTGCGCGGGAAAGGAAGGAGTTGTGGCGCGTACTGCTCCTTCTTGGCGCAGCGGCCACCATCTTGATGTTCCGGCCCACGGCAATATTCTGGGAGCATCTCCCCAAACTGCGCTTCGTGCAATTCCCCTGGCGCTGGATGGGCATTCTTGCAGTCCCGTATGCCTTCTTTGGCGCGGCAGCAATGGCGCGGCGGCGCGTTGGCTGGATTTGGGGAGTCTCCGTGCTGTTGGTCAGCGCGGGCACAGCCACGTTTCTGGTGCAAAAGGCGTGGTGGGATTCCGACGACATTCCCTCGCTTCAAGACGCCATCGCGAGCGGTCAGGGATTCGAGGGCACCGACGAATACGATCCCGCTACTGACGATCGTTACAATCTGCCGCAAAAGGCTCCACGCTTCGACGTTCTACCGGCGGACGAAGCCGGCGGCGCACCACCGAAAGCAAAAATCGAAATCCAACGATGGACGGCCGAGGAGAAAATCGTGGCGGTGGACTCTGCGAGCGCGGCGCGCGTGGCGTTACGACTGCTGAAGTACCCGGCTTGGCGCGCGGAAATCTCTCATAAAGGGAAAACCAGTCCAGCAGAAGTAGAGGATTCCAACCAGGTGATTGTCGCTGTCCCCGCTGGGCATTCCGTGATTCGCGTGCGCTTCACGCGAACCCCGGACCGAACCGTGGGGGCGATCCTATCCTTGACCGTAGCCCTCATCCTCCTCATTCTCGTCTGGCTAAGAGGTGCTATTTCGAGCATGAACACACCCGGGACTCAGGTCAAATCTTAGAATTGGCAAGATCGTGTATGCTTGCCGCGTGCACAGCCAAGGACGATTTCAATCAAGGCATCTCTTGGGAGAGGATGGTACATTATGAAATTGACATTCGTGTTGCTAAGTGCAGGAGTTTTCGCGGTGCAAGCAGGCACGATCGCTGCGGCGCAAAGTTCACCCCCCACCCAAGCAGCGCAGCCGACGCCGCAGAATCCCCCGGCGGCTCCTGCTCAGACGCCCGAAACGCCTGGGGCATTGATGCTAAAAGAAGGCACAGACGTGAGACTGAAGTTTGGCCAGGAATTGAGTTCCAAGACGGCGAACGAGGGCGATCCCGTCAACCTGGTTTTGGACGAAGATCTGAAGGTGGGCGATGTAGTCGTGGCCAAGGCCGGCGCTAAAGCCCTTGGGACCATCACCCATGCGAAAAAGGCCGGAATGATGGGCAAGGGCGGCGAACTGAACATGAGCCTGGAATACGTGCTCGCGGGCGATACCAGAGTGAGATTACGGGGAACCAAAGGAAAAGAAGGCGAAGGCAAAGTCGGGACCGCGGTTGCCTTGACCGTGCTCTTTGGTCCTATCGGGCTGATCAAGCATGGCAAGAATGTGGAAATTAAAGAAGGCACTCCTTTAATGGCTTATGTGGATAGGGACACCGCCCTCCAGCCGGTGAAGTCAGGAGACTGACTGTGATCGCCGCGTCAGCGGCGGTCGACGGTGGGATGGCGGACGTCCTGCCCTTGCACGATGTAGATAACGTCCTCGGCGATATTCGTGGCATGGTCGCCGATGCGCTCGAGATTCTTGGCGACCAAGATCAATTCAAATGCGGGAAACACCACGCTGGAATCACCCATCATGTAGGTCAGCAATTCGCGGAAGATTTGATCGCGGTAGTGATCAACTTGGTCGTCCGTGGCCAGGACTTTGTGAGCAATCTCCACGTCGCGGCGAACCACGGCGTTGAGGGCGTTGCGGACCATGTCCTCGACCAGTTCGCTCATGCGCGGCAAGTCGACGTAGGGCTTCACACGCGGATGGCGCAGGATGCGCAAAGCGCCTTGCGCAATGTTCACGGCCTGGTCCCCGATGCGTTCAAGATCGTTGTTGATGCGCGAAATAGCCAGGACAAAGCGCAGATCGATAGCCATAAGCTGGTGCAGCGCCAGAAGCTGCACCACCCGGTCGTCAATCTCCATCTGGAGCTCGTTGATGGCGTCTTCTTCCTCAAGGACGCGCTTGGCGAGCTGTTCGTCGGTGTCTAGTACCGCGTGAACCGATTGATGGACCGCACGCTCGGCGAGGCTGCCCATCCACAGCAACCGTTCTTTCAGCTCATTCAGGTCTTTCTCGAAGTGGCGTTCCATGAATCCGTCCCCTCAGTGTCCTTCTACGCGCCCGCCAACAAAGGTCCTTCGCTTCGCGCGCAGCACCCAAAACGACGCGCGAAAATCACAAGCTCATCCGAAGCGGCCGGTAATGTACGCCTCAGTCCGCGGGTCGCCCGGTGTGGTGAACAGTTGCGGCGTCGGGCTGAACTCGATGAGCTGGCCGGTCAGCAGGAAAGCGGTGAAGTCGCTGACGCGCGCGGCCTGCTGCATGTTGTGCGTGACAATGACGATGGTGCAGAGATCCTTCAACTGCACCAAGAGTTCTTCGATTTTTGCAGTGCTGATGGGATCCAACGCGGAGCAAGGCTCGTCCAACAGCAACACTTCCGGTTCCACCGCAAGAGCGCGGGCAATGCACAAGCGCTGCTGCTGGCCGCCGGAGAGTTCATACGCGGACTTGTGAAGATGGTCTTTGACTTCATCCCACAGAGCGGCGTGGCGGAGGCTCTTTTCGACGGACTCGGCGAT
>Ga0335081_10019396_pt1 | contig 10996 bp, 12 predicted proteins | sample Lox_Sample_35_FD_206713 | JGI IMG/M metagenome (GOLD analysis project Ga0335081, IMG submission 206713) | Soil microbial communities from Loxahatchee National Wildlife Refuge, Florida, United States - Lox_Sample_3.5 | ecosystem: Environmental > Terrestrial > Soil > Wetlands | place: USA...
CTGGCAGCATCACCAAGAATTCCACCAATTCCAAGAATGATCATATGTGCCCTGTATTGCGCGACAGCTCTTTGTAATGGCCGGAAGTCAAGAGAAGACCATCGAGAGCCGCGGATGAAGGCAGATCAACGCCGATAAAGATCATTGTGTTCTGTCTGTGTTTATTTGCGTTTATTCGCGTTCATCCGCGGCCTGTTTAGTTCTTACTCCGTTTTTCGATCTTGGCCCAGGTATCTTTGAGGCCCACGGTCCGATTGAACACCAGCCGGCCCGGCGCCGAATCCGCATCCACGCAGAAGTATCCCAGGCGCTCGAACTGATAGCGGCTGCCCGCCGTCGCGCCCGCGAGCGATGGCTCCAGCTTGGCCCCTTGCAACACCTCCAGTGAGTTGGGATTCAGGTTAGCAGTAAAATCCTGCCCTTCCCCGGTCTCACCGGGGTCCTCTTTGTTGAACAGGTGATCGTAAACCCGCACCTCGGCGTCGATCGCGTGAGCGGCCGAGACCCAGTGGATGGTCGATTTCACTCTGCGTCCGTCCGGCGCGTCGCCGCCGCGCGTGGCAGGGTCGTAGGTGCAGTGAATCTCGGTCACGCGGCCGGCGGCATCTTTCACCGCGCCGGTGCAGGTCACAAAGTACCCGTAGCGCAGCCGCACTTCCCGGCCCGGGCTCAGGCGGTAGTATTGCTTGGGCGGGACTTCGCGGAAATCATCCTGCTCGATGTACAACACGCGCGAGAACGGCACTTGGCGCTTGCCGGCAGAGGCGTCTTCGGGATTGTTGATCGCCTCCATCTCCTCCACCTGGTTCTCCGGATAGTTGTCGATCACCAGCCGCAGCGGCCGCAGCACCGCCATTACCCGCGGAGCGCGCTTGTTCAAGTCTTCCCGTACATGGTGTTCCAGCAATCCCAGCTCGATGGTGCCGTTCGTCTTGGAAACGCCCACCGCCGCGCAGAAGTTGCGGATGGCTTCCGGCGTGTAGCCCCGCCGCCGGATCCCCGAAAGCGTCGGCATGCGCGGATCGTCCCATCCGCGCACGTGGCCGTCCTGCACCAGGCTGAGCAACTTGCGTTTGCTCAACAGCGTGTAAGTCAGGTTCAGCCGGTCGAACTCGATCTGCTGCGGATGATAGATCCCCAGCGCTTCGACGTACCAGTCGTACAGCGGCCGGTGGTCTTCGAATTCCAGCGTGCAAATCGAGTGCGTGATCCCTTCAATGGAGTCCGATTGCCCGTGGGCGAAGTCGTACATGGGGTAGATGCACCATTTGTCGCCCGTCCGGTGGTGTGAAGCGTGCAGGATGCGGTACATCACCGGGTCGCGCAGGTTGAGGTTGCGCGAGGCCATGTCGATCTTGGCGCGCAGCGTCCGCGCTCCATCCGGAAACTCCCCGTTCTTCATGCGCTCGAACAGGTCCAGGTTTTCTCCCACGGAGCGGCCGCGATACGGGCTCTCTTTGCCCGGCTCGGTCAGGGTGCCGCGGTACTCACGCACTTCCTCCGCCGTCAGATCGCAAACGTAGGCCTTGCCTTCCTGAATTAGCTGTACCGCCCACTCGTACAGTTGCCCGAAATAGTCCGAGGCGTAGAACAGCCGGTCCTCCCAATCGAAGCCCAACCACTTTACCGTGTCCATGATGGACTCGACGTACTCCGTTTCTTCCTTGGACGGGTTGGTATCGTCGAAACGCAGGTTGGTCTTACCGCCGAACTCCGCCGCCAGTCCGAAATTCAGGCAGATGGACTTGGCATGGCCGATGTGCAGGTACCCGTTCGGCTCGGGAGGGAACCGGGTGTGCACACGCCCTCCGAACTTATTGGTCTTCAGGTCCTCGCGCATAATTTCGCGAATAAAATTGGAAACACCGCCCGGCGACTCGGGGGGCGGCATGGTATGCGACGGGTTCATATTGTTTTCAGCTTATCAATGGCCTGTTCGATGCGCTTCAGGCAGGTTGCGCGGCCCAGCGCTTCCAGCGTGCCGAACAGCGGCGGCGCGGTTTTGCGGCCGCATACCGCCACGCGGATGGGCTCGAACATCTGGCCGGCTTTGATACCCTGGCTTTCCGCGGCGGCGCGTAAAGCGGTTTCGAGGCCGTCGTGCGAGAATTCCGCGGCTGCCAGCACCTCCATGGCGCGCTGCAGCACCGCCAGCGCCATCGCGGCGTCTCCCTTCTTCGGGATCAACTCGGCAGCATCGTAGGGCGCCAAGGTTTCGGCGAAGAAGAAGTCCGCCACATGGAGGACGTCGTTGAGCAGCCGGATGCGTTCCCGCACGAGCGGCGTGATCCGCGCCATCATAGCGGCGCCCACTTCGTGCCCCGCGCCGCGCACCACTGCCAGCAGCCGCTCCGCCAGTTCCTCCACCCGCATGTTGCGGATGTGCTCGGCGTTCAGCCACACGGCCTTGGGATCGAACGGATCCTCTTCCGTGAAATTGATAACCGCGTTCGAGCGGTTAATTCCTTCGAGCGAGAAAAGCTCCACCAGTTGCCGCTGCGTCATCAGCTCCCGGTCGTTCTTGGGCGACCATCCCAACAGCACGATGAAGTTCACGAAAGCGTCAGCCAAAAAGCCGGCGTCGCGGTAAGTGGTGACGCTGACCACCGGCCCGTGCCGGCGTTTCGAGAGCTTGGTCCCGTCTGGCGCCACGAGTAACGGCACGTGCGCGAACCGCGGCGGATGCACTCCCGCGCCTTCGAAGATCAGCACGTGCTTGAAGGTGTTGGTGAGATGGTCCTGCCCGCGGATGATGTAGTTGATGCCCAGATCGGCATCGTCTGCGCACGAGGCCAAATGATACGTCGGCATGCCGTCGCTGCGCAGCAGCGCGAAGTCCTCGATATCGGCGGTCGACTTGGCCTGCTCGCCGTATACCGCGTCATCGAAGCGCACTTGCCGCTCGCGATCGCGCGGCACCTTGAATCGCAGCGCGAACGGTTCTCCGCTGGCGGCGCGGCGATCGCTTTCCTCCCGCGCCATATCTCGCATCCCGGCGTGGAACAGCCAAGTGCCCTGCGTTCCTGACTTTTCACCCTCAGCGGCTTGCGCCGGCGTGAAATCGCGGTACGCCAGGCCCTTCTGGCGGATGGCCTCTGCCATTTGCCGATGCAGAGCCAGGCGCTCGGACTGCTTGTATTCTTCATCCCAGCTCATCCCCAGCCAGCGCAGCCCTTCATAGATCGAGGTGAGCGAGGCTTCGGTGTTGCGCTCGACGTCGGTATCGTCGATGCGCAGAATCATCGTGCCGCCGTTCCTGCGCGCGTACAACCAGTTAAAGATGAACGTGCGCGCGCTCCCAATGTGCAGAAACCCAGTGGGAGAAGGCGCAAAACGAACTCGAAGCATGGGAAATTTCAGTATAACCTCAGACGCCCCTGGCTCTCGCTTCAGTCCGATCCGACGCCCCGCGCCACACCTCCAGGCCAGGCCGCGGACGCAAGTAAGCGGCCAGCGAATGGAATCGTTAGCAGCGAGCAACCCTCAAAGCGAATGCCACGTCATGTCCACCCGCACCGGCATTTCATTCTTCACCGGGATCGCCAGCAGCGAGGGCGGGTCGATCTTGAAGTCGGACAGCGTGGCGGGAACCGTGCCCGTAAGGCGGATCTGGTTCCCGTGCGCGGTCAACTGGAACACGACCTCTTTGTATTGGGCGGTCTGCCCGGCAAACTGAATCTCCAGAACGGCATGGATCGTCCCGGATCCCAAGACCGCTTCCGGCAATCGGGTGCGCACGGTCACCATGGGAAACTCGGCGCCCCGGGTCACTTGCAGCATGTGAAGATCGCGGTTCGTGTCGCCGGAATCAAACGACTTTACGGGTACCGCGATCAGGAAATCGCACTGCCCGGCGTGGCACACGCCTTTGCCGCGTGCTTCGTGACTGATGCCTTCGCTCTGATGCAGGGGGTGGGAGATGTGGTACGTCGGGGTGGATTGATCGAGAACCCACTGGCCGTCGGCCGCGGCCGGCCGCAGCGGCGCCACCAGCAAAAGAACCGTTAGTAATGTCGCGGTCATAGCAGCGTTTAGAACTTGATCGACACGGACAGAATCGCCAGCCCGTAAGCCGTGGCCGTCACCCAGGCTGCCGCTGCGTGCGCTTGGGCGATTCCATGCACCTTCTGCCCGTTGCTGCGTTGTTCAAAGGCCAACCCTCCCAGGATGGGGGTGATGATCATCCCCGGCCCGTGAATCCACGCCAAGGCTTTGTGCAGGCGAATGGGTCCGCGAGTCTTGACGCTGGGCACCTTCGGCGCGAAGATGGCAAAACTGGCCGTGGTGAGATACAGGCCCGCGGTCGTCGCTCCCAAGGCGGCGTGCAGTTCGCGGCCCGACGCGCTGCTGTTTCGGCCGCCTGCGCCGCTGGAAGTGATCAGCGTGGCCACCAGGGGAGCGGCGGTGATCAAGCCGAGCCGTTGGTGAATCTTGAGCATATGGGAACGCTTGTCGAGCCGCGCCTGCTCCTGGGCACTTCCCTGGGCCTGAGCGGGCGTAAAGCCGAGATCCGCGAGCGACGGCGCTGCTGTGCCGGCAGCCGCAGTGAGCGCCAGGTCCAACGCTTGCTGGCCCGCTTCCGCGAGCCTCACTTTGGCCACCTTGGTGTCGAACCCGTCGGCCGCGACGGAAATCTCATACTCGCCCGGCGTCAGGTTGGCAATGCTGTAGGTTCCGGCCGGGCTGGTTTGGGTCTCTGTCACTTGCCCGGTGGCCACATTCTTGACGGAGATCTTCGCATTGGGAACGGCGGCTCGCGAAGCGTCGGTGATGGCGCCGGAGAGAGTGATCCCGGCCGGCTGGGGCACGCAATGGACCAGGCATCATGAGACACAACACCAGAATCCAGCCCAACTAAAGGACCATCGGTGCGTTCGAATTCATGAGAAGCCCTCCCTTATACAGAAGAGTTTCGACGCTGCCGCTAAGGCGGCCGTTTCAAAGCAGCTTCGCTCGTCCAAAACCTGGCGCCCAAGTTGCTTTTACACCCCGAACATCTGGTGGTACTTCGCCGGCAGCCTCGTTCGCTGCATCTGGCGATTCACAAACACGTGCCGCGTGTGCCCCGTAGCCAGCACCCGCTCGCCTTCCGCCAACCGCATTTCATAGTGAAAGATCACGATCCGCGTGTTGGCCTCTTCGATGCACGTCTTGATGATCACCTCGTCATCGAAGCGCGCCGGCGAGCGATAGCGGCAACTGGCTTCCGCCACCGCGAGGAAAACGCCGTCGTCCTGCTCCATGTCGCGGTAGTTGAACCCGCAGGCCTTGCACAGCTCCACCCGCCCCACTTCCATCCAGATGAAGAAATTCGCAGAGTTGACCACGCCCATTTGGTCGGTCTCGGCATAGCGCACGCGAATTCGCGTTTCGTTCACAGGTTTCATGTGGGAACCTGCATTGTAACCCGAAACCGGCCCGCAACCCACCACAACCCTGCAACCCCGGCTCGCTCGCAACCGTCTGTTAGACTGTACGTTACAAGTCAACAATGCGCGTGCGTGTGCTTTTTTTCGGCATGCTCAGGGAACTCGTGGGCCATCCGGCCGACGATGCTGACTTCCCCCCAGGCGCCGACCTGCGCTCGGTCTTCGATTCCTACGCCGCCCGTTTTCCGCGTTTGCGGGAATTGGCGCCGAGCATCGTAGTAGCGAGGAATCAAGAATTTGCAGAGCTTTCCGCGGTCCTGGCGGAGGGTGACGAGGTAGCTTTTCTGCCGCCCGTCAGCGGCGGTTCATCGGGAGAATCGGAGATGCGGCAAAACGGCCACTACTTCGCTCTCACCCGCCGTTCCATTGACACCCGGTCATTGGCCGCGCGGCTCATCGCCGGCGCTGAGGGTGCCGTGGTCACATTCGAGGGCACCGTCCGCAACAACACCAAGGGCCGCGGCACGCGTTGTCTGGACTACGAATGCTACGAGCCGATGGCGCTCAAGGTGATGGCCAGGATTGGCGGCGAGATCGCCGCCTCGCGCGAGATCAGCCGCATCGCCATCGTGCACCGCCTCGGCCGCCTGCTGATCGGCGAAACCAGCGTCGTGGTGGTCGTCACCGCTCCGCACCGCCGGCCGGCCTTCGAAGCGGCGTTGGAAGCCATCAACCAGCTCAAAAAGACCGTTCCCATTTGGAAGAAGGAACACTTCGTGGACGGCGAGGTCTGGGTGGAAGGAGAGTGGGACCAGAATGTCCCGGTGGCTGGCTAAGTATTCATTGTTGGCCGCGGCCTGCACCGCGCTCTCCGCGCAGCAGCCTACGGTCTTCCGGGCCAACGTCAATCTGGTCCACGTCATCGCCACCGTCAAGAACCAGTCCGGCCAGTTGGTAGGGGCGCTGCAGAAATCGGATTTCGAAGTCTTCGACAACGGGGTTCGGCAGGAAATCGCGGTCTTCGAGCGGCAGACCGGGCAGCCTGTCTCTATCTCCCTGCTCATCGATACCAGCGGCTCTACCGCCAAAGACCTGAAGTACGAGATCGATTCCGCCGCCAGGTTCCTGCATGCGCTGCTCTCCGAGGGCAATCCGGCGGACGCCGTGGCCCTCTACTCGTTCGATTACCAGGTGACCGAGGTGCGCTCGTTCACGCACAACTACGCTTCCCTGGAGGCCGCGCTGAAGCTCGTCCACGGTTCCGGTGGGACCTCCCTGTACGATGCCATCTACCTGACGGCGCGCGCGCTGGAGCCGCGGCAGGGCCGCAAAGTGATCGTGATCGTCACCGATGGCGGCAACACCACCAGCTCCGTCGACATCCAGAAAGCGCTGAAGGCCGCCCAGTTCGCCGACGCAGTGATGTATCCCGTGGTGGACGTGCCCATCACCAACGACGCCGGCCGCAACACCGGCGGGGAAAACGCTCTCACCTTCATGGCTCGCGGCACCGGAGGCCGGACTTTCTTCCCCAGCGCCGCCAAAGAACTCGACAAGGCTTTCGCCGACATCATCAGCGAGCTGCGCACCCAGTATTTCCTCGGATTCTACCCCCACGGTGTCCCGCCGCCCAAGAGTCCTTTCCACTCGCTCGAGGTGCGCGTCGACTCACCGGATTTGCGGGTGTCCGCGCGCAACGGCTATTATGGGGAATCGGAGACCTCGGGCGGATCTCCGGACGCCTCGATTGCGGTCGCTCCAACCAGAAAGAAGAAGCCCTAACGTGAATACACCAACCCAGCAGGGCGGAAAATCCGCTCGCGCGCCGGCCCAGACGTTTGAAGAAGCCAAGTACCTCAAACGCCTCATCGAGCACGCCACTCCTGTCCGCGTCAAAATGCAGGACGGAGAACAGGTGACCGGCATCATCGAATACTACGATCAGTCCTTCATTCGCCTGACCCGCCGCGGCGAGCCCAATCTCTTCATCTTCAAACACGACATCAAGTACATCCAGGAAGAAGGGTAAAGCTCGGCGTTGGCGCCCATGCACTACCTGGAAACAGCCGTCGAGATTGCGCGCGAGGCTGGAGCGCTGCTGGTTAACTATTTCGAGCGGCGTGTGGCCTTCGAGGCCAAGGGCGAATTCGACCTGATTACCGAAGCCGACCGCGCCTCCGAAAAACTCGTGGTCGAGCGTTTGCGTTCCCACTTCCCCACTCACGCCGTGGTTGCCGAAGAGGGCGGCGGTCACGAATCCTCATCCGACTGCCGCTGGTATGTCGATCCCCTGGATGGCACCACCAACTTCGCCCACAGCTTCCCTACGTTCGCCGTCACTCTGGCCATGGAGCGCGCCGGTGAAGTCATCGCCGGCGTGGTCCTCGACCCCATCCATCAGGAGCTTTTCACCGCCGAGCGCGGCGCCGGCGCGTTCCTGAACAACCACCGCGTTCGCGTCTCCGCGACCAAACGTCTCACCGACAGCCTGGCCTCCACCGGCTTCCCCAGCCGCAAGCGGCATCACAACGTGAACATCCATTTCTATTACCAGTTGGCGATGGCCTCGCACGGCGTGCGCCGCACCGGCTCGGCAGCGCTCGACCTGGCCTACGTATCCTGCGGCCGGCTGGACTTCTTCTGGGAATTCGGCTTGAAACCCTGGGATATGGCTGCCGGAAATCTCTTAGTGCGGGAAGCCGGCGGCCGCGTCTCCGACATGACTGGCGCGCCGCACAGCCTGACCAAGTCGGATCACGTACTGGCCGACAACGGCGCCTTGCACGATGAGATTCTTGCCGCGTTCTCCGAGATCTTCCGCGGCCGCCAGCGCACGCCCCTGCCGCCGTTATGACGGGATGAAGGGCCGGTCGACATTTTGAGCGAGGTTGTTTTCAGTGCCAAAATACGGTCATGGCAATTCGATCCCAAGCGCCCGCCGCAGAAGGAAGACGACATCGCCGAGGTTAGGCGGGAAGAAATGAGCCGTGGCGCCCAGGGGCCTGCGTCTCTCGCGGCGAAGAAGCGGCAGGCCATCCTTGAGCGAAGGTTCAGGAAACTGCTAGGGCGCGGGACCGAGGCGGACTTCTATGAGGCTATGCGCGCCGTCGGCGTGAAGATCGATTCTCCAGAGTTTCGTAAGGCCCTGCAGATCTGGCGGGAGCATCGCCTGCTCTAGCCACTACGCGTTCAAACGCCCGGAGTCGCTTGGCTTGCTCCGCAGGAGGGAGTTCGGCGAGTTGCCGGTCGGCAATGGCCGCCAATTGCCGCGCCGCAGTATCGAGTGTTCTCTTGTTCCGTGCCATATTACTGCTTCCTTCAGCGTAGCACAGCAATTCAGCGCGTCTTCCATTTCGCAAGGGCTGGGTTTTCGCCCGCCCCTCTAGCAAATCCTCGGCAACTGCTCCCCAAACGGCAGATCCACCACCCTGGTACCGCCCACTTCCGTCTTGAGCAGCACCATCCCCTTGTGCCCTTCCACCGCTTCCCCGATCACCACCGCATCGCGCCCTTCCGGCATCCCGCGCATCGCCGCCAGCACCCGCTCCGCCGATTCCGCCGGCACAAACGCCACCAGCTTCCCTTCATTGGCCACGAACAACGGATCGAGGCCCAGCAGTTCACATGCCCCGCGTACCGGCTCCCTTACCGGAATGGCACTGGCCACCGCCTCCACACCAATCCGCGAAGCCGCCGCGATCTCCACCAGCGTAGCCGCCAGGCCTCCGCGCGTTGGATCGCGCAGCGCATGGATCTCCCCCGCAGCCAGCATCGCCGCCACCAGCCGATGCAGCGCCGCCGTGTCGGATTCGATGACGCCTTCAAACTCCAGGCCCTCGCGCTTCGCCATCACCGCCATCCCGTGATCGCCGATGGTGCCGCTCAACAGGATCTTGTCTCCCGGGCGCGCATTAGACGCCGAAATGTGCGTCCCTGCGGGCACGAGTCCCACTCCCGATGTAGTCACGAACATCCGGTCGGCTGCGCCGCGCGGCACCACCTTGGTATCCCCGGTCGCAATCGGCACCCCAGCCGCCTTCGCGGCTTCCGCCATCGATACCACCACGCGCGCCAGTTCCTCCATGGGGAACCCTTCCTCCAGAATGAACGCCGCGCTCAGCGCCAGCGGCGCCGCGCCGCTCATCGCGATATCGTTGATGGTTCCGTTTACCGCCAGCTCGCCGATATCGCCGCCCGGAAAGAACAGCGGCGTCACCACAAAGGAATCTGTAGTAAGAGCGATGCGCGCCGCGCCGGCATTCAGCACCGCCTGGTCATCCAGGCGGTTCAGCAGCGGATTGTCAAACGCCGGCAGGAACAGATCGCGGATCAATTGCGCGGTCAGCTTGCCGCCGCTGCCATGGCCCAGCACCACGGTCTTGCGGTCCGCCATGGGCAGCGGGCAGGTGAGCGTGAACTCCTTCACGAGACCAGGTGCCTTCCGTAGTTGTAATAGGCCGCGCAGGCGCCTTCCGCCGACACCATGGTCGCGCCCAGCGGGGTCTCCGGCGTGCACAAAGTCCCAAAGGCCGCGCAGTCGCTCGGCTTCTTCGCGCCCTGCAAGATCAACCCGCTGATGCAATTCTCCGGCTCTACCGAAACAATGCCCTCCAGATCGAAAAGCCGCGCCGCGTCGTACGCCGCGAACTCCTCGCGGAGCCGGTATCCGCTTCCCGGTATCACGCCGATTCCCCGCCATGCCCGGTCGCACGGCTCGAACACCCGGAAGATCATGCGCTTCGCTTCCTGATTTCCTTCCCGCGCCACCGCCCGCGCATATTGATTTTCCACTTCGTGCCGCCCCTCTTCAAGCTGCCGCACCGCCATCAGTACGCCTTCCAGCAAATCCAGCGGTTCGAACCCGGTCACCACGATGGGCACGCGAAACCGCGCCGCCAGCGGCTCATACTCTTCCCAGCCCATCACCGCGCACACATGCCCCGCGCCCAGGAACGCCTGCACGCGGTTGCTCGGCGAATCCAGCACCGCGATCATCGCCGGCGGCACCGTGACGTGCGAAACCAGGATGGAATAGTTGCTGATTCCCTGCGCCCGCGCCTGCCACACCGACATCGCATTCGCCGGAGCCGTGGTCTCGAAGCCGATGGCGAAGAACACCACGCGGTTCTCCGGATTCGCCCGCGCGATTTTCAGGCAGTCGAGCGGCGAATAAACCACCCGCACGTCGCCGCCCTGCGCTTTGATTTGAAACAGGTCCCCGGCCGAACCCGGCACGCGCAGCATGTCGCCGAACGAGCAGAAGATGACATCCGGCCGCCGCGCCAGCGCGTGCGCCCGGTCGATCAATTCCAGCGACGTCACGCACACCGGGCAGCCCGGGCCGTGCGCCAGCTCGATTTCGCCCGGCAGAAGCTGATCCAGCCCATATTTGACGATCGAGTGGGTCTGGCCGCCGCAGACCTCCATGATCACCCACGGCTTGGTCACCGTCCGGCGGATCTCCACTACCAGTTTCTGCGCAAGGGAATGATTGCGAAACTCATCTACGTACTTCATTCCAACTCAGACAGCTCACCCAGTTCCTTCAGATCCGCCAACGTCTGCTGCGCTACCTCTTCGTCCACCTTGCTGATGGCGAACCCGACGTGCACCAGGACGTAGTCGCC
>Ga0335081_10019397_pt1 | contig 10996 bp, 7 predicted proteins | sample Lox_Sample_35_FD_206713 | JGI IMG/M metagenome (GOLD analysis project Ga0335081, IMG submission 206713) | Soil microbial communities from Loxahatchee National Wildlife Refuge, Florida, United States - Lox_Sample_3.5 | ecosystem: Environmental > Terrestrial > Soil > Wetlands | place: USA: Florida...
TCGGCCTTCGGCGGCGGTCTGACCCAAGGCGGAGTCACCTCCGGCGTCAGTTGCTCAGCCGTGGACCAGGTGCTGATCCAGCCGATACCTTCGGGCGGCGGGCTTGCTGCGGGAGACTGTTCGGCTGCGAGGACTGCGAATGCACCCTCAAGCGCGAGCGCCCAGACAGACGGTCCATGCGTTCGCCGACCTCCCCCGCTACTCATCGCGCTCTCCTGCCGACTGCTCACGTTCAGCTTGGGCGGCAGGCACCAGCCAGTTCACGATGAGTCCGGTGCACAGCAGAAGTGCAAAGCCGGTTGCCAGTACGAATCCATAGCGGATATCGCCCAGCGAATCGCTGACCTTTGCCATCGCGAGCGGACCCAGTGCGGCTGCCGCCGCGGTAAAGAACAGGAACACTCCCGCCGCTGCGCCTTGCTGAGACTGGGGAAAGTGACTGATGCCCTTGGAGTTCAGTGTCGGGTAGACCACGGACATGGCAAGGCCGGAGGCCGGCAGCAGCCATGCAGCCAGGGCGACGCCACCCAGCAGGGAGATGACGAAGCAAGCGGCGATGGCGGTCCCGCACAGAGTGAGTACGGCCCGCCATTGCAGGTGCAGCAGCATCCACGCTCCCAGGAATCGACCGCACGCCCGCAGAACGAAAAAGATCGTCAGCCCATAGAGCGGCAGCCAGGCCTGAGACCCCCGATATCCCTGTGTATACGTTGGCATCCAGACATAAATTGCGACCTCGACTGACACGTAGAGCAGGATCAGAGTGGCAACGGCAAGCGCGTACGGTCTCCTTAGTATTTGCAGTGCGCCTCGCAGATCCATCGAGTCTGATTCGTGAGCACGCGATGGCGGGAATCTCGTCCGCTGCGCCATCAGAATGAGCAGCACGCAGATTGCGGCGGCAACGACGTACAGCCACTTCCAGGACAGCCCCGCCTGCAACAGAGCCGCGACAATCGCCGGCCCGATAATCGAGCCGACCGCAAAGAAGCCTTCCGCCGCGTTCATCAGTCGCGTATGCAGGGAGCCGGAGTGTGCGATGTCGCCAATCAGCGCTAAGCCACCCACTTTGAAGATACTGATCCCCACTCCAGAAACGGCCAGAAGGGCCACAAAGAAGCCGAACGTGTGACCGATGGCGAACAGCAACGAGCTCACGCCATAGAGCACGAGCCCGAACACGATGGCCGATCTGCGTCCCCATCGATCGGCGAGAAAGCCCAGCCCCAGGCCGCCGATCGCAATCGCGGTCATTGGCACATAGTGGAAGGCGCCTGCCGCCGTCAGGCTCAACCGAAACTCGGTGACCACCGTCGGGATGACACTGCCGACCGCATCGGTGGTCATCGCGAACAGCAGAAACATGAGGAATACGAGAAGCCGCAGCGAGCCGGTACTCTCTTCGCTTGTGTCGGCGCGATAATGGTTCATCGATGCCCGCACCCCTGTGGATACTTTACTTCTGAGGACAATCGATTGCACTATTCGCTAGAATGAAAAATCAGGTCCAGTTGATCGCCTACGCGGATCGCCTCGGCGGCTCTCTGCCGTTACTCCACGCCCTGCTGCGCGAGTCGCTCGCCGGCCTTTTCGGCGGGTTGCATCTGCTGCCGTTCTTTCACCGGATCGATGGCGCCGATGCCGGCTTTGATCCAATCGACCATACGGCGGTGGATGCGCGATTGGGATCCTGGGAGGACATCCGTACGCTGGCCGAAGACCTTGACCTCCTGGTAGACGTGATCGTCAATCACATTTCGACATCTTCGCCTCAATTCCAGGACTATTCGCACCACGGCGCCTCATCCCAGTATTCGAAGCTCTTCCTCACGTTCGATGCGGTGTTTCCGCACGGAGCGAGCGAGCAGGATCTGCTGACGATCTACCGTCCACGGCCGGGCTTGCCGTTCACGACCGTGACCTTGGAGAGCGGAACTCGGCGGATCCTCTGGACGACCTTCACGCCGCAACAAGTCGACATCGATGTAACGCGCACAGCCGGACGCGAATACCTGAATGGCATATTGCGTACGTTTGCGGCGAATGGCGTCCGGATCGTACGCCTCGATGCGATTGGGTATGCCGTGAAGAAGGCGGGCGCTGACTGCTTCATGATGCCCGAAACCTTCGATTTCATCGCCGACTTCTCGGAGAGCGCCAAGCGTCTTGGCCTCCAGGTTCTGGTCGAGGTCCACTCGCATTACCGCCGGCAGATCGAAGTGGCAGCGCACGTGGACTGGGTCTACGACTTCGCATTGCCGCCGCTCGTATTGCATGCGATCTGTTGCCGGACGTCACGATACCTGCAGCACTGGATAAGCATCCGACCGACAAACTGCCTGACGGTTCTCGATACGCATGACGGCATCGGAATGATCGATGCCGGTCCGTCTAGCGATCCCCATGGTGGAGAGGGTCTGCTGCCCCAGGAGGAGCTGAGGCGCCTGATTGAGCAGATCCACGCCAACAGTGGCGGGGAAAGCCAGCGCGCGAGCGGGGCTGCGGCCCGAAATCTGGATGTCTACCAGATCAACTGCGCCTTCTATGACGCTCTCGGGCGGGACGATTCGATGTACCTGTTGGCTCGGGCGGTCCAATTCTTTCTTCCCGGAATTCCTCAGGTTTACTACGTGGGTCTGCTCGCCGGAAGCAACGACCTAGCTCTGTTGTCGCGCACAGGCGTCGGCCGAGACATCAATCGCCACTACTACGACCGCGACGAGGTCGAGCGCAATTTGCGGCGTCCCGTGGTCGCTGCTCTGCTGGAACTCATCCGAATGCGCAATACACATCCTGCCTTTAGCGGCAGATTCCAGTTACTGCAGTCCGCCGATACTGCCCTCAGGCTCCGGTGGACTCAGGGAAGTGACTTTGCGGAACTCAGTGCAGACTTCCACGATCGCACCTGGGGGGTCGAGTACTCCCGGGGGGCGGACCGAGCGAAATTCCCCGTCGATTGACCCGCGCAATCGATTGCGCACCGGATCCCATTGCGCTACATTCACGCGCAATGTCACTCCGGCGGCGCGCGTTTGCGTGGTGGCGGCGACACAAAGTGACGCCAGTTAGCTCCCGCCCGCAGGCGTGGCGCGGGCAGATGCACAAGGGGGGAATCCAATGGCGAGACTGCGTACGTTTCTGGTGTTGCCGCGTTGGCAGACGGTGGCGGTTGCCGCTGCGGCGGTGGTTTGTGGCACGGACATCGCACGAGCGCAGCAGCAGACAGCAGGCGCCGAACGTGATACGACCGAGCTACAGGAGGTGGTCGTCACCGCGGAACGACGCGTCGAAAACCTGCAAAGAACCCCTGTGGCCGCGACAGTTCTCAGTGGCGAGCAACTCGTCGATAAAGGCGTGGTGCAGATGGCCGATCTGCAGAACGCCGCGCCGTCGCTCTCGATCACCAATGCGGCACTGACTGCCAACGTGAACATTCGGGGTATCGGCTTGGACAGCGGATCCCCTTCGGTGGTCCCCGGTGTCGCAACCTACCGTGACGGCCTTTGGCAGCCACCGATCTTAGTGACCGACAGCTTTTATGACCTGGGAAACATCGAAGTACTGCGTGGGCCGCAGGGCACTTTCGTTGGATCCAACTCCACCGGCGGCGCGATCTTCATCAATTCACGCAGTCCGGACTTCGATGGATTGCACGGTAACGTCGAGGTGCTGGCCGGAAACTATTCGGACCTCGGGATGAATGGTGCCATCAACTTGCCGATCTCCGATGAATGGGCTGCGCGTGCGGCCGTGGACCTTGAGCACCGGGACAGCTTCTTTAGGGACATCGGTTCCAAGCTTACACCGACGCCGCAATTGTTCAATCATCCGGGATCGCTGGATGAGAAGAACATGCGCTTCGGGCTGCATGGCAAGCCGTCCGACGATCTTGACGTGCTGCTCAAGGTGGAAGTCAACGACAAGGGCACAGGCGGATACGCGTACCGACCGGTACCGGGGACGCAATATGCGCCGTTTGCGAATCCTGATCCGTTCACACTGAATTACGATCATCCAACCCAGAACGATGAGCTTGCGGTTCGCGCCAGCCTCAAGATCGACTGGAAGCTCGGCGACAGCGGCATTTTGTTTCGTTCGCTGACAGGCGATCAGTTCATGCGCGTCCGCAATGTCTACGACATTGACGCGACTTCATCGACACTGCCCGCCGGGCCGCCGGCGCTCAACACGGCGCAGGCGATTATCGAGCGCCCGATCACTCAGGAATTCAACCTAATCTCTCCGGATACCGGCCGGCTGCAGTGGATCGTAGGCGGTTACTACCTGCACGACATCCGTGTGGTTTCGCTCGACATCCAAAGCCAGGCGATTCCGCAGAACATCCTGGTCAACGGCTACAACATCCTGCAGTCGGCCGCAGCATTCGGGCAGGTGAGTTTCGAGATTCTTCCGCGGCTGCAGTTGCAGGCGGGTGTTCGCTACACGCACGACTGGAGCGAAGAGCCCAGTTATACGAATGTCACCCTGTTGCTGGGTATCCCCGGCGTCCCACCGATCGTCGTTCCCCTCGCGGGTATCGAGACCGACTCGGCGGTCACCGGTAAGGTCGCCCTGAACTGGACCGTCAACGACAACAACTTTCTCTACGGCTTCATCGCCAAGGGATTCAAGGCCGGTGGATTCAACGCCGGCAGCGCTGGCAGTCCGCAAACGAATTTCGCCCCGGAGGTGGTGTACGACTACGAGATCGGTTGGAAGGCCAACTTCCTGAACAACCACCTGCGGACGAATCTGGGCGGGTTCTGGAATGACTATCGCAATCTGCAAGTCGGTGCGCTCAATCCGGCCACCGGACAGAACTCGCTCATCAACACCGGCAAATCCACCATTAAGGGCATTGAGCTGCAAACGCAGGCTCGCTTCGGCGGACTCAGCGCCGACTTCGGCGGTGCCTATGTCAACTCACGCCTCGGGGCGCTCACGCTCGTGAATACCGAGGCGCTGCCGCCGGGGACCAATCAACCCCAGTGTACCGCCGGCGTTCTGCCGCCGGCCTGCTTCGACTACGGTCCGTACACACTGAGCCTCGATGGCAGCCAGAACCCATACTCCCCCGAGTGGACATTCAACGCCGGGGCGCAGTACGAGCTTCGCATCGGGGAATTCGGCACGCTCACTCCGCGCATCAACTATTCCTACGTTGGATCTCAGTGGACAACCCTGTTTGAGCTGCCGAGGACGGATTTCCTGCGCTCCTTCGGCCTGTGGAACGCCGGCGTGACCTACGAGTACAAGGAATGGCGCATCCAGCTGTACGGGATGAATCTCACTGACAAGCTCTACGTCAGCGGCCAGTCGGCAGCGGGTGCAAATCCCAATGACGAGTTTCTGGGCAACCCTCGTCAATATGGACTGCGAATCTCCCGACGCTTCTAGCTTCTGCCGCCGCGGAGAAGCATGATGGGCGTCGTGAATCGCAGCAGACTAATGTTCGGTGTCACCTCAATCGCGAGCGTGCTCCTGTGCCCGTCGGTCAATGCTGCAGATGTGGCCGAGTCGAGCCCGTCCTCGCAGCGCTGCGCGGCCGTGGCTGAGATCATGAAAGGCCACTGGCCGGACGAGAGCACGCGCGTTCTGGCAGCGTCGTGGCATGCAGGCAGCGAACAGACGACTATGCCCATGGGTCGGGTGAGCCTTCCGGAACATTGCGAGCTCACAGCGGCGCTGCAGGAGCGCATCGGGAATGACGGCCAGCACTATGCCGTGCGGTTCCACCTGAGATTACCCAGCAATTGGAACGGCCGCCTCTTCTTTGAAGGCGGCGGCGGCACCGAGGGGGAACTCGGAGCCGCCGTTGGATTTGTGGGGCCGGCTGTGCCTCCCGCGGTGGTGCAGGGGTACGCAGTTGTGTCGCAGGACTCCGGACACAACAACGCAGTGAATAGCGTGCCGGAGCGCGGCGGCGCGGTCGCCTTCGGCTTCGATCCGATCGCCAGGGCCAACTATGGAGGGGCTTCCTTGAAGGGGGTTGCCGAGGCGGCCAAGGCTGTTCTGCGCAAGTATTACGAACGGCCGCTCGTGCGCTCATACTTCGTTGGCTGCTCCAAAGGGGGCCAGGAAGGAATGGTTTTCGCGCAGCGCTTCCCGGAGGAATTCGACGGCATCGTTGCAGGCGCTCCCGGGTTCTCGCTGCCGCGCGCGGCCGTGGCGGAAGCTTGGGACACCCAGGCCTTCAGCAGCCTGGTCGCGCCCGAGCGCTCAGCCGACACACGAGCGCTCGCGGCAACGTTCAGCGATGCTCGGTTTGTCGAGGTCCGCGAGGCAATCCTGGAGGCCTGTGATGCCGATGATGGTATCCAGGATGGCATCACTGCCAACTTCCCGGCGTGTCACTGGCCGCGCGTGAAACGACGGCTCGAACAACATCAGTGCTCGAAGCAGCACAATGCTGGATGCGTGAGCGAAGCGCAGATCAATGTGCTCGGTCGAGTTCTCGGTGGACCGAAAGATGGCCATGGCCGGCAGCTCTACTCCGATTGGCCCCTGGATGCAGGGATCGGAAGCGTGCCCTGGCGCGTGTGGAAGATCGGACCGATGGACGGGAGGACGCCGGGTATCAACATTGCAATGGGGGCGCCGGCTCTGGCTGCGATCTTCACTACACCGCCCACGCCCCTTCACGCGGATCTGCAGGCGTCACTCGCCTTTGCACAGGGATTTAACTTCGATCGGGACGCGCTAAAGGTCGATGCAACGTCAGACCGATTTCAGCGCTCTGCGTGGAACGACATCGCCGCGCGGTCGAGCCATCTGGAGGCTTTTCGCGCTCACGGGGGCAAGATGATTGTGCCCCACGGAGCCTCCGACCCAGTCTTTTCACTCAACGACACTTTGGCCTGGTATCGCGAAGTGGACAGGATCGAGAAGGGGAAAGCTGCCGACTTCGTGCGGGTCTTCCCCGTTCCTGGCATGGCTCACTGCGGCGGCGGGCCGGCGACCGACCAATTCGATGCGTTCGATGCGTTAATCGACTGGGTCGAAAAGGGTCATGCGCCGGATCGCATCCTGGCGAAGGCCGGGCCAGCCGCGCCCTGGCCTGGGCGTACGCGGCCGTTGTGCCCGTATCCGAAGTTCGCACGGTACGTCGGTCGCGGCAATTCCGAGGATGCGCTGAATTTTACCTGTGAATGACGCCTGGGCTTCAATCTGAGGCGAGCTCAGGGAATCCCGCACCAGGGCCGCTGTTGGGCGCGGTGGAAGGTGGTGGGACCAAAGTGTTATGCGCGGTCGGATACTCCCCGCTCGAGGTACTCGATCGGGTCGCCATTCCGACTCGGGAGTCCGCGACGACACTGTCGGCGGCGGTCGCGTACTTTGCACGCCAGCAGCAGCTGCGTGGCCACATCGAAGCCTTTGGGATTGCGTTCTTCGGACCTCTGGGTCTGAGGCCTGACAGACCGAATTTCGGGAGACTGCTCCGCACGCCGAAGGCCAACTGGAGCGGTGTCGACCTGCTCGCGCCGTTCTCCGAGACGTTCGAGGCGCCGATCGTGCTCGACACGGATGTCGCCGCAGCCGCGATAGCCGAATGGCGAATGGGCGGAGGACGCGGGGCCACTTCGATCGCATATGTGACGGTCGGCACCGGCATCGGGGTCGGCTTCGCACCATACCCGAAGAGGTCCACGCGGCTGCTGCACCCGGAAGGGGGACACCTGCGAGTTCGACGGCTGCCACACGATGACGACTTCCAAGGTATCTGTCCGTTTCACGGCGACTGCTTGGAGGGACTCGCCAGCGGGCCGGCGATCCGGGCCCGCTGGGGCTGCCAGCTCAATGAGTTACCGGTCGAACACTCCGCCTGGCCCATGATCGGTGGATATCTTGGTCAGTTAGCTGCAGCTATCTGCTTACTCACCTCCGTGGAACGAATCATTATGGGCGGCGGAGTCATGGCGGGCGGCGCCCTGCTACCCCATATCCGGGCGGCCGCACAGGACGCCTTGGGCGGATATGTCACTCTTCTTGCTGAGTACCGGACGCTTGTCGAGTACATCGTCGCGCCGGCGCTTGGGAACGATGCCGGCATCGCAGGCGCGTTCATGTTGGCCACCGAGGCACTAAAATGTCAGCCCGATGAGAAAGAAAAGGCCTAATGCCAATAAGATGGCGGAGGTTGCCGCCAAGCTCGGAGTGTCGGCATCCACCGTTTCGCGAGCGCTCGCCGGTCACTCGCGCATCTCCCAGGCGACTCGTCAGCGCGTGCGCGAGATAGCAACCAGCTTGGGTTACCGTGTCGATGCCAGCGCCAGCAACCTTCGCACCGGCCTCACGCGCACGATCGCTGTTGTAATCCCGCTCACCCATGCCACAGGCCAACGACTTTCCGATCCGTTCTTTCTGGAGATCTTGGGCGCGCTCGGTGACGAACTCTCGTTACGTGGTTATAGCATGCTGCTGTCCAAAGTCACGCAGCCCCCAGGCGAATGGATATCGAGCACGATTAGGGCCCGACGCGCCGACGGTATCATCGTCATCGGCCAGAGCTTGCATCACGACGAATTGAACAGCGCTGCCGCGGGCGACGCAGTCTTCGTAGTCTGGGGCGCCAGGCTCAGGGGTCAGCGCTACATCACCGTCGGCTCGGATAACCAAGGCGGAGCGTATCTGGTGACTTCTCACCTGATCTCCCAAGGCTGCAGGCGGATCGCATTCCTCGGTGACCCTGCGGTACCAGAGGTCAACGCGCGTCTGGAAGGTTACGTGCGCGCCCTCGCGACAGCCGGAATCAGGCGAATGCCGAACCTCGAGGTGCCGGTGAGGTTTGGAAGTGACGCGGCATATGATGCGGTCTCATCGCTACTCGATGCACGTGCTGAATTCGACGGTGTGTTCGCCTCTTCTGACGTGACTGCAATGAGTGCGATGCGGGCCCTGACTGAGCGCGGTCGCAAGATACCTGCCGATGTGGCGGTTGCAGGATTCGACGATATTCCCCTGGCGACCTACACAACTCCACCTCTCACGACGGTTCGCCAGGACTGTCTGGCGGGCGCGCGTATCCTCGTGGACAAGGTCTTGCGCGCGAGAGCGGGGGAGGCCGTTGAGTCTGAGGTAATCCCGGTGGAATTGATCGTCAGAGCCTCGAGCATGCGGCAGCATCACCGAGGCGAGATCCCCGAGTCACGCGGTCGGGCAAATAAGCAGGGTGCGTAGCGCGTTTTCGTGTCTAATTGAAGATGTACCTATCTCAGGAATTCAAGGCGTTGCGGGTACAAACCAGGTCAAAATACTGGACACCGCGGCTACGAGACCAGGTTACCAATCAGCATTTTGCTCGTTTCTCGGATCTGGCCTGAAAATCCGCGTGTCGGTGCTTCGATTCCGCCCCGCAAGGCCGCACGCCCGAATCGCTTCACCAGACCGATAGCTCTCTGCGCTCGATGGCGACCAGCACACGCATCAGCCCGACGCGGGGACTCGCACCGGTCACCGGAGTGCTTGCAGACTTGTAGATGTCCGTTACGATGCCTGCAGGGTGTTGCGTCGGATCGGGACCGCGCCAACAGGATCTTCGTGCTGGTCGGGCCGCCAGCCGGGGGGCAGTGCGTGTCCAACGATAGACTGACCGTTCCAAGCGATGTGGCCAGCACCAGATCACCGCCGCTGAAGAAGGGAAGCGCGGGTGGAATTCGCTGCACGTTCCTGGGCAGCGGACCGTGGAGCGAGGACCGTGACCAGTAGCATCGCACCGTGGGCCCTCTTGCTCCTAGTTGCCTCCGTGGTGGGTGTGTTCGCGCGCCGACTGCACGTCCCCTACAGCGTGGGACTCGTGGTCGCCGGAGTGGGTCTCGCACTTCTGCCCTGGCACCCCTCAATCACCTTGAGCCGTGAGCTCGTCTACGGCGGCATCCTTCCACCGCTCATCTTCGAAGCCGCATTCGCGCTGCGCTGGGAGTCCCTCAGGCGCAATCTGGCGCTCGTCGTCGCGCTCGCGACGATCGGCGTGCTTCTCTCCGCGCTGGTGACCGCGGCGCTTATGACCGGGATCGCTCACTGGCCGATCTCCGCAGGCCTGATCTTCGGCATTCTGATGGCGGCCACGGATCCAGTCTCCGTTCTTGCGACCCTCAAGGAGATCGGAGCGCGCGGCCGACTCGCTCTGCTGATTGAGGCTGAGAGCCTGCTCAATGACGGGACGGCGGCCGTGCTATTCGCCATCGCGATCGCCTTCGTTGCCGGGAAACCGCTGACCTACCAGGCCGTTGCTATCACACTCGGGGTCACCATAGTGATTGGCTTGCTCGCGGGAGCGATCGTGGCCGGCTTCGTTCTCGTGATTGTGGGGCGCACCGATGACCACTTGCTTGAGGTCGCGCTGACGGCAGTTGCGGCATACGGATCATTTCTGCTGGCGGAGCACTTCGGAGGCTCAGGGATTCTGGCCACGCTCACCGCTGGCATGCTCCTGGGAAACCTCGCCCCGCGTTGGGGGTTCTTCTCGGAGGCGGGCGATCGTGCGGTGCGCTCGACCTGGGAGTTCATCACTTTCCTCGCGAACTCCCTCGTCTTCCTGCTCATTGGCCTTGCCGAGGGGCACGAAGACTTCGCAGGTCTCTGGATTACGGCAAGTCTCGCCGCGATCGCCGTGCTCCTCGGTCGCATGGCGGCCGTCTATCCCCTCTGCTTCCTCTTCTCTCGAGGACGCAGCCGCGTCGGCATCGAGCAGCAGCACGCGCTCGTCTGGGGTGGCCTGCGCGGTGCACTCGCTCTTGCGCTTGTGCTCAGCATTCCGGAGAGCTTCCCCTGGCGTCATCCCATCGTCGTCGTGACATTCGCGGTCGTTGCGTTCTCGATCATCCTACAGGGGCTGACGTGCCGTCCCCTGTTGCGCGTGGCCTGCCGGACGGACGCAGCGGACCCCACACTTCCTGTACCAGTTGATTCTGCGTAACGATCAATCCCGCGTGCCGCGCGAGGCATTCAAGAACGCGGTATTCGAGCGGAGTCAAATGGATCTCCCCGGACGGACCCT
>Ga0335081_10019398_pt1 | contig 10995 bp, 10 predicted proteins | sample Lox_Sample_35_FD_206713 | JGI IMG/M metagenome (GOLD analysis project Ga0335081, IMG submission 206713) | Soil microbial communities from Loxahatchee National Wildlife Refuge, Florida, United States - Lox_Sample_3.5 | ecosystem: Environmental > Terrestrial > Soil > Wetlands | place: USA...
CTCGCTGTCCTTGACGCAAAATCCGGCTTCGACTCAGTCGCAAACTGTTACCGCGACCTGGCCAGGCAGGTATTTGCCCTCGGCTATGGCTCTGCTGTGGCCGCTGATGAACGAGATGTGCTCGCGGCGAGACCAGTGGCGCCCGGTGCGGAACTCCGATGCCCATTCACAGCCGCGGGCTCGCAGCGAGGCCAGCACGTTCGGCGCGGAGCCCGGATTACTTTGCTATGGCACTTGCCAGCGGCGGGCATCGACCCGCTGCGGGCGCCGGTGCTCTATCCGGACGAAGGCAAGTGCCATCTGGGCGAGCACCAGAAATGCAGCATGCGCTTTGCACCGGATGCGGGCAGGAGGCATGCGGGAGGCTGCCAGGAGTGCGCGAAGGCGCACCGCCGACGGCGAGCAGCGTGACGCAGCTTGCCGGCAGGTCAGGCTATCGGCGCGCCGGCCCGCCGGGATTGGCCAGCCTGGCGGAGCCGCCGGGCCGTACCGGAAACTGGCGGCACCGGCCGCCGGGCATGAGCAGCCGTAGTTCCTAGAGGCGGACCAGCATCCGGGTGTTGCCCAGGGTATTCGGCTTCACCCGGTCGAGATCGAGGAACTCGGCGATGCCCTCGTCATAGCTGCGCAGCAACTCGGCGTAGACCTCCGGCGTGGTTGCCGTGTCGCCGCTGATCTCGCGGAATCCGTGCCGGCCGAAGAACCCGACGGCGAAGGTCAGGACGAATACCCGGCTGACGCCGAGCTCGCGCGCCGCGGCCAGCAGCGTCGCGACGAGCTCGTGCCCCGCCCCGCGGCCCTGATGTGCCGCACCTACCGCAATCGAGCGGATCTCGGCCAGGTCCTCCCACATCACGTGCAGTGCTCCGCAGCCGATCACCTCGCCGCCGGCATCGGAGCACGCGACCCAGAATTCCTGGACGTCCTCGTAGAGGGTGACCGTCGGCTTGTCCAGCAGGCAGCCGGAAGCGACGTTGGCGTCGATCAGGCGGCGGATGGCCCGCACGTCACGGGTCTGCGCTCGCCGGATCGCATAATCCATCGCCTGGCCACCTTCAGGGGAACGGGCTAAGACCCTTAGCCATCGCCGTCGTGATGATCCCGCCAGCATCCCAAACGCGGCTCAGGTCTGGCAATTCACCTGGGCACAGAGCGTTACTCGGGAGGTACGTATTGCGCTGAACGGCTGCGGGCCCGTTGTTTGCCGCATATCACGCGCAGATCACGCTGTCCAGCCCTGCCCTCGCAAACAGCCGCTGACCTGCGAGGAATCCGATGAGTCGAGCGAGCCAGCGCAGCTGCGGCACGGCCGGCCAGGCCGCGAACGGCCGGTGCCGGCCGCCGGCAGGACGGGCGGGACCACAGTTCAAAACTTTGCCATTCGGCCGGCGCCTTCCGTCCTCGTGCATTAACCTCCAACGCTGTTGCCCCGTTGCCGTTCGTTCCGCGAAAGGCGCTGAATGAACGGCAGCACCCGCCGAGTCCCCGTCGCATAAGGCGACCCAGGGAGCCGGGGACCCATGTTCCCGGGGGTGAATCGGCGGGTCGGCCGCGTCGCGCGGCCGGCCCGCGGTAGGGCTGGCTCCTCCGGCCCGAACCCGTCAGCTAACCCGGCAGGCGGCCTAGGAGAGGAGACTCCACGTGGAGCGCTCGCCGCGCGGCAGGCATAGGCCAGCTGGCTTACCAGGGGCGCTCCGCCGCATCAGGCCGTGCCGGGCACCCGCTCGGCTGGCCGCACTGACGGGCGCAGCGACCGTGATCGGCACGGTCCTGCCGGCCGCCGCCGCAGGCGCAGCATCGGCATCGTCGCCCACCTTACCGCAGCTCGTCGCCAGGGCCAGCCAGCTGTCGAACGAGATCGACAGCCTCAGTCAGCAGTACGACGGACTGAAGATCCAGCTCAGCCAATCGCGCAGGGAGATCAGCGTCGCCAGGCAGACGGCCCTGCGCGACGCGAGACAGCTTGCCGCGGGCCAGGCGGCCGTCGGCCGGATCGCGGCCATGGGGTACATGACCGGCGGCATCAACCCGGCGCTCGCGCTGCTGCAGACCAGCGACCCGCAGAAGCTGCTGAATCAGGCGTCCATCATGGTGCAGCTGCAGCAGCAGAATGGCGACCGGGTGAGCGCGGTTGCCGCCGCCGAGGCTGCCGCCCGCCGGGCACAGCTGACCGCTGCCCAGCAGCAGAGCCATGCTGCCACGCTCGCCGCGGCCATGCACGCGAAGGTGGCCGCGATCCAGGCCAGGGAAAACGTGCTGAATAGCGCCGTGTTCAGCAGGGCACTGGCCATTTACCACCGGACAGGCCGCTATCCGACTCCCACTGTTAGCGGCGACTCCGTCGGTTCCCAGGCCCTGCGATATGCGCTGACCCGGCTAGGCGATGCCTACGTGTGGGGTGCCGCAGGCCCGGGCCAGTTCGACTGCTCGGGCCTGGTGATGTGGGCGTACGCGCAGGTCGGCATCAGCCTGGAGCATTACACCGGCGACCAGTGGAATGAGGGCGAGCATATCCCGCGCAGCCAGCTGCAGCCCGGTGACCTGGTCTTCTTCTTCCCCGACATCGGCCACGTCGGCCTGTACGTCGGCCATGGCCTGATGGTGGACGCGCCCACCTACGGCCAGCCGGTGCAGATCCAGCCGGTGTTCTGGAGCGCCTACGTCGGCGCGGTCCGCATCGTCGCCTGACGACGATCAGGCCAGCCGGGCGGGTCCGCCCCGCGCGTTCTCAGACCGGCTTGACGAGCGGGAAGAGGACGGTCTCGCGCATGCCCGCGCCAGTCAGCATGATCAGCAGCCGATCGATCCCCATGCCCATCCCGCCGCTGGGCGGCATGCCGTACTCCAGCGCCTGCAGGAAATCCTCGTCCAGCTGCATCGCCTCCGGGTCCCCCCCGGCGGCCAGCAGGGACTGGGCCGTGAGCCGCGCGCGCTCCTCGACCGGGTCCACCAGCTCAGAGTAGGCCGTGGCGATCTCGGTGCCGAAGGCGACCAGGTCCCATTTCTCGGCGAGCCGGGGGTCAGACCTGTGCTGCCTGGTCAGCGGTGCTACCTCGACCGGGAAGTCCAGGTAGAAGGTCGGCCCGACGGTGCGGGCCTCCACCAGGTGCTCGTAGAGCTCGAGCACTACCTGAGCGCGGTTCCAGCCGGGCTGCACCACGATGGCCGCCGCGGCGGCCATCTTGCGCAGGCGCTCCTCCGAGGTGTCCGGGCTGACCTGCTCGCCAAGGGCCTGCGACAGCGCCCCGTACAAGGTCCGGCGCGGCCATTCCCCGCCGATGTCGAATTCCGATCCGTCGGGCCGCCGGATGACTGTTCCGCCCAGGCCATCACGTGCCGATGCCTGGATCAGCTCTCTGGTCAGCTCGGCCATCGTGGTGTAGTCACCATAGGCCTGGTAAGCCTCGAGCATCGTGAACTCGGGGTTGTGCGTCGCGTCGACGCCCTCATTACGGAAGATGCGCCCGATTTCATAGACTCGCTCGATACCTGCGACAACCAGCCGCTTGAGGTAGAGCTCCAGTGCTATCCGCAGGTAGAGGTCCAGGTTGAAGGCATTTATGCGGGTGCTGAACGGCCGGGCGTTCGCGCCGCCGTGCAGCGTCTGCAGGACCGGGGTCTCCGCTTCCAGGTACCCGCGGGCGTGCAGTTCTTCCCGGATGGTGCGCGTCACGGAAGCACGCAGCTCCGCCATCCGCCGCGGCTCCGGGTTCATGATCAGGTCCAGGTAGCGCTGCCGGACCCGTGCCTGCGGATCCGACAGGCCCTTGCGCTTGTCCGGCAGTGGCCGCAGCGCCTTCGACGTGATCGCGAAGGAGTCGGCGAGAACGGAGAGCTCGCCGCTGTTGGAGGCGATCACCTCGCCCTCGACGCCGATGTGGTCACCGAGGTCAACGTCCTGCTTCCAGGAAGCGACCGCCTGCTCTCCGGCCCGGTCGAGAGAGATCATGACCTGGATATCGCCGGTGCCGTCCCGGATGGTCGCGAAGCACAGCTTGCCGCCGTCGCGGCGGAGCATGACCCGGCCGGTAACGCCAACCCGCTCACCGGTCTGTGTCCGGGCGGGCAACTCCGGATGCCGGCTGCGCACCTGCGCGATCGTGTCCGTGCGCGGGAAGCCGACCGGGTACGGGTCGACGCCCGCTGCCCTCAGCCGCTCGAGCTTGGCCCGGCGCACCTGCATCTGCTCGGGCATATCCGCGTCAGCCCGGCGGCCGCTGCCCGCGCCAGCGCTGCCCGCGCTCGCGCTGCCCGCGCTGGCGCGGCCTGGCCGGTCTTCTTCCGTCATCTGCCTGAGGCTACCGGGGCGCCAGGGCGGCAGGCACCGGTATATCCGCTGCCGGGCGCCAGGGGGGCCGCGGGAGCCGCCCGCGGCGCCGCGGGAAGCCGCCCGGCTCAGGAATCGGCGGTATTGCGCTCGTAGATGAGCCGCAGGCCGACGAGCGTCAGCCACGGCTCGTAGGCGTCGATGACGCGGACCTCGTCCATGACGAGCTGAGCCAGGCCGCCCGTCGCGATAATCGTCACCGAGTCCGGATCGGCCGGGGCCAGCTCGGCAGCCATCCGGGTGGTGATGCCCTCGACCTGGCCGGCGAAGCCGAAAACGATGCCCGACTGCAGCGCCTCCACGGTGTTCTTGCCGATCACCCGAGACGGCCTGGCCAGTTCAACCTTGAGCAGCTGGGCCGCGCGGCGGGACAGCGCATCGACGGAGATCTCGATGCCCGGCGCGAGCGCGCCGCCCACGAACTCGCCCCGCTCGCTGATCGCATCGAAGTTCGTCGACGTGCCGAAGTCGACCACGATAGCCGGGCCGCCGTACAGGTGCACGGCGGCGGCAGCGTTCATGATCCGGTCGCTGCCGACCTCCTTGGGATTGTCCATCCGGATCGGCACGCCGGTCCGGATGCCTGGCTCCACGATGAGCGCAGGCACGTTGCCGTAATAGCGGCTGCACACCTCCCGCATCTGATGCAGCACGGACGGCACGGTAGAGCACAGCGCTATGCCGCTGATGTCCGGCTCTTTGAACAACGCGCTCTGGGCCAGCAGGCCCTGCAGGATAACCGCGAGCTCGTCAGCGGTCCGGACCGGGTCGGTGGCAATCCGCCAGTGCTCGACCACCTCGGTGCCGTGGAACATGCCGAGCACGGTATTGGTGTTCCCCACGTCAATCGTCAGCAGCATGGCACTCCCTGGTGGCTAGCGGGCCGGGACGAGGTCGAGGCCGATGTCGAGAGCCGGGGCGGAATGGGTGAGCGCGCCCACCGCCAGGTAGTCGACTCCGGTCTGCGCGGCCTCGCGGGCCGTGGCGAGGGTCAGCCCGCCGCTGGCTTCCAGGCGGGCCCGGCCGGCGGCCAGGCCGACCGCCTCCGCCATTGCCGCGATGGCGAAATTGTCCAGCAAGATCAGTTCCGCTCCTGCCGCCAGCGCCTCTGCGACCTGGGCAAGGGTGTCGCACTCGACCTCGACGGGGATGCCGGCCGCCTGCCCGGTTACCGCGGCGAACGCCGCCGATACCGATCCGGCGGCGGCCACATGGTTGTCCTTGATCAGCGCGGCATCGGCGAGTGACATCCGGTGATTCACCCCGCCGCCGCACCGGACCGCGTACTTCTGCAGCGCGCGCAGGCCGGGAAGCGTCTTGCGGGTGTCCCTGATCTGCGCTCGGGTCCCGGCTACCGCGTCCACCCAGCGCCGCGTCAGCGTTGCCACCCCGGACAGGTGGCAGAGCAGGTTGAGCGCGGTCCGCTCGGCCGTCAGGATCGCCCTGACGCGACCGTGCACGGTCGCCAGTACCTGGCCGGCCAGCACGGCGTCGCCGTCGGCTGCCAGGTACCGGACCACGACCGGCCGGGAGTCCGCGGCCGGGCCGGACGCCGCCGCGAACACCGCCTCGGCCACCGGCAGCCCGGCTACCACGCCAGCTGCCCTGGCCACCAGGTGGGCGTCGCCCAGGGCGGCGGGCGCGATGGTGGCGCGGGTGGTGACGTCCGTTCCGCCGGCCAGATCCTCGGCCAGCGCGGCCCGGACCAGCCGGGCCGCGGCGGCAGGATCGAGGCCCGCCGCGGCCAGCCTGCTCGTCAGGTCTGCCCGGGCCGCCCCCGCCGGCTCTCGCGGTGATGCCCGATCAGGCATCGGCGCCGCCTGCGGCCAGGACCGGTTCGAAAGACAGCGTCAGGCCATCGCGCAGGGCCATGTCCCCGAGTCGGCCAGCACCCGGGGCTTCATCACCGAGGGTCATGACCAGGTGCCCGCGCCAGCTGCCGGACGGCAGCGGGCAGTCCTCCCGCCAGTGGCTGCCCCTGGTCTCCTGCCTGGCGGCCGCCGCCGCGATCAGGGCCGACGCGACCAGGTGCAGGTTGGTGGCCTCCCAGGCAGCGACGCATGGCTTGTCGCACCCGCATTCCCCGAGCTGATCCAGGCCGGCGGCGGCGCTCGCCAGGCCCGCGCCGGAGCGCAGTACCCCGGCGCGCTCGGTCATCAGCTGCTGCAGCTCCGGCACGATGGCCGGATCCAGCAGCCCGGCGGCGCGCTCGTCGGGTGCCGGGGCCGCATCGGGCGGCCAGTGCGCGGCCAGGTCAGCGGCGATCCGCTCAGCGAATACCAGCCCCTCCAGCAGTGAATTGGATGCCAGCCGGTTCGCGCCGTGCACGCCTGTGCAGGCAACCTCGCCGCAGGCATACAGGCCGGGCACGCTGGTCCGGCCGCGTACGTCGGTGCTGAGTCCGCCGCTGGCGTAGTGCGCTGCGGGCACCACGGGGACCGGCTGGCGCACCGGATCGATCCCGTTGTCCCGGCAGCTGGCCAGGACCGTCGGGAAGCGCCGCTGCCAGGTCAGCGCGCCGAGCTCGCGGCCGTCAAGGTAGACGTGGTCGGCGCCGGTGTCCATCAGCACGGCCGTGATCGCCTTGGCCACGACGTCGCGCGGCGCCAGATCGGCCAGCGGATGCCTGCCCTGCATGAACCTGTGCCCCGCTGCGTCAATCAGGATCGCGCCCTCGCCCCGGACCGCCTCGGAGATGAGCGGCTGACGTCCCCGCACGGCCGGGCCGAGCCAGAGCACGGTCGGATGGAACTGGACGAACTCCAGGTCAGCAGCTGCCGCGCCGCCGCGCAGAGCCAGGGCGAGCCCGTCGCCGGTCGAGACCGGCGGATTGGTGGTAGCCGAGTAGACCTGTCCGAGCCCGCCGGTGGCCAGCACCACAGCCCTGGCGAGCACGGCGCCCACACCATCCTGCTCGCCTTCGCCGATCACGTGCAGCGTGACGCCGGCCGCCCTGCCGTCGGAGGTCAGCAGCAGGTCGAGGGCGAGCGCGTGCTCGATGACGGCAAGGCCCTGACCGGCAGGCCCGGCTCCGGCATCGGCTAGGGCCCGCAGCAGCGCCCGGCTGATCTCAGCCCCGGTGGCGTCGCCGCCCGCGTGCGCGATCCGGCTGCGCAGATGACCGCCTTCCCTGGTCAGCGCCAGCGGGCCGGCTGGATCGGTATCGAATCGGGCGCCCAGCGCGATCAGCCGGCGGACTGCTGCGGGGCCGTCGGTGACCAGCACGCGCACGGCCTCGGTGTCGCAGATCTCCGTCCCCACCGTCAGGGTGTCCCGCAGGTGCTGCTGCGGCGAGTCGCCGGGACCGAGCGCGGCGGCGACGCCGCCCTGGGCCCAGCGGGTGGATCCGTCATCGAGCAGCGACTTGGTCACCAGCAGCACGCTGCGGCCGGGCATCTCCCGGCGCGCTGCCAGGGCGGCACTGACCCCGGCGACGCCCGAGCCGACCACCACGATGTCTGCCCGCCGGGTCCAGCCGGGCGGCGGGGCGAGCAGGCGGCGGGCGATCAGGGCCCGCCGCCGAGGGTGAGCTGCACATTGTCGATCAGCCGCGTCTTCCCGGCCCTGGCGGCGGCGAGCAGCAGCGCGGGACCCGCGTAAGCAGCCGTCACCTGCTCGAACGTGGCCGGGTCCGCCAGCGCCAGGTAGTCCACGAGCAGCGGCGGATCGAGCGCCGCGGCGCCGTCGAGCACCGACCCGGCCGCTGCCCGGACAGCATCGGCCCCGCCATCCGCTGCCGCCCGGCCGGCCTGCAGCGCCCGTGGCAGCGCCAGTGCCGTCGCTCGCTCCGCTGCCGACAGGTAGCCGTTCCTGCTGGATGAGGCCAGTCCGTCCGGATCACGCACGATCGGCGCGGCCGCGATGTCCACGCCCAGGTTCAGGTCGGCCGTCATCCGGCGGACCAGCGCGAGCTGCTGCGCGTCTTTCTGCCCGAATACGGCGATATCCGGCTGAGCCAGCTCGAACAGCTTCAGCACAACGGTGAGCACGCCGTCGAAGAATCCGGGCCTGAACTGCCCTTCCAGGACCCGGCCCATCGGGCCGGGGTTCACTGTGACCAGTTGCTCAGCCGGATACATCTCGGCCAGCGGCGGGGCGAAAACGGCCGCGGCTCCTTCCTCCGCGCAGACCGCCAGGTCCTGGTCGAGGGTCCGCGGATACCGGTCGAAGTCCTCGCCAGGGCCGAACTGGAGCGGGTTGACGAAGACTGACACCAGGATGCTCCCGTCTGGCCGGGCAAGCTCTCCGGCCCGGCGCAGCAGAAACCGGTGGCCGTGGTGCAGCGCGCCCATCGTCGGGACCAGGACCACGGGGGCGGGCAGGGCAGCCCGGACCGCTTGCAGCCCGGCTTTGGTACGAGCCAGCATGGGGATCATTCCGGCCATCCCGACAGTACCCCGAGCAGCCGCTGGGCATCGGCGGCAGTCAGGATGCCGGCGGCCAGGCCGCGGTCGGCGGTCAGCCGGGCCAGGGCGAGGTACGCGGGCAGCGCGGCCGGGGCGGCGGCGCGCAGCGCGGCGATGTGGCCTGACACCGTATCCGCGTCTCCGCGCGCGACCGGGCCGGTCAGCGCGCCGTCTCCCAGCCGCAGGGCACTGTCAAGCGCGGCCGAAAGCAGCGGCCCGAGCATCCTGGCCGGATCGCTCACGCCCGCCTCGCGCAGCAGTTCGGCGGACTGCGCGACCAGTGTCACCAGATGATTGGCCGCGCCCGCCAGCGCGGCGTGGTAGAGATCTCGGGCGCCCTCCTCGATGGTGACCGGCTCGCCGCCCATCTCCACGACCAGCGCCTGCGCCACGGGCAGCAGCGCGGCGGGCGCCGTCACCCCGAAGGACACTCCGGCCAGCCTGTCGGCATCATCGGGCCGTCCGTTGAAGGTCATCACCGGGTGCAGTGCCAGCGGCAGCGCGCCCTTGCGGACCGCCGGGTCTAGCACGGCGAGGCCGTGCCTGCCGCTGGCGTGGGCGAGCAGCCTGCCCGCGACCGGCACGCCCGTGGCGGCAAGCCCGGCCACCAGGCCGGGCAGGGCGTCGTCAGGCACAGTCAGCAGCACCAGGCCGGCTTCGGCGACTACCTGCTCGGGACGCCGGATCGCCGTCCCCGGCAGGATCTGCCTGACCCGCCGGACGGATGCCGCCGAGACCGCGGACGCGGACACGACGCGGTGGCCCGCCCGGGCCAGCGCTGCCGCCAGCGCCGTTCCCGCGCGGCCGGCGCCCACCAGCCCGACCTGAAGCTGCGCGGGGTGCTGCGGCGGCTGCTGCGGCGGGGACTCCTGAGGCGCGTGATGCTGCGGCGCGGCGCGGGCCGCCGCGGGGCGGCGCGGCACGCCGTGCCCAGGGCCGGCCACACCGCGCGGGTCGTCGTTCTGCATCTCCTCGTTCCAGTCCGCACCGGGTACCGGACGGGACATGAGCAGCATAACCCGTGCCGCCTGAGCGAGCCGCGGGCATCAGCGGCCGTAGGCGGTCGGGTGCTTCGGCTCGTAGAGGCCGATCTCGCCGCCGCCGGGGATCCGGACGCCGACGAGCAGGCCGAACCCCTGATCGGTGACCGGGGAGGTGAATTCCGCGCCGGCCGCAGCCAGCTCCTCGACGGTGGCGCCGATGTCGTCGCACATGAGGAACAGCTCGTGCCGACCGCTCGGCGCCGATGGCTGGGACTGCGGATGAATCCCGAGCTCGGCGGGCGGCAGCGCGAAGATCAGCCAGCCGTCGCGGGCATCGACATGGGGAAAGCCGAGTACGTCGCGGAAGAATGCGCGCGCCCGCTGCGCATCCTCGGCGTAGATGATCGCGTGCGTGCTGGTGATCATGCCTGCCTCCCCTGTCGGCCCGCGAGCTGCGGCATAGTGCATCCTGCCTGGCCAGCCGCGGGCGCAGTGAGGAGGGGCCGGGCAGGCCCCATCCGGCGTGCTATCGGTATCCATGCGGCTGCCCGCGCGGCGGCGGCGGAAGCTCGTCGTCGTCCGGCGGCTTGGGCGCGCGACAGCACCGCTCGAGGTACAGCGCGGCAGCTGCCAGGATCACTGCCGCGGCCAGGGTGCTGGCCGCGGCAATGGCGTCGTGCCGCGGAATCGCCTTGTCGAGTGAGTCCGCCACGTAGATCACGAAGCCGGCCGCGAGGCCGCCGAACACAGCTGCCGCGACGGAGCTCGCCTTCGCGAACGCGGCCAGCCGGGCCACCGCCATCGGCTCGGGCGGCTTGCCGCTGCCCCGGCCGGTCATCCTGGCGGTGAGGTTGCGCGCGATTGCCGTCTCGGCAGCCGCCAGCAGCAGCAGCGCGGGGATCGTCGTCCACGGGAGCGGCGGCAGGCTGACGAATGCGGCGCGGACCGCCAGCCACCCGGCCGCCGCGCATACGGCGGCAACGGCAAGCAGCGTCCTCAGCCGGGTCGGGGTCACCCCTGCGCCGCCATCTGGCTGCTGCAGGCGGGGATGCTCAGCCGGGCCTCCGGCACGCGTCGCACGCCCGCCGCCGCGACCGCGGCCAGCAGGTCCGCCACCGGCCCGCATCCGGGGATGCGCGCGTCAGGCTCGATGTCGTGCCAGGGGGCGAGCACGAACGCCCGCTCGTGCGCGCGCGGGTGCGGCAAGGTGATCTGCGGGTCGCCGCTGATCACGTCACCGTAGACGACTATGTCCACGTCGAGGGTCCGTGGTCCCCAG
>Ga0335081_10019400_pt1 | contig 10995 bp, 6 predicted proteins | sample Lox_Sample_35_FD_206713 | JGI IMG/M metagenome (GOLD analysis project Ga0335081, IMG submission 206713) | Soil microbial communities from Loxahatchee National Wildlife Refuge, Florida, United States - Lox_Sample_3.5 | ecosystem: Environmental > Terrestrial > Soil > Wetlands | place: USA: Florida...
TTACGCTCGGTCGCGATTGCAACGTCACGCTGGCCCGAAAATATGCTCTTATAAATTTGCGGGGAAATATATTTGGAAATTTTGGCTGAGACCGAAGAAAGAAACTCGCTCGCTTCACGCAACTCGCGCGTGCGATTTTCGATTTTCTTTTCGAGGTCGCTATATGATTCCTGCAGACGCTCGGCCATCTCGTTGAATTGATCCGCGAGTGCCTCCAGCTCATCGCCCGTCTTGACCGCTATACGCTGCGATAGGTCGCCGCTGCCAATACGCACGGCTCCGGTGCGCAGAGCCTGAATCGGCACCACCATCCGGCGTGCAAGGAAAATGCCGGCCAATACGGCGAGGCAGAGCGCTGCAAGCAGAACCAAGGCCGCGCGCTCGATTGACGCGACAAGAGGCTGATAGGCCTCGCTTACGGGTAATTCGGCGAACACCGTCCAGCCGAGAGAAGGGACGGGAGCGAATGCTGTGAGCACGTTCCGGCCCTGAATATCGACTGCGGTCTGCAAAGAGTTTGGGCCGCCGCCAGCCCGGGCCTGCTGAGCGACTCGCACTTGGGGAAGTGACGTCATGTCGGTGTTGCGCAGCACGAGGCTGATGTCCGGGTGTGCGATGAGGCGGCCTCGCGCATCCACCAAGTAAGCGTCACCGGTTTTACCGACCTTGATTTTCGATATCACGTCCCAAATCAGCTTCAGATTTACCTCGGCGACGCTCACACCGGCGTCGCGGCGCGCACCGGCGAGCGACAACGTCATATAGGGCTCCGAGCCGCGCCGAAAATATACCGGGCTGTAATAGATCTTGTGCTGCACCGCTTCGGTGAATTTCGGCTCTTTCGAGAGATCGAGACCGCTGCCCACCACGTCCATGGCCAGCCGCGATACGCGCAATTGTTCCTTGCCGCTTGAATCGACCTGCGCAAGCTCGGTGATGGCGGGAACCTGCCGTAGCAGCCGCAGGGCATCGAACCGGCGCTGCTCAATTGTCTCGGCTGACCAGGTCAGCTGCGTCGTCCAGCCGAGTTGGCTTTCGATTTCTTTTACGAATTGGCTAATCTTGGCCGCCGCCGCCTCCGCTTGCTCGTGCTGAATTTGGATGAGCCCCTCTCTGTGTTGGCGATAAGAGTCCCAAATTTCAAAGGCGCCGTTGAATACCAGCGCCATGAAAACGACGGCGACGAACAGGCCGGCATATTTCAAAAAAAGACGGTTGCGGCTCTTGCGGGGCAGCGCGGCATTCGACGCCTCTACTTGAGGCGATGCAGCACGATCGGTCATTCGATCACTTCGTCGGCGCGCGCAAGCAGTGTCGAAGGCAGGCTCATCCCGAGCGCTTTGCTCGCCTTGAGATTGATGACCAATTCGAATTTGCTCGGCGCCTGTACGGGCAGATTGGCTGGTCTCTCCCCTTTGAGGATGCGATCGACATAGGCAGCCGCGCGACGATAGATGTCGATCGCGTCGATGCCGTACGACACAAGCCCTCCGCTCTTAGCATAATAGCGGAACGGATAAATTGCCGGTATGCGGTGAGTCCCTGCAAGCTGAATGATCAACTGGCGGTTGGCTGCAAAGAACGGCACCGGTAGCACAATCAGCGCGGTATCCGGCCTGCCTGCCAGCGCGGAGATCGAGCTTTGAACTTCGCTCGGCTTCGTACAATTGGCCTTTACGACTTGCACGGCCAGCTTGGGCGCGGCCGCTTCGGCTCCCTGCCAAAGGAAGTCGAAACCGGAAAAGTGCAGGACCGAGATCTGCTTGATGTTTGGCGCGACCTCTTTGAGCAACTCGATCCACTTGCCCACGATTTCCGGTTCAAAAGCGCTGAAGCCGGTGGCGTTGCCGCCCGGATGCGCCAAGCTCTCGACGAAGTGCCTGCCAACGGGATTGCCCACGACGGCGAATACAATCGGTATTGTAGGCGTCGCCTTGCGGGCGGCAATTATTCCGATCGTGCCGTTGGCGACGATAACGTCGACGGAGGCATCGGCGAACGCTTTGGCATTCTTGATCGCGCGCTCCTGATTGCCGCCGTCCCAAGAAACGTCGACCTGCACATCATGGCCTGATACCCATCCGAGCTTTTGCAGTTCGTTGACCAGCACCGCAACTCGATCCTTCATCTGCTGATCGCTCGGGTCCGACCCCATGAGGACCCCGATGCGCCGTTTGGCACGCTGCTGGCCTTGCGCAGGCAATGCGCCGAGCCCCGCGGCCCCCACAAGAGCGATAAAATCGCGCCGCCTCATTCTTCCTCCAAAGGAGTCCTGTATCAAAACGACTTACGCTAGCACGCTGCATGGGCGGCGGGTACGGGGCGTGCGGCCGGACGGATTTCTGTTTGCACCATTCGCGCCGCGCGACATCTGGCGAAGGACGCAAAAGTCCTGGAATTTATTCGGTCACCTCGTCGGCGCGGGCGAGGAGCGACGGCGGTACCCTCAAGCGGAACGGCTAGCCCCGGCTCGGATAATTCGGACTCTCGCGCGTGATGGTCACGTCGTGCACGTGGCTTTCGCGCAAGCCGGCACCCGAGATGCGCACGAATTCGGCGCGCCGCTGGAATTCCGGCACGGTCTTGGCGCCGACATAGCCCATGGCGGCGCGCAGGCCGCCGGAAAGCTGGTGCAGCACATTGGCCACCGGCCCCTTGTAGCCGACCTGGCCTTCGACGCCTTCCGGCACCAGCTTGAGCGCGTCCTTGATGTCCTGCTGGAAGTAGCGGTCGGCCGAGCCGCGCGCCATGGCGGCGACCGAGCCCATGCCGCGATAGCTCTTGTAGGAGCGGCCCTGATAGAGGAACACCTCGCCCGGCGTCTCGTCGGTGCCGGCGAGCAGCGAGCCGACCATGACGCAGTCGGCACCGGCGGCGAGCGCCTTGGAAAGATCGCCGGAAAACTTGATGCCGCCGTCGGCGATCACGGGCGTGCCGGAGGCTTTGGCCGCCTCCACGCTGTCCATGATGGCGGTGAGCTGCGGCACGCCGACGCCGGCGACGATGCGTGTCGTGCAGATCGAGCCGGGGCCGATGCCGACCTTGATGGCGTCGGCGCCGCAATCGATCAGTGCCTTGGCGCCTTCGGTGGTGGCGACATTGCCGGCCACCACCTGCACCGCATTCGACAGCTTCTTGATGCGGCTCACCGCCTCCAGCACGTAACGGGAGTGGCCGTGCGCGGTGTCCACCACCACCAAGTCGACACCGGCGGCGATCAGCGCCTCGGTGCGCGCAAAGCCGCGGTCGCCCACCGTGGTCGCGCCGGCAACCCGCAGCCGCCCCTGCTCGTCCTTGCAGGCATTGGGATTGGCCACCGCCTTCTCGATGTCCTTGACCGTGATCAGGCCGACGCAGCGGTACTGGTCGTCGACCACCAGCAGCTTCTCGATGCGATGCTGGTGCAGCAGGCGCTTGGCCTCGTCCTGGCTGACGCCCTCGCGCACGGTGACCAGGTTTTCCTTGGTCATCAGCTCGGACACCGGCTGCCGCGGATTGGTGGCAAAGCGTACGTCGCGGTTGGTCAAAATGCCGACCAGCTTGCCGGCCCGCCCGTTGCCGCCGCCTTCGACGACCGGAATGCCGGAAATCCGGTTTTCCTTCATCAACGCGAGCGCTTCGTGCAGCGTGGCGGTCGGGGCGATGGTGAGCGGGTTCACCACCATGCCGGACTCGAATTTCTTGACCTGGCGGATCTGCGCAGCCTGTTGCTCGGGCTCGAGATTGCGGTGGATGACGCCGACGCCGCCGGCCTGCGCCATGGCGATCGCCATGGCCGCCTCGGTCACCGTGTCCATGGCGGAGGCGATAATCGGGACGTTGAGCGGGATCGAACGTGTGACGCGGGAGCGGATGTCGACCTCGCCGGGCAGCACCTCAGACAGGCCGGGCTTGATCAGCACGTCGTCGAAAGTAAGCGCCTCGCGTGGTGTTCCGTTTGCTTTTGCGGCCATTGCCAACTCCGTCTCACCCCCAACATAGGAAGCAAGACCGGGTGCGGAAGGCTTAAAAAGCGCCTGTCGCGAGGGGACCTCGCCCGACGTCACGGCCCGCTTTTGGGTTGGCGTGGGTCAGTAGCACGATCGGACGGCGATTCCCAGGACAATTTCGGCCGCGTGGAAACCTGTCGGGCCGCACACTTTGCGTCCCGCGGAGCGCCATTCACGGATGGCTGTTATGAATCGCCGGGAGCGGCCTTCCCTCGGGCCACCGTTTGCGGTTCAAGACAGCAGCCATCCGCCCCACCGAGACCGCCTCAATGCGCTCCGACCGCATCGTCCCGCTGATCGTTGCGGTGGCTCTGTTCATGGAGAACATGGACTCCACGGTCATCTCGACCTCGTTGCCGGCGATCGCTGTGGACATCGGCACCAATCCGCTGGCGCTCAAGCTCGCGATCACCACCTACCTGCTCTCGCTCGCCGTGTTCATTCCGGCGAGCGGCTGGACCGCCGACCGCTTCGGCGCGCGCCGCGTGTTCAGCGCGGCGATCGCGGTGTTCATTGTGGGCTCGATCGGCTGCGCGCTGTCGACCTCGCTCACCGATTTCGTGATCGCCCGCATCGTGCAGGGCATGGGCGGCGCCATGATGACGCCGGTCGGGCGCGTGGTGCTGGTGCGCACCATCGCCAAGCGCGACCTGGTCGGCGCCATGGCCTGGGTGACGACGCCGGCGCTGATCGGGCCGGTGCTGGGCCCGCCGATCGGCGGCTTCATCACCACCTACGCCACCTGGCACTGGATCTTCATCATCAACGTGCCGATCGGGCTCATGGGAATTGCGCTCGCGCTGCGCTTCATCCCCGACCTGCGGGTCGAACGGCACGAGCGCTTCGACGTGCTCGGCATGGTGCTGGCCGGCCTTGGCATCGCCGGCGTCGCCTTCGGATTGTCGATCCTCGGGCTGAACTTCCTGCCCTGGTTCGCCGTCGCCGCGCTGATCGTGGGCGGCGCCTGCTTTCTCGCCGCCTATCTGGTGCATGCGCGGCACACCGAGAATCCGGCGCTCGATCTTTCGCTGTTCCGGCTGCCGACCTTCTTCGCCAGCGTGGTGGGCGGCTCCATTTTCCGCCTCGGCATCGGCGCGCTGCCGTTCCTGCTGCCGCTGATGCTGCAGATCGGCTTCGGCATGACGCCGTTCCAGTCCGGCATGATCACCTTCGCCTCGGCTTTCGGCTCCATGGGCATGAAATGGGCGACCGCCACCATTCTGCGCCGCTTCGGCTTCCGCACCGTTCTCTTGATCAATTCGTTCATCAGCGCGGCCTTCCTTGGGGTATGCGCGGCGTTCACCGCCGCGACGCCGGTGCCGGTGATGCTGCTCGTGCTGTTCGTCGGTGGCTTCTTCCGCTCGCTGCAATTCACCAGCGTCAACACCATGGCCTATGCCGACGTGGAGCCGGCGCGCATCAGCCGCGCCACCTCGCTGGTCAGCGTCGCCCAGCAACTGGCCATGTCGTTCGGCGTCGCCTTGGGCGCCATGGGCGTGGAACTCACGGTCTATTTGAAAGGCGGCGGCGCCTTGCAAGCCGCGGACTTCCGCCCGGCGATTTTGGCCGTGGCGGTGATTTCCGGGCTTTCGGTGCTGACCTTCCTGCGGCTTTCACCGGAAGCCGGCGCCGAAATGACCGCGCGCGCGCCGACGCCCACTTCAGAGCGGCCGCCCGAATAATTAAAATTTTAGCGTTTCATTAACCGTGCGTCTTAACGAACCTCCGCGCTCTATGGACAAGACGCCAGCGCAATCGATATTTTTGGAGCAAACATAGTTAACGTAAAGGTCGCCGATGCGCAGCGCACAGCCTGCAAGGCTGATCCGAGCCGCTTTGCTCGCGGGCGCTGCGCTCGTGCCTCTCACCGTTTGGCACAATGCGCAGGCGACGCCGCCCGATGCGCGCATGTGCGCGACGCAAACGCAGAACCTCGCCGACCAGCGCATTGCGGCCTGCAGCGACTTGATCAAATCGGGCAAGCTCAGCGGCGAGCCGGCGGGCGTCGCCTATGCGCTGCGCGGGCTCGCTTATCTCGACCGCGGCGACATTCCGCACGCCATCGGCGATCTCGACCAGGCGGTGAAGCTCGCGCCCGATTTCGCGCCCGCTTATCAGAACCGCGGCAATGCCTGGTATGCGCGCGGCAATTACGGCCAGGCGCTCGCCGACTACGACGCGGCCATCAAGCTCGATCCCGACACCGCCTCGCCTTACGTGAACCGCGCCACCTTGCGGCGCGACCTCGGCTACGGCAAAGGCGCGCTGGAAGATTTCGACAAGGCGATCAGCTTGAACCCGCGCCACGCCGGCGCCTATAGCGGGCGCGGCGAGCTCTATCTGCGCCAGCAGGATTACCAAGCGGCGATCGCCGATTTCGACCGCGCCATCGCGCTCGCGCCGGATTTCGCGAACTTTATGCTGCGGGCGCAGGCGCGCGAAGGCGAAGGCGATTACGACCGCGCGCTCGCCGATTACCGGGAGGCCGCGCGCCTCGATCCGAAAAACATCGCCGCGGTGACCGCGCAAGGCGGTGTCTGGCGCAAGAAAGGCGACTACGACAAGGCAATCGCGGTCTACGACGGCGCGCTCAACCTCGATCAGTCGCGGCCCGCCACCTACAAATTGCGCGCCGAAGCCTATGCCGCCAAAGGCGACCGCAAGCGCGCCATGGCCGACATCAGCCGGGCGCTCAAGTTCACCTGGAACACCGACCTGCTCAGGGTGCGCGGCGAGTTGCGGCTCGACGACGGCGACATCGCCGGCGTGGTGCACGACGCCGACGCCATGCTCAAGCTCGAGCCGGAAAACGCCTACGCCATGGCGCTGCGCGGCGCCGCGCTCGCGCGCAAGAAGGACTACGCCGGCGCGCTTACCGATCTCGACAAGTCGATCGAGGTCAACGGCAAGGATGCCATGGCGCTGGGCGTGCGCGGGCAGATCTATCTCGCCAAAGGCGACGATGCGCGCGCGTTGTCCGATCTCGACCGCGCCATCGCGCTCGGCACCATCAGCGCGACGCCCTACCGCACGCGCGCCGCAATCTATGAGAAGAAGGGCGAGCCCGCCAAGGCGCTCGCCGACCTCGACGTGGCGATCCAGCGCGACCCGCGCCCGGCCGACGCCTATTTCGAGCGCGCCGGTCTGCGCCGGGCGGCAGGCGACACGGCCAAAGCGCTCGCCGACCTCAACGACGGCTTGGCGCGCGAGCCGGGCAACGTCGGCGGCCTGCTGGCACGCGCGCAACTCAGACAGGCCAAGAACGATACGCGCGGCGCCATCGCCGATTACGACGCCGCGCTCAAGCAGGCCCCGAAAAACCTGAGCGCGCTGCGCGCGCGCGCCGCGGCGCTGCTGCAGGTCAAGGACTATGCGAGCGCGGCGGCCGATCTAGACCACGTCATCCAGCTCGACCCGCGCGAGCCGCAAGCCTACTACCAGCGCGGGCTTGCCTACGAACATGTCGACAATCTCGACCAGGCGATCGCCGATTACAAAGCGGCGCTTGCGCGCGACGGCCGCTTCGCCGATGCGCAGCGGGCCTTGGCGCGCGCCACGGCGACCGAAGCGCACAAGCAAAAACTCGCCGAGCAGGGGCGGGGCAAGCAAGCCGCCAAGGACGACGCGCGCATTCCGAGGCATCGGGACGACCGGCCGGCGCCTGCCGGGGGCGCGCCGGCGCGGACCGCGGTCGCCATGCCCAAGCCGGCTCCGGAGCGTGAACGGCGCGAAAGCGGGCCTGGGCGCGTTGCCCCAGCCGCCGCCACGCAGGTTACCGTGCCCGCGGATGATGCGCGTACGGCAGCGCTGCCGCCGCCCCGAGCACCTGAGAGCAAGAAACCAAGCGAGCGTGGCGAGGAGGCAAAACGGGAGGCACCGCGGCTGGCCGCGGCGCCGGCCGTCGAGACCCCAGCCAAGCCCGAAGCGCGCGAACATGCCGAGCGTGCGCCGGAGCGGCACATCGTGCCGAAGTCGCGCGAACGCATCCGGCGCAAGTCGAGCGAGCGCGAGACCGCAACGCGCGATCACGCCCCGCATGCGGCGGAGGTCTGGACCGACGAACACGGACGCCCGCTCAGCGCGCGCGAAGTTCGCGACATCAAACGGCTCATGCGCGAAGGCGGGAGCTCACCGCGTCACTCGGCCAGCCGCTCCCGACCCAGCGGCACTTCCGATTTCGACGAAGTGTGGCGCTAAGTTGAGGGCTTGCGGCTCCGGAAGCCGGTCGCCAGCACATAAAGCTCCGCCGAGTCGGCGCGGCTTGCCGCCGGCTTGACGTGCTTGACCTGAGCATAGTCGCGCTTGAGCGCAGCCAGCAGCATGGCCTCGGTGCCGCCCTGCAGCACCTTGGCGAGGAACGCGCCGCCGGGCGCCAAGACTTCGTGGGCGAATTCCGCCGCCGCTTCCACCAGCGCCATGATCTTCAAATGGTCGGTCTTGGCGTGGCCGGTGGCATTGGGCGCCATGTCCGAAAGCACCACGTCGGCCGGGCCGCCGAGCTTGGCTTTGAGTTGATCGGGCGCTCCCGGGTCGAGGAAGTCGATCTGCATGAAATCGACGCCGGCAATCGGCGCCATCGGCAAGACGTCGATGGCGACCACGCGGCCCTCGACCGGCGAAGCCACGCGCTTGGCCGCCACCTGGCTCCAGCCGCCGGGCGCGGCGCCGAGATCGACGACGCGCGCGCCCTTTTTCAGCAAGCGCGCCTTGTCGTCGATCTCCGCCAGCTTATAGGCGGCGCGCGAGCGGAAGCCCTCGCGCTTGGCGCGCGCGACATACGGATCGTTGAGCTGGCGCTCGAGCCAGCGCCGCGACGACAGCGAGCGGCCCTTACCGCCGCGCACCCGAACTTTCAATTGGCGCGAGCCGCCGCCCTTGCCGCGTGCGTTCACGAGGTGGCCACCTGCGCGCCGCCACCCCACATGCCGTCGTCGCGCATCATCTGCACCAGCATGCCTTCGCGCAGGCCGCGGTCGGCGACGCGCAGCCGCGGACAGGGGAAGGCGCGGCGGATCGCATCCAGGATGGCGCAGCCCGCGAGCACCAGATCGGCGCGCTCGGCGCCGATGCATGGGCTCGCCACCCGCTCGTCGTAGCTCATGGCAAGCAGCCGCTCGATCACCGCATCGATCTCGCGCGCGCTCATCCAGCAGCCGTCCACGCGATTGCGGTCGTAGCGCTTGAGATTGAGGTGCACGCCTGCAATCGTCGTCACCGTTCCGGAGGTGCCGAGCATATGGATGCCGCCTATACCGGCGTGTGCGCGCGCAAACGGCGCGATCATTTCGGCAACTTCGTCCACCATGGCCTGGTAGATTTCGCGCGTGACGCTGTAGCCGCCGTGCCGCTCCGCCAGCGTGACCACGCCGCGCGGCAGCGAAACCCAGCCGCGGATGTGCGGCAGCGGCGGGCCGCCCTGCGTCTGATGCGAACGCGCCAGCCTGACGAGTTCGGAAGAGCCGCCGCCGATGTCGAACAGCACGACGCCTTCGGCCTGCGGGTCGATCAGCGGCGTGCAGCCGGTGGCCGCGAGCGCGGCCTCCGTCTCGCGGTCGATGACTTCGAGCTCGAGGCCCACTTTATCGGCGATGTAGGCGCGGAATTCCGCGCCGTTCTCGGCTGCCCGGCAGGCCTCGGTGGCGATCAGGCGGGCGCGGGTGACGCCCTTGTTGCGCATCTTGTTGCGGCAGATCGCAAGCGCGGCGACCGCGCGCTCAATGGCGGCATCGCTGATCCGCCCCGAGCTGGAAACGCCTTCACCGAGCCGGATGATGCGGGAGAACGCGTCGACCACGCGGAATCCGTCGCCGGTCGGACGCGCCACGAGCAAGCGGCAATTATTGGTGCCGAGATCGAGCGCGGCGTAGGTCGGCCCGCCCCGGTCGTTGCCGAGGGCCTCGCTCAGCCGTCCGGGCGACCGCCGACCCCGGTGGGGCCGAATGGGCAGCGCCCAATCGACCACGGGGTCGAGGCCTGGGTTGTCCCCGGCCTCGCCGCTCATCTTTTACAAGCCTTCCTGCCGCCCCCCGGCAGCTTGCCAGCGCTCAGGTTCCGGCGATGTTTCAAAATCGTGAAAAGTCTAACAGCGCCTGTGGGCTGCGCAAGCCTCGCCTGCCGAAACCGTTCTTGTGGAGGCCGCTCGGCTGCTTTATCTGGGGCAATCCGCGCCCCGAACCCGAAAGGTCACGGCATGGACGACAGAACTGCCGAAACCGCGCTTTCCCTGACCAAATTCGGCGTTGGCCAGCCGGTTCGGCGCAGCGAGGACCCGACCCTGCTGCGCGGCGAGGGCCGCTACACCGACGACGTGAGCCGCCCGGGCCAGGCTTACGCGGTGATGGTGCGCAGCACCGCCGCCCACGGCAACATCCGCCTGATCGACACGGCCGCCGCCAAGGCGATGCCGGGCGTGCTGGCGGTGCTGACGGCGGCCGACCTCACCGGCTATGGCGGACTCAAATGCGGCTTGCCGCTGAAGAACCGCGACGGCTCGCCGATCCATTATGTGCCGCGACCGGCGCTTTCCGGCGACAAGGTGCGCTTCGTCGGCGATCCGGTCGCCTGCGTGATCGCGGAAACGCTCGCGCAAGCCAAGGACGGCGCGGAAGCGGTTGCGCTCGACGTCGAGTCGCTGACGCCGGTGCTCAAGCCGGCGGAGGCGATCAAACCCGGCGCGCCGGCCGTGTTCGAGCAGGTGCCGAACAATGTCGCGCTCGACTACCACTACGGCGATTCGGCCAAGGTCGCCGAAGCCTTCGCCAAGGCCAAGCACGTGACGCGGTTGGAGACGTCCAATCAGCGCATGATCGTGGCGTCGATGGAGCCGCGCGCGGCCATCGGCGAATACGAGGCGGCGACCGCCAAGTGGACGCTCTATTCCTGCAGTCAGGGCGTGCACGGCCTGAAGACGTCCCTGATGGATATTCTCGGCGCACCGGCCGACAAGGTGCGCGTGGTCACCGGCCAGGTCGGCGGCTCGTTCGGCATGAAGGCCTCGCTCTATCCG
>Ga0335081_10019401_pt1 | contig 10995 bp, 11 predicted proteins | sample Lox_Sample_35_FD_206713 | JGI IMG/M metagenome (GOLD analysis project Ga0335081, IMG submission 206713) | Soil microbial communities from Loxahatchee National Wildlife Refuge, Florida, United States - Lox_Sample_3.5 | ecosystem: Environmental > Terrestrial > Soil > Wetlands | place: USA...
CAACAGTGCCCCTAAAGGACGCCAGTCCGCCCGCTCGCACGGCTCCCGGCACCACCAGGACCGCTGTCCTGAAAGCGCTCGCAGGCGGCAGCGCGATGACCGCTGGCGAGGTTGCCAGCGCCACCGGCCTCGGCCGCGCGAGCGTCAGCACAACCCTGTCGAAGCTCGCCAAGAGCGGCGACGTGGCCAAGGCCGCGCGTGGCTACCAGCTCACCGAGAAGACAACCTCCCCGTCAGGGACCGGCGCGCGCGCTCACGCCAACGACAAGCAGCCGGTCGCGTAAGCTGCTTTTCAAGCAGCAAGCCGGTTTGGAGATTACCCGCGGGGCGCTACCCGGCGCTCCGCAAAGTCTGCCCTTCCCGACGACGGACAACGACGCTGTGACCTCGCGGCGGCAGGTACCTCCAGACGTCAAGGACGCGACGCCAGCCCGCGAAACGCTGCCCCGTTCGTCCATAGCGAGCATCTCGCCGGTCCCAACCGGACGCATCCTTCTAGGCGAAAGCGATCGCACACTTCGGCGGCGATCGAGCCGAATCGGGACGATCGCAATGCCGCCGGAGCGATCGCCGGGCTCTAACCGTGCGCTAAGACGAAACCAGTCGTCCCGCCGCAGCGATCGCCGAAGCCTGCCGTTACACGATCGTGCAAAGAAACCCGCACTCTCGGTCGAAACCGGCGCGGGTCAGACCGCTAGCGACCCTCCCGATAAACGCGCGAAGGTCGCGGATCAAACGAGGTACCAAATCGGTCACCGCAGGCAGTTGCCGAGCGGTTGCTATTGTCGCCATCGGCGACCCGCGCACATGAAGGGTCGGCGGGGTGCGATCAGGAGCGGGTAAAGAAGATGAGCACTTGCCGGGATTGTCGAGCGCGCTCGCATCGAGTGCACGGCCACAGATGCCGAAGCGTGCGCTAGTCGCCACCCTCGCTGCCGCTCTGCTGGCCATCTCGGCTGGCGCGGCGATGGCCGCGGCAGATCATTCGGCGGAATCGAGTCATGCCCGTCATCGACCGTGCCGGTCGGCGCGCTCGGCCCGTTGCCTGCGGCTAGCTCGGGGTAAGGAGCCGATCATCATCTCGTCAGCCGGGGTGATCTCCCGCCAGGAGGCGCTTCAGGCCTTCGTGCAAACGGTTGGTCCGCTGCCTGGGGTCAAGGTCGAACCGGGCGCGGTCGATCGCAGCGCGTTCGTTTCGCTATCCGGTCCGATCCGTTGGGCGGCTTCATACCTGAGGACGCTGTCGCCTGCACAAAGGGAGGCGTTCGGCAAGCTGCTGTCCGTCCAGCCTCGCCGCAGCCACGGGGTGAGGGCGTACATCGCGTCCAGTCCCACGGCGGCAGACAAGCAGAAGTGGGAGCAGTCGGCGCAGACCTCCGTCGGGCTGCTGTCGCAGCACCTGGGCGTGTCCCTGTCAGCCGCGCCGGCGTTTCCGGTCGTGGTCAAGCTGATGCCCGGAGTCGACCCGACGGACCCGGTTGCCGAAGCAGATACTGGAGGAGTGGACCAGCAGGGGAATTGGGTCAGTTCCCTTGGCCCTGGGGTTGTGTGCCGAATTCGCGTGTACTCGGTGGCGTGGAAGAGCGGCAATCCCGACACCCCGCTTGCCGACATGGCGCACGAGGTCGCGCACTGCTTTGAGTTGAAGCTCAATGCCGGTGATTACTCCGATCACACGCTTGCGTGGCTTCAGGAAGGGGGCGCCGAGTGGGCCGGCAGCCAGGTGGCCAAGGAGGCGCTGGGGCACGACCCCAAGGACAAACTGCTTCACCAGTATTGGGAGAAGTACTTGAGCTCCCCGTCGGTGGGAGTGTTCACGCGCACATACTCTGCCGTCGGGTTCTTTGCTCACCTGGCCGAAACGGCAGCCAGCGGCAATATCTGGCCGACTCTGCGGGATATGTGGAAGGCGACCGGCGGCAATTCAGCGGCGTACGACCTCGCCGTGCCTGACAGCAACACGGTCTTCCTAGACAGCTGGGCGTCGGGCTACGCGCGCGACCCCTTACTGGGCCAGGGATGGGACACCACCGGCGTAGGCATCACGGCAACCAAGCCGCAGATCCCGCTCTACGGCGGAGGTGGCACGGTCACGATCAACGCCGATCCGCGCTCAGCCTCGATTGACAAGGTGCTCATAAACAACGAAGTCCTAGAAGTGACCAACACCGGCGGTACGCCGTTTGGGCGACTGCGCGATGCTGGCGGCACGACCTTCGATCTCTCACCCGGGGCCTATTGCGTGCAAGGGAAGGATTGCTCGTGCCCGGCCGGATCAGCCGGCAACGGGAATGATCTGCCCACGATCGCGCCCGGAGCGGCCTGGGTGGCGCTGGCCGCAAACAAGGCCGCGAGCGATATCACGCTCAAGCGCACGAGCGCCGCGACCTGGTGCAACCATCCGACGCCCGGAGGCGGTGGATCGTACGGGCGCAGCCAGCTATCGGTGGGAGGCGCGGCAACGGCGTCGAGCTACCAAGGCGGCCGGTACGACCAGTGCACGATCCATCAGAACAATCCTGACCCGCCGGGCATCTACCTTCAGTGCATCTTCGAGATGATGGAACCAGGAGGCCAGATTACGCTGCTCAGCTTCACCACGGAGCGTTACACCGGCTCCGGCTACTACCCAGCAGACACGCGCGGCACTATCTGGCCGGAGGTGGGTTACGCCGATTTGAGCGGCAGCTACACCACCACCGACATGCCCTGCCCGCTTGGGGATCCGGACCAATTCTGCCTCGCTCACGCCGACGCAGGCGGGTTCACGATCGCCACCGACAGCGGCAGGACGATTTCTGGCGGTATCGGCGCGACCATGGAGAACGTGGAATCTCCCGGGAAGGCCGACAGCACTGCCGGTGCGAACGGGACCTTCAGCGTGCCGCTGCAAACCGCTCCCTGACGCACCGGATCACGGCTCGACGCCCGGCGGGCAAGCTGCGCACGCCCCCAGACTCGACCCCCGCTGTCGCGGACGCTCGCTTTTATATGGCGCTTGCGAGCGGGGGCGCGATCGCTTCGACGACATCTCGATAATCCGATGTGGCGCATGATCCGAAACGGCGGTCGTCGTCGGAACGCCGAACGGGGCCGGTCACGAGGCGCCCGCGCATCTGGCGGACCTCGCCGGAGACGACGCTCCGGACGGCGATCCGGCCCCATCAGACGGCCCTCGAGCTCCTGCTCTGCCCGCTTGGACTCCTGCTTCTCACGTTGTAGCGGACTTGCGCAATTAACGGTGAGCGTGCGTCCGCGAGGGCATGGCCGGGCGCTCGCTCTTGGTTTCGTCACCGGTTTGAAACAGGCGCATGCATCCGACGGCTTCGAGGCAGGCGGATTGTGGACCTCTGGCGGCACGAGGACGAACGCGACTCTGCCCGCGCCCACGGCTGCGTTTCGCATTCGCAACGTCAGGAGGCGAGGGTTGCCGACTCGCCCGCTCGGGACGCACCTGCTCCTGGCGACAACCAGGACGCGTCGGCAACTCCGGGCCGGCACCTGCATTTGTGTCTGAGCGGGTTATCTCGGGTCGCCAAGCGTGCGCTGACGAGTCGGGCGTTCGGTCTCCTTTCGACGTCGTCGGGTTGCGCCATTTGCGGCGACGTCATGTCCGGGCTTGAGGTCGCCGCTTCCATCGCGGCGCTTGCTGAAGCGCTGCAAGCGCCGCCAGTCCCGACGATCTCGGACTGCTAGCTGGCCGACGGCCGGTCAGCTATCTCCGAGTCGATCTGCGGTGGCCCCTATAGCGGCAAACCGGCCACGCCCGAACGTCGAGGTCGACCCTTGGCTCCATCCAGTGCGGGCGCCAACTCGAGGTCGCGGCAAGCCTCGCCTCGACCCGACTGCTTGCAGCAAAATAGCAAGCACTCGGTCCTCGGCTTGACAACAAGCGGGGTCCGGCCCGACCCGCGTCGGAACCCGCTTCTCGCCGGAAGCGGGTCTCTGAGCGCCGCGTGGAGAATCCGCGAATGCCTACGCAAACCCGCAATGCTGCTTGACGTGAATCCGCATCGAGCGGACGCCTGCTCTTGGGCGGTAGCGACAGCGCGCCCGGCCGGGGCCCGGCTATGGAAGCGATCGCGCGGGAGCCGCGCTCGGTCGCTTCTGATCCGCAAATGCTCCTCGCGCGAAGCAGTGACGCGGTCCACGCGGAGAGCGATAGCGCGCCCCGCGACGTCAACGCCCGGGTCGGCTGGCGGATCCTCGGAGCGATGCAGGCGTCCCGCCGGGCGCCGGAGACTGCTGAGTGCGTGGCGAAGCGCTCGTCCCGGTCGGAGCCGTCGGGTGATCGCTTTGGTCCGGTGCATCCGTTGACGTTTGCCGAAGTCGAGCAAGCATCGGATCCTCGTCTCGCCGGAAAGCAGCCGGAACGCTCCCATCGGGTGCGTGGGTCCGTCTTTCCGGAAGGAGCAGCCGATGCGGCCGGCAGGGTAGCCGAGATGGTGGCTCCTTGGCTTGAAAAGGCGCAGCGCGGACGAGCCCCCTCAGGTGGCTGGTGCCACGCGAAAGCACGAGCCTTGCGAGGCGTTCTCCGACCCCAGCCTAAGCGCGCCAGTAACGCTCCGTCCGTCGGTGTAGAGCGGTTTGGGAAACATACAGTGAAGCATGGTTGAGCGATCTGGTGCGCAAGTACGGCGTCGGCATCAAGACGACGTAGCAGTGCCGTGCTTGCCGCGTTCTTGCTTTTGATCTTGTAACACTCAACTCATGGCTCCCTTTTCCGTTCCTTCGCTCACACGCTTAAGCCATTCAGCTTCGATGTGCTCGGTGAAATCCGGAAACGGTTCTAGTGCTTCCTTCAGTGGAACAGCCTCCGTCCACGCGCCTTCAAATACTTGAGCAAAGTTCTTCGCAGCGCAGCTCCCGACGGGTTGTCAGTCGGGGCGATTACGACCGCGTTTTGCCCGCCCCACAACCGCTCTTTCTCACCTCGGCCCTCACGGCGCTCGTAGGTGTACCATCCAGCGGCAATAAGCTTGCCGTCGTAGTTTCGGCCTCGAAATGAAGCATTGTGCGAATAGCAGCGAATTTCGACATTGGCGTCAGCAAGCATTTGGAAAGAAACGGGGAGGGTGGCGATGACAGGCAGAATCCTGAAGTCTCGTTGCCAGTCTGGCGCCGTGCGCGGGTCATGCAAGAGTAGCTTCAAGTCCCGCAGTGAGGCACAATTCCCGAGCTCGGCAAAGAGCCGACTTACCGTATGCCCACTGTATTCGTACATCTGGACCGACCTCGGCGTTTGGGCCCGGATGTACTGCTGCTGCGCATCAAGAGCAGCATCCTCGTTTGCGAATATCCTGATTCCGTTCTCTGAGCTCAGTGTCGCGACATAGTCCAGCAACAGGGCCAAGAAGAACAGGCTCGAGCTGACGCCTACACTGACTCCAGCCTCCCAACTGATCTCGCGCGCCGCTGCTGCTCCGACTAGCAGCGCCACGACGGCGACGACCAGAACCGCGCTCACTATCCGGCGCACACGCAGATTCCAAGCGCAGCGTGCGACGGAGCGCGCTCATCATTTCCGGAAGAAGAGTCGACGGGCACGGACCATGGATGCCTAGTTCGCCAGAGACGGAGGAGTCCTCGTCGTGGCAGCCCACCTACGTAGCAGTCGTCTGCGGGGCTTATGGACGCCCGTGCGCGTTGTGCCAAGAAAGGCGCCGCGCTGGCGGGGCGCCCGACGCGAGACGCGACCCGACTTGGTTGGTAGAAGCGACGCCTCAGGAGCGCCGCGCGGCCAGGCCGCTGCCAGCCGCCGGCGAGATTTGCGGTTCCGCGTGCTAGAAGCGGCGGACTCGTCGGGCTCGGCGCTGCCGCTGTCCTGACGGAGCAGCGACCTCGCCGTCGGGGGCCAGGCTGCTCCTAAAGGCGTGACGGAGCCACCGACCTGACTCAGGCGCCGCCGCTGCTTCCCGGCGAGAGGAGGATCCGGTGCTTGCTCGACTTCGGCAAACGTCAACGGATGCACCGGACCAAAGCGATCACCCGACGGCTCCGACCGGGCCGAGCGCTTCGCCACGAGCCGAGCAGTGGCGACTCGCTACTGCTCGCTGAGGATGCAGGAGACGCGACCGGTCTGGCGGGCCCGGCCGCGGTGAGCGCCATCGGGTCGCCGGTCTTCGGGCGGTGGGCTCGTCACGGCGGTAGAGCTGAGCGGACCAACGTCACGCTCTCGAAGGAGGGAGCCATGTCAGCTGTCAAGCTGGTCGATGCTGCCGGCCGTCGGCGCTCGCCGGCGACGCTGCCGGAGTTCCACGCTGGCCGGGCGCCTGCGAACAAGAATCAGCGCTACCCGGCTGACCCGCCCACCGTCGATGAGGTCATCGCGATCCTGCGTCACGCCCGCCAGACCCGCGACGGCAACCGCCTCACCGGGCTGATCGTCGTGCTCTGGCGGGCCGGTCTGCGGATCAACAAGGCGCTCTCGCTCACCGAGACCGACCTCGATGAACGGCGCGGATCGATCCTGGTCCGCCATGGCACGAACGATCGCCGGCGCGAGGTCGGAATGGACGCGTGGGGCTGGACGGCGCTGGGCCCATGGCTGGCTCAGCGCGCCGCGCTGCCAGTCGGCCCGTTGTTCTGCGTGGTCTGCGGACCGACGCGCGGGCATGCCTGGTCGGCCAGCGCCGCCCGCCTCGAGCTGCATCGCACCGCGATCGCGGCGGGGGTTCGCCGGCGTGTAGCGCCCCATCAGCTTCGCCATGCCCATGCTGTCGAGCTCTTGCATGAGGGGATCCCGCTGCCGCTGATCCAACGCCAGCTGGGGCACTCGCACCTCTCCACGACCGGCACCTACCTGCAAGGGATCTCCTCGGAGGAGATCATCTCCACCGTCCACGCCCGCCGCGCGCCGATGATGCACGCCAGCGCCGGCCTTGACCTGTAAAGCAGGCCCCTCGACGTTCTGAGTGGGTACGGGCCCGCCACCAGCTGGACCTCAAGATAACGCAACGAGAATCGACGGAGATCGCGGCAGGGCCGTGAGGTCGAGCACATCACCCAGCCAGCCGCCGTTTCGCTGGACCGAGCAGCGCGAATTGCCTGCAAACGGTACGGCTTCGTGGCTTCGAAAGCGATGGCGGGTTATCAAGCCTGTTTGAGCCGTTCGCCGTCGGTGATATGAATCTCTCGAAGTGCGGGGGCTGCATCTTCAGCGACTCGGTGGCGATTCGCCCACTCAGAACGTCGAGGAGCCGGTAAAGCAGAGCATCTACGGGAGCGCATGACGCGCGTCGCGATTGGCCAGATCGTTCGCTGGATGCGGCTCAGGTCGGGTCTCGAGCAAGCGGTCGACGATGTTTCGCGACCTCCTGGCAGCGGTTCCGAGGCCGCCCGGACCGGCTATTCCGAGGCGGTGGCACCGCTGCCGCATTCCCAGGTGAGGGGCAGTCTTGACACCACCGGGCCGCAGACAGCTGGTCCTGCTCAGAAGCGGCAACTATTTCGTCGGGGGTGGTCTCGGTTGCTTTGCGTCGCCGAGGTGCTTGTAGCTCTGGGGGACTGGGGCGTTAGCTGTTCGATCGGACTTGGCTGCTCTTGGCGAATCGGAAGCGTGACGACGCCGGCTTGACGAGGCTTCTGCTCCTCGTCCAGGAGTTACTTATATGCTTGGCATCGGAATGACCGCTGAGGACAAGGACCGGCCGTCTGCGGTGGCGCCGACGCGAGGGTGACGGACGCGTCTGCGTGGGCGTTGGTCACCCGGTCGCGCTCAGGCCGCCCGAGCGCATGTGGTGCCCATGCAAGTCGGTGCGGGGGTTCCTGTGGCGGTGTGCGTTGTTGGGCTAGACGGTGGGGTTCGGCGCGGGGGTTGATGCGGGTGTTGGCTGGTCGAGTTCGGCAAGGAGCGCGTTGATGACGCGTGGGTCAAACTGGCTGCCGGCGCAGCGTATGAGCTCGGCCCGCGCGTGTGTTTCGCTCCTTCCTGGTGCGTAGGGCCGAGCGGTGATCATGGCGTGGAACGCGTCGCAGGCGAACACGATTCTCGCGGGCAGTGGGATCTGCTCGCCGCTGAGGCGGTCGGGGTAGCCGGTACCGTCGTAGCGTTCGTGCGTCGATCGGACGAGCTTCGCGACGGGTTGCAGTGCGGGAGCGGCGTTGAGGACGCGCTCGCCGATCAGCGTGTGGTTGCGGATGAACGTCCACTCGTGATCGCTCAGCGGGCCGGGTTTGCTGAGGATGCTCTCGGGGATCGCGATTTTGCCGACGTCGTGCAGCTCGCCGGTACGGACCGTGAGGTCGATCGTCTCTGCGTCGAGTCTGAGCCGGCGGGCGACGTTGCCCGAGAGCTCGCCGACCTCGAGCATGTGCTCCGGCAGGCTAGCCGAGTGCTCTGCCGTTGCGCAGAGCAGCACGTCGCGTGTTTGAGCGATGATCGTGGCGGCGCGCCTTCCGTTCTTTTTCTCGTACATGCGCGTGTCGGCGATGTGCAGCGCGGTGCTCACGTCATCCGCCTCGCTGGGGATCGTGACGGTGCCATAGGAGGCGCCGATCGAGAATCCGGTTCCAATCTCTGACAACGCGTCGGCGGCACCAGCGACGACCGGGTCGGACGGGAACCCCACCGCGTCAAGCAGCACGCAGAACTCATCGCCGCCGAGCCGGTAGGCACGGCCGTGCGGTGCCACAAAATCGAGCAGACGGTGCCCGACGCGCGCGAGCAGTTGATCGCCTGCGAGATGCCCAAATGTGTCGTTGTAGGTCTTGAAGCCGTCGAGATCAAACATGACCAACGTCCGCGGCCGTTCCGGACTGGACGTGGCCAGCGCGGCGCGAAGATCGATGATCAGCCCGCGCCGGTTGGGCAGGCCCGTCAGCGCGTCGTGCAGAGACTGATAGCTAGCGAGCCGCTGCATGTGAACAAGGTTCGTGTTGGGCGAGGAATTGGCGCACGGAGACGAGCGCAGCCAACAGCACGCCGGCGATCGTCAGGCTGAGATCGCGATGATCGATGATCAGCAGCCCGAAGCCGACCGCGACCGCGATGTACGGCGCCCAGCTGGCGGTACGTCGCTCGGCCGCGACGACCCTCGATCCCGGGCCGGCCTGCGCAGCTCCGGCGACGGCGAACAACGCGATCGCGATCATCCACAACGAATCCACCGGGTCCCCGCCCTGGTAGGTCGAGTGCAACTGGACATAGCCGTAGACCAGATCCGCGGCGACGAAGAACCCCAATCCCGCAGCCATGAACTGCAGCGCGCGGGCGCTCGAGACCGCGGTCCGGCGCAACAGGACCGATCCCAGTCCGACGAGCAGAATCATGTCCCCGACCGGGTACGCGACCGACACCACGTTAGACAGCGGGTCGGGGCCGCCCTGACGCAGCGTCGGGCCGAGTACGACGTAGGTAACGAGCATCGCGCCGCCCAGCGCCACGACTGCGAGATCCAACATCAGCCGCACCCACGCGCCGCGATCGCGCCGACCGCCTGGGAAGCGCAGCAACCCCCACAGCATCAACGGATAGAACGACAGGTAGAGCGCGTCGGCTACGGACGGGAACAGCAGCGGCCCCTGAGCCTCATAGATGGTTTGCGCGATGTCGCCCGCCAGGTAGAGAAGCGACGCAATCGCCAGCAGCGGCCACGCGGACCGCAACCCAGGCTGCTCGGCAGATCGCCGTGACGCCCCCACGGCCGCGCACACCGCCGCGAGTCCCACGGGGTAGAAGAATGCGTCACCGACCAGCGTCCGGTCCACGTGTGGCCAGCGGAACAACTGCCAGCCGGCGTAGACGAGCAGCAGCGCACCCATTCCCGCCGCCATCGGCACCCATCGACCGCGCAACCCTAAACGCCGAGCCCGCCACCCAGAAGCAGAAATCTGCCGATCCGCGGTCACACTCATCGCCGACCCGCTCCGCTCGAACGGGTCTGCGCCGCGACCGTCGTGACCATGCCTACGTAGCGAACGGGCCATACGCGACCAATCGGCCCGACAGGACAACACCCTGAGCAAGCGCCCAACTCGACAAACAAATGCGCAACCGTCGCCCGACACTGCCGCCCTGAACGAGAACCAGCAGCACCCACGCCGCGTCGACGCACTACTACCCCGCTGGATTGCGGCAGTCTGGCCGCGGACTGCCCGTCTTGAGAAAATCCAGGCCCATCGCCACGGCGCCACTCGACAGAGCCGCTTTCTCGGCTGAGCCCAACTCCGCAATGCTCGCTGGTTAGCCCGCTACCGACGCCACGGCAAGCGCGCTGGCGCCCGCTCTTGCGGCGGAGCAGCCTGTCGAGCGCCGCCAAGCTAGTTCTGCTCTGGAACGAATCCAGCCGCGAGCGCGCGCCCGGATCGTAGTCGTTCACGGGGTGTCGTCTGGTTGAGCAGGGTTCCTGGGTGATGCACAGAATCGCCGCCGGCGTCGTGATAGACGGCGGCTCGGGCCCGCAGAGCCAGCGGCCCGCACGGGCAACGATCAGCGACGTCGCAGCGGCTCGCGCGACCGACACGGACGCGGTTAGGGCCGGCGCGCCGACGAAGGGGCTTGACCACGCCGAGCCGACAGCGAAGACGAGCACTCAAACGCCGCCGGTCGCGGCCCCTGCGACAGCGTCGGTCAGCTCCACCGCGATCGTCAATACGACCACCGCGACGACGACCACGACCGACACCACTTCTGCACCCTCGCGGCACACACCGCCGACACCGGCCACACCAACCGCTGCGTCGGCGACGGCGCCAAACAGAGCCGTGGCGGCTGTCGGGACCCCGACGACGGCCGCGGCCCCGGCGGCGGCGCGGGCAGCGAGGACCGCGCCGGCTGCCGGGACGCCGGCGCCGGCGGCGGCGGGGACCAGCGAGTCCAGCACGACCTCGACCGCGACGGGACCGGCCGATACCACAAGCACCCTCTCGACGGGCGTGCCTGGGTCTGCGTCGTCGGCTGCGCGACAGCCTGCGAGTTCGACGTCGACGAGCACCTCGAGCACGACGCCGGCGCTAGCGTCCACGACGACTACGATCACGTACGACGCGGCGGCT
>Ga0335081_10019402_pt1 | contig 10995 bp, 9 predicted proteins | sample Lox_Sample_35_FD_206713 | JGI IMG/M metagenome (GOLD analysis project Ga0335081, IMG submission 206713) | Soil microbial communities from Loxahatchee National Wildlife Refuge, Florida, United States - Lox_Sample_3.5 | ecosystem: Environmental > Terrestrial > Soil > Wetlands | place: USA: Florida...
TCTGGAGTCCAGTGTGGAGAACAAGCTCTCTCTATCACGTTTTCTTTGGGGAGACTACCGTTGATCTTTCAGAGCGTGTCGCCGACTGCCTTCTGAGGTGCAAAAACAGGAGGTTTCGGCAACACATACAAACCAATTCGGTCTCTTGGCACAGCCGCACGACGGCTTCTAGACGGACCGCACAATGATATCTGCACAAATCACGCCATTGTCCGATGTCCGGGTGTTCGCAGGCAGCCCTGCTGTGTGACATCCAGTTGCATGCAGGAAGAGCGAGAACTCTTCATGCCGCCAGACGTATTCTCCGTCCCTTCGAACGTTGCCAGCGCGCACATATGAGCTTCCCGGCCGACTAGAACGGTGAAATGAAACGTGCTGCCGCGCCCAGGTTCACTCTCTACCCAAATCCGCCCACCCATCAAATGTACGAGCTGGGATGATATGGCGAGACCTAGACCCGTTCCATCATATGTCCTGCTCGTAGGGCATCCATGGGCCTGAACAAATGGCTCAAAGATTCGCTCCTGTTGATCTTTTGAAATGCCGATGCCTGTGTCGGATATGCTAAACGAAAGCTCATACTCTTCTGCTACTGTTGGCTCGCCGGCTACTCGCAGCACAACTCTTCCCCGGGATGTAAACTTAATCGCGTTTCCCACCAGATTCACGAGTATCTGGCGCAGCCTGACTGGGTCACCAATCACCGCGTGGGGGACGTGGGAGGAAACATCATAGATCAAGGCGAGACTTTTCTCGCTGGCCAGCGGCCTCAGTGAAGACGTAACGTCCCGCACAAGCTCTACGATATCGAAACTCACACGCTCACAAGTGAGCTTGCCCGCCTCGATCCTGGACAGATCAAGGATGTCGTTGATGATCTTCAGAAGCGAGTGCGCGCATCCGCGCGCGGTTTCCAGGTAGTCATTTCGCTCACCCTCTTCCCCCGTGTCGATTGCCAACTCTATCATTCCTATTATTCCATTCATAGGAGTCCGAATTTCATGACTCACGTGGGCCAGAAACTCGCTCTTCAAACGGTTTGCCTCATCTGCTTGCGCCTTGGCGGATTCTAGCACGGATATCGTTCGCTCATGCATGGCCACCAGATCTTGTGCATGCTTCTTTTCCTCTTCTATACGCAAAAGGTACAGGCGACAAGATCTGTAAATCCCGTATATGATCGGCAGCGCTAAAAGGGGAAGCTGTAAGCCGATGCGGGGTGTGAGGTATTGGATTGAGGCCACGACAGAAGCACCCAAGAAATAATATGGCAATGACCATGCATATGATTCATGCCAGACCTGAGCAATATTCTTGTTTTCTGTGAGAGCGATGACAACCGCGATGGATCCGGTATTTACGAGGAAGTACGCGCCAGTCGCTCCAAACAACACAAGCGTTTTGATGCCCTGTGCCGGCATTACGTCCATCCATTTGTGATAGATGACATAAGCACTATAGGCTGCACAGGCAATGCTCGCCAGTGTGAAAGAGGTTTCAATGAATCTCAATCCCCTCTTCGGCTTCCAGAGACATTGACCCAAACCAACGGCAAGAGCCAGGACCATCGTCTCAGGTAATGTAAACTGTGTGATACTGATTAACACGAAGACATAGGCTACTGAGAGAGTGCCTTTTACACCTGGCAGTGTCAGCTTCATCAGTGAAGCTACTAACGCTGGTGCCAGAATGCTTAGATAGAGCCAAATATGTGTGAATGTCAGATCGGAAAAGGATCGAGCGGCAAGCCAACCACCCAGGCTGATTACTAAGGCTATGTAAAGATCCGGAGCTGTGAGCCTTGCAACCTCGATTCTTACGTCTTGTCGCATTCGAATGGCCGAGTGAGCCATGTGTATTTTACCCTATCGGGTTACATCTTCGAATGTTAAAGAAAGAGAGGATTATTCGACAGACGGGTATTTGGATGGCGTTGGAGTTCTTTGCCACGTCATCTGTTAATGTTAGCCATTGCAGATCATTAAGAAGCGTCGACCTGCAGCGGTTCTTTTGGAGTTGCATGGAGCCGGTAAGAAACATAAACCATGGTTAATATCGGCAGTATCAGAAAAGAGAATGGCCAACCCGCAGCACGTGCAGTTGCGATCATGATGCCGGAAGCCGACGCCCCGACAAGATAGTACGGGAAAGACCAGAAGTAGCAGCGTTGCCACAGATAGCGCAGCGACTTGTGCTCGGTTAGGCACATGACGCCTGCCACCATCGCAGTGTTGGCGACGTAGAACAGCGTCGTCGCTATCGCCAGCGATGTTGGTAGCGCCACGGGCCATCCGGAAACGAACGAGCCTCGACAGACGCCGTATGCTAGCGAAGTGCTGAGGACGAAAGTGGCACAGTTGAACATGACCTGGAGCACCCTTGGCCGCTGGCGGGCTTTCCACAGGTTTTGAACAATCGGAACGGCTGCCGATAGCAAAATGGCTTCGGCATAACTGAGTTCCGCGATGGCAACTAGAATTAAGACGAAACTCACTGATATGGTGGATGTAAGCCGAGGCAGGCGCACCTTGCAGGTGGCGGCCAGTAGCGCCATCGACAGGTAGCCTAGGAATCGGGATATATTGGCTGACTCCCAGTGAAGTGCCCCGTAAATTAGCAGCACTGAGCCAGCCGTGATGACGGCATCGATATAGAGTTTTGCCATGACAGGCAAATTCGAGCCCGAGTCCTCACCGTCAGGCACACCAGCCGGTACCTGGCAGTTCGACAACGTGTAGTAGAAGTGGACCAAGTAGAGGAGGGGTACCAAGATCAGCCAAGCCTCGGGGACAGAGGTGTGCCCGGGCAAAGGGAGTAAGCCTACCACGGCTGCCCCGATCAGGTAATACGGAAACGACCAAAAGTAGAACTGCTGGTACACCTCAGGCAAGCGTTTCCCCTGCAAAAGAGATAGGACGCCGGAGACCAAAACTGTACTGATCGCAAAGTGAAGGGCGGCCACCAGAGCCAATACCGCTGGCCGATAGTCCTGAAGGCCATTGACCAGCATGCGGTGAGCGATCACGAAACCCAGGCTGGTACAAAGCGTCAGGTTGGCCATGCTAAAGAGGACTTGAATGATCGACGGCTGCTCTTTCGGCTTCCACAAACACTGAATGAGAGCCCCTGCGCAGGTGGCGGCGAGCGTTTCGGGGAGCGTGAATTCGGCGATACCGATCAGAGTAAAAAAGAAACTGACGGAGTAGGTGCCCGTAATTCCGGGGAGTTTGAATTTCAGCGTCGACGCCAGAATCGAAAGGGCAAGGTAGATGCCGAAGGATATCGGATTGGGCGACGACCAGTTCCACAACGCAAACGCCAGAATCACGCCGCCAAGGGCGACCACGGTAAACGCATAACGTCTGGCGGCTACCGGCATAGTTGGCTGTTCCTCCGAGAGCTTCTACGGTTCCCTTTCATCCAGAGCCTCTTGGACTGAGCGGCGGGCGCCCTAGCCACGGCACCCCATTAGTTTTCACCGTTGATCAACTGGCTGGTGCTTTCGGTGGCGTCGTTGTTGCTACTGCCCCAGACGGCAGTCGAACCCCACACCGTATTGAACCCCTGAGTGCCGCTCGAGCCCCAGACAGCGTTTATTTTGCTCCCCCACACGACATTCTTCCTGGTGCTGTCAACGGAAACCGATGGCCCCCAAACGACACTGATGCTCCAAATCGCGTTCGCGTCCCATCCCCCAGCCACAGCGGTGTTGTTCACATAGACATTGCCAGTTGCCGGGTCGTATCTGGCAGTGGGAGAAAGTGCACTCCCAACCGTGCTCGGTGCCAAATCCGTGTTGTTTAGGGCCGCCCAGGCGTCCAGGTAGCCGGCTCCGATTGTGAACATGTCGTACTGGCTGGTGTAGCTGATGCCCGTTACCGGATCGGTTGCGACGCTGTAAGCCGGGAACCCTTTCGTCGCGGTTCTCATCAACCGCGCTTTCACCTGATCAGCAGTCAATGACGGGTTCTGTTGAATGAGTAGCGCTGCTGCACCGCTGACCATAGGAGCGGCCATGCTGGTGCCGCTCAGGCGATAATAATCGCCCGAAGTGGAGGCTGATTTGGTGTTTTGATAATAGGAGTACGGGATTAGATTGACGGAAGATTGTGACTGCAAGAGACTCTTGGACGCCAACAGCGAGATGATCCGGTTGCCTGGAGCCACAATGTCCGGCTTCACAATGTGGTCCAGCAGCGTGGGCCCCTTCGAGCTGTAGCTCGCAATCAGGTCATCCGCCCGCGTGAGGGTTCCCATGGTCTTCATGGCCCCGACTGTTATTACGTAAGGGTCGTCACCCGGCGCGGCTATGGTGGCATACCCACTGTTGCCGTAAGAGTTGTCCCTTCCCTGATTGCCGGCGGCCACAACCACCACAATACCTGCCTTCCAGGCCTGCTCAACCGCCTGACATAGCGGATCTTGGGTGTAACTTTCGAACACGGGGCGCCCCAGGGACAGGTTGATCACGCGGATGTTGTACTTGGATTTCAAGCTGATTGCCTGTTGGATGGCGGCAATAACGCCGCTATCGGTGCCGTTGCCGTTTTGATCGAGCACTCGCAAGTTGATCAGGTTCGCCTGGGGAGCCATACCGCGGAAGATGCGGGTGGAGTTGGCAAGGCCACCAGAATAGTTTCCATTCCCGGCCAGAATGCCCGCCACATGCGTCCCGTGACCGAAGGCATCACTGGTTTGCTTGGTTGTCGTTAGGAAGCTCTGGCTGTAGACAATTCGGGATACGGAGTTCGAGGTGCCAAGCTTCAGATCCCAAACGTCGTTGATTCCGCTGTCGATCACGGCTACGCCAACGCCGCTCCCGCTAAACCCGGCCTGGAAAGCCAGACCGGCGCCGACCGTCGAATTTGCGTAATCCAGGGAAGCCTTCACCGGCCGGTCAGGCGAGATGTACGTTACCTCGGGGTCTTCGGCCAGATCCCTTACCTCGCCGGCCGGAATGGAGTAATGGCCGGCTTTGATAAGGCCCAACTCGGTCTTTAGGTGGCCGCCACGGTCGGTAACCTTCCTGTGATGCACCTCAGTGGGCACGTGCTTGAACTGCACGATCACATCGACCAGGCCTGTAGAGTTGAGGCTGTTCAGATCTTTTGCAGTTTTCAGCGAGCCGCCGACCACTGACCCAGCGAATGCGAGCAACGATATGAGGAGCTGGACTTTCCGGTTCATGATGATGCCTCCAACTGCCACGGGCTTTTCCACTAAGCCTGGTTAGAGCTCCAACCGAAGCTATGCATGACTCATGCCGTTAGGGATATTCCTCTCATGACAAACAAAAGAAACAGGCTGTTAACAAAGGTTAGTGCCGCTACAAGCACCGATTGGCCTCGAGCGATGACAATCTGTCACACCTTCAAGCGTGTGGGAACCTGGTCTAATTCCTCCTGCAGGCAGCAGCCGAGCACAAGAAACCGAGCACGGCGGCTGCTCACGAATAAACCGACCTCGGCCCTCCTGCATGCACGCAGGGGGTGCAAGACCCTAGCCAAGTGGTCCACCTTGAAAACGCAATCCAGGTTCGTGAGATACCGGTTGAAAAATTCGGTCGAAAGGGAAGGATTGGAGCAGACTCACGCCGCACGCCTAAGACATGGCGTGACGATGTGCCTGGCCTGCCGGAAGGCCTCAACCTGATAAGCGGGCCCAAGCACATAGCCTGCTGCGGCGACGAACCAAACGTACCAGGTGATCGAGTTCCACGGCCATGGCAGGTACCCGCTCCAATTCGCCCATAATCCGATATCGCCCAGAGCCGTCAGGGCGACGGCTGCCGCGAAAGCCCCCCAGCAGCGGGCAATCAGGCCCCAGCCCATGCTGAGCACGGAACGCCGGATACAAATGGCTTGCGCCAGCAACAGGATGAGGAGAGGATCACTCGTCCAGCCGATCATTTCAAACGCGTCCGCCACTTTGCCGGACTGGAGCGCCGCAACCACCTGCCAGGCCTCACGGATGGTGTAGGCGGCGAGCCCGAGCATGAGCAGCCAATCGGCGCGCGTGAGCCGCGAGAACAGACCGGAGCGCCTGTACACTCCGAGCACATACCAGAGGCCGCGGGCCAGCAGCGCCATCTCGAGAGGTCCGCCGATCAAAGGGCCGGTCTTCCGCGCTATTTCCATTACGGACCGCAGCGAGACCGGGTCGATGTAAACCAGGGGATTGAGATACGAGTTGGCCCCGAAGATTTGCCCCATAACGCTTCCTGCGAGATGGCATGCGGCGGCGCCCGTGATCCACAACCAGGCCTTGCCCAAGGGCTCACCGGCTTCGAATTGGCGCCAGCAATGCCAGCTCAGAGCAACCTCCGCAGCGCTGCCGCCAACCAGGAAGAGCGCGCCAGGATAGTTGAAGAAGGCGGTAATCAGGCTGAGTTTCCCTGTTACCTTCCAAAGGACCAGCACGGCTAAGCCGACAGCCAGATGAAGGCATGTAGCCGTGATGATGATCGACGGAATGGAGCGCTCCAGAGCGCGGGACTGACTCATGATCCAGATGTCATGGCCGCGCCATGCGCCTCCCCGGCTCCGGCCAGAATGCGGTTCACGACCTGTTCCGCGGTTCTCCGCCCGAGAAATGCCGTAAACAACGGCTCGACGGAAGAGAGCAAACCGGCCCCATCCGGCTGTGTGGGCGAGTTGCCCATCGCTTCCCTGACACGCGAGCCAAACAGCAGCTCCATATTGGCGACGACGCCGGCCTTGATGTTGGCGTCCCACGTCTTGCGTGGCTGGGCGAGCCGTTCACGTACTTTTGCGAGGAGGTTGCCCAGGCCTTCATCGACGCCCAGTAACTCCGGGGCGGGAGTCGCGAGTTCGAGGAAGTGAGCGACGTCGGACTCCATCAGGCACAACTGCCGCCGGCAACGGCCACAACGCCGGACGTGAGAGTCCACCTTGGCGCGCTGGCGTTCCGGCAATTCCCGGTCCTGATAAGCCAGAAGCGTCTCGATATCAGGATGAATAGGACGCCTCCTCCTTCACCACCTGAACCGGGCGGCGCACCGTGATTCGATTTTGCGCCTCGGTTGTGGAACTCAGGACGCGGCGCATTTTCAGGTGAGCTCGCGCCAGCGTAGCCCCAACTGTGCCCTGGCGCAGATCCATGATCTGCGCGATCTCGTCATAGCTCAAGCCTTCGGCGCGCAGGCTCACACATTCCAGCTCGCGAGGCGCGAGTGTTTTCGAAAGGCCCCGCGCAATCTCCGCACGCTGGTATTGCCTCTCCGGATCGTTGCTCCGGTCAGGGCAGTCCGCAATTCCGTCCATCGCAACTTCATTCTTCACCCTCGACGATCTGAGAGTATCCAGCAGGTAATTTCGCAAAACACGAAAAAGCCAGGCCTTGGGAAGGCCTATCAATTCGCGGCCGTTGGTTCGTGCCACAAAGTAACTGAGAAACGTTTCCTGTACGGCATCCTGCGCGCCGCAGGTGTCATCGATAATCATTCGGGCATAACGCAGCAATCCGGGTGCGTATTGCGTGTATAGTTCCGCCAGTTCCTGCTCCAGATCGTTAACTGGAAAGGCCGGGTCGGCGCTTCTGCCGCAGAGTTCGGAGTCCAACTTCGATCTTCGGATTGAATACTTTACTGGGTCAATACTGACTTAAGCAAACAAATGAACTAGATCGCAAGATGACCTGAAAATGGTTAATAGCAAGATTTTTAGCCATCGGTTATAAAGATATCGGGTTTATACTCGATCTACCTGGAAATTATCAGTAAGTCACAACGCATTCTTTGGAAATGGAGTGACGGACCGATGTTGCGACCTAGGAACCACAGCAGGCGGCGGGGTCACGCAATTGTCGAAGTTTCACTGATGGCGCCGTGGATCTTTTTCCTGTGCGTCGGCGCTTTGGATTTCGGATTCTATTCGTATGCCGCGATCTGCACCGAGAATGCAGCTCGCGTGGCGGTGCAGCAGACGTCTATAGACGCGAACTCGGCTGCGAGCAGCGCCACGGCCTGCACCTACGCGCTGGGCGAAATGAAGTCATTGCCGAACATGAACGGCGTGACGACCTGCCAGGCAAGCGCGGGTTCGATCAGCTCCTCGCAGCCGCTTGCGGTAGTGGCCACCCTGGTTAACCCCGGCGCGGACGGGACGCTGGCTTCCTCGGTCACCGTGACGTATCAGACCACGCAGATGATTGCGATTCCCGGTCTCATGGCGAGCAATTTCACGCTCGTGCGGACGGCGCAGATGCGCTTGAGGGAGCAGTGATGGCACGAAGCGGCAGAACCCGCGGCTCGAGCATGATCGAGTTTCTGCTCGTGGGTATTCCCCTGATCTTCCTGCTGATCTCGACCTTCGAGGTGGCGCGCGGCATGTGGAGCTACCACACGCTGGCGTACGGGGTCAAAGAGGGGACGCGTTATGCGAGCGTGCACGGGCAAACTTGTGGAACCTCGCCCAATACCTGCACCGTCACGGTGGGAGATGTCGTGCAGAAGGTTCTGGACAGCTGTTCGGGTTTGCTGTCATCGCAAATGAATCTCACGCTCGTCTCGGGCGGAGGCTCCACCACCTGCAACCCCGCCAGCAGTTGCGTCGGGAACGGCACGGTGTGGCCGGCCGCACCCGCCAACGCCCTCGGCAACAACATTGAGATCGATGCGACCTACCCGTTCCAGTCGGCCATTTCCATGTTCTGGCCGGGGGCAGGCTCCGGAATGCAAGCCGCTATGGTGACTTTCCACGCATCTTCACAGGAGACGATGCAGAACTGAGGAAAGGTATGACAAGGACAGGCAAAACCCGCGGACAAGCGCTGATCATGGTCACTCTGAGCCTGATCGCCATGTGCGGCATGATGGGGCTGGCGGTGGATGTCGGCTGGGGATACTTCGTGAAGAAATCCGCGCAACGCGCAGCGGACGCCGCTGCCTTGGCCGGCGTCGAGCAGGCTTTGGCGCAGGTCGGGCAGGCCAGCCAGTTTGTTTGCGGAACCGGCATTACCTGTCCCACCGCGACCCAGTGCCCCTCGAGCCCGACCAATCCGCCCGCCAACGAATTCGACTCAGCCTGCCTGTATGCCAAGCAAAACGGATTCTCGGTCGGCAGCAACACCAATCAGAACGTTATCATCGACGCGAATACCACGAAACCGATTCCGACCGCTCCAGGGATCAACGCCGATTATTGGGTGACGGCGCGAGTAAGCCAGCAGATCCCGCAGTTGTTCTCCAATGTGCTCCAGTTCCCCTGGATGCAAACCAGCGCGCGGGCCACGGCCGCCGTCGTGGCCTCCCCGGTACCGGGGTCTATCTACCTGATCAACCGCGAGAACGACGCCGGGCCGAGCGGCACGGGAACCGACCTGTCGATGCAAGGCGGCGGATCGATCACGTCCACGGGCGGAGTGTACATGGCGTCTACCTCCTCCGGCAGCCCAAACTATGCGGGCCACCTGGGCGGCAGTTCGTCCATTACGTCTGCTTATGTCGGTCTCCGCGGAACCGGCTCGATCGATAACACCAGTAATGTCTCGCCCTCGCCGCAGAATGGCCTTCCGGACCAATCCAACTTCAAAGACCCGATGCGCGGCAAAGGCCAGCCGCCTGCTCCCACATCCGTCGACGCGCCTGCTCCTACGACCGCATGCTCCGGCCCACTGTGCGGGGGGCCTGTCTACGACAAGTCTTCGAAATCGGCGGGCCTGATTAACGGCAGCAGCGGTTGTGTAACCGTGGGTCCGGGCACGTATTACGCGGCCGACAAAAACGGAAAAGCAACCGGCGACGTGATCAATCTCACCGGTTGCGTTAATTTCACAAACACGAATGGATTCGGGAGCTACGTTTTCCTCGGTGGTCTGAATGTCTCGGGTCCGGGTTCCGTGGTGACGCTGGCCCCTGGCAGATACATTCTCGCAGGTGTTCAAGGCAGCCAGAACTCGGTCTATTCGCAGTCAAACGGCGTAACCATTCAGGATCAGACACCGTTGAACGGGAGCGGGCAAATGGTTGCGAATACGGATGCGGGCGAGATTATGGTGTTTACCGACGCGAATTATCCCAGCCTCTATATTCCGCCCGCGGTTTCATCGATCTCCAGCACACTGGTTTACGGCAGTGTCAGCGTTCAAATGGGGAACACCTCGGCATCGCAGTTCAACTTGCACGGGCTGAACGCGGCCAATGGCTCACTTCCAGATAATCTGAAGCCTTTCGCTCCGACCGTGCTGTGGCAGGACCAGGGGAATTCGCCGGTCAAGTACGATTCGAACGGCAATATCGACCTGAGCTGCGGCGGGACGCTCGATAGCCCCTGCGCGAACACGAACTCCGAGGTCACGACCAAGGGCAAGAATCCTTCCGTGGACATGGCGCTACAGGCGACGCCCGGTCTCCATTTATATGGCGTGCTCTATCAGCCACGCGGCGGCGCGCTGACTATGCAAGGGTCCGGCTCGGTGACGACCCCGCTGGTCATCATCAGCGGTTCGTTGACCATGGGCGGCAGTCCGACGGTCTTGCAGCCTCTGACCAACGGCGGTCCCATCCGCCGAATGGCGGCACTGGTCGAGTAGCCGGATTCGCTCGATTCCTGGTTCGACCCGCGTGGCGCCGGCTGGCGCACCTCCTTCGGTACGGTGTTACGGTTCAGGGCAGACAGTACCAAAACTTTGTTTTAGCCACCGGGTTAGAGGGTTATGCACGCTGTGGAAAACCGCAAATCGTGTAGAACCGTACGCTCATTTTTTTTGGGAGGAGAGTCATGAAGTGGACACGAAATCTGAGCCTTGCCTTGCTGGCGATCCTTGTCACGGCAGATCTTGCCCCAGCTCAGTTCCGTAGAATGGGGCGCACACGTCGCGCCCGGGTTGAACGTGCCGCCAGTGGCAGCAAAACATCCGTTCAGACGAAGGGCCAGTCCGGCAACGGCCAGTTCACCAAGGACAAAACCATCACCGGGCCCAACGGCAAGCAGGCCACCGTTGACACTACCGGCACCTACGGCAACGGCCAGTTCA
>Ga0335081_10019403_pt1 | contig 10994 bp, 9 predicted proteins | sample Lox_Sample_35_FD_206713 | JGI IMG/M metagenome (GOLD analysis project Ga0335081, IMG submission 206713) | Soil microbial communities from Loxahatchee National Wildlife Refuge, Florida, United States - Lox_Sample_3.5 | ecosystem: Environmental > Terrestrial > Soil > Wetlands | place: USA: Florida...
TCGTAGCACCAAGACCCATCCGGTCTCGATGACAACATTGCACGTGCATGATGACGTTAGGGATGTGTCGAAAATAACCTGGCTCCAGGCTTTTTCAACAGTTGCGAGTTCGCAACCCCGTTCCCTGCATCTAATGGGTGGATGGATGTGGAGGCGTACTTGCACAACTGCCTGTCGGTGATTGCAACTCGAAGGCCTACCGACTCCATCTGAACGAAAGCACGTGAACGGTTCTAGACGCGAACCGCGGCCCGAACACAGCAAGGAAGGGGCCCGACATGAAAACCGGCTTAAACACCGCGCTCGATCCCAGCCGCCGCAGCAGCGACGCGCAGGAATTCGAGACTGCGCTGCGGCGCAGGATCGTGGGGCAGGACGCGGCCATCGAGAAAGTCACCGAAATCTATCAGATGTTCCTGGCCGGGCTGAATGCGCCCGGACGTCCTGTAGGCAACCTGCTCTTCCTGGGCCCGACCGGCTCCGGCAAGACCCGCGTGGTCGAGGCCATGGCGGAAGCCCTCTTTGGCGACGTCCACGCCTGCATCAAGATCGACTGCGCGGAATTCCAGCACAGCCACGAGATCGCCAAGCTGATCGGCTCGCCGCCCGGCTACCTCGGCCACCGCGAGACCCATCCGCTGCTCACTCAGGAAGCGCTCAACCACTGGCACACCGACAAGCTCAAGCTCACGCTGCTGCTGTTCGACGAGATCGAGAAGGCGTCGGATGCCCTGTGGCAACTGCTGCTCGGCATCCTCGACAAAGCCACGCTCACCTTGGGCGACAACCGGCGCGTGGACCTCTCGCGCTGCATCATCGTGATGACCTCGAACCTGGGGGCCTCGGAGATGAACGAGATGATCGACGGCCGCATGGGCTTTCACCAGCAGGCCGCTCTCATCGACCCGCGCATCGATGACAAGATCATGCGTACCGCGCAGGAAGCGGCGCGCCGCAAGTTCTCTCCCGAGTTCATGAACCGCATCGACAAAGTGGTGGTCTTCAAGATGCTCAAGCCCGAGCAGCTGGAGCAGATCCTGGAGATCGAACTGGGGCTGGTGCAGCAGCGAATCCTGCAGGCCACGGGCAACAGCCAGTTCGTGTTCAGTTGCACGCCCAAGGTGAAGCGGTTCCTCATGCAAGAGGGCACCGACGCCAAGTATGGAGCGCGCCATCTGAAGCGCGCCATCGAAAAGAACATCGTCTTCCCGCTGGCCAACCTGGTAGCCACCGCGCAAGTGAAGCTCGGCGACTTGGTGCGCATCGACATGAACGGGGACAACGGGCTGGTGTTCGTCAAAGAAGCCGAAGGCGCCCTGGTACCCGTCCTGCTGGAGAAGTACAGCGAGCAGGCCGGAGCCGCAGCGGCAGCTACCGCACGCGCCCCGCGCAGCGCCAGCCGGCGCGAGTTTACCGCCACACCTGTGCTCAACCACCAGAAGTAACCTGAGACTCCTGAGCGCCGCGGCGGTCGTGCCCGTGGTCCCTTTTGCCGAGAGTGGTTCCCCGTTGCGGTCTCATCCAACGAACCCCCAGCTCAGGCGCATCTAATGGGTATCCCTGGCAGTCGAACATAGGGGCACGCCCGGTTGCGCTTCTGTAGAATCGTGCACGTACGGGCAGGAAAGAAAGCATGAGGCAACGTTCGCTTACCACTCGGATTCTGGCGCTGCTTCTGGCGTTGGCGTTCAGCGCCACGCAGATGCTGGCAGCCATCTCCACTCCGCAGTTGCCCTATCCCGGCGATACCGGAGTCAGCAAGGAGCGGCAGGAGCAGATCGGCCGGCAGGCCATGACCGAGGTCTACAAGAAGATGCCGGTTCTGCCTGACTCCAGTCCGGTGAGCGAGTACGTCCGCCAGCTCGGGCGGAAGCTGGTGGCGCAGATTCCCCCGGAGTACTCCTGGCCTTACGAGTTCCACGTCATTCCGCAGAAGGACATCAACGCCTTCGCGCTGCCTGGCGGGCCGATCTTCATCAACCTCGGGACCATCGTCGCTGCCGACAACGAGGCCGAGCTGGCGGGCGTGATGTCGCACGAGATGTCGCACGTCTACATGCAGCACTCCATCAAGCAGATGAAGAAGGCGCAGTGGACGCAGGGCATCGCCGGCGTGCTGGGCGCGGTGCTGGGCAGCGTGGGCGGCGCGGCCGGGGCGCTGGGCCAAATGGGCGCCGGCGTCGCCGGAGGCGTGCTGACCTTGAAGTACTCGCGCGCCGATGAAGCCCAGGCCGACGCCGTGGGCGCCATCATCATGTACAAAGCCGGCTACGATCCCCGTTATCTCGCCCGCTTCTTCCAGAAGCTGGCCAGCATGAGTGCGGGCGGCGGTCCGCAGTTCCTCAGCGACCACCCCGCCCCCGGCAACCGCACTCAGGCGATCGAAGAAGAGGTCCGCGATTGGCCGCCTCGGGATTTCGTAAACGACAGCGAGGCCTTCGTCCGGGCGAGGCGGCAGGCCCAGAGCGAGCGCGCCTACAGCGCGCAGGAGATCCAGCAAGGCGCGCAATCCGGGCTGTGGGCGCGGCAGAACCGCGAGAACGGGTCGATGCCCGCCAGCGTCGCCGAGGCCAGTTCCAGAACCGCCACCGGCGGCGACCTCTCAAACGTGTCGTATCGCGAAATCCGGCCCAGCCAGAACTTTACCTCGCTCTCGAACAGCCGGTTTACGATCTCGTATCCCGACAACTGGCGCGTGTTCCGGGGCGAGGGCGGCAACGGCGTCACCATCGCTCCCGAAGCCGGGGTAACCGAAGGGGCGGTGGCCTACGGGGTTGTGATCAACGCCGCCAATCCCAACACTTCCTCGCTCGACCAGCAGACCCAGTCGGTGATCAACTCCCTGGAGGAATCGAACCCCGGGTTGCGCGCCCGCGGCAAACCGCAACCGGTGCGCGTCAATGGCGTCGAGGGGCGTTCGGTGGATCTGAGCGGGGAGTCGCCCATCGCGCGCGACGGCAAGGCAGAACCCGAACATGACTGGCTGGTTGCCTTACCGCAACCCGATGGCGGCGTGCTCTACACCGTCTTCATCGCTCCGGAGCGCGACTTCACCGCGCTGCGGCCCACCTTCGAAAGCATGCTGCGCAGCCTGCACCTGCGCTGACCAGCTATCGGTTTACCAGCGGCGGCCCGGCCGCGGCCCGGCGCTGCCGGCGCAGCAGCTCGCGATAATCATTCTCGAGGCCGGGACGCGGTGGCTCCAGCAGGCTATTGCCGCTCTGCGCGGGCGCGGCCGGTGGTTGCGCCGCCGCCTGCCCGTTGCCGTTGCCGCCGGCCTTCTCTTCCGGCTTGGCCGCGGTGGCAGGCGCTTTGCCGAGCTTGGCGAGCCGGGCCCTGACCCCGTCCATGCCCTCCCGGATGCCGACATTGTAGAGATCCTCGGGATCCTCCGGGAGCTGCGGGGGCTTGAACGACACGCCCATGACCCGGTCCGTCGCGGTCAGGACCCGGGCCGGCTCCTTCTGCTGCTCACCCAGGACTTCTTCCGTGGCCGCGGCCGCGAGCTCCGGCGACTCCTCTTGGGCCGGCGTCAGGTGGGAATTTTCCGCCTGGAAGTTCTTCAGGTTCGTGCAGGCGATCTGCAGGGAGTAGAGCAGGGCGGTGGCGCGCTTGAATTCGAAGCCGTCCATCAGCAGCAGGCGCTGCACGCGGGCGATGGCGAGCTGCAGGCCGGTGGCGTCCTGGACGACGGGGAGCCAGCGCTCTTCGTAGGTGGCGGGATCGGTGGCGCGGTGGTGGAAGTAGCATAGCGGTTGGCCGCGGCGGGCGGGAGCGGCGCAGCGCCGGCCGTTGTCGCGGATGTGCTGGCAGCGCGGCGACTGATGCGCCGCCTGCATGGGTTGGTGGTTGGGTTGCGGCACTGGCGCCGCGCTTCTGATCCTCAATTGCTGCATGGGGTGCATACCCCCCTCCTGGGTTGAACGTAGAATCAACAACTTGGCTACTGTTAACAGTCGCGAAAAGCCGAAATAAAGGACTTACAGGCAAATACAGTCAAAATAAGGACTTGCGGGCGCGGCCATGACCCTGCAATGCTATAGCAATTTGATAACATACTGTGATAAACAATAACACGATTTGCGGAAATCTGTCAAGTACTTTTGTTAAGGTGCGCAAGTCCAATATGCCTAATTGTGATATCTACTGATTGCACCGCCGAAGAGGCAGGGGTCCGGAGAGCCGACCTGACGGAAGTTGAAACCGGCACGAGGAAAATGAGTTCGGGAAGCTACGCTCAGATACCAGAACGGAGGCCCGGAGGGCCGAAGCGAATTTAGCCCAGGGCGGAAGCCCTGGGTGAGCGATCAAAAACCACCGCGAGCCCCGGAGGGGCGGCACGAGAACGGGAGCTGAAATTGCCGGGTAAGGTCAGTCCAGCTTCCTTGAGGATGATTATCTTTCCACCATACAAAATTGAAGCGGCCCCAAGTTCGTGGACAACATTCTCGCTGGGCCTCCAGACCTCCTTGCCATCCTTACCGTAAAAGCATTCGTCCGTTGTAAAGACCAGGATGGCAGAAGCATATTGAATTGTCATCCCGAGCAGCGCGAGGGATCTGGAGTTCGTAGCGAATGCTCACACGCAACGGTGCGCGAAATCACTGACACTGTGGGCGTCGTCTGGCATAAAAGCCGCAAGATTCGCTTCGCTCTCTCTACTGCTTAGTGGCTTGCACCTGTTGATATTCGTGGGGCGAGTCTCCCAGATTCATACCAGGCTCCTCGCAGACCAAGCTTTCAGGTCGGTAATTTTCGCTGAGTCAAGCGCCTGCCTCCCAGAAAGGCCGCCCCGTCAAGGGACGCAGCGCCCCGGAGGCGAAGGCGCAATCGCAAACGAGGAGGCGTTATGAAGAGGCTACTCGGTTTAGTAGTGGTCATGTTGCTGGCGTCCTGGCCAGCTGCAGCATCAGGAAAGCATTGCTCCCAATCCTCGCTGAAGGGAACGTACACGTATGCATTCGAACCGAAGGCCTTCTCCGGCGGGCCCTTCCCTCTGGGAACCACTGTTGCGGCGGTGGTGGGCACAATCACATTCGACGGGAATGGCGGGTTTACGGGCAGACTGTACCAGAACGACGGTAGCAACGCTGTCTTTCCACCAATTTCCTTCGGAGGGACCTACCAAGTCTACCGGGATTGTACGTACACCAGCGAATTTGGCGGCTCGCAGCAGTTCGGCATCATCGCGCAACAGGGGGAGAAGCTTCGGGTACTGCAGACGAATTTGGCTGCGGACAACGGTTTCCTCTTGGAGTTTACCGCCGAGAAGGAGCCTGATGGACACTAGGCAGTAGCCCGGCGCACCGCTCGCCCGAGACACAGGCAGACTTAAAACACGGGACAAGGGAATATGCCGCCCGACTTTTCGGGCGGCTTTTCTATCGCTGCGGACTGCTGGGTCGATTACTTGTTGAGAAATCGCCTTGTCACTTCTCAGGTGTGGTACAACCCTCCTGAGTGGCAGGACAGAATTTCCCGACTAAACTGACCGTCCCCGCCGAGCACGCGGGCGGGCGCTTGGATCGCTTCCTAGTCTCGCAGGTTCCGGAGGTCAGTCGCGCTCGCATCCAGCAACTTATCGCCGGCGGACAAGTAAAAGTTAACGGCGATGCCGCCAAACCGTCACTGCGGCTGCGCGAAGGGGACCAAATCGAACTGCTGGGCTCGCCCACGCCGCCGCCGCTCAAGGCTTTCGCGGAAAAAATTCCTCTGGACGTAGTCTACGAGGACGATGCTCTGGCGGTGATCAACAAGCCGGCCGGAATGGTCGTGCACGCAGGGGCCGGAGCACGTTCGCAAAGTGGCACGCTGGTGAACGCCTTGCTGCACCGGTTCGGCTCGCTCTCGGACGTCGGCGGGGAGTTGCGGCCGGGAATCGTGCACCGCCTGGATAAAGACACCAGCGGTTTGATCGTGGTGGCGAAAACCGACCTTGCGCATCGCCGCCTGGCGGAGCAGTTCTCCCGACGCACCGTCAAGAAGACTTACATCGCCCTGGTGCACGGCTGGATGAAGCAGGAGCGGGGCACCATCACCAGCGCCATCGCGCGCGACCGCATACGGCGCACACGCATGACGACCCGTGCCCGGGGCGGACGCGAGGCGGTCTCGCACTGGCGGGTGCTGCGCCGCATCCAGTCCCGCTTCGGCAGGTTCTCCCTGCTGGAACTCAAAATCGACACCGGACGCACCCACCAGATCCGGGTGCATCTGGCTTCGCTCGGGCACCCCGTAGCAGGAGACGGGTTGTATGGCGCCCCGCGAGAACTGAAGGACAAGAGCGGACGTAAGCTGGCGCTGGAAAGAAACTTTCTGCATGCTGCTGCCATCGAACTTATGCATCCCCAAAGCGGGGCGCCACTCCGCCTGGCGCGGCCTTTGCCGCCCGAGTTAGAGGATTTGCTGAGCCACCTCGAACGCGACTGAATGCGGCTATAATGCGATTACAGATGAAAACCCTTTTGCTGTTGTCCCTTTTAGTGGGGGTCTTGGCAATTGACGCGGCCTCGCAGAGCGGCCCTGGATCTCAGGGCAGCGCGGCGAGCACGTCCACAGCCGCCGCTGCAAAGCCGGCCGCGCCGCCCAGCTTCTCTTCTCCCGTCGTCCCCAAGAAGTCCGAGGGCACGGCCCAAGCGGCCGACGAAGACCCGGATGCGGTCGCCACCTTCCGCAAGCGGGTCGATGAAGTCAACGTCATCTTCACCGTGACCGACAAGCACGGGCACTTCATCAAAGACCTGAAGAAAGACGACATCCGCGTCTTGGACGACCACAGGCCGCCGACGGCGGTGGTGGAGTTCCGCAGCGAGACCGACCTGCCGCTGCGGGTAGGGCTGCTGATCGACGCCAGCAACTCCATCCGCGACCGCTTCCGCTTCGAGCAGGAAGCGGCCATGTACTTCCTCTCGCAGATCGTCCGCCCCAGATCCGACCAGGCTTTTGTCCTCGGCTTTGACACTACCGCCGAGGTCACGCAGGATTTCACCGACAATACTGAGAAGTTGGCCCGCGGCGTGCGCGTGCTGCGTCCGGGCGGCGGCACCGCCATGTACGACGCCATTTATTACGCCTGCCGCGACAAGCTGATGAAGACGCCCACCACCGGCCCCGTCCGCCGCGCCATCATCCTGGTGAGCGACGGCGAGGACAACCAGAGCCGCGTCACCCTGGGCGAGACCATCGAGATGGCGCAGCGCGCCGAGGTCATCCTCTACGCCATCAGCACCAACGTCAGCAACATCAAGATGCGCGGCGACAAGGTGCTGGAGAAGATGGCGGAGGCCACCGGCGGCCGCGCCTTCTTCCCCTTCAAGATCGAGGACGTCTCCAACGCCTTCGCGGAAATTCAGGACGAGCTGCGCAGCCAGTACGCGGTCGCCTACAAACCCGCGGACTTCCAGGCCGACGGGCGCTATCGCTCCATCGACATCACCGCCGACAACAAGAAGTACCACGTGCGGGCGCGCAAGGGATATTACGCGCCTACGCAGTAGCTAGCGGGCCAGCGCGTAATATCCGCGGCGTGCCTGCACGCGATAGGCTTGCTTGCTCTTGACTTCGATCTTGCGATAAGAGCCGTCGTGTTTGCTGTTGGTGGGGGTGTAGCCGATGTTGTACTGGCTGCGCAGCTCGGCGGAGACCTGGTCAAACGCCTGCTTCAGCTTGTCGAATTTATTCCCGACTTCGATGACCCGGCCGCCGGTCTCTTCCGCCAGCTTCTTCATCTCGCCGGCGCCGAAGCCCTGGTACATGCCGTGCAGACCCCGGTCGGCGATGAGCAGCACGTAGACCATGGCGTCGGCCTTCTGCGCCGCCTCCATGGCTTCGCGGGGCTTGATCTTGCTGCCTTCATCCTCGCCATCGGTCAGGATGATCATGGCTTTGCGCCCCACCTCGTTGCCGAGCCGGTCTTTGGCGGCCAGGTACACGGCGTCGTAGAGATGGGTACAGCAGGCATCTTGCCCGGCGGGAATCGGTCCTTGGCCGATGCCGGGAATGTTGCTGATGCCGCCCTGGGGTGAGCCGCCGCCGATCCTGGTTCTGTTCAGCGCCACCCGCAGCTCGCGCGGATCGTTGGTGAAGTCCTGCAGCAGGTCCACGTCGGCGTCGAAGCTGATGAGGAACGCCAGATCCTTCTTGCGCAGCACCTGGTTCAAAAAGGTGGCGCCCACTTCCTGCTCCATGGGCAAGACCCGGGTCTGGCTGGGGCTGGTATCGACCAGAATGCCGAGCGTCAGCGGCTGGTCGGTCTCGGCGGCAAAATACTTGATGGTTTGCGGCTGGCCGTCTTCGAAGATCTCAAAGTCGTCCTTGGTGAGATTGGGGATCAGCAAGCCCTTTTTGTCCTTGACGTTGAAGAACACGTTGACCACTTCGACCTGGACTTTCAGCGTCCCAACCGCGCCCTCGTTCTGCTCGTCCTGGGAAGTCTGCGCCTCGAGGCGGCGCGGCAGCAGCAGCAGGGTGACGCACACGAGAGCGCCACAGCACGCGCCTCGAAGCATGGAGCGCTTCAGCACTTTGACCCACCTTTTCCTGATCGCGTAGTTAGATGCAGAAACTTCGGCCTTCGTCCATTATCATATCGTGGTGGGAGTGGACAAAGCGACCGGGGGAAGCATGATGCTGCGAGCGGCGCGATGGGCCGGATTGCTGGCATGGTGGCTGGCATTGCTGACGGGCATGAGCGTGGCACAACAGTCCTCGCCGCCGGCAGCAACCCAGGACAGCGCCCAGGAGCAGCTTCCCTCCGCCCCGAGTCCGCAGAACAATGTTCCTGCTCCGACGCCTCCGCCCGCACCGCCCACGGCGCCAACGCCCGCTCCGCAGCAAAGCGATGCTGGATCCGCACCCCCGGTGCCCAGCCAGCCCAACGAGCGCGACGAGATGATCCAGACCATGCGCGTGAATGTGAACTTCGTGGTGGTTCCGGTGATGGTGAAGGACTTGTCGGGGCATCTGGTGGAGGGGCTGAGGAAACAGGATTTCTCCGTCTTCGAAGACGGCATCCAGCAGCAGATCCGCCTCTTCACCAGCGACCCTTTCCCGCTCTCCGCCGCCGTGGTGCTGGATGTGGGCCTGCCCGATCAGGTGCTACGCAAGGTCAATGAGACCTTGCCGGCGCTGGCCGCCGCCTTCAGCCAGTTCGACGAGATCGGCTTCTACACCTTCGGCAACTCGGTGACTAAGGAACTCGGCTTCAGCGCCGTCACCGATCGCTACACCAGGTCGATCAAGCAACTGAAGAAGCGAGGCCAGCCGGGTGGGGCGGAGGTGGTGGGCGGTCCCTTGGGTCAGCCGAGCCCGACGGTGAATGGCAAGCCGGTCGACCCCAATGTGCCGCGCGGCCCTGTTTACGTGCAGTATCGCGAAGCCCACGTGCTCAACGACGCCATCCTGGCCGCGGCCATGGATCTCTCCCAGCGTCCCAAAGACCGGCGCAAGCTGATCTTCGTGATCAGCGACGGCAAGGAAGTCGGCAGCCACGCCAACTTTCCCCAGGTGCTGAAGGTGCTGCTCTCCAATGGCATCAGCGTCTACGGCGTAGCCGTGGGGGAGTCGGCGATGGCGATCGTCGACCAGATCGAAAAGGTCAACGCGCCTTTCAGCGGTCATGCCAACCTGCTGCCCCGCTACACCGCCCCCACGGGCGGCGATCTGTTCCGCGAGTTCGACCGCAACGCCATCGAGACAGCTTACGCCCACGTCACCGCCGAAGCCCGCAATCAGTACACTCTGGGCTATAACGCCAAAGCCGGCCCCCCCAGCAATACCTACCGCAACATCGAAGTCATCGTGCACCGTCCCAACCTGAAGGTGCACGCCAAGGAAGGCTACTACCCGCTGCCGATTGCGCCCGCCTTGTGACAGCCGGACATGTACCGCTGGTTCGCGTGGTCGCTGCCCGCGGTTACTGTGGTGTGCCTGCGGCGTTACGGGCTTGTGATATAAAAAGCGCGGAAGCCCCTTTCCACATATAGCGTCCGGAATTCCCCCGCCCGGTACGTGTCGTTTCCAGCGGTCGGCGGGGCGATGGGGTCTTCGGCAAGCCCGCCGTTTGGTTTGCTGGGGTGACTGGGGACAGGCTCTTGAGCTTTATCAACTTCGCGGCCCGCGAGATCAACTGCAAGATCGTCTATTACGGCCCCGGCCTCGGTGGCAAGACCACCAATCTGCAATACGTCTACGATAAGACGGCCGACAAGCAGAAGGGCAAGATGATCTCGCTGGCCACCGAGGCCGACCGCACCCTGTTCTTCGACTTCCTGCCCCTCGACCTGGGCACGGTGCGCGGCTTCAAGACCCGCTTCCATCTCTATACCGTTCCCGGACAGATCTTCTACGATGCCAGCCGCAAGCTCATCCTGCGCGGCGTCGACGGCGTGGTCTTCGTCGCTGACTCGCAGGAGGAGCGCATGGACGCCAACCTGGAAGCCATGGACAACCTGCAGGAAAACCTGGCCGAGCACGGCTACGACTTCACCCATATCCCCTACGTCCTGCAGCTCAACAAGCGCGACCTGCCCAGCGCCGTGCCCGCCGACACCTTGCGCGGCGAGCTGGTGAAGAAAGGCGAGCCCACCGTCGAAGCCATCGCCTTCCAGGGCACGGGCGTGTTCGAAACCCTGAAAGAAATCGCCCGCCAGGTGCTGGCCGAACTGAAGAAGAGCTAGGCGGTTTCACTTTTACTGTACCGATTGTCATCCCGAGCGAGGGAGGGCTCCCGCGCGTTTTCTCAAGCGCGGGAAACCCGAGTCGAGGGATCTTGGTTTTTCCGTCGGCCACGTCCTGGCGGAGCTGAAGAAGACCTAAACCCCCAGCGTTTTTCTTGAAGGGGCGCGGCTGGAACAGGCTGTGGAAAAACTCGGGATCAAGTCTGTCTTGCCGGGGGTAAAGGCTACGCGGGAAAGCCCCGCCCGGTTGTGATTCTTCTCAAGAGGACCGTTTCGACATGACAGATTCGGTCACGGTGTGCGCATTCACCACCGACC
>Ga0335081_10019404_pt1 | contig 10993 bp, 8 predicted proteins | sample Lox_Sample_35_FD_206713 | JGI IMG/M metagenome (GOLD analysis project Ga0335081, IMG submission 206713) | Soil microbial communities from Loxahatchee National Wildlife Refuge, Florida, United States - Lox_Sample_3.5 | ecosystem: Environmental > Terrestrial > Soil > Wetlands | place: USA: Florida...
TGAAGCCCTTCTTGCGGAGTTCGAAGAGATGGTCCCGAAGGTGCTGGGCTGTGGGTTTGGGCAGGTCGGGGACCTGCGCCACCACGGGGAACAGGGCGTACCAGCGGGACCCTTCGGGCAATGCGAGCAGGCGCGCGGCGACTTCGTCGACGCTGTCTTTTCGAACGCGCGTGCCGCAATTCGGGCAGAAGGTCTGACCGACGCGCGCAAACAGCAGGCGCAGGAAATCGTAGCACTCGGTGGAGGTGGCGACGGTCGAGCGCGGGTTGCGGCTCGTGTTCTTCTGGCGGATTGCCACCGCCGGCGCGATGCCGTCGATCTCTTCCACCTCCGGCTTCTCCATGCGCTCGAGAAACTGGCGCGCATAAGCGGAAAGAGACTCCACGTAACGACGTTGGCCTTCGGCGTAGATGGTGTCGAAGGCGAGCGAGGATTTGCCCGACCCCGAAACCCCGGTCACAACCGTCAACTGATTGTGGGGGATGGCCAGCGAGATGTTCTTGAGGTTGTGGACCCGCGCGCCGCGAATCCGGATTGCGTCTTGCACAGGGATGTTTGGTTGAGTCTTCAGTATACCGCCCGGGACGGCTGGCTTTAGCCGACTAGGGGCCGTTCGGCGGCACGCTACAATGAATTCATGCAGTCCACCGAGACGAGGCCGGCGAGCGCTTTCCGCACGCGCTTCGCCAGCCTCCGCGACGTCCGCCGCGGTTTTATTGCGGAGTGGGCGGTCACCCTGATCCTGTTGCTTTTCGGATGGAGCACGCTGCTGCAAGCGTACGTGATTCCGAGCGGGTCCATGGAGAACTCGCTGCTCATAGGAGATCACCTGCTGGTGGACCGCATGGTGTATGCGCCTCCCGGGAGGGCAAGCAGCCATTTGCTGCCGTACCGGGATGTGCGGCGGGGCGACATTATTGTCTTCACCTCGCCGGTCGAGCCGCTGACACTGGTAAAGCGCGCGATCGGGGTGCCGGGCGATCACATCCGGCTGATGAGCAAGCATCTGGTGCTGAACGGCAAGCCCGTTGACGAGCCGTTCACGCTGCATATCGACCAGCGCAACGATCCGTATCGCGACGATTTTCCTACCGGCCCCCCGCCGCTCGGCTTGAATCCGCGGGCGGCCGAGATGCTCGCCAACAACGTGGTGAACGGAGAACTGGTCGTACCGCCCGGTTTCATCTTCGCGATGGGCGACAACCGCGAGAATTCCAATGACAGCCGCTATATCGGGCTGATCCCGCGCGAGAACATTATCGGAACTCCCGTGGTGATCTACTGGTCATTTGACGCCCCGACCGAGGATCTCAGCAACCCGAATATTGGCATTGACCACATATTCGACGTGGTGACCCACTTCTTCACCAAGACCCGCTGGTCGCGGACGTTCTATTTTATCCGCGGCTACCCGCTGCATTCGTAAAGCCGGAGACGAATTCGGCTCGCGCCCTGGTTTTCCCCATCGCATTCGGCTGTGCTCCGCGCTACAATCCGGTTACGACTTCAGGGAAAGGGGTCTTATGACACCGAATCGTAAGGTTTGGAGAGGAGTTCTTTTTTCGCTGGCGCTGGCAGGTTGCGTAGCGGGCAGTCTCGTCGCGCAGGATGTGTCCGGCACGATCGACGGCAATATTCTGGACCCAGCCGGGGCTCCAGTACCGAACGCCAAAGTGACGGTGACCAATACGGATCGCAACCAGGTGGTCCGGACGGTCACCACCGATGCGACGGGAACTTATTCGGCCCCGTTCATTCCGATCGGCAACTACAGTCTCAATGTGGAAGCCAGCGGCTTCCGCCCGGCGACCCGTTCCGGCATCGTGCTGAACGTCCGGGACGTTTTGAAGATCAATATCTCGCTCGAACTCGGTCAGATTACGCAAAGCGTCGATGTCCGGGAGGCGGCCACGCCGGTGGAACTCGGGACGTCCGCGAGCTCCACTACGATCAACGGAACGCAGGTGCGCGAGCTTTCCATCGCGACTCGGAACTATGAACAACTGGTGGCGCTCATGCCGGGCGTCACCTCGACTTCGCGCGACGAACAATTTATCGGGCTCTCCGCTCCGTCGGGTTCCGCCGCCACATTGCCGTTTTCGATGAATGGCAACCGGAACTCGGCGAATAACTGGACAGTCGACGGCGCAGACAACGTGGATCGGGGCAGCAATCTCACGCTGCTGACGTTCCCTAGTATTGACGCGATCAGTGAATTCAAGGTGGAGCGCAGCTTGTACACAGCGGTCTCCGGCCGAGCCGGCGGCGGCCAGGTCTCGGTAGTTACGCGCAGCGGCACCAGCCAGTTCCACGGCAGCGCCTATGAGTTCATCCGCAACGATGCATTCGCAGCCAATAACTGGATCAACAATACGAACAAAGTGAATGTCATCAACGGCGCGGCCAAGGTTCCGCCGCTACGCTGGAACGATTTCGGCTACACCATTGGCGGACCCGTCTATTTCGGTAAGCACTACAACAAGGACAAGAACAAGACGTTCTTCTTTTTCTCCCAGGAGTTCCGCCGCATCATCACGTACACGACGTTCCAGCCCACCGTGCCCACTACCGCGATGATACAGGGCAACTTCCCGGTCCCAGTCTGCGTCAACTACACGACATCATGCCAGCAGACGGCAACCCAGATTGCTCCCGCCCAGTTCAACGCCAATTCTGCCGCCTATATTAAAGACATTTACAGCAAGCTGGCGCTTCCGACAGACAGCATCACGGGCGGATTCTATCCGGAACGGAACGTCTACAACAGCCGCCAGGAACTGCTCCGTATCGATCACTCGTTTACTGAAAAATTCTCCATTTGGGGACGCTACCTGAATGACAACATCCCGACCGTTGAGCCTGGCGGTTTGTTCCAGGGCGATTTGATTCCGAATGCCGCCACGACAAACACCAACGCACCGGGTCGCAGCATCGTGATTCACGCGTTAAACACGCTTCGCCCCACGCTGCTGAATGAGTACGGATTCAATTATTCGCGAGGCGCGATTCTCTCCACTCCCCAAGGCCTGACCAACAAGGAGAACAACCCCGACATCAATCCCTTGGTGCCTTTTCCGAACACGCAAGGAGTTGTTCCGACGCTTTCATTTAACGGAGCGCCAGCCTCGTCCAACCTCCTCGGCTACGGACCTTATACCGAGTACAACCGGAACTACGCGTTTTTTGACAACCTTACCTGGATCCACGGCCGGCACTCGCTGAAGTTCGGGTTCACATCCAACCGGTACCAGAAGACGGAGAACGCGGCGAGCGGCCAGGGAGTCTTCACGTTCTCCAACACGGGCAACCCCGGCCCGTCGGCGAACAGCTTTTATCAGTCCTGGGCGAACTTTCTGCTGGGCAACGTGGCTACGTTCACGCAGCCTTCGACCGATATTACGCCCAATTTGTGGGCCTGGCAGCACGAGCTGTATGCACAAGACGATTTCAAACTGAACCCGCACCTGACGATTTACGCTGGGGTGCGGTGGTCCTTCTTCGGGCAGCCTTCGGACACGAACAATCTGCTCGACAACTTCGACCCGACGCTTTATAACCGTGCGAACGCGCCGCAGATCAACCCCACAAACGGGAATCTCGTTCCGGGCACGGGGACGAACATAAACATGAATGGCATCATCGTGGGCGGAAAAGGCTCGCCTTACGGGGATGCGGTGAGCAACAACAACTACAAGGATTTCGCGCCGCGAATCGGAATCGCCTGGGATCCGTTCGGCGACGGGATCACCGCCGTTCGCGCGGGATACGGAATTTACTATGATTCCCCGCTGTTTGGCGCGTACGAGCAGAACACGTTTGCCAATCCGCCCTATGTGCAGAGCGTGACTTACAGCAACGCGTCGTTCTCGAACGTTTCGGGCGGGACTCTCGGGGTCACGGCGGCGCCCCTTGGCTTGCATGGCACACCGGTACCGTTCCGCACTCCCTACGTTCAGCAGTGGAGCTTCGATGTGCAGCGCCAACTGCCGGGCGCGGTTGTCCTCGACGTCGGATATTACGGATCGAAAGGCACACACCTGCTGGGCATCGTCGACATTAACGAAGCCTATCCCGGAACCGCTCTGGCTGCGGGTCTGCACGCAGCCAACGGCAACACGGTCTTTACCACCGCGGACGATCCAAACATCAACGCCGTCCGGCCGTATCTCGGATGGAATTACATTAACGCTCTCGAGAGCGCGTTCGACTCCAACTACAATTCGCTGCAGACGAGCGTCAGCCGGCAATTTCACAGCGCCGGACAGATCAGCGGCTCCTACACGTATTCGAAGAATTTGACCGACAACGCCTCGGACCGATCCAACGCGCCACAGAACACGTACAACTGGCACGAGGGCGAATATGGGCCGGCTACGCTCGACCGAACCCACGTGTTCACGTTTAACTATGTCTACACGATTCCGATATTCCGCAACGGCCATGGCGCTGCGGCGTATGTGCTGAAGGGCTGGGAAGTCTCCGGCATCACCAGCTACTACTCGGGCTCCCCATTCACGGTCACGACTTCGAGTGTCGACCCGGCTGGCCTCGGATTCCTGGGGAGCAGCGCCGCCAGTTCCCGTCCGGACATGCTCTGTGATCCGAACGCCAGCGCGCCGCACACGGTTGCCCAGTGGTATGACAAAAGCTGCTTCGCACCAGTGCCGCAAGGCGCGGTGCGGCCCGGCAACACCGGGCGCGGCACGGTTCGCGGTCCGGGATTTGAAAACTGGGACGTGAGCTTAAAGAAGAGCTTTGCGATCGGCGAGCGAGTCAATTTGCAGCTTCGCGGGGAGACTTTCAACTTCCTGAACCATCCGAACCCGGACGGGTTCGGCAGCACCAATATCACCAGTTCGTTGTTCGGCCAGATTACGACCTTCCGGGCGCCGCGCCGGATCCAGATTGCCGCGAAGCTGACGTTTTGATGCAGATCGCGGTCCCGTCGAGAGGTGGGACCGCGATCTATTCAGGAGCAGCTAGCAGAGCGCGGCCATGAGCGCGCCGCGAGCGGTCGCGTTCAAAGCGTCGGCGGAAATGCGGATGTCCGAAAGCTTCACCGGGAAGTTGCCGCTGTTGAGGACTTTTCCAAACTGCTCGACGAAGCCGCGCGGCATGGCGGTGCCTCCGGCGAGGACGAGTGGGATCGCCTGATCGAGCCGCGGCAGCCGCTGGGTTGCCGAGATGTGGCCGCGGAGCGTCTCCACCAGGTTGGTGATCATCTCCTGGTAATAGACCGTCAGCGCATTTTGCACGCGGTCGCCGTTCATGCCGTTCAGATAGAAGGACTGTTCCTTTTGAACGCGCAGCCGCGTGGCAATCTCGCCGGTGACTTCGGAAGCCTTGTTGTCGATGTAATCGCCGGCTTTGGGAATGCTAAAGCTGATGACCGGAACCGAAAGCACAGCCAGGCAGACATTGCAGAGACCGCTGCCGCACGAGATGCCGATGCCGGTGTAATTGGAGTTGCCCAGTTCCCCGAACACGACCGCCAAGCCTTCAGCAATCGGCGTCGGATCGTAGCCCAGGTCGGCCACAATCTGGCGGACAGACGCTTCGTGATATGCCAGGCCGCCTTCTCCCTCCGCGCCGGCCGCCGGCACACTGAAGAAGACCTTCTGGCCCTCGGCTGTCGCCTTGCCGAGCAGCTTGGTGATGATCCGCCGCATCACGCTGAGGCTATGCGGCTCCTGCGGGTTCAGCACGCCGTTCTTCATCGGCCGCCGCGTCTCCACGTGAAAAACCTCGGCGAATTTCTGCGCGTCATTGCCCGCCACCACGATTTCCGAGCCCTGCACCTCGTGAAACACGCGCTCGCGCTGCAGAAGGCTTTCGGCCAGCTTGGTGTGCGGGAGCGTCAGAAATGCATTGAGTTCGGTCTCGTACTGATACTTCTTGTCGGCGTTGCGCGCCACCACGATCCGGCTCGTCCCGACATCCAGTCCGATCGGTTGGTTGTAATCGGTTTCGGTCTTGCTCATGGGTCCTCCTAAAAAAATGCAAACTCAGTAAATTGCTGTCTTGGTCTAGTCGAACGGAAGAAGTTGCTCGCGATGCCGGTCTTCGGCAATACGCCGGATGCGTTGAATCACATCGCGGTCCATCGGCAGATCATCGCTCCGAAGCGAAAGGGCAATTGCGATCAGAAGAACCAGGAGACTGGGAACGGCGATCAGCACGGTGCGCTCCGGTTAGTGGGAGGTGGTGGCTCGCTCGAGCACCGCCGCCAGGTTGTTTACGCCTACATTGCTGCCCGGAGGGACACAATATCCAGCCGCCTCAGTCAGGCGTTCGCATTCCTGGCTTTTGGCTTTTTGCCAGGAGCGGAAATTGTCCTGCTCGCGCGCGACCTCATCCAGGTTCGCCTGAATGCGCGACATATGCGCCTTGGTCAGCTTATCGAGTTCCGCCTGAATCTTGGCGTTCTCCTCGGACTTGGTCTGTTCAAAGTGTTTGAGGCGGGCCTTCTGCCCTTCCTCGTACTCGGTCAGCGTCCGCTGCCGGAGCACGGCGTCCTGGAGGACGTCTTCGACCGCGACACCCGCGGCGTCGAGAGCCATCAGCAACGAAGAGCGCTTGGCTTCGGAAGACATTCCGGCCAGATGGGGGCTGTTCACCATCTCGACCACTTTTAAGATATTGTATGAGATCCGCGGCAGCTTGTTGATGGCTGTCTGATAGATCTGATCGAAAGCGCTGTAACGACCCAGCGGCACACCGATCGGCGGCATCGCCGGCGGTGCACCGGCCGGGAAGGGATCCTCAACGGATGCGGTCACCGTCTGGGTGTGATCGCCCGGCGCGGTCCGAGCCGCTACCGTCTCTGGCGCTTCTTCTTCAAGAGGTGTGAACCATTTCTTTAGCATGTGGACTCCTGCCGTCTTTCCGTCTCCCACTAGCGCCTGGAACCCGCGAAAGGCCGCGTTCCATGCAACTCCGGCTCAACGCCTACAGCACGCAGGCTGCCCGGCGCGTAGTTAGCATATTAGGAGTCTGATGCGTTTGAATAATAGTCCATCGTTAGTTAGGTTGACCGAGCTATGAGAGTACTGGGTCATGCGTCGGACTGTTAACTTCAGATAACTCGACGTCTGTGCCATCGGTATTCTTGCTTCATTCCCGACCGCCTCGCTAGCATGCAATTTACAGTGCTGCCCGATTTGCTGCGAGGCAGTGGGACCCATAGCCGTGCCATTTGCCAAACGCGCAAGCTGGTTGAGCCGCCCAAACACCGAACGCAGCCTGGCGAAACCTCAGGAGCCGGCGACGCCCAATCAAACTACGGACGGGACATCTGGATCGTTCTGGCGGTATTCCGCGCGAGTGGCGGACTCTTGCGCCAAGCACATCGACGATCCCGTTGAACGACTAAAATTCCTGCAACAGGTCGCGCCGCGTCTGCGTTGGAAGAGCTACAACATACCCTGGCGTGTCGCCGGGCTCATCCTGCTAGTCGGAGTCAGCGCGAGTCTTTCGGCCGTCTTATTCCTTCCGTCGGCGAAGCCGCTCCAACCCGTTCTGCCCTCCATCAAACCAATCGAGCACGCGGCCGTGGTGGCGCAACACACCGCACCGTCCGATGTGTGGCAGGTGGAGAAGACCGCCGCTTCAGAGGTCTACAGCAACGGGCTCAGAATCGACAACCATTACCTGGTCGCGAATCATCCTCGGTCGTACGTCGCTTTCCCGTTAGATCAGGCGGCACAGTCGGAAGGCGTGCGGCGTACTGAGCCGGCCGGCATTGTTTTCCATACGACCGAAAGCCGGCTGGCGCCGTTCGAGGCCGACCAGAACCGCGTTCTGAAAAAGATCGACGAGTCCTTACTCGAGTACGTGCGCCGCAAACACGCTTATCATTTCCTGATCGACCGGTTTGGAAGAGTCTACCGCGTGGTCGCGGAGACCGATGCCGCCAACCACTCGGGCAACTCCGTTTGGGCGGACGATCGATGGCTGTACCTGAATCTCAACCAAAGCTTCTTCGGTGTGTCCATTGAGGCGCGCACGCAACCCGGGCAGGTGGAAGCGGAAATGAGCCCCGCCCAGCTTCGCGCCGCTGCGATGCTGACCGAGATGCTGCGCAGCCGCTATCACATTGCCGCGAATAACTGCGTGACGCACGCACAGGTTTCGGTCAACCCGTCGAACATGCAGATCGGCTATCACAGAGACTGGGCTTCGAGTTTCCCGTTCGAGCAACTCGGGCTTCCCGACAACTATCAGCGCGCACTGCCGGCGCTGTGGACATCCGGCTTCGAATACAACCCGGAATTTCAGCAGTGGGCGGGCGATCGCATCCGGGCGGGGATTCAACTCGCCGAGGACCGGCTCACGGCTCAGGCGGCCGAGTCTGGCATGTCTCTGCGGGCCTACCGTAGGATGCTGCAAAAGCGGTATCACCAGGAACTCGAAATCGTCCGCCGCGCCAACGCCGACGAAAGCGAAGAGTCGGAGTAGGGCCAAGCTGCCAGCCTGCTGCCGATTGGCAATCAGCCCCACGATAGAATAACTCTGTGCCTTCGCTCTCGTTTCTCGAAGCCCGCGAATGCGTGTGCGCCAACGTCCGTGAACTGCGGCGGGCACCTGCGCAGAAAAGGGTTGACCTGGAACATGCCGCCGGGCGGGTGCTGGCTGAAGATGTGGCAGCGGACCGCGATACGCCGGCGGTCTCCCGCTCGGTTCGCGACGGATTTGCGGTCCGTGCCGCCGACTTGCCGGGCGAACTCGAGGTCATCGGAGAAGTCCGCGCCGGCGAGCTCTTTCAAGGGCAGGTGGAGCGCGGTCAAGCCGTCGAGATCATGACCGGCGCCCCGGTCCCGGCCGGGGCTGATGCTATCGTCATGGTCGAACATACCAGCCGCGTCAACGGACGCGTCCGAATCGACGGAGCCGCGGAGCCAAGCCAGTTCATCAACCCACGCGGCTGCGAAGCCGCCGCGCAGGAAGTGGTGCTGCATCGAGGGAAGCGCCTCGACTACACGGATGTCGCCGTGCTCGCCACGTTTGGCCGCGGCGCCGTTTCGGTCTACTGCAAACCATCCGTGGCGCTGATTGCAACCGGCGACGAGATCGTCGAAGTCGGCGAGACGCCGCGCGAATTTCAAATTCGCAATTCGAACATCTATTCGCTGGCAGCCCAGGTAAGCCGCGCCGGAGGCGTGCCGCGCATTCTGCCGGTGGCGCGTGACACCGAAGCACACACCCGCGAGTTGATCGAGCAGGGTCTGACCGCTGACCTGCTGCTGCTGTCCGGCGGTGTGTCCGCGGGCAAATACGACGTAGTCGAGAAGGTGCTGGCAAGTGTCGGGGCGAAATTTTACTTCGATCGCGTCCTGATCCAACCGGGGCAGCCGCTGGTCTTCGGGCGCGCCCGCGACAAGTTCTTCTTCGGCCTGCCGGGGAATCCGGCGTCGACGATGGTTACATTCGAGATTTTTGCGCGCGCGGCGCTGGAGCTGCTGTCGGGACGGGAAGAAGTCCCGTTGCATATGCCGTTCGCCCGGCTCACTCGTGAGTTCCGCCACAAGCCGGGGTTGACGCGCTTCCTTCCCGCATGCCTCAATGCCGATGGGACGGAAGTGACGCCGCTGCGCTGGAGCGGCTCGGGAGACGTTCCGGCTATGACTCGCGCCAATGCCTATCTGGTCGCCGATCCCGCTCGCGCCGAATATCCGATGGGCGAACTCATTCAGGTTCTGCTGAAATGAAGAAACTCTCGCATTACGATTCCGCCGGAAGCCCCCGGATGGTGGATGTTAGCGCCAAACCGGAAACGCGCCGAACGGCGCGCGCTCACGCCTTCGTCCGCATCGATCCGGAGGTGCTGCGCAAATTGCCTGACAATCCAAAGGGCGATCCGCTGGAGATCGCGCGGATTGCCGGTATAGCCGCCGCCAAGCGGACTTCCGACCTGATCCCTCTGTGTCATCCGCTGATGCTCACGCATGCGGACGTCGAGGTCTCGCTCGAAAAGGAGGGAGTGCGGATCGTCTCGAGCGCCGCGACCACCGGGCCCACGGGCGTCGAGATGGAAGCGCTCACCGCTGCCTCGATCGCCGCTCTCACCGTGTACGATATGACCAAAGCGCTGGACAAATCGATTTCAATTGAACGCCTCTATTTATTAGAGAAGACGGGCGGCAAGAGCGGAGATTTCCGCCGCGAGGACAAGCGGTGACGCACGCAGCCGTCCTCACCATCAGCGATTCGGTCGCGGCGGGCACCCGCATCGACCGCTCCGGCCCGGCGGTCCGTGAACGCCTGGAACAACTGGGCTGGAAAGTCTCGGTGACCGAGGTGGTGCCTGACGAAGCTGTCGGCATTTCGGCGCGGCTGGCGTCGTTGGCTGATGGAGGCCAGGTCTCCGCGATTTTTACCACCGGCGGCACCGGTCTGGCGGCGCGCGACGTCACGCCCGAGGCCACCACGGCCGTGATTGATCGCCAAATTCCCGGCCTGCCGGAACTCATGCGCGCCCGCGGACGGCAATCCACGCCTCTGGCCGTGCTGTCGCGCGGGGTCGCGGGGACGCGCGGGCGCGTTTTAATCGTCAACCTGCCGGGGTCGCCGCGCGGCGCCGTCGAGTCGCTCGATGCTATCGTGGAAGTGGTGCCGCACGTGCTGGAATTACTGCGCGGGCATACCGAGCACGCCGCGGCCCGCCAGGAGTAGTATGCGACTGTTCGCGATCGTACTGCTTGGTTCGTTCCTCCTCGCTCAAAGCCGCGACGAACCCGTCCAGGTGCCTCCTCCCTTCCGCGTCAGCACTGACCTGGTTGTGGCGCCGGTGACAGTTTTCGACCGAGCTGGAAACTACGTGAACGGGATCCAGCCGGAGCAGTTTCATCTCTTCGACAACGACAAAGAACAGAACATTCACGTCGACATCGCCTACCAGCCGATTTCGCTCGTGATTGCGATTCAGGCGAATGCTCAGGTGCAAGCCATCCTGCCGCAGGTGCAGAAGATCGGCAACCTGATTACACCGCTCGTC
>Ga0335081_10019406_pt1 | contig 10993 bp, 14 predicted proteins | sample Lox_Sample_35_FD_206713 | JGI IMG/M metagenome (GOLD analysis project Ga0335081, IMG submission 206713) | Soil microbial communities from Loxahatchee National Wildlife Refuge, Florida, United States - Lox_Sample_3.5 | ecosystem: Environmental > Terrestrial > Soil > Wetlands | place: USA...
GCAGACGTGGAAGCTCTCCAAGGATCCGCAGTTCATCGACAAGGTCCGCGATGTCGTCGGCCTGTACCTTGATCCGCCTGAGCGGGCGGTCGTTTTGTGCGTCGATGAGAAGTCCCAGATCCAGGCGCTCGACCGGACCGCGCCCGTCCTGCCGATGCTCCCCGGCACCCCGCAGCGAGCGACCCACGACTACAAGCGCTCGGGCACCTCGAGTCTGTATGCCGCGCTGGACATCACCACCGGCAAGGTGATCGGCTCGCTGCACCCGCGCCACCGCGCGATCGAGTTCAAGAAGTTCCTGATCACCTTGGACCAGGAGGTTCCGCGGAACCTCGATGTGCACGTGATCCTCGACAACTCCTCGACCCACAAGACGCCGGCGATCCAGAAATGGCTCGTGGCGCACCCGCGGTTCGTCCTGCACTTCACGCCGACCAGCTCATCGTGGCTGAACCTGGTCGAGCGCTGGTTCGCCGAGTTGACCAACAAGAAACTCAGACGCGGCACGCACCGCTCCGTCCGCGCGCTCAACCAGGACATCCGCGAGTGGATCGCGACATGGAACGAGAACCCACGCCCATTCGTCTGGACCAAAACCGCCGACCAAATCCTCGAATCAATCGCCCGCTACTGCGGACGAATTAATGATTCACGACACTAGTAGCGAGTCTCGAGCATGATGCACCCCTCGGCGCTTTCCCACGGACCGTGAATCATGCCGGGCGGCCGACACGCGTAATAGCCTGCACCGAATGTCTGGTTGAGTCTGAGATCGTGCAGCGAGCCGGATAGGAGCAGCACTTCCTCGAAGTACTCGTGCGCGATCGGCCCCGCGGCCGACGTCTTCACACCAGGGTCCCAGCGCACCAGTCGCGTAAGCAGGCCGGTGGCTGAATCTTCCGCGAGTACCCGCTCTGAAACCCCAGCTTCACCGCGCACGGCGCGCCACTCGAGCGTCTCTATGTCAAAGAACTCGAACTCGGGTTTGGCCATCGGGGCAGTTCAGCACACTCTCACGGCAGCTTGCCGCCGGCGGTCCCCTGAAACGCCCGGCCTAGCTTGCCGCTACGGCAAGGTCAGGTTGGAAGCGTGGGGCCTACTGCGGGAACGCAGAGCTCGTAGATGCAGTAATGCTCGCTCGCTTCGATGAAGCACCAGAGTCCATCTTCGTCCTTATCCGTCGCCGCGCATCCGGGCGCCGGGTCCGGGTACTGCTCCGGCTCTCGGACTGGATCGAAATGCCCGGCCGCGCGCATCAGGGTCTTGCGCTGTCTGCCTCCGGACGCACCGCTCGCCACGGCGCGTGTCATCCGAGCTGGGGTCGCCTGGCCGCAGCCGCACATGCGGGATGGGACAAGATCCGCATGGCAGTGCTTGCACCTCACGGCGTCTGGATGGATGCTCTCCTTGCAGTACGGACACACGCCGTGATGATCAGGCCTGACTGCCGGGATCGACGCGTGGCAGTGCTTGCACCGCACTGCCTCGGCGAGCACCTTCTCTTTGCAGTAGGGACACTCGCGTGTCGTCGGGACCTGTTCGGATGAGCTCATCGCCGCACCAGGAGTCGCTACGGGCTTTGGTCGGTCGGATGGTAACCTAACTAGCGGAAAAAGTGGCGAAGATTTCCGGCGAGGGCGGCAACGCTTGGGTAGCGTGGGCGTAGAAGAACCGAGGTGGCGCTAGCCACGGAAAGGGGCGCGTGATGCACGTGGTAATTCGGACCTACTCCGGGCAGGGTGCGTCTGATCTGTTCGATCTCCTCGAGCAGCGGGAGGAGGACGTCAAGGCGGTTCTCACCGGAGTGCCCGGCTTCGTCAGCTATGCAGCCTTTCGCACCGACGGCGGCGGGGTGGCAGTGACGATATGCCAAGACAAGGCAGGGACGGATGAGACTTCACGGCGTGCGGCGGAGTGGGTGAAGGAGAACGTGAGCACGACGGTTGACCGGCCCGCAATCACGGAGGGAAGCACCGTTCTCCACTTCTCATGACGCGATGACCCGGGTTTGCGCGAACGGGCGACGCAGGCGATCTGCCGCAGGTGGGTTCCGGAACCCGGGGCGGCTACCAGCCGGCGCGCTCGCCAAGCGAATAGTTCGCCCCGATCCCGCTCTGGTCGAGGAGTGCGCCGACTACCGCCTGGCCGAACAGATCGGCGGCTAGCTGCTCGATGTCATCGGTGGATGCGCGATCTTCGTCAAGAGGTGTGATGCGCTCCCGGACGGCTTGGTGGAGGGCTGTGGGTCCCCGGCCGATCAGTGCAGGCGCGGCCAGGTCGACCGCCTGAGTGGCGACCAGCGTCTCTATGGCGAGCAGGTAGCGGAGTCGGTCGAGCATCGACGCGATCCGTCCGGCAGCGGCCGGGGCGTTGCTGGCGTCGTCCTCGACAAGTGCGGCGCCCGGCCGCGGGTCTGTGGAGAACGGGGAGCCGAGGTGCCGCATCTCCGCCACGAGAGCCTGCACCGTTTTGATCAGCGGCGCGTACCCCGAGTGCTCGGACCCGTGCGGCGAGAGGTTCTCCGACAAGCCTGTGAGCGAACCCGACAACAGCCGCTGCGTGCGCTGCGCGCAGATGCTGGCAGTTTGAAATACCGCCAGCGCGACCGTGTCGAGCGCGAGTGCGAGCGCTGCGGTGTTGAAGTTCCCGGTCGAGAGGATCTCCCGGTCCTCGCCGAGCACCAGCGGATTGTCGCCGGCGCCGTTGAGCTCCGGATTCAACGAGCCGGCGAGCAGCCCCATCGCCGAGTGAAACGCGCCGTGCACGTGGGCGGCGCATCGGAAGCTGAGCGGATCCTGAAGGCGGCGAGCAGCACCAGCGTCGAGTAACTGGCCCCCCGCCAGGAGGTGGCGCAATTGGGCCGCGCAGGCCTGCGCACCGGCCAGCGGCCGAGCGGCCTGCACGCGCGGGTCCAGGGGCGTTGTACTGGCGCGGAAGCCCTCGAAGCTGAGCGACGTCACCAGTTGCGCGGCGGCAAGCAGCTTGCGAGCGTCGTCGTACGCGAGCGCGGCGAGACCGGCGCTGAGCGCGCTGCTGTTGCACAGCGCCAGTCCGTCCTTTGGACCCAGCGCTACTGCCTTGAGCCCCGCGCGTTGCAGCGCGACATGGGCCGGCAGCAGCTCGCCCCGGTACTCGGCGCGTCCCTCTCCGATTGCCACGAGCGCGATGTGCGCCATCTGCCCGAGATCCGAGGCGCCGATCGAGCCCGTCTCCGGCACGTACGGATGCACACCCGTAGTCAGCATCGCGAGCAGCGACTCAAGCACCGCCGGGTGTATGCCACTGCCACCGTGAGCGATCCCGTTGCAGCGCACGAGCAAAGCAGCGCGAACGACGTCGCGGGGCAGCGGTGAACCGACGGCGTTGGCACGGCCCCGAACCGTCCGGAGACTGAAACTCGCAAGCTCCTCGGCGGGCAGCGCGAACGTAGCGCGTGCTCCGAGGCCGGTGGTCAGACCGTAGACCGGCAGCTTCCGCGCGACGGCATCATCGACCACAGCGCGGTCGCGTTCCACCCGCCGGCGCGCCGCAGCGTCCAGTTCAACGTGCTCGCCAGCGCGAGCTACCGCCGCCACCGCGACGGGCGTGAGACCGTGACCGTCGATGATCACGCGAATCGCAGACTGGTTCCGACGCCCTCGCGCTCGGCCTGCTCGAGCAGCGAGTGCGCCAGCGCGATATCCGACAGAGACAACCCGCGATGCCAGAACAGGATCGTCTCGCGCGCGGACTCGCGACCCGGCCGCTTGCCGACGACAATCTCACACAGCTCCGCATGTAGCGTTTCGCGCGTCAGCCGCCCCGCCTGGACGTGCGCGCGAAGTGCGCCAAGCTCACCCGTTGCGCACTGGCCCCAGTCGTCGACCACGATCTTGTCCATGATCTCGGTGAGCGACAGCTCGACCGCACTCATCGTCCCGTACGGGACAACGAGCGCGCCCGGCGAAATCCACTCCGTCTTCAACAGCGGTTCTGGCTGGCTCAGCCGCGACGCCTCGACAACGATGTCCGCACCCCCGACGCAGCTGCGCCAGTCATCGGTGGCGCGCACGTGCTTGCCGAGATCCTCCGATAGCCGCCGGGCGAACTCGTCCCTGCTCGCACGGCGGCGGGAATGCACCCGGATCTCGCGGAGGTCGAACACCCTGTCGAGCAGCCGCACGTTCCAGTAGGCGGTTCCGCGCGCACCCACGTGCCCGAGCACCTGCGCGTCACTCCGCGCCAGATGGCGCGCGCCGATCGCGGTCATCGCCCCGGTGCGCATCTCGGTGATCGCGGTCGCGTCGACGATCGCCTTCGGCATCCCGGTCGACGGATCGAACAGACACAGCAGCGCCATCTCCGACGGAAGGCCCTTTCGGTAGTTCTCCACGAAGTCGCCCACCACCTTCACGCCGGCCAGCCCCAGCTCCGGAATCGAGCCGCGCAACACATTGAAATGTCCGTCGGCGAGGGGATCCGCATGCAGATGCACACGCGGCTCGATCACCGTCTCGCCGCGTCCCTGCGCGCGCAACCCCCGCTCAACCGCCGCCAGAATTAGCTCATCGGAAGGCCCGAGCCGGGCGATGTCGGGACCGTTCAGGTACTTCAGCTCGATCCGCTTCACGCCCAATCGGTCCGGAGTCTAGACACCAGCGCCGCCCAGCAACTCGGAGCACGTGGTTCTCTTTGGACCCGATTAGCGGCTACGCCGCCATGTGCTCGTCGACCTCGACGAGACGCTTCCACTCGGGCTTGTCCTCGCGCCAGCCCTCCTCGGTCCGCGAGCGCTTCCAGTAGCCCGAGACTGAGAGCGCATCCCGGGACATGCCGCGCTCGACGATGAGATGGCGACGGAGGGCTCTCACCGACGACGCCTCACCGTGCACGAAGGCGTCGGTCCCCTGGGGTAGCTCGAGCTCGCGCGCTGCGGTGGCGAGCACATCATCCCCTTGGTCATACAGCCAGGTAACACGCAGATCCCCGGGCGTCGTGAATTGAAGCTCATCGTCCGCGTCGGCGACCTGAACGACAACGTCGACGGGGCGCCCTGCGGGGACTCGCTCCAGCGAGGCCGCAATCGCGGGCATCACGCTCGGGTCACCGACGAACAGATACGCGGGCGCGTCGGGATCGGGCGTGTACGCGCCACCGGGGCCTTGCAGCTGGAGCCGATCCCCCGGCGTCGCCCGCCGTGCCCACGGGCCCGCGACGCCCTCATCGCCATGCACGACGAAATCGACCGTGAGCAGGACGCGGTCCGCATCCCACCTGCGCACCGAATACGTGCGCGTGCGCGGCCAGCGCTCCCGCGGACGTGTCGCTCGGATCTCCTCCTGGTCGAAGGGCGCCGTGTAGTCCGCGTCTGCCGGCGGGAACTGAAGCTTCACGTAGTGGTCGGTGAACTCGCCCGCAGAGAATCCTTCAAGGCCGGCGCCGCCAAACTCGACCCGAACCATGCGCGGGGTCAGTTCCGTGACGTCGACGACCTCGACGAGGCGGGGCGTTCGGCGGCGCTCGGGACGCGGGTTCTGGGCGGCGGCAGTCATCAGCGTGTATTAGGGTACCCTAATCCCAACTTACCGCGATGTGATCGGAGATGGCCGGTCGTGAAGACGGAGATCGGTTGCGGCGTTGTAGCCGGCCCTGGGTTCGTAGTGGCGTTCACAGTGCTTGGGGCCAGGAGAGCAGGTTATGACTGGCGACGTCATGCGGTGAGTTCCCTGGCGGTCGGTCGCGAGGGCTGCGGCCAGCGTGCGAACTTCATGCTTGTGGGTGGGCTTTACTGCGTCTCGGCATGTGGCCTTGCGCGCAGCTCGAGTCGAGTCGTCGGCCCCGCGATGGTTCCGGCGCTTGTGTTTGCGGCCGGCCTGGGGCTGATCGGCGCTGGAGTGTTCGTGACCGATCCTGTCGCTGGCTTCCCGCCCGAGCACGCTGAAGCCGGCGCCGGCACCGCCGTGGCAGAGGTCGTGCCATCGCGGCGTGGCCAACTACACAACCTGTGCGCGATCCCGGTCTTTCTCGGTCTTCCTGTGGCGGCCCTACTCGCCGCGGGCTCTGCCGGCCGTCGGCGGGAGTACCGATGGGCCGCGTATTGCGCTGCGTCGGCGATTGGTATGGCCAGCACGTGCGCGCTGTTCGGCGCGGCGTTCGGCGGTGCGCCAACGCTCGCTCCACGCGGAGGGCTCTTCCAGCGCCTGTCGATCGCCACCGGATTCGGATGGCTGAGCGCTCTCTCATTCCGCGCGTTGCGCCCACCGTCTCAAAGCTGAGTTCACGTCGGTCTGAGTCTGTCGTGCCCGCAGTACTACAGCGCCAGCTGCTCGACAGGCAGCGGCACGATCACGTGCGCCATCGCCGGAACCAGCGATCCGAACGCCGAGGTCGATCTAACTCAGACCTCCCTCGGCGCCTACTCGCCACAACAGGCAAGTTCTTGCGCGGCTCGCCACGACATCGGGCCAAACGGCTGAGCCGCCGCCGAGAACCTGCGTAGCATCAAGAGCATGCGAACAACCCAAGAAATCGTCGACTCAATCGATACCCGCCTTCGCGAACTACGCGAGGAAATCAAGACGTTGGACACGGCCCGCGCGGCGCTGAAAGCCCGAGAGGCCGGTTCACCGCAGCGTGCCGCTCGCGGGGTGACGGGGCGAGATGCCTCGGCCTCCGGCGGGAAGATCCGCGCGCGGACGGCCGCGAAGTCCAACGGGCGGCCCTCGGCGCCGGCTGCTCACGAACGGCCGCGCCGATCACGGCGCGCACCGTTGAAGGCTTCTCGCCCAAAGGCGAAGCGAGCGGGGAATGCTTTTGCCCCAGACCGGCTCGAGTCGTTGCTGTCCGGCAACGGCAATGGCGGATTGACCACGTCGGAGCTTGCCGCCCGGGCTGACGCGGACCGCGACCGGGTCCTCGGGATGCTTCGAGAGCTGGAGACCGCCGGCCGGGTGCGGCGGAGCGGCCAACGCCGCGCCACCCGATGGCACGCGATAACAGATGAGGACCGCATCCGGGAGCGCGCCGCGGAGCTCGAGGCGACGCGCAGGCGTCCCGCTTGACGTTTTCTGGCGAGCTCACGAATGGTCGGCCGCGGCTGAGAGCTCCCATGGATCCAGCTGGACCGTAAAACGCTCTCGCGGGTACTGGCCGGCCGCCCATTGGAAGAAGTTCATGCCGTCGCCGAGCCGCACAGTCTCATGGCGCTGGTCGCGCACGATCCATGGGCGGTCAGCGTCGTGCTCCGTCACCGTGTAGCCGTACTCGCGCACGAACGTATGTTCGCATACGATGCAAGGCAGACGACGAAGTCAATTGCTCTCGCGCGCGGGTCGCAGGTACTGGTGCAGTTTTCACGAATCGTAGGTTTCGTCTGGTAGTTTGCATACCTACCAGCAGGGCTCAGGGCTGGGGGCGCCATATCCTGACGAGGGCGATGGGCGATGGCCACCGGGGCTTTTGATGAGGCGATGCTCGAGCAGTTCATAAGACCTCGCGCTAACCAGAACATCCGACCGAGTCACCTCCCGCCGAGCTCGCGCTCGCGCTACGCGACGCCATGCGTTACAGCTCAGGCGGATTGGCTCAACCCACCGCAGTCGAGAGGAGAGCCGCATGTATGTTCGAGCCGTCCGTTTTACTGACGTCACTCCCGAGCGAGTTCAGCAGCTCGTCGCCCGGATTGACGAAGCCGACGGACCGCCGCCAGGAGTGCCGACAACCGGCCTCCAACTGCTATTCGACGAAGCGCAGGGAACCGCCGTCGTGCTGCAACTCTTCGACACCGCCGAAGACATGCGCATGGGAGCCGAAGCGTTCAGCGCGATGGACTCGGCCGACACGCCCGGCACGCGCGTTTCGGTCGATATGTGTGAAAGTAAGCTCGAGCGCCACCTAACGCGATAGGGCGACACCGGCGACCGGGGATGGTTCGGCGATTCGCCCGACCGTATGACGGAGCTGCGCGCGGCCCGAGTCGCACGGGACGACGTCGAGCGCCTGAGCGCGAAGCGGAACAAGCTGGCCTTCGCGCCGGCGACCGCAACGCCGAACTGTTCGCCGGGATGGTGCGCTTTTGCGCACAGCTCGAGCGTGAGGAGTTCGAGGAGATCGATGTCGAGTTCATCGAGGACAGGATCGCCAACTCGCCCATAGGCGTCGCATACCGCAGCTCGTACGCCTGGATCCTCGCAGGCCGTGGCGACACCGAGCGCGCCCGCGAAGAGCTCCACGCAACGATGGCGCTGCTGCACGCCTTCGACGCCAACTGGCTCTCCCTCCAGGCGGAGTGCGCGGAGGCGTGCGTCCTGATCGGAGACGACGCTCATACCGCCACCCTCTACGAGCGGCTCCTGCCGTTCGCGGGTCGACCAGCGACGGCTGGCCGCGGAGTTACCAGCTACGGCGCGGTCGACCGGCTGCTTGGCGACCTGGCCGAGCTACTCGGGAGACATGACGAGGCGGTGCGGCACCTCGATGCCGCCATTCGGCAAAACGCCTCGCTCGGCTGCATCGTCTGGCAGGAGCGCGCGGAAAGGCGCCTTTCACGGATTGTCCATTAGACGATCGCGACCGAGTGGTAGCGACCATCAGGCGTCTCGGCCATCGGCATGAAGCTCACTGACGATGTCATCGCGTCAGTCCCCCGAAGCGCCGTAGCCTCCGCCGAGCTCGGCCAGGGCAAGGTCTCCTCCCCGTTTACGATCACCTTCAGCGATGGCGGCACGGGGGAGCTCGAAGTCGCGCGCGCCCGTCGTCGCGGGGCAGAGCGAGTCATTGCTGAACTCGGCGATTGATGGTGCCGCCATCCGCATTTACGACACCCGGTGAGCCGGACGGTCGGCGGTCCCGATCGCCGGTCATCCAGATGCTCGCCTGGCGCGCGTAGCATCCGCGACGAGATGCCCATCGGCGATTCGGAGAGTTCAAGCAACCTGCCGCAGTCTGAGGCCGGTGGCAAAGATGAACCAGCGGAGGAGACGTTCGCCGAGGGCGGGACTAGGATCGTCTGGGAGGACCGGTGGCACGAGGAGGAGATCTTCGCGAACCGGCTTTCGTTCTACATCCTCGCCCAGTCGTTTCTTATTGCTGCGGCAGTGACGGCAACGCTCTCGAGCGACACATCGTCGCGCTGGCTTCCCGTCGCGCTGACGATCGACCTGGCTGGCCTGGTTCTGACCATCGTGTTCTGGTACGCGCTGACCGAGAACCTAAGGAGGCTTGACACGCTCAAAGAGCTCGTCGCCAAGGGAAGCCGCGAGCTAGGTGTTCGGGGCTACAGAGAGATCGGGGTCGTCAGAACGGCGCACCACGAACGCCGCACGCGACGAGGCCTGCCCTTCCCGCTCTCGATTCTTCCGAGGTGGTCGCCCTCGTGGTGGCTCGCCCACGGGATACCCATTCTCCTCGGGGGCACGTGGATCTCGCTTATCACGGTGGCGATCGTCACGGCCTAACGCAACCAGCAGATAGGACGGTGGCGATCAGTCTCACGCGGAAGTTGCGGATTTCGCGCACGACGGGACGTCGACGAGACCCTCGCCTGGTCCCGCGAGGCGCAGCACGTACCGAAGGAGCGCACGCGCAGTTCGGTGGTCGTTAGCGGACGGTGGCGTGCTGGCCGCGGGTTTCGCGGCCGGCGCGAATGTAGGCGAGGGCCTGCGAGACGGCGGCGTGCCGCGCCTCCCGGTAGTGCTTCTCCGTCGGGTAGGTCCAGTCAGCGATGCTCAATGCCGCCCAGGCGACGAGAAGTAGTAACGCGGCAACGAACGGCGCCGCGACAGCGAGCGCGTCCGACAGCTGACCAACGGGTGTGGTCGCCAGGTAGACCGCGTCGGCGATGACCACGCCGACGGCGGCCGTTGCCGGTATCCACCACAACCGCTGACCCAGACGTGAGGGCCTGTGCTCGCATAGATGGTCCTCGAACTGATACGCGTAGTCCATGGGGTGACGCCTTGCGCGCGGCTGCCTCCGGCCCATCGGTTTTCGCGCTCGACGCTCACTGTCCTGCCGAGTGACGCCGCGCAAACCGCTGCCGCATTCATGCAAAAGCGGTGACTGCCGGGCATCGGACCAGGGAGCTCTAGACGCCTCGCTTTCAAGGGTTGGTCTTATCGTTCAGGTGGTGCGAGTCTTGATCATCTCCGACATGGAGGGCGTGGCTGGGATCGTTAGGTTCGATCAGGTCACCGGCGGACACCCGATGTACGAGGAGGGCCGGAGGCTGTACACCGGTGAGATAAACGCCGCGGTCCGCGGGGCGAAAGCCGCCGGCGCGACCGAGATAGTGGTGATGGACTGCCACGGCGCCGGCGAGGGATGGACGTTCAACTCGCTGATACCGGAGGAACTCGACCCCGACTGCGAGTACGTCGTCCAGAATCAGTGGACCGAGTACGTCGAGTATCTCGAGAGCGGCGTCGACGCCGCCTTGTTCGTTGGAATGCACGCCATGGCCGGCACGCCTGACGGCGTGTTGGCGCACACGGTCAGCGGCTCGTCATGGTGGCGCCTGCGCTTCAACGGCGTGGAGGTCGGCGAGACGGGCATTAACGCCGCGCTCTGCGGGACATGGGACTGCCCAGTGGTCCTCGTCACCGGCGATGTCGCCACCTGTCGCGAAGCCCGCGGGCTGATCGGGGATGGCCTCACGACCGTCGCCGTGAAGACCGGGCTCGGGCGCTTCAGCGCCCGCCAGTTCCCTGCGGCAAAGGCACGCGCGCTGATCGAGGAAGCGGCCCGCGCCGCCCTGGCGGATCTTTCCGCGGTCCAACCGTACGATCCGGGATCGCCTTGCGAGATCCTCGTCGACTACGCGACCTCGGATCACGTGGAGAGGTTCCGGCATCGGCCCGGTGTACAGATCACATCCTCGCGACAGATCGCATCTCGAGCCGATGACTGGTGGACAGCGTGGCGCCAGTTCTTCTTCTAGGCGTGCGTCCATCGTCGAGAAGCGACATCGCAGATGCTCGCCCGCCGCGCGAAGGGTCTCAACTCAGCCAGCGAGCTG
>Ga0335081_10019408_pt1 | contig 10993 bp, 7 predicted proteins | sample Lox_Sample_35_FD_206713 | JGI IMG/M metagenome (GOLD analysis project Ga0335081, IMG submission 206713) | Soil microbial communities from Loxahatchee National Wildlife Refuge, Florida, United States - Lox_Sample_3.5 | ecosystem: Environmental > Terrestrial > Soil > Wetlands | place: USA: Florida...
GATGGGTGACCGTCGAGCCGAGACCGAACACAAAGGGCGTAAAATCAGTCAGATGGCCGAAATCCGCGTAGCGGTATTCCGCCCGCACCGACCAGTTATTGGTGACGGCATATTCGATGCCCCCGCCTACGGTCCAGCCGGCCCGGCTCTGCGAACTCTGATCGTAAGGTCCAAGTCCGGAATAGCTCGTGTTGAAGCCGGCGAATTCAGCGCCACCGGTCGCGTAGAGAAGAACCCGGTCGAAAGCGATACCGAGGCGGCCCCGAATCGATCCCTGCACCGGAATCTGCGTATCGTAAAGGACGCCGCCAGGGCTGAAATTCTGGTTGATGCTGGTGCCCTCGACATCGCCTTCAAGACCGGCGACGACTTGGTTCATTTGAAAATTGTAGCCAACGTGAGCACCGCCGACGACCCCGTTTGGCATGTAATTGGTGCCGAAGCCCCAAGGGTAAACCGTCAAGGTATCGCCACCCCAGCCGTAGCCGATCTGGCCCCCAAGATAGATGCCGGTCCAGGTAAAGAGGGGAGCAATCGGCACCCCGGCCGGCGGGGCGCCATAGGGAATGTCGGCCGCCAAGGCCGGTGCGGCGGCAGCAAGCCCCCCAAGCAGCAGGAGATACCTGCGAATCATTGCTTCGTCCTTTTCCGGTTCCTTTGGCGAAGGAGTATGCGAAGCAAGAAGCGAGCGGAATCAGGCAAAATTTTGGAATAGCCGGCAATTTGTGTAAGTTTTCAGGTGAGTCTAAACGTAATGACGATCAAAAAGATGGGGTAATTCCGTGTTTACTAGTTGTTAACCTAACTTTTTGGTAAACAACTCGCGAAGTCTACTGATCGTACTATTACGGCGGGGGGGCTTGGAGGCTCGCCACCCTTGTTCCACGCAGGCGCCCGCTTGGCCTTTACCATTGATCTTTAGAGTCAAATCTGCTCAATCTGACAATGCGGCCTTGAGTGCCGCACCGCGTAACCGTCCGGGAAAAATTTCATGGCTGCTGCCTGCACCGAAGGGTTCGATACCGGCTTTGTCGCGCTTGGCTATGCCAAAGTCGGCGTGCTCGGCGTTGTCCAAGGCATCACTGAACTCTTGCCCATCTCATCAACAGCACACATGCGGATCGTCCCGGCCTTTCTCGGCTGGCAGGATCCGGGGTCGGCATTCTCGGCCGCGATGCAAGTCGCGGCGCTTGCGGCTGTTGTCAGCTATTTCTGGGCGGATGTACGTGGCCTGATGTTCGGGTCGCTCGGCGCCATCCGACGGCGCGATTTTCACGATTGGAATTTCCGTTTCGCGATCTGGATCATTCTTGCGACCATTCCGATCGTGATTGCGGGCGAACTGCTCAAGCCGGTCCTCAATAGCTGCAATTCGCCTTTACGCACTCTGGTCGTCATAGGTATTTCCTGCCTTGTGATGTCGGGGCTGCTAATGCTCGCGGAACTCTATTCGAGGCCGAAGCGGACCCTTGAGCATGCGACGTTGAAGGACGCGATGATCATCGGGCTCGCACAGGTCGGGGCGCTGATCCCTGGCGTTTCGCGCTCCGGCTCGACACTGACGGCGGCCCTCTTCCGGGACTTCCGGCGCGAGGAAGCGGCCCGCTTTTCCTTTCTGCTCGGACTGCCGGCAATCGCCGCCGCAGGCACGAAAGAACTATGGGAACTGCATAAGGCCCATCTTGATGCACAGGGCTGGTCGATCCTCGGGTTCGGCCTCGTCATTGCGTCGCTGTCGGCATTTGTCGCGATTTGGGGCCTATTGCGGGTGCTCGAACGATTTTCAGCTTGGCCCTTTGCCGTTTATCGGGGTGTTATGGGCATTCTGTTATTGGCCAGCGTGTATTACGGATGGCTGCCAAATTGAGCTCGATCGCGGTGACGGGCGCCAAGGGGAACAAACCAGTGCTGGAGAGAGAAGACGAAGGCCGGCCTATTCTCCCTCGCCTTGCACAAGGCGCTGGCTGTTGGCAACGGCATCGATCGCCTGCCAATCGCCATCATGGCCGAATTCGAGACCCGAAGTGATCGCCAGCATTTCCGCCAAACGGATTCTGGCGCGATTGACACGGCTCTTCATGGTTCCAATCGCGCAACCGCACACCCCGGCGGCTTCTTCATAGGAGAGGCCGGAAGCGCCGATCAGAATCAGAGCTTCGCGTTGATCGCTCGGCAATTGCTGAAGCGCGGCACGAAAATCAAGCAGATCCATATGGCCGCTCTGCGCGGGCGCCGTCGCGAGCCTGGCCGCGAAGGCACCGTCCGGATCCGCGACTTCACGCCGCCGCTTACGGTATTCAGAGTAATAAATATTGCGCAAGATCGTGAACAACCAGGCCCTGAGATTGGTCCCTTCCACGAAAGAGTCGATATTGCTCCAGGCCTTCACCAACGTCTCCTGGACAAGATCGTCGGCACGATCGAGATTGCCGCACAAGGACACGGCGAAGGCGCGCAGATTGGGGACCACCGCCAGGAGATCCGCCGTAATCTGCGAGCTTACGGGGCGCTCTCCCGCGCTCGGCTTATTTTCCACCGGTTTCGTATGCGCGATTGTCACATGCCGTCCTTACTCGACCGGGCACCCGAGGAGCTTTCGAGCTTCCTCAGCAATTCAAGAAAACGTCCTGGTACTGGCTGCGCCAAAATGTCATCGTAGACGCTGCGCAAATGCAAACCAATTTGATCGGCGATTTCCGATTTCGATGCCGTCTTGCCAAGGCAGGAGGCAGCCGCGCGCTCTTTCGGGGCGCTCGGGCTCGCCGCGTCGTTTCCTTTGCTTGATGTGTCGCATATTTTAGCTCGTGCCACCCCCGTCGGCGGGCTGCTCGATTTTGTCGCTTTCGTCACTGAAACACCCTCACGATGGCACTTTTCATTCATCTTCCTCGCTGACATTCATCCCGGGAGACCGGGTTAATTCCTTGATAAAACTACTGTGAAGCTTGGCAGAAGCCTGGAAGTGGTTATAACCAGCCTGGTTGAACGCTCCACGAGAGAGGATGGTTCCAAGGAACTTTATCGGGGCATTTCGAATTTCTCTCCTGACCCAACCTGTTGCGCGATGGCCGGGGCCATCACAGGATTTTTCGAAGGTTTCTCCTATGCCAATATCTCAGGCGATCGCCGCGCATATTCCCTATCTGCGCCGCTTCTCGCGGGCTTTGACGGGAACGCAAGCAGGGGGAGATGCCTACGTCCTCGCCACGCTCGAGGCGATCGTCGCCGACCCGGCCGAGTTCTCGAAGTGCGCCGCTCCCAAGACGGCGCTTTATCGTTTGTTTCTTAAAGTGTGGCGGACCGTGCCCGTCAATAATCACGTCGATCCAGCTTCCTTCACCGGCGACGAAGCCGGCGCTCAGCGCCATCTCGAAGCAATTACATTGCGTCCCCGCATCGCCTTTCTTCTCAGCTCGCTCGAAGGGTTCAACACCGAGGAAGTTGCAGGCGCGCTGGATTGCACGGTCGAGGAGGCGGCAAGCCTCATCGATACTGCCGGCAAGGAAATCGCCAACCAAATCCGCACCGATGTCTTGATCATCGAGGATGAGCCCTTCATTGCGCTCGATCTTCAGAATCTCGTGGAAGAACAAGGCCATCGCATCTCGGGTGTCGCGCGGACCCACCGCGAAGCGATCGACGCTGTCAGGCGCGAAAAACCCGGCCTCATTCTGGCGGACATTCAGCTTGCCGATGGCAGTTCGGGCCTTGAAGCCGTGAACCAAATTTTAGAATCATTTTCCGTGCCGGTGATTTTCATCACCGCTTATCCGGAGCGTTTTCTGACAGGGACGCCGCCCGAGCCCGCATTCCTGATCACGAAGCCCTTTAAGACAGAAAGTCTAAAGGCAGTCATCAGCCAAGCCCTTTTCTTTGATCGCAAGTCGCACCGCAAGGACGAGTCGGAAAAGAAGACAACCCTCGTCTGAATCTGGCCGCGTTCATGGCGCTGGTCGAGGGCCGCGCGGTATGACACGGGCGACGAGCAAGCCGGCGAAGACCGCAAAGGCAACAAGCGAGAAGGGATGCAATTGCTTCGCGAGTTCCGCGCCGGACTGTATTGCAACACGCTCGCGCTCCATACCGGCATCTTCCAAAACACCGAGGATCGGAGCTATGGCCTCATCAATTCTTGTCGCGAACTCGGCTCTTTCCGGCGAAAATCTTTGCTTGTCTTCTTCCACCAATGCGGGTTTCGCTCTCTCCTTTTCGCGCGGTCCTTGGCGAATGGCAAAGAAGATACAGATGGCTGCGCCCACGAGATAAAGACCGCCAAGGGTCAGCGCTGCAGCCGCGTTGCCCTCCAACGGCTGAACAAAATCGAAAAGAGCCAGCGTAAGGAAGGCTGCGCTGATCAGCAGAGCGCCCATGGCCGAAAAAAAGAGCACGGCTCTTTTTAACAAGCGCGTGCTCATCTCTTCGACCGGTGCAATGGCTTCGCTGATGAGCCGATTGAATAGCCGGTTCATTTCCGTCCGCGGCTCACCAATCCCACAACTATGCCAGCCACCAGCGCGAGGAGGACCGCCATCAGCGGATTGCGTTCAATCGCCGTTTCAAGGTCCGTGCTTGCGCTCGCAACACGATCTTGTGCCTTGCCGGCTGAGTCGGAAATCTTCTGCCGCGCATTATCGACCACGTCGGTAACGGCGTTTGTCGTTGCGGCGGTCTGGGCACGAAGGAGCTCCGACACCGAGGAACTCAATTTTGCGATATCGTCACGCAACGCCGCAAGATCGGCCGTGAAGTCTTGGGTCGCCTCTTCGACAGGTTTGATATTTGCCATTTGCGTTCTCCGGTCATGCGATGATTCGATTGGCCACGCTCGTGGGTGATGCAGCTACCCTCGGAGCAGATGCGGCGTCTCTAACGTCAAACTCGATCAGAAGTTGCCGCGCCATCCGCTTCGGCCGGCGGAGATTTTCGCGTCCCGCGACCAACCGTGACAGAGCAAGCCCTGTTAGCGGGAGAGAGCCTCCGGTACAGCACCATAGAGGGGATCGTGTTGGAGCGCAGCCCTTGGAGAGAAAGGTGCCATTCCGATGGCACAGCGGAGAGCTGGTCCCCGGCGTCGCATACCTACCCTGACGCGCCTCCGATGCGAGACCAAAGATCCCAAATGCTGAAACTGGTTTCGCTATGCCTCTCTGGAGGAGGCTCTGGCAACAGGCGAGGCGCTTGCCTCAAAATCCCCCAGGACTTAGCGATGCGGATCGTGGAGGAAACCCCTGTCTCAAGCCCGAGGGGAGTCAAGCTTTTCGGGATGGTGCCCGACCGCGCATCGATTGGCACTCCATGGGCCATCCCATCGATCATATAATGCTCAACGACGACACTGCCAGCGCCATTGCGCCACGACATGCGGAGCTGACCATCAACCTCATCCAATACCGCGCCGGCTTGATCGACTTGATGGATATCGAGCCATTGCTGAACGAGGGCCGACGCATTGGCAGGCGCGACGACATCATCGAGGCTCCCATGCCAGATGGAGACTTTCGGCCATTTCTTTTGCCCCGGCGATGCACGCCGCACCAGATTTCCCAATTCCCGGGATGAATGCGAGGGCCCAAAGGCCATGGCCTTCATCGCATCGAGGGGTCCAAGCGCGGCTCCATAAGGAAGACCCGCGATAATCGTGCCAGCGGCGAACAAATCTGGATACGACGCCAAGAGTGCACAAGCCATGGCACCGCCAGCCGAAAGACCGGTCACGAAAATACGATCGCGATCTAGTTGGTAATCCCGCAGCATTTTCTCGATCATGACGCGGATCGACGCGATCTCGCCGTCGTCACGGCTGATATGTCGCTCGACGAACCAATTGAAGCAATTTTGCGGATTGTTCCCGCATTTTTGCTCGGGGAAAAGGACGGCAAACCCATGTTGGCGGCCAAGTTCCGCCCATCCGGTGGCTAGATTAAAATCCCTCGCTGTCTGTTGGCAGCCATGGAGGGCCACGACAAGTGGCGCAGATTTGGGCAACTCGGGCGGAACACAGGAAAACATTCCAAGATTGCCCGGATTCGAGCCAAACACCGCTTGCTCATCCATTTAGCCGATTTGCTCCGGAGCCCATGTGACCGTAATGCATGCCTTACAGAAAAAGCCGCCAGCCCATATCCAACACCGTTCTTGTTTAAGGCTAGCTCGCGCCCATTGCAATGGCTTGATTGGAGGAGGCGCCATCCAAAGTGGCCGATTGCCGTGCCCGAAATCTAGAGAGCGCATCTGCAAGCGATGGACACGGGAGGAAAGCGCCAAGACTGCATGGGACCGCGTTAACGTGAAAGATGAAGCGGCACAGCCATTCGCAAGCGAAATCCTTCCGGCGCGAAATCGACTTTGACTTCAGCCCGGATCTGCTGCGAAAGCACGCGCTTAAGAAGCATGGATCCAAACCCGTCGCGCGAGGGCGGCGTCACAGGGGGACCGGCGAACTCGTTCCATTCGCAGAGCAGCGCGCATTCGCCATCCTTCTCCATAAGGTCCCAGCCAACTTCGATGCGGCCTTCCTCCTTGGACAAGGCCCCATGCCTGACTGCATTTGTTGTGAGTTCATGGACGGCCATGCCGAGCGGCACCGCGATCTGGGACGGCAAATCAATGGCCGGTCCCGACAGGCGAATCCGAAGCCCCTGATCATCAGAATAGGGGCCAAGTTCCTGGGCTAGCAGCTGGTGGAAGGAAACCGATTGGTGAAGTTGCTCGGTCATGACAGCATGCGTTTTTGCGAGCGACGAGATCCGGCCCGAGAAGGCTTCTTGAAATTCCTCGATATTCAAGGACGTCTTCGCCGTCGTGTTCATAACACCTTGCACGGTTGCAAGCGTGTTCCTGACCCGGTGATGGAGCTCACGAATGAGGAGCGCCTGCCTCTGCTCTGTCTTGACGTGATCGGTGACGTCGTTCCCCTCGATGAATATCCCGCTCACCTCGCCGTTTGCGCCTAGGATCGGCTGGGCCACGAAATCGATGTAATGCTCCTCGACTTCGCAATCCGGCGCGTCTTGCAAGAGGATGCGCATCTTGCGGCCGACGTAAACCTCGCCGGTCCTGAAAATATTCTCGAGAATAGCGGGGTAATCCTGACCTTCCGATTCAGGTAGGCCCTCGCGGAGCGTCTTCCCGATGAGATCGCGGCCACCCGCGAGCATCGAAAAGGCGATATTGACCAATTCGAAAACAAGCTCTGGTCCTCGCAAAACGCACATGAAGCTTGGCGCCTGCATGACCAGACGGCGCAAATGATGAACGGTCGCCAACAGGGTCTGATTAAGGACTTGCATGGTTCCGGATAGCGAACCCGTGAAATCCGAACGTGTCTCCGATCCTACGCAAGGATGCCTCGCCAAGCCCTTCCCTGGCTGAAATTCCGAAATATCTTGAGCGTGCTTGACCACAAACGCGACGCGACCGTTCTCGTCGTGAATGGGGACGTGGGTGCAGCTCCAAAGACGCTCCTCCGACCTTCCATTGATGGTGATCGCGTAGGAGACCGTCGGCAGAACATCGGCAAGGCCCTTGTCGCGGGTCCGTTCAAGCGATGCCTGCAAGATTTTGTGGCTTTCTTCCGTCGCCGGAAATGAGCTGAATACATGACTCCCGATCAGCGTTTCCCGCGAAAGCAGGGTTACCTCGAGGAACGCGTTGTTCACGGCAACAATGTTGAAATCCCGGTCCATAACCAAAAAGGGCGCGGGCAAACCGTTGAAAATAGCTTCGAAATCCAATTCCGACTTTGGTTTCACCATACGGCTCCGGCAGAGGTTTCGAGGATCCGGCGTTCGCCCGTGTTCGCGCCAAATGGCGCGGCCAGTTCATACCAGGAAGGAGGGCCGCCATGGGCCTGCAATCGATCGTGCCGTGTCAAACCCACGCTTCCTCATAATAGAACTATATAGAACTATGCAATTTCGCCGGGTTAGCATTAGAGCTTGCGAGGGTAGAACACACGGCCTTAACTTCAAGGCCCTTTTCGGGACGGTGGATCGCAAAACGGATAAGGTTTACCCCTGGTTTCGTTGAAATTCTTCCTCTGGCGGTGCTTTTGGCGGTTTCCGGCCCGGATAGCAACCCGCCAAACCAGTTCTGCCCAAATTCACGAGTTAAACGGCTTCGATTGATGATGACCTCCTCCAACCGCCCAGTTCAGGCCGGCGACCATGTCTTTTTGGTCGACGGGTCGTCTTTCGTCTTTCGCGCCTATTTTCAGTCGATCCGGCAGGACGCGAAGTATAACTATCGCTCCGACCGGCTGCCAACCGGCGCTGTGAGGCTCTTTTGCACCAAGCTCTTTCAATTCATCCGCGATGGCGCGGCGGGCGCGAAGCCAACCCATCTCGCCATTATCTTTGATAAATCGGAGCATTCTTTCCGCAAGGAACTCTACCCGCCCTATAAAAGCAATCGCTCCGAGCCGCCCGAGGATCTGGTTCCGCAGTTTCCGCTGATGCGCGCGGCGGTGCGCGCCTTTGGCCTCACTCCGGTCGAACAGGACCGCTACGAGGCCGACGATTTGATTGCGACCTATGCCTGCGAAGCGCGCCAGCGGGGGGCCGATGTTTTGATCATCTCCGCCGACAAGGATTTGATGCAGCTCATCTCCCCCGGAGTTGCCATGTATGACCCGGCCTCCGGCGAAGCAGGCGCCAAGGGTGCGCGCGAGGAGCGCAAGATCGGCCTCGACGAGGTTTGCACCTATTTCGGCGTGCCGCCTGAAAAAGTCATCGATGTCCAGGCCTTGGCCGGGGATTCAACCGACAATATCCCCGGCGCCCGTGGCATCGGCGTCAAGACGGCTGCGCAGCTCATCAATGAGTATGGCGATCTCGAAAGCCTGCTAGCGCGCGCGGGCGAGATCAAACAGCCCAAGCGCCGCGAGATCCTGACCGATCCCGAAAGCGTCGCTCTGATCCGCACCTCAAAGCAGCTCGTCACCCTCGTCCGCGACGTGCCTCTCGAAGTGCCGCTCGACGATCTTCACCTTGAGGCCCCCGACGGAAAGACGCTGATTGCTTTTTTCAAGGCAATGGAATTTTCCACCATCACCAAGCGGGCCGCCGAGACCTATGGGATCGATGCCGCCTTGATCGAACCCGATCCGGCATTCGTGGGGCCTGCCGGCTGGCGTGGCCGCAACGGTGAAGGGCTTGCCGGGACCTCGGAAAACATCGAAGAGCCGTCACCCGGGGCGAGCACGCAGTTGAAGCCGCCCAAGCGAAACGCCCGCTATGGTGAGCCTTCGCAAATGCCCAGCATCGCGACAGGTCCAGGCCAACTTGCTGAAGCCCGCGTCATCGAGGCCCGCTTCTCAAAATTCGATACGAAGAGCTATGCAACGGTTACGAGCTTCGAGCAGCTCGACAAGCACATCGCCGCCGCCTTCGAAGCAGGCGCGATCGCGATTGATACAGAGACCTCATCCCTGCAGCCGATGCAGGCCGAGCTTGTCGGCATCTCCCTCTGCGTCACGCCAGGACAGGCCTGCTACATTCCGCTTCGCCATCAGAAGGAAAACGGCGGCGATCTCTTCGGCGGCTCCGATCTCCTCCTCGGCCAGTTGCCGGAAGCCGAGGTGCTTGCCCGCCTGAAGCCTCTTCTCGAAGATGCAAGCGTCCTCAAGATCGCCCAAAATATGAAGTTCGACTGGCTCATCTTCAAGCGCCGCGGCATCATCGTGCGGCCCGTTGATGACACTTTGCTTTTGTCCTATGTGCTGGACGCCGGCCGCACTGATCACGGCATGGATGTGCTCAGCGAAAAATATTTCGGCCACAAGCCGATCCAGTTCGGCGAGGTCGCCGGCTCGGGCCGCACCTTTATCGGATTTCCGCGCGTTCCCATTGACAAGGCAACCGAATACTCGGCCGAGGACGCGGACGTCACCTTGCGTCTTTGGCGGGTGTTGAAGCCGCGCCTGCCAGCCGAGCACATGACCCAGGTCTATGAGACTCTCGAGCGTCCGATGACGGAGGTTCTTGCCCGCATGGAAGAGCGCGGTGTGATGATCGACCGTGCCGTGCTCGCGAAGCTTTCGAGCGAATTCGCCCAGGACATGGCCAGGCTCGAAAGCACAATCCACGAGCTTGCCGGCGAGCGTTTCAATCTCGGCTCACCGAAGCAGCTTGGCGACATCCTCTTTGGCAAAATGGGTCTTCCCGGTGCCAAGAAGACCGCGACCGGCGCATGGTCAACCGCAGCAGGCGTGCTCGAGGATCTCGCCGAGCAAGGCAATGAATTCGCCGCCCGCCTTCTCGACTGGCGCCAGCTCGCCAAACTTAAATCGACCTATACGGATGCCCTGCCCTCTTTCATCGATCCAAAGACCGGGCGTGTGCACACCTCCTACGCGCTCGCCGCGACGACGACCGGCCGGCTTTCTTCGTCGGAACCGAACCTGCAAAACATTCCCGTCCGCAATGAAGCGGGGCGCAAAATCCGCCGCGCTTTCATCGCCCCTGAAGGCCATAAGCTGATCTCGGCGGATTATTCGCAGATCGAATTGCGGCTCTTGGCTCACATCGCCGATATTCCGCAATTGAAAACCGCGTTCGCCGAAGGCCAGGACATTCACGCAACGACCGCTTCCGAAATGTTCGGCGTGCCGGTGAAAGGGATGCCGCCAGAAGTGCGCCGCCGGGCCAAGGCGATCAATTTCGGCATCATCTATGGCATCTCGGCGTTTGGCCTTGCCAATCAGCTCGGCATTCCGCGCGAGGAAGCGGGCGCCTATATCAAGCGCTATTTCGAGCGTTTTCCCGGCATTCGCGCCTATATGGACCGGACGAAAGCCCTTGTGCGCGAGAAGGGCTATGTGACGACGATCTTCGGGCGCAAATGCCATTATCCGCGCGTCAACGCATCAAACCCATCCGAGCGCGCTTTCAATGAGCGCGCGGCGATCAATGCGCCGATTCAGGGCTCCGCCGCCGACATCATCCGCCGCGCCATGGTGCGGATGGACGCGGCCCTGGAGCAAGCGGGACTTTCG
>Ga0335081_10019409_pt1 | contig 10992 bp, 7 predicted proteins | sample Lox_Sample_35_FD_206713 | JGI IMG/M metagenome (GOLD analysis project Ga0335081, IMG submission 206713) | Soil microbial communities from Loxahatchee National Wildlife Refuge, Florida, United States - Lox_Sample_3.5 | ecosystem: Environmental > Terrestrial > Soil > Wetlands | place: USA: Florida...
CCGACGAAGCGCACCTTGTTGTCCAGCAGGTAGGTGTCATAAGGCGAGGGCTCCGGCCACGCCTGTCCGGCCGTGGTGTGGGGCACGCGCGGCACGTCTCGATAGGTGAGCACGGCGTGGATACCGGGCAGTGCGCGGGCTTTGCTGGTGTCGATACACCGAATGCGGGCATGGGCGTAGGGACTGGGCAGAATCTTGCCATAGAGCAAGCCGGGAAGGTCTATATCGTCAGTGAAAGCCTGGCCGCCCGTGACCAGCTTCACGCCGTCCACCTTGCGGAGATTCTGGCCGACCACGGTGTGGCCGTTACTCATGGCGGCGCCTCCGCGGCGATGGCTGCGCATTGGCCACCGCCAGCACAGCTTCCACCGGCTTCAGGTAGCCGGTGCAGCGGCAGTAATTGCCGGCCAGCGCTTCGCGAACCTCGGCTTCGGTAGGATACGGGTTGCGCGCCAGCAGCGCCTTGGCGGCGAGAATCATGCCGGGTGTGCAGTAGCCGCACTGCACGGCGCCGTGTTCCAGGAAGGCCGACTGAATCGGGTCCAGCGTGTCTCCCTGGGCCACTCCTTCGATGGTGAGCACCTCCCGGCCCTCAGCCTGGGCGGCGAACATCAGGCAGGAATTGATAGGATTGCCGTCGAGCAGGACCGTGCAGGCTCCGCATTCACCCTTCTCGCAGCCGCGCTTCACGCCGAAATACCCCTCGCGCCGCAGGATGTCGAGCAGAAGATCGCCGGGAGCGATGGTCCAATGTTTGGCCCGGCCGTTCACCGTCAGATGCAGGGAGATCGTCTTCATAATGTGCACCCCGCGTGTTCCGCGCATTCGAGCAGAGCGCGCCGTACGAGGACGCGGCTCATTTCCCTGCGGTAGCTGGCGGAAGCGCGAACGTCGTCGATCGGGCTGACCTCGCGCGCCGCCTCGTCGCAGACCCGATCGATCAATTCAAGGTCGAGCGCGTGGTCCGCCAGCAAGGTCTCGGCCTTCGATAGGCGGATGGGCGTCGGCGCCACCGCACCCAGCGCGATTCGCGCCCATTTGCAGCGTCTCTTGGCGTCCAACTGAACGCCGGCCACCGCGTTGACGACGGAGATGTCGCTCTCGGTGCGGCCCAGCTTCTGGAACGACCAGCCGGTGTGCCCGCCGCGCGGCGGGGCCGGAATGATGACTTCCACCAACAGTTCCTTTCCGAGCGCTGTTTGGCCAGGCCCGTGAAAGAACTCCGCCAGCGGAATGCGCCGCCGGCCGCGCGCTCCGGCGAGCACCACCACGGTGTCCAGCACCAGCAGTGGCACAGCCATATCGGCTGCCGGAGAAGCGTTGGCGAGGTTCCCGCCCAAGGTAGCCATGTTGCGGATTTGCACGGACCCGCAGCCGGCAGCGGTTTTCGCCAGGATCCCATCTGCCAGGCCGCGCAAGGCACTTGAGCTTTCGATAGCCGCAATGGTTGTGGTGGCCCCGATCTTCCACGAACCCCGATCCCGGCGAATGTAGTTCAGACCCAGGCCCGTGATGTCCACCAGGGTACGAATCGTCTGGTCTGCTCCGACCACTACATCCGTGCCGCCCGCAACCAGTCGCGCTCGGCTTCCTCTGGCGTGAAGCAATCGAATTGCCTCCGGGATGCTGCGAGGCCGATGAAAGGATTCGACGTGGTCAAACATCCGGTTTACCAACCTCTTGTTAACCGGATTGTAACAGGCTTACAGGTGTGAGGACCTTGTTATCTGCTTCTGAAGACTCACTCGTAGGGCCTGTTGATGACCGCTCGCAGTTCTTCGAGTCTCAGCAGATCGTTGCGAATGGTCGGCGTCTCCTGTTCACCGGCCTCGATCTGTTTGTCGATAGTCGCGACTAGGCCGCCCAGCCGGCGAACCGCCTCTTTCTCCAAAGCCAATATGGATTCATTCACTAGCTCCTCCCATTGCGCCGCCAGCCGCGAGAGGTTGAAGAAAATGGCATCGGCCAGCTTGCGCCGGAAGTGGTTCCTCACGATCCCTCGGATGGCCCACATCGGCAGGAGAAACGAAAGCAGTTCCCAGTTGCGGTCAAAGATCTTGCCTACCCGCACATCGGGTGGGCCGGGATCCGGGACCTGAAGCTCCGTCTCGCTCGTCCGCAGCGGCACCCCGAGGGTGCTCAAAGCCCGCTCGGACAGCCTGTTTCGGAAGTCCTGGAGCGATTGCGACAGGTGGCGGCTCACCCGCCGTATCGGCTCTATAAACTCCGCCCTGCGCCTGCCGGACACGATTGCCATGTTCTGGGCCAGGGCAACGGCCAGCCAGTCCTCGAAGCGAGCCGTGACCGCGCTGAGGCGGCCGGCCCAGGTAGGGAATTCTTCGTCGAATGCCCCAAGAAGCTTTTCGCCCACGAGCACTTCGTCGGCCCGCAGGATTGCCTCAAGGGTGGTCCGCGATTTCCCCGCGGCGTGGCGCCCTATAAGGCGCAGCGCCTGGCTGGTATCGTCGTATTGCTTCTCCCCAATAATGGTCCGGCGCAGTTGCTCGCGTTCGGATTCGTCCCGCTCGGCTGCTTTCAAAGCAAGGCCCAGATATTCGGAGCATTCACCCAATAGGGAATCGATCTTGTGCCGGAGGATGGCCGCGTGGTGGTCGCCGGATTCCGCGCGCGCCCCGCTGAGGAGTTCCTGATCGATTCGCGTTTGCAAATATTCAAAGCCAGGCCGTGTAGAGAATGGAAATACCGAAACAGGGCGGTCCCAGCATCGCGCGAGTTGCTTTCGCACAAACTCCTCAACCTGTGGCCGCGCATGGTCCTCGAGAAGGTCGAACTTGGTGAGCAAAAGCGAAATGTTCGGTGTATAACGCCCGAGTTTGCGGATCAATTCAACGTCATGTTGAGAAAACGGCGGGTCCACACCCACGGCAACAAGCGCTACCCCGACGTTGGGCAACCAGTCGAGCGAAGCCTCTGTGTTGTACTCCAGAACACTCTCCAATCCCGGCGTGTCCACGAACCGAATTCCCCGGTAGCGCGCCATCGAACGCAATTCCAGCCGCACTCGCGCAACCTGTTTGGCGTTCCCGGGGTTCTCCGTTTCTGAGATGAAGTCGCCGATGCACTCCGGCGAGATCTGCTTTGTGTTTCCGTCCTTGAAGACAACATCCGCATGGTCGCGTGGCCCGTATTCAATCTCGGTAATCACCGTAGTGACCGGGATCGCGCCAACCGGCAGCAGTTCCCGGCCGAGCAGGTGATTTAGAAAGCTGCTCTTGCCAGCTTTAAACCGGCCGAGAATCGCCACATTGAGGGTCGCCTCCCAGGCGAACGTCCGGCAGCTCTCGACAAAGTCATCGAGCGCGGCGATCTCGCGGCTCCGGCAGATCTCGGACACCAGTTGCAGAGCATTCCGCACACCTTCTGGTGACGCTCGCAATGTCGAGGTGTTGCTCATGGGACCAGTTGGTTTTCAATCTCCCGCTGCCTCGCCGGCAAGATCTCCGACCGGTACCAAATGCGCCGGTTGGTATTCTCTCCCCGGCAACAGGTGCTTCGGCAAGAAGCGCGCGTTGGCAATCGCGGTCGGGATCACCGCGCTGCCGATCACCGTCGCGACCAGGTGCGAGTACTGCCCCTGAGTGATGATGGCGTGATTCAGGCCAAACAATGCGGAGATCGTCCCGAACGTGAGACCGGTGGACATCATCAGCGAATAATAAACGCCGTCGTGGCCGTTGTACCCGAAAGTCCGAACCGTCGGCAGCAGGCCGACCAGCTTCGAGCCCATCTTGGCGCAGAACAAAGCCACAAAAACCAGCGGGGCGGCGATCAGGACCGGCACGGAAACGAAGCTCCCGGCTCGGATGAAATAGAACGGCGTCAGCAGGCCAAACGTGAGCGTGCGAAGCCGGCGAATCAGCAGGTGATCCTTGCCCACGCTGCCCGCCAAAACCATACCTATGATGTAAGCGGGCAGCACGGCCTCGCTTCCGGACCATACTGCGATGCCGCCGAGTGCGAAGAGCACAAACAGCAGGTACTTGGTCTCCAGCTCGGAGACGCGCCCCCCGTACCTCTTGAAGATCCATCGCGTGGCGGACGGCAGGACCAGGAACAATGCCAGGCTGACCAGCAGAAAGACCACGGTTTTTATAGAGAACGGCGAGAAGATCACCCCCAGGGCCAGAACTGTCCCAAGATCGTTGACAAAACAGGCGGCCAGGATGGCTTTGCCGTACGTGGTCCGGTTGAAACCCAGCTCCAGCATGACCGCGTACACCACCGCCACGGAAGTGGTCGATAGCGCCACGCCGGCAAGCCAACTGGGACGCCAGGCCCACCCGAGAATATAGTGGGCCACCATGGATGCCCCCAGAAACGGGCCGAAGAAGCCGACCAGGCCGACCGCCGTCGATTCCTTCCATTTAGCTCGAAAGACATGCGGGTCGAGCTCAGCGCCCGCCAGAAACGTAAGCACCACCGCTCCGGCCCCCGCCAGAAAAGTGATCCAGGGCGTCTTCGCGCCTAAAGCGGCGCCCCCGGCCCACGTACCAATCGCCAGTTGGGCGACCGTTCCGACTACAATCTCAGATAGGGCGGTGGAGACCTTTAGCCAGTTCGCAATGAGAACCGCCACCAGCGCCAACAGCAGCCACATGGCCGCGACAAACCACACTTGATCCATCCAGGGATCTCCTTCACAAAGTTGTCTTGTGGCTTGCTGCGAGGGAAACCAACACTCCCACAGCGTGATCCACTGTAGGAGTCATTGGCCGGTTGAACGGCGTTAAGCGAACTCCACCGCTCCTTTCAGCGTATAACAGGAGTGTATCGGCTGCAACCGGGGCGCTTGCGCCGGCATCTCGTAGCTCAGCCGGAGGTACCGATCATTCGTGCGGCTAGGCGGCGGTGCTTGGCTAATACGGGATCCAAGCGGACCGTCTGCAGTTCGTGGCTCTCGACCACCACGCGGCCTTCCACAATGAGCGTTTCCACTCCCGTGGGGGCGCAGAGCAGCAGCGCGGACAGAGGGTCGCCGGCTCCGCTGTAGGCCAGGTCGCGCAAATCGAAGAGGGCGATATCGGCGCGTTTCCCCGGTTCCAGCACCCCGATATCGTCGCGGCCCAGGCAGCGACCGCCTTCCACAGTGGCCATCGACAGAGCCTCGGCCACGTTGATGGCGGCAGCGCCGTGAGCCAACCGGTTCAACAGAAGCGCCTGGCGGGCTTCGGCCAGCATGTGCGAACTGTCGTTCGACGCGCTGCCATCCACTCCCAGGCCGACAGGGCAGCCGGCCCGGCGCAGGGCCAGAGCCGGGGCGATGCCCGAACCCAAGCGCATGTTCGAGGTGGGACAGTGCGCGATTCCCACGCCGGCGTGGCCCAGCCGCCGGACTTCACGCCGGTTGAAATGGATGCCGTGCGCCAACCACGTGGTATCCCCCAGCCAGCCCACGTCTTGGAGAAGGTCGACCGGGCGGAGCCTGAACCGTTTCAGGCAGTACGCCTCTTCGTCGCGCGTTTCAGCCAGGTGGGTATGCAGGCGCACGCCGTGGCGCTGAGCCAACTCAGCAGTCGCGCGCATGAGCTCCGGAGAGACGGAGAAGGGCGAGCACGGTGCCAGCGCGATCCGCAGCACCGCACCCGGCGCCGGGTCGTGATACTTGCGAATCAGGCGCTCGGAGTCGCTGAGGATTTCGTCTTCGCTCTGCACCACCGAATCAGGAGGCAGCCCGCCGCGGCTCTGGCCGACGCTCATGCTGCCGCGCGTGGCATGGAAGCGGATGCCGATGCGCCGAGCCGCCTCGATTTCGGCATCGATCATCTTCCCTTGGCCCCGGGGAAAGACGTAGTGATGGTCGGCAGTGGTGGTGCACCCGGAAAGTAGCAGTTCGGCCATCCCTACCAGCGCCGCTACGTGAAGTGAGTCTTCATCCAGTCGCGCCCACAACGGATACAGCGTCCGCAGCCAGTCGAAAAGTCCGGCATTGGCGGCTGGTGCGTAAGCGCGGGTGAGTGTCTGGTAGAGATGGTGGTGGGTGTTGACCAGGCCGGGGATGGCTATGGAATGAGGGGCGCGGATGGTGAGATCGGCGTGCAGCGCTTTGGGGACGTGGGTGCCAATCTGGCGAATCTCACCGTCCTTGGCGTAGACGTAGGCCCCACGCAAGGTGGGGCAGTCGGTGCTGCCTGCCCCTGTCACCAGGGTGTGGATATCTCGGATGAGCAGCGACCGCATCAGGAAATCAAGCCTCTGCCGCTCAAGATCGACTCCAGTCCCGAGCCATCCGATGTCACCTCGAATGGGTCACCCGCGGCCGAGTGTGCGCCCCGTATGTCCTTCAACCCGTTCCCCGTGATCACCGCTAGTGTGCTCGAGCGGCGGCCCACGACTCCATCCAGCCTCGCCCGGCGCAGGCCGGCCACCGCGGCCGCCGCCGCAGGTTCGGCGAAGATGCCGGCCAGACGGCCGGTGTAGCGCATGGCGTCCATGATCTCGTCGTCGGTCACGCTGACCATCATGCCGCCGGACTCGCGAATCGCCGCCAGCGCCTTTTGCCCGTTGCGCGGCACGCCGACCGCGATGCTATCGGCGATGCTGTGCGGATCCACCGGCACGATCGGGCCGCCGCTGTGAAATGCAGCGGTCACCGGCGCGGCCCCCGCTGCCTGCACGCCCAGCATCTTGGGAAGGCGGGCGACTAGCCCTAGCTGCTTCATCTCGCGAAAGCCCTTCCAGATTCCGGCCACGGTACAGCCATCTCCAACCGAAACAGCCACCCAGTCCGGGACCTGCCACTCCATTTGTTCGCAGATCTCGAGGCCGCAGGTCTTCTTGCCCTCGATGAGATAAGGGTTGATGGCGCAGTTGCGGTTGTACCAGCCCCAGTGTTCACAGGCCTGCTGGCACAATTGAAAGGCCTGCTCGTAGCTGCCGCGCACGCGCAAAACCGTGGCGTCGAAAATCAACAGTTGTGTGACCTTGGGCTCGGGCGCGCGCTCGGGAACGAATATGACGCTGCGCAGCCCCAGAGAAGCCGCCATGCCGGCGCACGAGGAAGCGGCGTTTCCAGTGCTGGCGCAGGCGATGATCCCCTTGTGCTTCTCGCGGGCTTTCACCACGCCGATGGAACTGGCGCGGTCCTTGAGCGAACCCGTAGGATTGCGGCCGTCATCTTTTAGGTAAAGCAAACCCACACCGAGATGGCGCGCCAGCGGCTGCGCCAGGGTCACAGGGGTCCAGCCCACTGAGAGCGCCGGAAGTCTGGCGCCATCGCCGATCGGCAGCAGTTCCCGGTAGCGCCAGTGATTGCGGTCGGAGCGCCGTGCCAGGCTGCGCCGGCTCAGGTGGCGCGCCACCGCGGAATAGTCGTACTGGACGTCGAGAATGCCCGAGATGCCGCAGGCAGGGCACGTGTAGGGGACGCGGGCTGGGTACGTCGCGCCACAGGATGTGCACCGAAGGGACTTGGCGAAGTTCATGGTAACCGTCTCCTGCTGGCGGCACGGCTGCCTGCCAGTCGGCTGCGGCATGCCGCGCTGGGCCACATCAACTAAGTAGCTCCCGGACCACGCGGAGCAATTCCTCGGGCTGGATCGGTTTCGATAGGGCGACTTGCGCGCCCAGCATGGAAGCGGTTTTCAGGTAGACGCTCTCAATGGCGCCGGACATGGCTACGACTTTGATGGTTGGCTGATCGCGGCGCAACAGGCGTATGGTTTCCAGCCCTTCCTGGTCCGGCATAATCAGGTCCGTTAAAACCAGGTCGATAGCGTTCTGTTTTATCAACCGAACCCCGGCCTTTCCGTCCCCGGCCGTCAGAACCAGGTAGCCCGCGTCCACAAGGACTTGCTTGAGTAACCCGCGCACGCCCTCGTCGTCGTCGATCACCAGGATCGTCGCCACCGACTTGGCTTGCCCCAGAACTTCCCGGACCTTGACTGACAACTGCGCCGGAGTGAACGGTTTCGGCAGATACGCGACGCCGGCATCCAGAGCGCCTTCACGACTGATCACGTCGGCAGCGTAGCCGGAGATGAACAGGACTCTTGTCTGGGGACGTTGGTTCTGCACTCGGGCGGCCAGCTCGCGGCCTGTCATCCCCGGCATGACCACATCCGTAAGAAGAAGGTGAATGCGGCCAGGGAAACTCTCGCTCAGCGCCAGGGCCGCGGGACCGTCTGCAGCCTCCAGCAGTTGGTATCCATTCTCTTTGAGAATCCGCAGGGCTAGTTGGCGCACTTTCTCCTGGTCCTCGACCACCAGGATGGTTTCGAAGCCGCGCGGTACTTCCGCCTCCGGGCTGATCGGCGTAGTTCCTGTCGCGTCGCTCTCAGCTCGCGGAAGGTAAATCTGGAAAGTGGATCCTTGGCCGGGCTGGCTCGAAGCGCGGATCCAACCGCGGCTCTGCTGGACAATTCCGTAAACCGTAGAAAGCCCCAGTCCGGTGCCAATCCCCGCCCCTTTCGTGGTGAAAAACGGTTCAAAGATGTGCTGTAGGGTCTCTGGACTCATCCCCACACCCGTATCGGAAAGGGAGAGCGCCACATATGCCCCCGGCGCGGCGTCATTCGGCAACTCAATGGCTCCGGGCGCGAATTCGACATTCGTCATCTCGATGACGATCCTGCCGCCGGAGGGCATGGCATCGCGTGCGTTGATGACCAGGTTCATGAGGACCTGGTTCATCTGCCCGCGATCGGCTACCACCATGCCGGCCGCCGGATCCAGTCTGGTGACGATCTCAATATCTTCGCCGATCAGGCGGCGGAGCATCTTGCCGCCTTCCGAGATGACGTCGTTAAGGTTGAGTGGTCTCGGCTCGGCGATCTGTTTCCGGCTGAAAGCCAGCAACTGCAGCGTAAGCGCGGCGGCGCGGTCGCCGGCGGCGCGAATTTCTTCCAATTCCGCGCGCTGCGGGTCGCCCGGCTCCAGCCGCGTCAGCAACATGTCGCAATAGCCGGTAATCACAGTCAGATGGTTATTGAAGTCATGGGCCACGCCGCCGGCCAGCCTGCCGAGGCTTTCCATCCTTTGAGCGTGGCGCAGTTGCTCTTCTAACCGTAACTTTTCCTGCTCGGCGCGCTTTCGTTCGGTGATGTCCTCGACCATACCGAGAAAGTGCAAGGGCTCACCCGACGCGGAGCGCAGCAGCGATGAAGTCATGTGCACCCAGACCTCGGAACCGTCCTTGCGAATGTACCGCTGGTCCACGGAGGCTGTGTCCACTTCGCCCTCCAGCAGTCGGCGCGCACGCTCCCGGTCTTCAGCCATGTCGTCGGGATGAGTAATGTCGCGGAACCGGCGCTGCAGCACTTCTTCCTCGGAATAGCCCGTGATCTCGCAGTACCGCCGATTGACGCGCAAGAACCGCCCATCCAGGGATACCAGGTTCACCCCCACTGCCGCCTGGTCGAAGATGACGCGGAAACGCGATTCGCTCTGCTGCAGGGCCTCTTCAGCCTTGGCGTGCTCTGTGATGTCAATCAGGTTTAGAGCTACCCCGGCATTGCGGCCCTCCAGATCGTGGAGAGGCGCGGCCGACACGCTGATATCGATCCGCCTGCCATCCCTGGTTTGCCCGTAACCACGTAACCCGGTAATGACCTCGCCCGCCGTAACCCGCGCGGCAAGCTGATGCAGGTACTCCTTCCGGTCTTCGGGGACGATTGGCAATGGCGCGCCGATGACCTCTTCCGCGGCCCACCCGAACATCCGTTCCGCCGCTCTGTTCCAGGTCATCACCTGGAAATCCGGGTTGAAAGACAATATGGCGGCCGGCGAAGCTTCGATCACCGCGCTCAGCCGGTCCAGCATGTTTCGCAGTTTCTCGTCCAGAGACTTGCGCTCCAACTCCGATTCGTAGTGCGCCCGGTAGAACTGCAGTTGTTGCCGGCGCCACAGTAAAAAGACGCCCGTGCCGGCTGCCAGGATCAGCGAGACGGCAGCGGCGGCCATCAGACTGGAGCGCCGGCGGATGGGAGCGCGTACTTCCTCCGCATCCATCTTTGCCACAAGAAACCACGGCGTATCGGGAACAGGACGTACCGCGGCGAACACCTTAACGCCCCGGTAGTCTGTTCCTTCCACGTTGCCTTGTGCACCCTGAACGGCCTGCGCGCCTGGAAGATCCGCATGGCTTAAAGGAATCCGCAGCCGCAACGCCGCGTTCCGGCGGTACCGCAGATCGTTCAGGTAGACAACGTCGTCGCCGTCACGCGTGACCAGCAGCGTTTCCGCGGTCTGAGACGGCGGCGGCCACCGCTGCAGCAGGGGATAAAGGTAATCGGCTGGATCGATTCCCAAAAGGAGCGCACCAAATGGGCGGGACACCGGGGTGGGACGCAGTGGAACATTCAGGCCCATGTGAATTGTGCTGCTAGGCTCGTCCAAGTGGAAACTCCGCAACTGGATGTCGTTCCTCTGGAGCAGTTCCACAGTCAGTTTCCGCAGGTGCTCTTCATCTCCAAACCTCCGGCCCACCGATAGCAGCACTTTGCCGTGCTCATCCATGAAGTTCGCGCTGGCATACAAAAGACTACGGCAAATCTCCTGGAGCCAGTTGTGGATCTGGGCGCGCTCGGCCTCGTTCGACTTTCCTGAGGCCAACCGTTCCAAAGCTGCCATCCCGAGACCATTTGCAAGTAATGCGCGCGCTTCCCCGATGCGGTGCGACCGCCATTCGGAGATCTCCGTGACCTTGAGTTCGGCGATCGCCAGAAGCTGGTTGCGGACTTCTTGCTCTACGGCTTCCTTCTGCGCCACGTAGTACCGCCAAGCCACGCCGGCGATGGCGGTCGCGAGAACCAGGAAAAGACCGAGAAGCTGAAAGGGTGTACGTGGACCGCTACGATCTTTACGGACATCCTTGGCAACCGGTGGAATGACGGCATCCTCCTCGGTCCGGGAAGGCCTCCACCCACACACCAAGACCCCAGCCGGGCCAATCCCAGAGACCTACTGGAAAGCTTAACAGAACTACAGGCCTGATTGGATCCATAAGCTCCGTTTGGGCACTTCGAGGTCCAGTCG
>Ga0335081_10019410_pt1 | contig 10992 bp, 11 predicted proteins | sample Lox_Sample_35_FD_206713 | JGI IMG/M metagenome (GOLD analysis project Ga0335081, IMG submission 206713) | Soil microbial communities from Loxahatchee National Wildlife Refuge, Florida, United States - Lox_Sample_3.5 | ecosystem: Environmental > Terrestrial > Soil > Wetlands | place: USA...
CTGGTAAGTTAGAAGCCGAAGAGCAGAGAGTGAAAACCCCGATCGCAGCAACGATCGGGGTTTCCGTTTCTAGTGGCCCTTCCCGCAAAGCACGAGAGAACCACAACAATCAGCTTTAGCGTGGCATAGCGGGACGGCCATTGTCCACTCCTGCCTGCAGAGGCAATGGCTTCGGAACTGGTATTGCGACAGTTGTTTTGCCGCGCCGTGGGTTGCGGAGCGATGTTCTTCATCTGTCTTTCCTGCTACCGCGGGCAGACTTACTGCAGCCAACCGTGCCGGCAGAAGAATCGGCGGGAACAGCTGCGACAGGCCAACCGCCGCTACCAGCAGAGCCTGGAAGCCCGGCTCGATCATCGCGACCGGCAGCGCCAGTATCGCCGCCGATGTTGTGGTCGCGTGACAGATCAATCTTCCCTCGCCCCCTATTCCTGCCGCAGGATCAGCCAAGCGCGGCTGAGCGAATCCACACCGCCGGCTGCCAACCAGTCCCCTATGTTGCGATCGAGCCAGCGCGAGAGTTTTCATCGCTTGATTTGCCGCGTATGCGGTCGCTGGGGACAGTTCGTCGAAGCCTTCCGCCGCAGGTGAGCCATGATTGATCCCGAGTTAGTGGCTAAAATCCGCCTTCTGTTCTTCGCCGAACACTGGAAGATCGGCACCATCGCTACCCAGCTGAACTTGCATCGCGATACTGTGTGCGCGGCATTGGAAACCGATCGCTTCAATCGTCCCAAGCAAGATCGCACCGTGCGCAAGACCGATCCCTATGTGGACTTCATCCGGCAAACCCTGACGCAGTATCCCCGTTTGCGCTCCACCCGGATCTTTCAGATGATTCGTGCTCGCGGCTATGAAGGTGGTCCTTCGCAGCTGCGCCGCCTCGTGGCTCAGCTGCGCCCCGTGGTACAGGAACCGTTCTTACAACTGCGAACTCTTCCTGGAGAGCAAGCTCAGGCCGATTGGGCTTACTTTGGCGAAGTGCGCATCGGGCAAGCCTGTCGTCGGCTGTCTTGCTTTGTCATCACTCTTTCCTACTCTCGCGCCTTGGCCTTGAACTTCTTCTTCGATCAGAGACTGGAAAGTTTACTCTGTGCTCACGTCGAGGCCTTTGCCCAGTTTCAGGGGGCGCCGCGAGTCATTCTTTATGACAACATGCGCAGCGTGGTTCTGGCACGCCACGAAAATCAAATACGTTTCCACCCTCGTGTGCTGCAACTGGCCGCCCATTATCACTTCGCACCCCAGCCTTGTCGTCCGGCGCGCGGCAACGAGAAAGGGCGCGTCGAGAGAGTGATTCGCTATATCCGCGAGTCCTTCTTTGCCGCCCGCCCCTTCACGACCTTAGAAGACTTCAATCGCCAGGCTCACCTCTGGCGCGACGAAGTGGCTCATCAGCGCCCGTGGCCTCAGGATGATTCCCGCACCGTGGCCCAAGCTTTCGCCCAGGAACGGCCGCGCCTGCTGCCCTTGCCCGCGCACCCGCTGGAAACTGACTGCATGCTCTCCGTTCATGCCGGAAAGACCATCTACTTGCGTTTCGATCTGAACGACTACTCGATTCCGCCCACGGCCGTGGGTCGGACGCTGATCTTGCTCGCCTCCCCCTCCTCCATCCGCATCTTGCAGGATGGTATCGAGATCGCCCGCCATCGTCGCTCCTGGGACCGCCATCAGATCATCGAAGAGCCCGCTCACCGCCAAGCCCTGTTGGAAGAGAAACGACGCGCTCTGGGCGCTTCGCCTTCAGGCCGGCTTCGCCAGGCGGTCCCGGAAAGTGAAGCTCTGCTGGAAGAAGCTTTTCGCCGGGGCGAGTCCTTAGGTCCGGCCTCGCAGCAACTGCTACAGCTCCTCGATGACTATGGCGCCGAAGAGTTACGCCAAGCCATTCGCTCGGCCCTGGATCGCGCCACTCCACGTCTCTCTTCGGTCGCCTATATCCTCCAACAACGACGCCGGCGTCAGCAGTTGCACGTCCTACGTCCGGTACACCTCGAACATCGCCCGGATCTAGCGGACCTGCATGTTCAACCTCATGACTCCGATATTTACGATGAACTCTCCCACAACGCAGATGAAGATGACGAACCCCGCGACTGATCTCCCCACCCAACTCGGCCAGCTCGGCCTCCATGCCACCGCCCTGAGCTTGGATGACTTCCTGGCTCGCGCCACCAAGTCGCGCTGGTCGCCGCAAATGATGCTGGAAGAAATGGCCCGCGCCGAACTTCACGAACGCTCGCGCCGCTCGGTGGAACGGCGTCTCCGCCTGGCCCGCATCGGCCGCTTCCGCCCCATGGCCGACTTCGACTGGCACTGGCCCAAGAAAATCGACCGCCCCATCATTGAACGCGCCCTCACCCTGGACTTCATCCCCGAAGCCCGTAACTTCATCCTGCTCGGCTCCAACGGCCTGGGCAAAACCATGATCGCTCAAAACATCGCCTACGCTGCGGTCCAGGCCGGCTACACCGTCCTGTTTCGTACCGCCTCCGACATCCTCGCCGATCTGCACTGCGACTCGCCTCAGATCCTGCGCCGTCGTTTACAACGCTTTGCCCGTCCCGACTTACTGGTGATCGATTAATGTGAAGTTGTTAGTAATGTGGAGTTACGCGCGGCAAACCCTATTAAAACGCGGTTTCGCGAGTTCCATCTGCACATTTGCGCAGTAGCATCGTGATGGCCGCCGTCCAGCGGCTCAATCCAGTTCCATCGAGGTTCCGATGCTACATTCTCTGTTCCCCAGGTGTCACTGCAAGTTCACTTCATTGCCTATATTGGGAGCGACCGTCGACGGCTTCGACGATTGGCTTGCCTCCTCCGGCTACACCCGAGGTTCACGCAAGTTTTCGATCCGCATGCTGCGGCATGTGGATGTCTATCTGCGGCGCCATGGCGTTCATAAGGTCGCGAGTCTGAATCATGGAACGCTTTATGCTTGTTGGCGTGATCTGATCAAGATCTTCCCGACCAGCGCTGGAACTGTCCGAACTCTGGAGCGATATCTGGTCGCGAAGGATTTGATCACGCATGACTGCAAGAGAACAGCACTTGCTCCGACCGTGGCTTTGAGCGAACAGTATGCAAATCACCTCCGCGAAGTACAGGGATTCTCTGTTTCCACCGTTTCAAGCCATCTGCGTACGGCGGAATGTTTCCTTGAGCACCTGAAGAAGACCGCCACCGCTGTGGGACGCTTAGCGGCTCCTCACATCGAGTCATACATCGCCAAGGCCGGCAAGCGCTTGAGTCGGGGAAGTCTGCAGCACGATATCGCCGCGCTAAGAGGGTTCCTTCGCTTCCTCATCATGGTCGGTAAGATTCCCGCCGGGCTTAAGTACCCCATCGACACTCCGCGGCTCTACCGTCTCGAGCGGTTACCTCGCGCCTTACCGTGGACAACGGTTCGCGCATTGCTGCGATCTATGGAAAAGACCTCCCCGATGGGCCTGCGCGACTACGCAATATTTCTGTTGATTGCCACCTACGGGTTGCGCGCCAGCGAGATTGTGGCTATCACCGTCGATGACATCCGTTGGAGAGAAGGTATCCTGCACATCCACCAAAGGAAAACCTCCTCGCCGTTGGAACTGCCGCTCACGAATGAAGTCTTGTCCGCACTGGTGAAACACCTGAAACGCACTCCGCCACCTACACCGTATCGAAGGGTTTTCTTGCGCATGCGCGCTCCCATCGGCGCGTTGAAACCCACTGCGGTCGGGGAGGCCTTTCAAGCACTGGTACGCAAGAGCGGGCTTAGCATCCCCTACCAAGGTCCACATTGCCTGCGACACTCGTATGCCGTTCATCTGCTCAAGAGCGGAACTCCTCTTAAGACTATTGGCGACATCCTCGGACATCGCACCGCCGAGAGCACGTGCATGTATCTGCGGTTGGCCACAGGGGATTTGCGCGAGGTGGCTCTTCAAGTTCCGAGTAGCAACAAGCGAAAGGAGGGACAACGCTGATGCGAGGCAAGTCTGTTTTCACTCCCGTATTTTCGTCTCGCCTTGCGCCCGTCTTCTCTCGGTATGTCGATCTGAAGCACTCTTTGGGCCGAGGTTTCGACGCTCCGTCCCGCACGCTGCAGTCTCTGGATCGCTTCCTGTACGACCACAGGGCTACGTACCCGGACTTGAACGCCGCCGCGTTTGAGGCCTGGTGCCACACCCACGAGCACGTGGCTTCAGGAGTTCGGCGTGTTCGCATGTTGGACGTTCGTAGCTTCTGTTTGTATCATCGTCGGACCGAAACGCAGTGCTTTGTTCCGGACCTCAGCTCATTCCCCGCATACCATCAACGGATCAAGCCGTATATCTTCTCCGAGGCCGAGGTGGCGAAGCTCCTGGCCGCGGCTTCGAGCCTGGAGCGGAAACCTTCGTGGTCTGTGCGCCCGGAGGTGATTCGCCTCGGAATTGCTCTGCTGTTCACTACTGGGATCCGCCGTGGCGAACTGTTGGCGCTGCGGCTCGGTGATTACAACCAGCATGAATCGACACTGCATATTCGCCAGACCAAGTTCTATAAATCACGACAGCTTCCGATCAACGACTCCATTGTCGGGGAGATAGATCGCTGTCTGCGTGCCCGAACTCGCAGAAAGCTTCCCGTTTCCTCCGATACGGCGCTCATCTGGAATTCCTCCTGGGGTGGAGGAGCTTATAGCGGCACATCACTCGGGCGCTGTTTTCGATACCTGCTTCAGAAGTGCGGCATCGTCACTGCGACGGGAAAATGGCCTCGGATTCACGATGCTCGTCAGCGTGCCGATTCCCGGATTATGCCGAATCTAATATCAAATCACAGCTCTGGAGGGGCTCGGGCTGTGTTCTGACTCGGCATAATCAGAGGCTTTCCAGAAAGGCCAACAGTTTGTTATCCGGGCGATATCGTGTTGGCTTGACACCGACTGGCTCAGTGCGTGAGAGCGCTTTCTCTTTCAGCTGCATATCCGCATGGAGGTATACCTTCGTCGTCTCCGGAGATTCGTGCCCGAGCCAGAGCGCGATGACGGTGCAATCCACGCCGTGGTGAAGAAGGTCCATGGCGATGGTATGTCTACAGACATGTGGGGTGACGGTCTTGCGTTTGAGCGACGGGCAACTCCGCGCAGCCAGAGGAGTGTATTTAGCGAGGCGGCTCTCGATCGCATCGCGACTGAGTCTGCTGCCGCGGATGCTGGGAAAGACGGGATCCTCGGGCTGACCGTGGCGTTCCCGTAGCCACGCGCTTATCAGCTTCGCCGCTTCCGGGCGGAGCGGTGTGCAACGCTGTTTTCTGCCTTTCCCGAGACAGCGCACGTGGGCTCCTGTCCCCAACACAACGTCCTGGCAGTTCAGCCCAATCAGTTCGGAAACCCGCAGGCCGGTCTGGACCGCGACTAGGATGAGGGTTCGATCGCGACGCCCTACCCAGGTGGAACGGTTCGGAACCGCGAGCAGCGCATCGATTTCTTCCTGGTTGAGGAACTCGATCGTCCTTCGAACGTGGCGTTTATTGGGTACCGCCAGGATCCGCTGGCAATGGAGGGCCAGCGCGGGTTCTTCTAATGCCACGTACCGGAAGAAAGAGTGGATAGCACCCAACCGAACGTTTCGCGTGCGAGCGCTGTTTTTGCGAGCGCTTTCCAGGTGATCGAGGAAAAGACCAATGAAGGGAGCATCGAGCTCTTCGGTGCGAAGTCGGGATGGACTTTTGTGGAGCCGTTCTTGGGCGAACTTCAGAAGCAGGCGAAAGGTGTCGCGATAACCCGCTATCGTATGTGGGCTCGCTTGCCGCTGGCGAAGCAGGCGATCAGTGAAGAAGGATTGAAGAAGAGAGGGGAAGCTAGCGGAAATCATGGCCGCACCTCCCGGTGGATCAGCCGGTCGGTCGCCAGCTGCAGAAGTTCGGGCACGGCTTCCAGATACCAGTAGGTATCGTTCACGTGGACGTGTCCTAGATACGTGGACAACTTGGGGAGTTCTCGTTCGACGTCGAGACCGGCACGATACCAGTGGATCAAAGTGCGAGCGGCAAAGTGATGACGCATGTCCTGCAGCCTCGGACCGTGCCCGTGGCCCTTGGCCGATGCGCGTAGGCCGATTCGTTGGGAAATTTTGGCGAAGGTATATCGCGCAATCCATTCTGTGATCCGCGTACGTTTCTCGGAGATGAAAAATGCAGGAACGAGGGATACGGGGAAAAGGCGATCTCGGACTTCGGCGTACTTTTTCAGAGCCGCCACAGTGGAAGGATGAATGGGCACATAACGCGATTTTCCGAACTTCGCTTGCCGGATGAAAAGGATGCCGAGTTTGAGGTCAACATGCGGTCGGTCCAGACTCAAGGCTTCGTTCACCCGCATTCCTGTCGCTATCAACAACCCGAAAAGGGTTGTATAGGTAAAGGCGCGGAGCCCCTTGGGAGAGGGGAGTTGTTGCGTTCGGCAAAGGAGCTTTACGATCTCTTCGTCACTGTAGATGTGCGGAGGCTTACGGCAGTAACGATGCGGGAGAAGTCCTGCGGGTGGAATCTCGGTGCGAGGTTCGGTGGCACTGTACCAGAGGGCGAAGCGCCGGACTATCCCCAGACGCCCAGCCAGGGTAGAAGGTTGAGCCTTCGCGGGCTGGGTGGCCCAGCGAAGCGCCAGTTTCCGGGTGATGTAAGGCGCACGCTTGGCTTGAAGAAATGCCACAAAATTCCGCAACAATCCTTCCGGCTCCCGGAGCTGGAACCCGAGGCTGCGGCGAACACGAAGGTAGTCCTTCAATGCCTGTTCCAATGGCTTCACTGTGCACCTCCCATTGGCCAGGGGTGGGCCAGCGACCGCAGGCCTTCGAAGTCGACCTTGGCGTAGATCTCCGTTGAGTTGAGTGCTCGGTGTCGAAGGATCTCTCCGATTTCTCTCATTTTGGCTCCGGAACGCAGCATGGAAGTTGCCAGGCTGTGACGAAGCAAGTGGGCGCCCTTGAGAGGAGGGTGTAAGTCTGCCCGAGCGAGTGCTCGGCGGACGATTGTCGACAGTGTGGAAGGGTTCGCAAAACCTCGGCGTGGTGCCTTCGTGCAAAGGAATACTCGACGCGTCTGGCAGGGACGACGATCTCGACGCACGTAGGAAGCCAGGGCCCGGCCCACATCCGAAGGCAGAGGCATCCAGTCGTAAAGCAGCCCCTTGCCCCGGACGAGGATTTCGCCGACTCTCCAGTTGACGTCCTCGAGTTGCAGAGCAACCACTTCCCCGGCGCGAAGGCCCAAACGGGCAAGCAGAAGAAGGATGGCGTAGTCGCGGCGGCCGACCGCCGTGCGGCGGTTGCAGGCCTTGAGCACACGCTCAACGTCCTTCGGAACCAAGTATTTGGGTACATTGGACAGCCGCCAATTCGCCACCGTGGGCACCGAGGCGGCCAAGTCGGCTTGCAGTTCTCCTCTTTGAAACAGGAACCGGCAGAAAGAGCGGAAAGCCGTTGTCATGACTTGCGCTCTTCTGACCCCCATTCTGGGAGTGTTTCGCAAAATAAAGTCTGAAATATCGGAAGCTTTTAGTGCTTTCAAAAGGAGTCGACAGCCGTGGAAGCGCTCCAAGAGAAACTTACGAACGAAAGACTGGTATTGCAAGATCGTGTGCGCGACGAGCCCGCGCTCTGTGCGCAAATGGGTTTCGTACCGGTTCAGAATGTCAGCCAAAGCCGATCTGTCACAAAGCAGCTTTCGAGCTGGAACAACATTCTGCCTTCGCAGATGATCGAGAAACTGCTGGAGGGTTCTTAAATTGCCCTTGTGAACTCGGCGCCGGTGCCTGAGGAATGCCGCCACCCGCCGCTCGTCAAGGTCTGCAACCGCGACTCTATTTCGTTTTCGCCACTCCCCAAAATCGGTAACCAGCTTCACTTTCGATCGCACTGTCTCATCGGGGTAGCCTTGCTCGATCAGTGCTGCTGCAAATCTTCCACGCTGCACTACGAGTAGGTCGGGAAGACGATTGACTCCTACAAGGTCTGGGGAAGAACTTTTGAACATGCATCTCCTCCTTACTGGTCTCACACTCAGCAAGGAAGGATAGCCGGATTATGCCGAGTTCATTTTGTCAGAAAAATTGCGGAAACAGCGCCCAAACGGGGCGGATAGAAGAGCCATCTCGGGGGATTCGGCATAATCCGGGAATCGGCACGCTGACGATTATGCCGACATCGGCATAATCGACACAGCTTCGCGGTCAATGCCTTGCTGCGTTGGTACCGAGCTGGCGTCGATATCGAAACCAAGCTGCCATTGCTGGCGACCTACTTGGGACACGGTTCGGCAGTGTCCACGCATTATTACCTGCACTTCATCGAGCCCCTGCGCACCGCGGCCAGCAAGCGGTTCGCGAATCATTACGGCGAACTGGTCTCTCCTCTACCGCAATCGCCGCGGAGGCACCGATGAAAAACGGAACTCCGAATCTACTCGGTGCTGCAATCCGCGACTACTTCACAGATCATCTTCCCCGCCTCCGGGGTACCAGTCCGCACACCATCCACAGCTATCGCGACAGTCTTGTTCTGCTGCTGCGGTTTCTTTCGCAACGGCGGAAGAAATTGATTACGGAGCTCGAGCTGATGGATCTAGATCCACCTGGAATCCTTGCTTTCCTGTCCTATCTTGAACAGGAGCGCAAGAATGGCGTGCCCACGCGAAACGTGCGACTCTCAGCCATTCATGCCTTCTTTCATTTTGTGGTGGCGCGGAATCCAGAGCATCTCGATTTGGCTCAGCGCGTACTTGGCATTCCCTTCAAGCGCGCCCAACAACGGGCCATCGACTACCTCGAATACGAGGAGATTGATGCGATTCTCAAGACCATCAACCGGGCCACACCGCAAGGAAGCCGTGATTACGCTTTGCTGGCAACCATGTTCAACACGGGTGGACGTGTTCAGGAGATCGCGGATCTCCGCGCCTGCGATCTCCAACTCACCAAGCCCTTCCAGGTCAGATTGTTTGGCAAAGGAAGAAAGGAGCGGTATTGCCCGCTGTGGCCCCAGACCGCTGCAGTATTGAAAGCGTTTTGCTCTCAGCGGAATCTGAATCTACGATCGGAATCTCGCGTGTTTCTGAACCATCGCGGTCAACCCCTAAGCCGTTTTGGAATTCGCCATATCCTTGCCAGATGTCTCCAATCGGCTTGCGATCGTGCTCCGAATCTTCGCAAGAAGCGGTTGCACCCCCACAGCGTTCGACACAGTACGGCCGTGGCGCTTCTAAAATCCGGCGTTGATCTTTCGACCATCAGCCATTGGCTAGGACACGCCAGCCCGACGACGACGAATCGCTACGCGAAAGTCGATCTGGAAATGAAGCGTCAGGCCATTGCCAGGGTCAAGCCAGTTCCGCGAAGGTTCCGCACACCTTGGACCAAAGACCGCACGGTCCTGGAATGGCTGGAGTCTCTTTAAGGCCGAAAAATGTGGAGTTGAAGCGCCGCTGGAGCTCGGTTGTTGGGCCGTTCCGCGCGCAACTCCACATTACTGACAACTTCACATTAATCGATAAATGTTGAGCTCAACATTTGTCGACGAACTCGCCTATCTTTCCTATGACGACGATGCCGCCGACCTGCTGTATGAACTGGTCAGCCGCCGCTACGAACGCCACTCCATCGTCATCACTACCAACAAAGCGTTTAAAGAATGGAACACCGTTTTTCCCAACGCCACCTCCATCGCCACCTTGCTCGATCGCTTAACCCACCATGCTGACGTCACGCTCCTGGAAGGCCCAAGCTATCGTGTGCGGGAAAGTGAAATCGAAATCGCGGCCCGGCGCAAGAAAGCATGACCGAGCAGGCTTACATCCACGCCGTTCGCAGCCTCTATCTACAACTGCCGAACACGCACCATCACTTCAGCCGTTCGGATCGGCGCTTGGCTTCCAACCTCTTCCAGCGCGGATTCTCTCTCGACCTGGTCCGCTCCGCCTTGTTCTTGGCTACGGCACGCCGTCTGGCACGCAATCCCCTCGAACCGCCTCTACCGCCTGTGCGCTCTCTTCACTACTTCCTGCCGGTCCTGGAAGAAATTAAACTCCAACCGCTCCCGCCTGGATATTTGCAATATCTCGAATCCAAAGTCCGCGCCGCCTCGCGGCACTATCCGGTCCAGACCTCAAATCACCCGCGCACCGGCGCGTGATCAAAAAACCGCGTTTTCTGATGCGCGCCAACACTTTCACAGCCGGGCTATCGGAAACGTTACCGATGTGGGCTCGCGCAGTCGCGCCGTTCGCGGAGTGGGTTACCCGTTGCCTTTGGTCTAGCTCGGCCAAGCTCGTTCGTGAGCCCGCTCCACCAACGCGGCTAACGCAGCGCACGAAGCGAGAAGTGAAGGGCGCCCCACCCTTGCCACAGCCGATAAAAGCGCCACCGCGAGAAAACCTTTGTCCCGAATGCGGGAAGACGATCCGACCGGAGAGCACGAAGTGCGCCGCATGTGCGGTCGACGACGCGACGAAGAAGATGTTGGAAGTGGCGCGAATTGGACGCGAAACCGCAAACAGCTCTGAGGCTCGAAAGAAACACGCGATCACAGCGCGTAAGAACGCACTAGCGCAGCATTCGTGGAATCCGTCAGACCAACCGACATGGCTCACTCAAGAGCTGTTCGAGCAAAAAATCCAGCCCCTGCTCACGAACGTTTCCATGTCTGGCATTCGATCTTCCATCGGAGTCTCAAAATGGTATGCGAGCAAGATTCGCCAAGGCTACCGCCCGCATCCCAGACACTGGCAGGCGCTGGCAAGGCTAGTTGGAATCGGAGCGCGTTTCTGAACTGGCGGAATTATTCTCGCGACCGCCGGGCAAAACTGGCGCTAGTTGGTTTGAGCGTGATTTTCAATTGTTCTTGGAGTTTGTCAGCCTTCCTTGTGTCGAACAGTCGGAGGTAGTTGATGCTGCCTTCCAAACTCTGGACATAATCATCAGCGTCAATCACCGCAACTTTGCCACCTGTCAAGTTGTGAATTCCAGCCCTG
>Ga0335081_10019411_pt1 | contig 10992 bp, 11 predicted proteins | sample Lox_Sample_35_FD_206713 | JGI IMG/M metagenome (GOLD analysis project Ga0335081, IMG submission 206713) | Soil microbial communities from Loxahatchee National Wildlife Refuge, Florida, United States - Lox_Sample_3.5 | ecosystem: Environmental > Terrestrial > Soil > Wetlands | place: USA...
TGGAGGTCCATCGCGATTGGGCTCCCATCGGCGCGGACCACTTTTACGAGCTGGTGCAGGGCAAGTTTTACGACGGCGACCGCTTCTTCCGCGTACTGAAGGGTTTCGTGGTGCAGTTCGGGTTGAACGGCGATCCGACGGTGAATAGCCGTTGGGCCCATGCCACTCTGCCGGACGACCCGGTGAAGGAGCACAACGACCGCGGCACCCTGACCTACGCCACCGCCGGACCGGCCACGCGCACCACGCAGTTGTTCATCAATCTGGCCAGCAACCGTAACCTCGATTCGCAAGGATTTGCGCCCTTCGGCAAAGTGATTTCAGGAATGGAGGTGGTGGACAGCCTGTATGGGGGCTACGGCGAAGGCGCTCCGTCCGGCGGCGGCCCCGACCAGAACCTGGTGGAATCGCGCGGCAACGATTACCTCACCGAGCATTTCCCCAAGCTCGACTACATCAAGACCGCCACCATCGCGCAGTAAACGGTAGCGCCGGGGGGTCTTGCCGCCGGCGTGTTATATTGAAGTTGCCCCGATCAGAAGGGGACCAGGAAGTTACCAATACAGGGTCAAATTAGAACGACGCGGCCCGGCGGGAGCGAACCTTCCGCCGGGTTCTTCGTTACGGCGTGCCTCTTTTTCCAGTGAGTCCCCACACATCTGCCGGTGCTTCGGCGGCCCGTTAATGGCATTATCCAAACAGGTCCGGCCGCCATGAACATTTTCTCCGACGAAGTCCGCTGCAATCCTTATCCTCTCTACGATCATCTGCGCGCCACCTCTCCGGTGCTGCGCGTTCCTCCGCCCTTCAACGGCTGGATGCTTTTCGATTACGAAAGCGTGGCATGGGCACTAAACGATCATGAGACGTTCAGTTCCCGGGTGCCTGCGCCGCGCAACTGGTTCCTCTTTTTCGATCCACCCGCTCATACCAAGCTGCGGGCCCTCATTTCCCGCGCCTTCACCCCGCGCGTGGTCACCAGTCTCGAGCCGCGCATCCGGCAACTCTCCGCCGAACTCCTGGATGGCGCCATGGATCGCGACACGATCGATATCGCCGCCGATTACGCGGTGCCGCTACCGATGAAGGTAATCGCCGGCATGATCGGCATCCCGCTGGAAGAATGGGCCACTTACAAACGCTGGAGCGATACGATCCTGCGGCTGAGCTATTCACGCTCCGGAGGCGAAGATGCGGAACGCGCCAAGCGCGATTTCGCAGCGGTTACCGGTGAGATGCAGGCGTACCTCGGCGAACTTGTCTCCACGCGGCGCCGCGATCCGCAAGACGACCTGCTGACGCGCCTCATCGAGGCGGAGGTGGATGGCGAAAGGCTCGCGGCGGAGGAAATTCTCGGCTTCTTCCAGATGCTGGTGGTGGGCGGCCAGGAGACCACTACCGATCTGATCGGCAATGCCGTGCTGTCCCTGCTGGAGAACCCCGATCAACTGGCCTGGCTGCACGCCGAGCCCAACCTTCTGGAATCCGCCATCGAGGAGGTGCTGCGCTATCGCTCGCCGCTGCAATGGATCATGCGCACGCCGCGCCGCGATACCGCGGTGCGCGGCCAGGTGATTCCCGAGGGCGCACTCGTCCTGCCGATGATCGGCTCCGCCAACCGCGACCCGCTGCAATTTGCCGAGCCCAACCGCTTCGACATTGCGCGCCAGCCCAATCCGCACATTGCGTTCGGCCATGGCATTCACTTCTGCCTCGGCGCCGCCCTTTCCCGCCTGGAGGCGAAGATCGCACTGGCGGATATCCTCGCCCGCTTCCGCAGCTTCGAACTGGCGAGCGCCGAGCCCTGGAAGCCGCGCCCGGCTCTGCACGTGCTCGGCCCCGCCAGCCTCCCCCTCCGCTTCCAGGCGAACACCCGCGCCGCATTTGTCTCGTAGCTCACAGCTCGTAGACTCGAAGCGGATCGGAGCGGATCCCCCTTGCATTCCGCCTCCGGCAGACGTACGCTTTCCCCGTGAGGGGAGATTCCGCATATGTACGAACTGAAGCCGCTGTCAACGGATGCGATTCCGGGCGCGCTCGCCAAGGCCGAGCGCTATCGCCTGCTGAATGAGCCGTGGCAGGCCGAGAGCATCTGCCGCGATATTCTATCCGTCGAACCGGACAACCAGGCGGCCCTCGTCACGCTCATCCTGGCTCTCACCGACCAGTTCGACCAGGGTATCCCGATGCAGGAAGCGCACCAGATCGCCGACCGGCTGTGGGACCGCTACGCCAGTTCGTACTACCGCGGCATCGTCTTCGAACGCCACGCCATGGCGCTCTACCGCCACGGCGATTTCCGTGCCGGTCCGGCGGTCTATGCGCTCATCGAAAGCGCCATGCAGTGGTACGAGCGCGCCGAGGCGGTGCGCCCGCATGGCAACGACGATTCCCTGCTGCGCTGGAATGCCTGCGCCCGCTTCCTGCGCCACAAGCCGCATCTGGTGCCTGCGGCCGAGGTCCGGGAACCAGTCCTCTCGGAATAGTAATATAGTACAGAAGCACTCATGGTTTGTACGAGTTTTCACGCAGAATAGCGCTATCTAGGGAGAATCCTGCATGAGCACCCAGGATGCCGAACGCACCGGGGAACCCGGCGTTGCCAGTCGCCGCGACATGATCAACATTTTGAACAAGAGCGAAAGAATGGTCGTCGCCTTACTGGAATCAGCATCCCAAGCCATTATCAGCATCGATCGTAGCGGCAAGATCGTGCTGGCGAATCCGCGCACCGAGGAGATGTTTGGCTACTCGCGCGAAGAACTGCTCCACCACGATATCGAGCTGCTGTTGCCTGAAAGCAAGCGCGCCGCCCACACCCGCGAGCGCTCGCAATATTTCGCGCAGCCCCACGTCCGCCCCATGGGCATCGGCATGGAGCTCTCAGGCCGGCGCAGGGACGGCACGGATTTCCCCGTGGAAGTCAGCTTGAGCTTCGTGGATATAGAAGAAGGCGTGTTTGCCATCGCTTTCGTCAGCGACATCAGCCGGCGCAAAACGCTGGAGGAACAGTTGCAGCACGCGCAAAAGATGGAAGCCGTAGGCCGGCTTGCCGGAGGCGTGGCGCACGACTTCAACAACATGCTGACGGTAATCTCAGGTTACAACCGCATGCTGCTGGACGAGCTTTCTCCCAACGACCCGCTGCGCTCCTACGTTGAGGAGGCTATCGGCGCGGCCGACCGGGCCGCCGAGCTTACCAATCAGTTGCTGGCATTCAGCCGGCGCCAGATCATGCAGCCGCGCGTGGTGAACGTCAACACCGTCATCAGCCACTCCGAGATGATGCTGCGCCGCCTGATCGGCGAGGACATCGAGATTGTCTTCAATTTGAGAGAGGAGGCCGGCAACATAAAAGTGGATCCCGGCCACCTGGAGCAGGCTATCGTCAACCTGGCCGTTAACTCGCGCGACGCCATGCCGCTGGGCGGGCAGCTCACCGTCGAAACCAGCAATGAGCAACTCGACGAGAATTATGCCCGCAGCCACGTGGGCGTAGAGCCGGGCGAGTTCGTCATGATCGCGGTCAGCGATAGCGGCTCGGGCATCGACGCCAAGACGCGCCAGCACATTTTCGAGCCCTTCTTTACCACCAAGGAGAAAGGCAAGGGCACCGGCCTCGGGCTGGCCACGGTCTACGGCATCGTGAAACAGGCCGGTGGCGACATCTGGGTCTACAGCGAGGTGGGGCAGGGGACCACTTTCAAGCTTTACTTCCCGCGCGTGCTGGAAGACGCCGCGGCCGCTCCCGCCGCCGAACCGCCCAAACCGGCCGGGTCCCTGGAGACCGTGCTGGTAGTCGAAGACGAAGCCGCGGTGCGCGAGCTAACGGTAAAAATGCTGCAAAAACTCGGCTATCGCATTCTTACGGCCGCCAGCGGAGTGGAAGCCATCGAAGTCAGCGCCACTCATCCCGGTCCCATCGACCTGCTTCTCACGGACGTGGTGATGCCCTCCATGAGCGGCCGGCAGCTCGCCGATGCCCTGCGGCCCCGCCGTCCCGATATGAAGGTCCTCTTTCTATCCGGCTACACCGAGGACGCCATTCTCCATCACGGTGTGCTCGATGCCACCGTGCAGTTCCTTCCCAAGCCCTTCAGCCGCGAAGTGCTGGCAAGGAAGATGAGGGAAGTGTTGGGGAAATAGCTGTGAGCCTTGAGCTGTGAGCCTTGAGCTCAAAACCGGCACGGCGGGACTCTCACAGCTCATAGCTCATAGCTTTTCCGGCACAATCACCGCCGCCCCATCTACCGCATCCGCCTTCACCGCCGCCAGCGCCTCGTTGGCCCGCTCCAGGGGAAACGTCATCACCTTCGGCCGTATGCCGATCTCGGCCGCGAGATGCAGAAAATCGCGGGCGTCGGCGCGCGTCATGTTGGCTACGCTGCGCAATTGGCGTTCGCCCCAAAGAAGCCGGTCGTAATCGAACTCGGGGATGCGGTCCAGGTGGATGGCGTTGATCGCCACCACCCCGCCCTTGCGCAAGCTGGAAAGGGCCGCCACCACCACGTCTCCCGAGGGAGCGAAGGTGACGGCGCGGTCCAGCGGCACCGGCGGCTTTTCGTGTTCGCTGCCCACCCAATCGGCGCCCAGAGTTTCGGCCAGCCGCCGGTGGGACGCGCCGCGTGTGGAAACGTACACCTGACATTTCCAGGCGCGGAGCACGTCGATGGCAAGATGCGCCGAAGCGCCGAAGCCGAACAGCCCCACGCGTTCGCCCTTCTCGACGCCCGCCACCCGCAGGCTGCGAAATCCGATGATGCCCGCGCACAGCAGCGGCGCGGCATCCAGGTCCGACAGCGCTTCCGGCAGCGGAAACATGAAATCCGCGCGCGCCAGAGCGTATTCGGCGTACCCTCCATCCACGTGATAGCCGGTGAAGGTGGCGGCATCGCACAGGTTCTCCATCGCGTGCCGGCAGTACCAGCAGCTTCCATCCGTACCGGCCAGCCAGCAAACGCCCACGCGTTGCCCGTTGGCCTCCGCCACAATCTGATGCCCGGGAATCACCGCGCGCCCCAGCGGCGGCAATTCGCCCTCTACAATGTGCAGGTCGGTGCGGCACACTCCGCAGGCGCGCACGCGCAACAGTACCTGGCCGGCCTTCGGCGTGGGAACCGGGACGTCCTCGATGCGTAGGGGATTGTTTGCGATCGGTTGCGGCTGGTGAAGAACGGCGGCCTTCATGCCTTTATTGTGGCGCAGACTGGTGCGGCTTTAACGTACGGCTGCGAACCCGAACTTCAGCGGCTCGGTGAGATCCGTCTCCAGCGTCAGCGCCAGTTCCGTCCGCCCCACAGGCGCCGCGGCGCGAAATACCGAGATATCGTTTTCCCTCGATAGCAGTTCGAGCGGCACGGGCGCGCCATCCACCTTCAGGCTCAGCCCGAAAGGCCCGGCGTGCACCACCCCGATATACAGGCTCTCATCCGCGCTGCGCGGTCCGCCGATGCGCAGCGTAGCGGGGCCTCGCATGGCACGGTAGCCATCGGCCGCCGGTCCCCAGCCCTGTCCGAGATAATCCGCGAAAATCGCGTCGCCGATATTGACAAATCGCGGCGTTCCGCGCGGAAAGGCGGCTTCCGCCATGGCCCGGTAGCGCATGGTTTCATTGCGGAGCACGTCGCCGTCGAAACGGAACACTACTGCGCCCTCATTTTCGAGGACCCGCCGCGCCACCTCCTCCGGGAGCACGAACTCCGCCAGCAGATCGGCCGGCGCGTCGATCTTCCGCGCGCCGCCCGGCGCCAGGAAAACTTCCGGAATTCGCATGGCGTGGAACGGCAGGTTGACCATGGCCGCCCAGAACAGGTCGTTGTCCATGCCGTCCAGCAGGATGGTTTTGCCCGGATTGCTTCGCCGGATCTCTGCCACCGCCGAGACGAAATCTTCCGCGCGGCGACCGCGGTCGTGCTGCCAGCGCGTCACCGCCCAAGCCGTTCGCCCCGATGCCGCCAGATAGCACAGCAGGCAAACCGCCGCCGCGGCTTTCCACGGCAGGCGCGCGTGCCGCGCCGCCGCCACCGCCGATGCTCCCGCCAGCGCCACCCCGATGGAGGGCACCGCCAGGTAATAGTCCATCTTGTGCTCGGGCAGCGGCAGATAGGGAGCGAGCGTGATGAGGAACCATGCGAACCCGATCAGCGGCACGTAATCGCCGCGCAGCGCGCGCCGCAGGGTGAAGGCCAGTGCGGCGGCGGTGAGCGCCACCGTCATCGCGGGCGCCATCCGCCCCAGCGCCCATCCCCAGTAGGTCCACAGGGTCGTGAATATCCGCGCATCCACCCGTGGCGCGTAGGGACCGAGGTGCGGCGCCGGCGCGAAATAGAAGTGCACGCCCGCAGCCAGGAGCGCCACAGCCAATAGGGGCGGTAATTTCGGCAGCAGCGGCCGCGCATAGAGCGCCGCATAAACTACCGCCAGCAAGGGGTAAACTATGTTGGTTTCGAGCGCTCCCAGCCCCAGCAGGAAGGCGATCCATTGCGCCATCCACCACCGCCCCTCGCCGCTTTCGGCGTGGCGCAGCAAAAAATAAAAAGCCAGCAGGAAGAAGAAGCCGCTCAGAACCTGGTTATAGATAGAGCTCCAGCCCATCGCCTCTGCCAGGCCACAGCTTGTTATCCAGAGCACCTGCGCCGCCCATGCCGCGGCCGGCGATTTCAGCAGGCGCTCCGCGGCGGCGCCGAGCAAAACCAGCGCGCCCATCGCGGTCGCGAACGTCACCACCCGAAACGGCAACGCTTCCACGCCGAACGCCGTTCCCAGCACCAGCCAGTAGGCGTTTTCGCCCAGCGGCCGCATATTGCCGTGCGCTTTGGGAGCGAGCAGCGCCGCCGGCAGATCGGCCGCCGAGTGTACGTCGTAGCGCAGCCGCAGCCAGCCGAAATCGTCCTGGAAAAACCAGCCGGTGAGCGCCGGCCAGTAAAACGCCAGCAGCAGAAGCGGCGGCAGCAGGCGCCAGGCGAAAGTTCGGGCGTTTCCAGCCGCGCTCATCGCGGCGCCATGAGCGCCCGCGCTTCCGCCACCGTCTCCCGAAAGCGGCGCGCCAGTTCGGCAATCCGCTCGGGTTGCCGCTTTTGAATGGCTTCCTTGGGAATGAGATTGCCGCCGATTCCCAGCGCGGCCGCACCCGCCAGAATGAACTCCGGCGCGGTATGGTGATTGACGCCCCCGGAAGCAATCAGCGGAATCTTCGGGAACGGCCCCTTGAGCGAGCGGATGTACTTGGCCCCGCCCACCTGCGAGCACGGGTAGACTTTCACCATGTCTCCGCCCACTTTCCACGCCGTCAAAACCTCGGTGGGAGTGAGCGCGCCGGGCAGCACCAGCACGCCGCTTCGATTGGCGAATTCCACCAGATCGAGTTCCAGCCCGGGACTGGTGAGAAACTGCGCGCCCGCATCCACGCAGCGCTTCGCCGTATCCAGGTCGAGCACCGTGCCGGCGCCCGCGATCACGCCCGGGTTGTGCTTCCACATGGCTGCCAGCAAATCCACCGCGCCGGGGACCGTCATGGTCAGCTCCACGATGGGAATGCCGGCGTGCGCCACCGCCTCGCAGGCAAACAGCGCGTCCTCCTGCGATGAGACGCGGACAGCGGGGATAATGGCAATCGCCTCGATGCACCCGCGAACCTGTTCCTTCGTCATTGGGCTGCGTGGACGGGATGCGCGATCGACGCCCAGGCGTACTTTGCCACCCCGCCTGCCAGGTTGGCCCCGAAACCGCGTCTGGTCATGTTCCTCCTGCTCCACAAGTTTGTAGCAGGGTCCCGCGAGAAAAGCAAACGCGAGAGCGGTGGTGAATCTTCAGAAGGGATCCTGGTGCCAGCGCGCCATCAGCAGTGGCCGGCCATATTCCTGATCGCCCAGGGGATGGCCGTCACGCAGGCCGAGTTCGGCGCGGTGAAGGAGGTTCACGGTCCAGAAGTTGCTCTGCCGTGCGGACTTGCCCATCTCTCGCAGGCTTTCTTCATTCAGCGACTCAAGTCCGATCAGGAGCCCGGCGCACCCGCTCGCCGCGCCGAGTTCCAACAACTCGTCATCGAGGGCGAATTCGATGCCCGCCTGGGCAACCCAGCGGACCTTCAGCGGAATCAGGGCGCGAAGCAGTTCCTTGGCGCGCGCGACGTCTCTAATCAGGTTGTCGTCCACAAACTGGATCAACCGGCGGGGCAGGCCAAGGATCTCGTCCACCACTTCGCCCACGGGACGGCAGTCCTTCCTGTGGCCGAAGTACTGGCTCACGGAGCAGAAGCCGCAGGTGTACGGACACCCGCGTCCGAACTCGACCATGTTGATGGGAAGGTACCGCTTTCCCTGGAAGATGTCGCGGGAATAGCGCAATCCTTCGAGCGACGGCCGCCGGTCCTAACGATAGAAGCGCTCGAGCCTGCCGCGGCGGGCGTCTTCCAACACAAGAGGCCACAGGTTCTCGGCCTGCCCGATGACCACTGCGTCGGCGTGCTCTGCCGCTTCCTCGGGAACAGCAGTAGCAAGGAATCCGCCGAGCACAACCGGCACTTTTCGACGGCGGAACTCCGCCGCGATCTCGTAGGCGCGCTTGGCGGTGAAGGTCTGCACGGAGATGCCGGCAAGGTCGGCCGGACATCGTAATCTACGGGTTCCAAGCGGTCGTCATAGAAACGAAGGGCGACATCGCGCGGCGTCAAACCGGCCAGCGACGCTATCGACAGCGGCTGCATCTGGGCCGCGCGCATTTGACCGCCGATGGAGGGGTAAACCAATGTGACGCGCATCAGATCCCGGGTCCGGCCAAAACAGGAGTTTAGAACCTGAAACAATATAATAGTACCAGGCGCTTCATCTCGGTCTGGAATCCATCGTTTCTGATTTCGAGCCGGCGACCGGGTGGAACGCGGTGTTCAAGAAGGACGTTAGCCTTGGGGCCTGCCCTTGAGTCAATACTCCACGCTTACCAGAAACAATCCCTTGGCTGGCGCCGTGGGCCCGCATTGCGCCGGAAATTCCACGGCTTCCGGCAGGTTGCCCTTGCCCGCCTCGATCAGCGTGCCCACCAGGTTGCGCACCATGTGTTTCAGAAAGCCGCTGCCGCGCACGCGGTAGACCAGGCGGTCCGCCTGGCGTTCCAGCAACGACGAAAAAATGGTGCGCACTTTCGAGTGCCCCTCGGCATCGCGCTCGTCGGCGGCGGCGAAGGCGGAAAAATCGTGCTCGCCTTCGAAATGGCGGGCGAGTTCCGCCATGTGCGCCTCGTCCAGCGGATAGGGGTAGTGGTGCACGAAGCGCCACTCGAACGGGTCGCAGACCGCGCCGCGGAAGATGCGGTACTCGTATGTCTTCGCCCGGGCGTGGAAACGGGGATGAAAATCCACGGGAGCCTCTTCGGCCGAGAGCACGCGAATGGCGGGCGGCAGCAGGCGGTTCATGGCGCGCTGCAGGTTAGCCGCCGGAATCGGATTATCCAGGCTGAAAGCCGCCACCTGCCTGAGTGCGTGCACGCCGGCATCGGTGCGCCCGGAGCCGGCTACGTTGACCGGCTTGCCCTCAATCTCCGCCGCCACCGCCTCCAGCGTTCCCTGAATGGTGGCGAGGCCCGGCTGCACCTGCCAGCCGTGGAAATCGCCCCCGTCGTATGCCAGGGTGATGCGGATGCGGCGGGGCATCGTCGGGCGATCAGGCCGGCCGCGAGCCGGGCTTCACCACCGGAATCCCCTGCTGGCAGAGAGGACATTCCGCCGGATAGTGTGCGGCCACCTGCAGCGTCACCAGGGCCACGCGCTGGACCCCCACGTTCGCCAGGCCTCCGCTGCGGTCGATGATGGAACCGGCCGCCAGCACCGCGGCGCCCGCTTCGCCCAGCGTTTCGATGACATCCTGCGTGCTGCCGCCGGTGGTAATCACGTCTTCGATCACCACCGCCGCTTCCCCCGGTTCCACGCGGAAGCCGCGCCGCAGCACCATCTTCTTGGTTTCCGCATCGCGCTCGGTGAAAATGAATCGGCACCCCACCGCGCGCGCCACTTCGTGCCCGATGATCAGCCCACCCAGCGCCGGAGACACCACCACACCCGGCTTTTCATTCAGCAGCGGCTGCAATTCGGCGGCCAGCATGCGCCCCAGTCTTTCGGCGGCCTGAGGATGCTGCAATACCAGTGCGCTTTGCAGATACTCGCCGCTGTGCAGGCCGCTGGTGAGACGAAAATGGCCCTGCAGATAAGCGCCCGTGGAGCGAAAAAGCTTCAGAACGGAGTCGGCTTGCGGCGTCACAAACGCCAATATACCATTGAGTAAATAGAAATCGGGTCAGTAGACAAAAACCGGGCTGCCATCCCCGCAAAATCTAAAAACCTCTCGTAAGGAAGAGTTATGCGCCAGGCACGACCTTATCTAGCGATTACCTGTACCCTGCTGTTATTGAGCCCCGCCGGCACTCTGGCAGCGGATTCTCCCGGCCATGGGCTGCTAGGACGGATTACCTCGCCCTACAACGTGGCGGACGTTCCGCCTCCCAATTTGGCGAATTCCTCCCGCCTGGAGTCGCTGCTGCGGGCCGGCAATCTCTATCTGTCGCTTCAGGACACTATTGCCCTGGCGCTGGAAAACAATCTCGATATCGCCGTGCAGCGCTACGGCCCGCAACTGGCCGACGCGGCGCTGGCCTCGGCCGAAGCCGGCAGTTTCGCGCGCGGTGTTTCCACCAGCGTCACCGCCGGGCCTTCGAGCGCCTCCGTTTCCAGTTCGGGAACCACCGCCGGCGGCAACCAGAGCGCTTCGGCGCAAGCCAGCTCGGCCAACGCTTCGGCGGTCGGCGGCAGCGTGCTGCAATCCTCGGGGCCGTCCATTCCGTCCCTCGATCCGTCGTTCGGCCTGAGCGGGACCTGGGCGCACAGCACAACCCCGCAAAGCAACACCGTGGTCTCAGGCACCACGTCTTCCGTCTCCGACGCCACCCAGAGCAGCTTCGCCCTCACCAAAGGTTTCCTCACCGGAACCAGCCTCAGCCTGGGTT
>Ga0335081_10019413_pt1 | contig 10992 bp, 4 predicted proteins | sample Lox_Sample_35_FD_206713 | JGI IMG/M metagenome (GOLD analysis project Ga0335081, IMG submission 206713) | Soil microbial communities from Loxahatchee National Wildlife Refuge, Florida, United States - Lox_Sample_3.5 | ecosystem: Environmental > Terrestrial > Soil > Wetlands | place: USA: Florida...
AGGGGTTGGTCGCCGCGTTGTTGACGAGGCCGTCGACGCGCCCGAACTTCTCGACGGCGCGCGCGAACATCGCCTCGACGTCTTCGGCCTTGCCGGTGTGACATGCCACCGCGAGCGCGCGCTCGCCGAGCGCGCTCGCCACGCGATCGAGGTCGGCCTGCTTGCGCGACGCGAGCACGACACGCGCGCCACCTTCGACGCATGCCTTCGCGATCGCTTCGCCGATGCCGCGGCTGGCGCCGGTGATGACGATGACCTTGTCCTTCAGCATGCGCGCGACCCTATATCACGGGTTGACGCGGCGCATCAGCCGATCCATAAAATGAATGACTGTTCATTCAGACCAGCAGAGGCCCCGATGTCCCAGCAGAACTACTACAAGGCCAACCTCCGCGACCTGTCGTTCCTGCTCTTCGAGCAGTTCAAGCTCGACGAGATCATCGGCAAGCCACCGTACGCGAACTGGGGCAAGGACGAGGTGCTCGCGGTGATCGAGGAGGCCTACGGCTGGGTCCAGAAGTACCTCGGCCCGATCAACGCCAGCGGCGACGAGCAAGGCTGCAAGCTCGAGAACGGACAGGTCAAGACGCCGGCCGGCTTCCGCGAGGCGTGGAAGGCGCTGTTCGAGGCCGGCTGGCGGACGCTCGCGATCGAGGAGAAGCACGGCGGGCAAGCCGGCCCGTTCACGCTCGCGATGATGGTCGAGGAGTTCATGTGCGGGTCGTGCACCTCGTTCAACATGTATCCCGCGCTGACCCAGGGCGCGGCCGACGTGATCCTCGCGTTCGGCACGCCGGAGCAGCAGGCGACCTACGTGCAGAAGATGCTGGACGGCACGTGGGCCGGCACGATGTGCCTGACCGAGCCGCAGGCCGGCAGCGACGTCGGCTCGGCCACGACCACCGCGCGCCGCCGCGCCGACGGCACGTACGAGATCAAGGGCACCAAGATCTTCATCTCGGGCGGCGATCAGGACATGACCGACAACATCGTCCACATGGTGCTCGCGCGCACGCCCGATGCGCCGGCGGGCACGCGCGGGCTGTCGCTGTTCATCGTGCCCAAGCGCCGGCCCGACGGCTCGCCGAACGACGTCGCGGTCGCCGGGATCGAGCACAAGATGGGAATCAAGGCGTCGGCGACCGCGCAGCTGGTGTTCGGCGACAGCGGCGGCTGTATCGGCGAGCTGGTCGGCACGACCGAGCAGAAGGGCATGTCGCAGATGTTCCACCTGATGAACTACGCGCGGATCGGCGTGGGCATCCAGGGCCTCGCGCTCGCGTCGTCGGCGTACCTCAACGCGCTCGACTACGCGCGCGATCGCAAGCAGGGCAGCTCGATCATGCACTGGAAGGATGCGACCGCGCCGCGCGTGCCGATCATCGAGCACGCCGACGTGAGGCGCATGCTGCTCGACATGAAGGCCAAGGTCGAGGGCATCCGCGCGCTCGCGGTCAAGCTCACGATGCACATCGACCGCGCCAACGCGCTCGAGCACGCCGGTGACAAGGCGCAGGCCGAGTACCACCACGGCCAGGTAGACCTGCTCGTGCCGCTGCTCAAGTCCTACGGCAGCGATCAGGCGTTCCTGATCTGCGCGACCGCGATCCAGGTCTACGGCGGCGCCGGCTTCCTCAGCGACTGGCCGGTCGAGCAGTACTGCCGCGACTCGAAGATCTTCTCGATCTACGAGGGCACCAACCACATCCAGGCGATGGACCTGGTCGGTCGCAAGCTGATGCAGCGCGGCGGCGCCAACGTCCAGCAGTTCACGCGCGACGTCGGCGCGTTCGTCGCGGCGAACAAGGACCACGCGACGTTCAAGGACGGTGTCGCGGTGCTCGCGCAGGCGATGGAGGCGCTGACCTCGACCGGCGGCAAGTTCATGCTGTGGTTCGGCGGCGGCAAGATCGAGATGGTGCCGGCGGTCGCCAACCGCTTTCTCGAGATGATGGCGGAGACCACGATCGGCTGGCTGCTGCTCGAGCAGGCGGTGATCGCCGAGGCCGCGGCCGGCAAGCTCCCCGCCGATCACCCCGACCGGGCGTTCTATCTCGGCAAGCGCCACGCGGCGCTGTACTTCGCGCACAACGTGCTGCCCGGCGTGCTCGCCAAGGCGCAGGTGATCGCGCGCGAGGATCGCTCGGTGCTCGACATCCCGGCCGCCGCGTTCGCGCCGAGCTGATGCGGGCGCTCGCGCTCGCGATCGTCGTGGCGTGCGCGTCGCCGGCGCCCCCGCCGGTCGCGCCGCCCAGGCCGGTGCCGGCGGCGCCGAGCTGTCGCGATGCCGCCACGCTGCTGCGCGGGGCGCTGCGCGCGAGCGCGCCCGAGCCGAACGACGAGATCGGCAGCGCGCGCGAGGCGGCGATCGCGGCGCGCTGCCGGGACGATCGCTGGCCGGCCGACGTGGTCGCGTGCATCGCCGGCCAGGTCGCGCCGCTGCCGTGCCTCGATCGACTGGCCCAGGCGCAGCGCCAGGCGATGGACGCGGCGGTCGCCGCGATCCACCTGCCCGAGGCGCCGGGCATCGCGTCGGCGCCGGGCTGCGACGCGATCGCCGGGCCGATCGATCGGGGCGATGACGGGCGCGCGGTGGCGGCGCAGCTGCGCGCCGACGCGATCGCGCTCGAGTGCACGCGCGAGACCTGGCCGGCGGTGGTGCGGCAGTGCGTCCACGGCGCGGCCGACGCCGCGGCCCAGGTCGCGTGTCTCGACCAGCTCGACCGCACGCCGCGCGTCGTCGCGCTCACCAAGCTGGCCGACGCGAACGCGATCGCCGCGCGCGCGCTCGACCTGCGCGGCAAGCCCGCCGCGATCACGTGCAGCGCGGTGGTCGCGGCGCACTACGGCGACGCGCGCTGGACCGGCAAGCTGGCCGCGGCGAGCGCCGCCGCTCGCGAGCACGCGATCGCCGCGTCGCGGCGGCTGATGCGCGACGCCTGCACGACCGAGCACTGGAGCGACACGCTGCGCGCGTGCCTGGTCGCCGACGCCGGCGCCGCGTGCTTTGCCGCGCTGGGGGGCCAGTGGCGGTGGGACTATCCCGCGCGAGACGCTGGGCCCTGACGACAACCCGCTGCGATGCCTCGATATTTCGGCCGCCACTCCGATGGCGCCGGGGTAGGTGGCGAGCGAGAATCGGCCGCGATGACGGTGGATCTCGAGCTGACGGTCGTGCGCGAAGGCGGCGACGCGGGCTACCTCGCGGCGTTCGCGATCACCGATCAGCTGCTGGTCGCGGCGGGCGGAACCTCGAATCGCGCGCCCACCGTGCTGGCGTCGTCCAACGCGCGCCACTTCGAGTCGCTGGCGACGCCGCGCCAGCTCGGGCTGCGCGACCTGCTCGCGGTCGGCGACGCGCTGTGGGCGTGCGGCGAGTACGGCCAGCTCGCGAAGTCGACCGATCGCGGCGCGAGCTGGAAGCTGTTCGAGACCGGCACCGAGGCCTGCCTGTTCGGGCTCGCGCTCGGCCCCGACGGCGCGGTGTGGGTGGTCGGCGACGGCGGCTACGCCGCGCGCGTGCTCGGCGATCGGCCCGAGCGCGTCGAGCTCGGCACGACCGCGCGGCTCGCCGCGGTGTACGCGGTGCGCGACGAGATCGTGATGCTCGGCTTCGACGGCCAGCTGCGGCGCTGGCGCGACGGCGCGGTCCGCACGGTCGCGACCGGCGCGACGCGGCCCCTGACCGCGCTCGGGATCTCGCGCACCGGCACGTGGATCGTGATCGGTGACGGCGGGTTCGTCGCGCGCTCGCCGGATGGTGCGTGGTTCTCCAAGGCGCACAGCGGCGTCGAGGTCGACCTCGAGGCGGTCGCGAGCCTGGCCGACGGCCGGCTGGTCGCGGTGGGCGATCGCGGTCAGGTGCTGGTGTCGAGCGACGACGGTCGCTCGTGGAAGGGCGTCGCGAGCGGGCTGACCGCGCACCTGTGGTCGATCGAGCGGTTCGGGCCGGGCGCGATGATCGGCGGCGACGACGGGCTGATCGTCAAGCTCGCGCCGCCGGGCGACGCGACCTGGAGCGACCGGGTCAACGTGTTCGGCGGCGCGCGGCCGCTCGACGCGCTCTTCGCCGCCGGCCCGGAGGGCTTCATCGCGCGCGGCCTCGCGGCGTTTGCCGCAGGGCTCGAGGCCGCGAGCGAGGCCGAGGATGACGAGGCCGGCGAGGAGGTCGACGCCGAGTTCGAGGACGAAGCGGCGGAGCACGAGGACGACGAGGCGGACGACGACAACGCCGCGTACCGCGCGCTCGCCGCCGAGGGCGATGCCGGCTCGTTCGAGCGCGCCTACGGCGTCGCGCTGCCCGCCGACGTCGCGACCCTGCGCGAGGTCGCGAGCGGGCGCGAGCTGTTCCACGAGCTCGAGCTCGAGGACCATCTCATGCCCGACCCCGCGGGCAACCTGTTCGAGCTGCTGGTGCAGCGCGACCAGCACGCCTACCTCGGCACCGGGCTGTACGAGGCGTTCTGCGGCGTGTTCTGCCTCGGCCAGCAGGGCAACGGCGACACCTACCACGTCGAGCTCTACGACCACGACGGGCCGCGCCAGGTGCTGCACTTCGATCACGAGACCGCCGCGTTCACCGGCGTGTTCGCCGATTCGCTCGACTCGCTCGTGTTCCTCGCGGCGGCCATGCACGCGCACGAGGTCCACGCGATCTCCGACGACGCGTTCCACGTCGCCCTGCGCGGGCTGCGCGGCAAGGTCGCGCCGACCTGGCACTTCTCGATGGAGGACCACGACCCCGAGTTCACCAGCCTCGACGCGCAGCGCCGCAACACCGAGTTCTTCTTCTATCGTGCGCGCTGGATCTGCGCGCTGCTCCGCAACGACGGCGTCACCGCGGTCGAGGACGTGCCGCGCCTGTTCATGGCCGACCTCAACCAGAGCGTGCCGCCCGATCAGCTGCCGGCGCGGTTCGAGATGTGCGAGCGCTACATGCCGACCGCGCTGTACGCGATGTGGCGCGCGTTCCTGTTCGACGAGCCGGAGCTCGCGCGCTACCTCGAGCTCGGCCGCAGCCACGCCGCGCGGATCGTGCGCGACGCCGCCGCGCTGATCGACGAGCTGCGCGCCGGGCGCAACGAGCTCGGCACGATCCGCGACGTGCGCGGGTGGCTCGCCGCATTTCGCGCGCTCGACCTCGATCCGCGGCGGGCCGGCCAGCGCGCCGCCGAGGCCGAGCAGCGCGCGAGCGTCGACGCGAGCCGCAGGTCCGAGGCGGCCGCCGAGCTCGCGCGCACGCCCGAGGCGTCGTGGCCCGAGCTGGCGTGGCGCTGGCTCGGCGACGGCGCCGCGCATCGCGCGCTGCTCGCCGAGCTCGATCGCCTGCCGCCGCACGCCGCGCAGATCGCGGCGCTCGACCAGCTGCGCGAGCTGGACGACGCCGAGCGCGAGGCCGCGCTGCCGCGGCTGGCCGCGCAGCTGTCGCCGGAGCTCGAGGCCGTGCTCGCGGGGAGCCTGTTGCGCGACGACCAGCTCGAGGGCGTGCTCCAGCGTCCGGGCGGCGGCGAGCCCGACGCCGGCGGCGGCGACGACGACGGCTCGCCCGGTTGGGAAGCGATCGACCGCGCGCTCGCGCCGATCTACGGCGGACGCGAGCCCGACGCGCACTACGGCACGCAGATCCCGTACGCGCTCGGCGGGCCCGATCCGATCCACGGCATCTCGGTCTACCTGCGCGACGAGCCGGTGCCTCACTTCCACTTCGTCACCTACGGCTTCACCGATCTGTTCGTGAAGGAGACCGACGACCCCGAGGACAGCGGCTTCGGCTTCGAGCTGACGCTGCGCCTCGTGCGCGCGCCCGGCGACACCGAGGTGCCGATGTGGGCGCTCAACTTCCTGCAGAACCTCGGTCGCTACGTCTTCACCAGCGGAAATCGCTTCGCGGCGGGGCACAAGATGGGGCTCAACGGCCCGATCGCGCTCGGCCAGGACACCGCGATCACGGCGATCCTGTTCGCGGACGATCCGGAGCTCGGCGACATCGCGTCGCCGTTCGGCAAGGCGAGGTTCGTCCAGGTCGTCGGCATCACCGACGACGAGTACCGGCTGATCCAGGAGTGGTCGACCACCGGCCTGGTCGACATCCTGCGCGAGAGCCTGCCGATGCTGGTCACCGATCTGGCGCGCGGCTCGGTGCTCGCGACGCCCGCGGTCGCGGCCGCGGTGCGCGCGCGCGTCGATGCCGAAGGCTCGTCGGAGGACATGACGTTCGGCGGCGAGCTCTCGCTCGAGACCGACGGCGAGCGCGTGCGCATCGAGCTCGGCGCGCTGTACGCCGCGGCGCTGCCGCGCGCGATGCGCGGCCGGATCCGCCACGGCCGGTCCTACGTGCTGCGCGGCCGGGATACCTCGCTGCAGCTGGTGCCTGGCGAGACCGCGAGCTGCCGGCTCGACGACACCGGGCTCGAGCTGACCGTGCCGCCGATCGTCGCGGCCGAGATCGAGGCGCGGCTGCGCCCGGGGCTGGCCGGGACGTTCCGGTTCGAGACCTGGCCCGGGCTCGAGATCGTGGTGACGCCGAGCTTCATCCGCGATCGCTCGGGCGACGCGATCGAGGTCAAGGGCATCGCCGATCCCGACGAGGCCAGGCGCATGATCGAGGAGGAGAACGCGCGGGTCGCGGCCGAGCGCGGCGACCAGGGCGGCGACGAGGACGACGACGAGGCCGACGACGACGACGACGACGACGACGAGGACGACGACGCCGCCGCCGACGACGACGAGGCCGACGACGCCGAGGCCGACGACGACGAGGCCGACGCCCCGCCGCGCGCCGAGCGCGTCGCCGCCGCGCTCGCGATGATCGAGCGCGCGCGCCGGCTGGCGCCGGACGACGAGGACACCCAGTTCACCCACGCGATGCTCGCGATCGACGCGGAGCGCAGCGGCATGCCCGGCACGCTGGACGACATCCTCGCGGCGCTGCCGACGTTCGGCCCGTCGGTGCGGATCAACGTCGCGGTGCGGCTCGGCAAGCTCGACCATCCGCGGTTTGCCGAGGCGGTCGATCTCGTGCTCGGCGACACGCTGCCGTCGCGGATCGTCGCGGATCGCACGACCGCGCTCGGGGGCGGCGCCGCGATCGCGTCGTACGGCGACGTCGCGCAGGAGCTGTTCGCCGAGCTCGGCGAGGCGATCCTCGAGCACGCACCCGATCGGATGACCCGGCTGGCGCCGTTGTTGCCGCCCGACGTCGGCCTGCTGAGCGCGCTCGCGTGGAAGGCGATCCAGGCCGAGCAGCGCGACCACGCGATCGTGCTCTACGATCGCCTGCTCCAGCTGCCGATCCCCGAGGCCGGCCAGCTGCGCGGCAACTACCTGCGCGCGCTGAACAACGCGTGCATCCAGGCCCACGCCGCGAAGGCGTACGAGGCCGCGGTGCAGATCGCCGACCGCGCGCAGCCGGTCGCGCACGAGAATCCGTACATCTATCACTCGGCCGCGTGCGCGTACGCCGCCGTCGGTGACTACGCCAAGGCGTTCCAGCAGGTCAAGCTCGCGGTCGAGCACGACTACGATCACCTCGGCAAGGTCGAGGTCGACAGCGATCTCGGGCCGCTGCTCGAGTGGCCCGAGTTCAAGGCGCTGTTCCGCGACTGGCGCGCGAGCAAGGAGGGCAACTGATGTCGGACGTCGTGGTCCACGGGTTGTCGGCGCGGCAGGGCGAGACGGCGTTCGCGTTCATGGTGCTGCGCATGCACGCGCCGATGCCGCGCAGCCAGCTGGTCGAGGTGCTGCGCTATCTGGCGCCGGTCGTGCCCGACGTCGACGCGTTCATCGACGAGCTGCCCGAGCAGCTCGAGGAGGCGATGCAGATCATCGGCCTGCCGTGGGTGCCGCCCGAGGCCGGCCACGCGGTCGACGCGCAGCGCCGGCTGATCGAGACCACCGCCGCGGTCGGCGTCGAGGAGGCGTGGTTCTTCCAGACCGGAACCAGCCTGCCCACGCTCGACGACGACGAACCACAAGACGACGAGGACGAGGACATCGACGACGAGGGCATGCAGACCCGCGAGCAGCCGCGCGCCGAGACCACCGACGACTCGTGGATCACCGACGACCTGTGGGGCAACCACGACGACGTCGCGACCACCCAGCCGATCCCGCGCGCCGAGGACACCGCGAACGATGCGGACGAGGACGAGGACGACGAGGACGACGAGGACGACGACGACGAGGACGGGGACGAGGCCGACGCCTGGACGTTCGGCCCGCCGCCTCAGGCCGCGGCCGTGCGGTTCCCGGTCGACGGCTATCCGGAGATCCTCGAGCAGCTCGACTGGGAGGACTTCGGCATCGCGTTCAAGCTCGCCGGACCGGCGCGGCCGGGCGAGGGCACCGTGCTGCTCGCGTTTCACACGCTGTGGCTCGCGCCGTACGGCGGTCGCTACCGCAACGCGTCGGTGACGTTCGACCGCACGCACCACGCCGCGCACCTGTGGGTCGATCGCTTCGCGGTGCCGTGCTCGGCCGCGGAGCAGGTCCATCACCTGCTGTGGATCCTGAGCAAGCTCGACGAGGTCGTGCCGGTCGTGCGCGCGCGGTTCGCGGGCGCGACGATGGCGCAGAAGTACGGCGGCCTCATGGGCGACACCGGCGAGCCGTTCGTGCTCGGCGGCAACCCGCTGATCGCGGTGCACGCCGAGGGCGGTGAGGCCGCGGTCGATGCCTGGATCGCGCAGCAGACCGACTGGTCGAACGCGGAGCTGGCGTTCATGCTGCGCGAGCTCGCGATCGAGATCGTGACGAGCGGGCCGGCCGAGGCGGAGGACGGCGAAGCGGGAGCCGACGACGGCGAACAGGTCGACGCCGTGTTCGACGACGAGGACGACGACGACGACGACGATGACGACGACGATGACGACGAGGGCGACGACGACGACGACGACGACGAGGACGACGAGGACGACGAGGACGATGACGACGACGATGACGAGGCGGAGGGCAACGCGGACGAGGACCGCGGCCGTCACATCGCGAGCCACGCTGGCGAGGTGCTGACCGCGCGCGCGCTCGCCGGCAAGCTCGATCCGCGGGTGGCCGAGCAGCTGCTGGCGGTGCTGGCACAGCCGCAGCGTTACGAGCATCGCCGCGCGGCGGTGGTCGGCGTGATGGCGGCGTTGCGCTACCGGCCGGCGGTGCCGGCGATGGTGCGCATCCTCGACGAGACGCCGATCGAGAACATGCTCGACTCGGTCGGCAAGGAGGACTTCATCGTCGCGGTCAGCCGCGCGCTCGGCGCGATCGGCGATCCGGCGGCGATCCCCGCGCTCGCGCGGGTCGTGACCGCGGCCGGCGATCACAACGATGCGCCGCGTCCGGCGGCCGCGCAGGCGCTGGCGTCGTGCCTGGCGGCGGCGCCCGAGCCGCGCGAGCTCGACGATGCCGTGCTCGCCCAGCTGCGCGCGACGATCCGTGACTCCGCCGACGACGACGTGATCGCCGAGGCGGAGCTCGCGTATGGCCGGATCGCGGGCGCGCTCGGCCCGGCGCAGCGCGGCGACGCGCGCCGCGAGCTCGAGCAGCTCGAGCTCGACCAGGATGCGTCGATCGCCGTGCTGGCCTACAAGGCCGCGCTCGTGCTCGCCGGCGCGCAGGTCGACACCGCGGAGCTCGCGCCGCTGCTCCACGGCGCGCTCACCGAGCTCGAGTACGACCACGAGTACACGGTCAAGGCGGTGCGGGTCGCGCTGCGGGTCGGCGAGGTCGTGCCGGCGTGCGTCGATCCCGACGACCTGGTATGGCTGACCCGCATGCCGGAGCCAGACGTGCGCGCGCAGGCGCACGCGCTGCTCGCCAGGCTCGGCCGTCCGCTCGCGCCGGCCGCGGTGTACGACGGCGCGTCGGCCCGCGAGCTCGACGATGCCACGCTGGTGCGCGCGATCGCAGCGCCCCACGTGGTCGGCCGCGCCGCGCTGATCGCCGAGGCCGGCCGGCGCGAGCTCGCGGCCGCGCTGCCCGCGATCGTCGCCGCGGCCGACGACGTGATCGCGCGCGCCCGGACCGGCCGCGCGAACCTGCTCGATCACGATCGCGCCACGCTGGCGGCCGCGGTGCGCGCGCTGCGCGCGCGGCTCGACGACGCGGCGATCTCGGTGTTCGATCGCATGCTGCGCCACTCCAACAGCAACGTGAAGTGGGCGCTGCTCGAGGACCCGCCGGCCGACGAGCGGCTGATCGGCGGCATGTTCCACGTGCTCGGCGAGCGCTGGGGCTGGCAGGAGAACACCGCCGAGCGGTGGCTCGCGCAGTTCCAGGGCACGGCCGCGTACGAGGCCGCGCGCGCGGGCGCGCAGCTGACCGACGACGATCGCGACACGAACTAGTGATCGATCCCGAGCAAGACTACGAGCTCGAGCTCGAGCTCGACGAGCCCGACGATCCGCCGGCGCTGGCGCGCAAGCTCGCCGCGCGGCTCGAGGTCGCGCTCGACTCGCTGCCGCCGATCGAGCTGCGCAAGCGCTCGATCGACGCCCGGCGTGGCCGCGTGCGGTTTCACCTCGTGGTCGGCGCCGCCGCACCCGTCGCGGCGCTCGGCGGCGCGCCGCTGCGCGACACCGCCGGCCCGCCGGTCGTGATCGTCGGCGCCGGGCCGGCCGGGATGTTCTGCGCCTACGAGCTGGCGCGCGCCGGCGTGCGCGCCGTGATCGTCGATCGCGGCAAGCCGGTGCAGGCGCGCCGCCGCGACCTCAAGGGCCTGACCCGGCATGGCGTGGTCGATCCGGACTCGAACTACTGCTTCGGCGAGGGCGGCGCGGGGACGTACTCCGACGGCAAGCTGTACACGCGCTCGCACAAGCGCGGCGACGCGCGCGACGTGATCGAGATCCTGGTCGCGCACGGGGCGCCGCGCGACATCCTGATCGACGCGCGTCCGCACATCGGCTCGAACCGCCTGCCGAAGCTCATCACCGCGCTGCGCGAGCACCTCGCCGCGGTCGGCAGCGAGATCCGGTTCGGCTCGCGCGCGACCGAGCTGATCGCGCG
>Ga0335081_10019415_pt1 | contig 10991 bp, 11 predicted proteins | sample Lox_Sample_35_FD_206713 | JGI IMG/M metagenome (GOLD analysis project Ga0335081, IMG submission 206713) | Soil microbial communities from Loxahatchee National Wildlife Refuge, Florida, United States - Lox_Sample_3.5 | ecosystem: Environmental > Terrestrial > Soil > Wetlands | place: USA...
TCCTATGATTGTCAGTAGTCCTATGATCGCGGAATCGAGGATCCATCCCTTCAAGTACCCGACGAGGTCTTCTCCAATGGTGTGAAGCACATTCAGCGTCATTTCAAAGTACTTGTTCGGGACGTGTTCGATGAGCTTCTTCATCGCAGAATCGCCTTGTGCAAGAATGAAGAAGGTGATAAACGGCACGATGGCGAGATTTACGGCATATCCGGCGAGCTTTCCCGCGCTGTCTCCTAGCATCTGGACTACCGAATCCAGGACGACGTGGATCTTTTTGACAAGGTCCTCGGGCTTGATAAACGGGATGTGAGCCGACACGCTGACGGCGACTTCATTCAGTTTGTCATCGAAATTGAAAGTCCTCAGTGCATCGTACATGGAGCGCACAGTCCCGACAAAAAGTGGTATAAGTTGCATCAGAACCAACACGGTCGCAGTCCCGGCAAGAAGGAAGACGACCGCAATGGAGAGGACTCGTCGGAGGCCAAGGCGAAACTCGAGAAACTTCACGATGGGCCTCATGACAAAAGCGGAAAGCCCTGAAACAATCAGGGTCATCACGAGTCCCGAAAAGTACGACGCGATCCAGAAACAAATGATGATCACGGAGAGGATCACGGCAACCTTCAGGAACGGCCTGTTCGACGGTCTGGGAGTCATTGTCGGAAGAGAGATTGAATGGTCTTTTGTACAACTTCGTTTGAGAAACCGTGGCGGAGCAGATACGCCGTCAATCGTTGCCTTTTCTTTGCCGGATCTAATCGCGCCATACTCTGCTTTGTCAGATTCAATCGTCGTGATGCCAGCTCTTTCGCCGCGAGCTTCTGATCCTCCTCGGAGACATTTTCGCGAAGGACTTGTTCGATCGTGACGGACGGGATACCTTTGGCGGCAAGAAGTCTGTGCAGGAGCCTCTGTCCCGTGGCCTTGCGCCGGAGCTTGTCCCGAACGAACATCCTCGCAAACTCGAGATTATTGATAAGGCTGATGGACTCGAAGTGTTGAACGACAGATTCCCCGAGCTCTCTGGAGAAACCTTTCCGTATGAGGTGGTCCAACAATTCTCGTGAGCTGCGGGGTCGGTACGAAATGTAGTTGACGGCAAGATTTTCGGCTTGCTTTCGGAGCTCCGATCCCTTGATCTCGGTGATCGTGTCTTCGTCGATGTTGTCTCCACGCCTTAACCCATACTTGAGAAGGACGGTGTCGCTGACGTCGAACTCAATCGCCCCATCCACATAAATCGCAAACGTACGCTGCTTGTTCTTTCGTTTGACAATCCGTGTAATAATCACCGGAATCCCGCATTAGGCTTTGACAGTCTTCTTGGCTGCAGGGGCTTGTTCGTGTTTCGGCGCCGCTGTGGGTGCAGCTTCTTCAATAATCAGGCCGAATTTTTTCCTGAGCACGGTGTCTATTTCCACCGCGACGGGCTGATTGCTTTGGAGGAATTGTTTCACGGCATCTCTTCCCTGACCGATCCGTTCGTCTTTGTAGGAAAACCATGAACCGCTCTTGGCAATCACATTGGCCTCGACGGCAGTGTCGACGAGATCGCCGAGGCGGGAAATACCTTCATTATAAAGTATGTCAAATTGGGCTTCCTTGAATGGAGGAGCGACTTTATTCTTCACGACTTTGACACGTGTTCTGTTTCCGATGACGCTCTGGCCATCCTTGAGCGCTTCAATTCTCCGAACATCCAGGCGAACGGATGCGTAGAACTTCAGCGCGTTCCCGCCGGTCGTAGTCTCCGGGTTGCCAAACATCACCCCGATTTTTTGTCGGAGCTGGTTTGTGAACATCACCGATGTCTTGGACTTGCTGATGGCGGACGTTAGCTTTCTCAGGGCTTGTGACATGAGCCTTGCTTGTACACCCATAGACGGATCACCCATTTCCCCTTCAATTTCGGCTCGCGGGGTAAGTGCTGCGACGGAATCAATGACGATGATATCGAGTGCGCCGCTACGAACGAGGGTCTCCACGATTTCGAGAGCCTGCTCACCAAATTCCGGTTGTGAAAGAAGCAGGTTGTTCACGTCGACGCCGAGTTTTTTTGCGTAACCGATGTCAAGCGCGTGCTCGGCATCGATGAAGGCAGCGACCCCTCCTCTTTTTTGGGCTTCGGCAATGACGTGCAGACAGATGGTCGTTTTTCCCGACGATTCCGGTCCAAATATCTCAATGACCCGGCCTCGCGGGATTCCTCCGATGCCCAGTGCCGCATCGAGCGAAATAGAACCGGTTGAGATTGAATCGATCTTTGCAATCGGCCCCTCACTGAGCTTCATGATTGAACCTTTGCCGTGCTGCTTTTCGATCTGATCGATCGCGATCTTGAGAGCCTGCAGTCGTGATTCTTTGTTATTGTCTGTCATGGAAGAACTCCGGTTGTGCTTTGAGGGGAAATGATTTCAAGGTGGTGTAAACGGAGCCTGTCGGGTGCAGATCGCTTTTGATGAGAAGAACCTCCGAACAGTCCGTTCGAACTGCATCAAAAGTAATGGATTTTACTTTTGCAGTCAAGCGGCCGAGATTCCTGGTGCCTTTTACTCTTCCGAGGGTGATGTGAGGGTGGAACGTCCGGGGTTCCTGTGGAAAGTCTAGGCGGTCGCAAGCATCCTCCACTCGATGTTGCAGCGATGACAAGTCCTCATTCATCTCTGCTCCAGCCCAAATCACTCGCGGGTGCACGAGGTCCGGGAATGCGCCCACGGTGGCATACACCAACTGAAAGCGCGTCGCGGTTGTCGTCAACGCTGCCAGAGAATCCGACAAGATATCCAACTTCTCAGGTGGTACGTTGCCAAGGAATTTCAATGTAATGTGAAACTTGTCCGGCGTATCCCATTTCACATTGCCGCCCTCCAACTTCAAACTGTCTTGAAGTTCGCTAAGGACGTTCCTGAGTTCGGAAGACGAAGGAAGGGCGATGAAGGAACGGATCGTGAACATGAAGAGGCCTCAAAGGCTTCTACGACTCAATCTTCAGGAGTTTTCTCCGGACGAGTTCCAGCGCTGCCTGGGATGCTCTTTCCTTGAATGAACGACGGTCGCTCGGAAAATTGAACCGAATGGCACTGGTTTGATGACGATCCGAGAACCCAATCCACAATAACCCCACCGGTTTCTCGCTCGTCCCGCCGGTCGGACCTGCGACGCCTGTTGTCGATAGGCCAATATCGCTATTCGACTTTGTTCGGACGCCGAACGCCATCGCTTCAGCAACCTCTCGGCTTACCGCGCCGTGAAGCTTGATAAACGAACTTGGCACGCCAAGTTCCGCCACCTTGGATTCATTCGAGTATGTGACAATGCCGCGTTCAAGATAATGGGAGCTCCCTGAAACGTTGGTGAGACGATCTGCAATCAGGCCGCCGGTGCACGATTCGGCCACGCTGATGGTCAGCTTTCGTTCGGTAAACATTGTTCCAAGAACTTCCTCCAATTCCTCGGTATCGGTCCCATAGATATACCGCTCTGCTTTTGATCGCAATTTCATTTCCACATCGTGCACCAGCTTCTCGGCAGAAGCTCGCGATCCGGCACGCGCTGTAATCCGCAGACGAACGCCTGTCGAACTGGGAAGATAGGCAAGCGTGATCCCTGAATCCGGCGCAAACAGTGATCCTACTTCCCCTATTTGTTCAGCAAGAAGCGACTCGGCAATGCCGGTAGTCTTCAACGTTCGGTGCACAATACTGGTCCCCAGACCCTTGTTCGAGAAGTACGGAACAACGAACTCCTCCATCATTCCTTTCATTTCGACCGGCACACCCGGCATTATGAAGAAGTATTTCTGGTTACGTTCGAAGAGATAGCCCGGGGCTGTGCCGTGATGGTTTTGCATCACTATGCAGCCGCGAGGAACGAGCGCCTGATCCTCGTTTCGTTTTATGAGTGCGATATTGCGCTGTCGGAATCGTTGCTTGATGTTCTCCATCGCAGACGCGTCCACGATTAGGTCTGTCTTGAAAAACTTGCATACCGCCGCTCGCGTGATGTCGTCGTGAGTTGGACCCAACCCGCCTGTCACTGTGACAACGTCGTACGATGCGGAAGCCTTCTCGAACGCTTCAAGGATAGCGGACTCGGTGTCACCGACTGTGGTCATCTTGTCTGCAAAGACTCCAACGGAGTTGAGCTGGCCAGCAATGTAGGCTGCGTTTGAATTGATAACCTGGCCGATGAGGAGCTCATCGCCGATCGAAATAATCTCAGCCCGCAATCCCATAGACACCAAAATGGTGGATGTGAATGGACGGCGAGGACGGTGTTGCATTTGTCCGCGTCATTATACCGAAAAACTTCATTACGTGAATTGTTTGAACAGGGGAATTGAAAAAGCGACCTGCAGGATCAGATTGGTGTAGAATGCGACAACGACATCGTCCATCATGATGCCGAAGCCCCCCTTTGCCTCATCGAATTTTCTGGCCGGAAATGGCTTGAGAATGTCGAGTACTCGGAAAATCAGAAAACCAATTCCCGCCACAACAATACTCTTGGGCAGCAAGAACAGCGAGAACCACATACCAAGGACTTCGTCAATGGTTACCTCTGCAGGATCGTGTCCGTAACGGAGTTCCATGATATCGGCAGCCTTGATCCCGGCGAGGAATACAATGACAGACGCAGGCATGATATAGTATGGCTGTTCAAAACCAGGGATGAAGTAGATTGCGAGGCCCACCAGGCTCCCGACGGTGCCTGAGGCTACGGGGGAGTAGCCTGAAAAAAGTCCTGATGCAAATGCTTTGACGAGAAACGAAGGTTCGTTCGCTCCTCCAGGTCTCCCGTTATTGGGACTCTGTGATTCGACTGGTAACGCCATAGAGCTCACGAAGTGTCTTTTGATTGCCAATCACATAGAGAATGCCAGTCCATACAGTGATAACCGCGATGCAGACCATGACGAAGTAAATGAGTGTTGGGTTGAGCATGATCTCGATCGTATTGCGGTAGGGAAGTAGCCGAGACACGTCGTGGCCAACATAGAGGAGCAAAATGTAGAACAACACGAGGAACTGAAGAAAAGTCTTCGTCTTCGCCAACTTCGAAGTATCAAAAGGCTTGCCTTTGTACTCCGAGTACGACCTCAACAGCGTAATGACAATGTCGCGAAACACAATGACCCAGACTGTCCACGAAGGAACGAGGTCGAGGTAGATGAAGGACACGAAGGCAGCGGACGTCACGATCTTATCGGCGAGCGGGTCAAGGAATGTCCCCCAGCGAGTCACGTATCCCCAACGCCGGGCCACCCAACCATCATACCAATCCGATACCAACGCAAGGAGAAACACGAAAATCGAAAGTTGACGGGAAACCGAGTCTGCCGAAAAAAGAAGCGCCACAAACAGCGGAGTAAGCAGAATCCGCAGGAAAGTCAATTGGTTGGGAGGTGTGAAAAAGTACTTCATGGTGGCAGTCGATGAGTACCGCGCCGGTAGCGAGATTCAATGCAACAATCTACAAAAATTTCCGCTGTCAACAAGTCGCTGACCTGCGAATGAACATTTTTTAACTCGAGAAGGATCCGATAAAGTGCTGCACCTCCGAGACCTTCGACAGGGGGCAAAAAGGCTGCAAATTGAAGCTCCTGCAGGCTGGAAAACAGCAGCACGCTCTCGTCCCCTTACCTCAGGCCGCCCAGCCTCACGCAAATAAAAAATCCCGCCAAAAGACGGGATTCATAATTTTGTAGTGCTGCGTATTGCTGATGATCAGGCTGCCTTGCGCACTTTTCCAGATTTTATGCAGTTTGTACAGACAGTGATTCGTTGAACACTGCCGTCCACAATCGCCCGAACCCTCTGAAGGTTCGGCATAAATCGCCTCGGCGCTCTATTATGCGCGTGGCTGACACTATTCCCTGCCATCGGTTTCTTTCCACAAATTTCACAAACTCGTGCCATCAGATACTCCGGTTGATACGTTTAAGGAAAAACTGAACTAATATAGCCAACAAATCGACGAGAGGCAAGTTTCAGCTCTCATTTTTTTCCACGAACCCTTGAAGCAGAGTACCATGCGTCAATTTGCGCCCCTTTGATTTTTTGGTTATCATATCGGCGCGCATTTTTCGTTCACCGACGAGTTTCTGGACTCCTGCAGAATGAGAATTCCGGAAGACGTCGGAACCTTGCTCGTGAGGAACCATGACGATTTTGGGCATCGAGACATCGTGTGACGAGACATCTGCTGCGATTGTCCGTGATGGACAACTGCTTTCCAATGTCACCACGGTGCAATTGATCCACTCGAAGTACGGCGGTGTTGTTCCAGAGCTGGCCTCCAGAGCACATCAGCAACTTATTGTCCCCATCGTGGGTGAATCTCTTGACAGAGCGGACGTAACGATAAGAGACCTTTCTGCGATTTCGGCAGTGTACGGTCCGGGTCTGATCGGCTCTCTTTTGGTTGGATTGAGTTTTGGGAAGGCGATGGCGATGGGTTTGGGGATTCCCTTTATCGGCGTCAACCACATGGAAGGTCATGTGTTTTCGAATCTCATCGATGAGCCAAAGCCGACCTTTCCATTCATGAATCTCACGGTCTCAGGAGGACATACGCAGCTTGTCCTGGTTAAAGAGCCTTTTGAATACACAGTTCTTGGCGAGACGATCGACGATGCTGCAGGCGAGGCATTCGACAAAGTTGCAAAGATGCTCGAGATCGGATATCCGGGAGGGCAACTGATCGACCGCTACGCGGTCGAGGGTAACCCAAAGGCCGTGGATTTCCCGAGATCCTATCTGGAGGAAGGTTCTTTCGATTTCAGCTTTTCGGGCCTTAAGACTTCCGTACTCTACTATCTGAAGAAATCAGGTTTCGGCCACGGGGCGGTTGAGACGCGTCGCAAGTTCATTGCCGACGTCTGCGCCAGCTTTCAAGCCGCAGTTGTGGACGTGCTCGTCTCCAAGCTTATTGCCGCGGCCAAGCAGTATTCGATCACAAACATCGCCATTGCCGGGGGTGTATCTGCGAACACCCAGTTGCGCCATAGTGCACTGGAAGCTGCGCGAACCAACGGGCTTAGACTCTTTATGCCGAAGTTCGAATACTGCACAGACAACGGGGCAATGATAGCGATGGTCGGCAACTACCGGATGCTCGATGGAGTCCATTCGGACCTTGAGTTGACCGCGGAGCCGGGCCTTTCACTTGCACGATGAGCGTGAAAACGGTCGAACCTTAACTTGCAGTGGCAAACGTGAAGAAATTGACAACGCAGCAAATGAGAATCTGGGTTCTGCCCCCCGCGGGATTGATTCTCGTCTTGTTGTTCGCAGTATACTATGTGTTCTGGATGCCGATGAGTCTGCCAGAACCCGGAGGCAAGGTCGTTGCGATTCCGCGCGGAGTCTCATTTCGATCTGTGACCGACACGCTTGAACGGAACGGTGTTATACGAAGCAAGCTTGCTTTTCAGATAGCGGGCAGATTGTTGGGCTATACGAAGTCCATCAAGGTTGGCAAATACCTCTTTCACTCAGGACTATCGAATTCAGACGTTCTCAGAGACATCAACGAAGGAAAATCGAGAGTGATCATTTCTGTTACCATCCCCGACGGATGGCGCATGGACATGATCGCGAAGAGATTTGCCAGGGACCTTGGCGTCGATGCTGAAAAAATTTCGGCGCTATGTCGGGACTCGGCCTACATTGCAGAACAAGGTTTCCAGGCCGCATCGCTCGAGGGATATCTGATGCCGGACACCTACAATTTCTATTGGCAGACGGATGAACCTGAAATCGTTCAACGAATGGTGAACGGATTTAAGACGTTTCTTGTGGACAGCCTGAAGCAGCGTGTGCGTGCATCGGGCATGACGCTCAACCAGGTGCTGACGCTCGCGTCAATCGTCGAAGGTGAGTCCGGTATCGACGCCGAGCTTCCGACGATCGCCGGCGTCTATCTCAACCGGCTCCGGAAGAACATGAAACTTGAGGCAGACCCGACGATCCAGTACCTCCTTCCCAATGGTCCGCGAAGACTCCGTTTTGCGGACCTGCGTATCGATTCTCCCTACAACACATATCTCTATTACGGATTGCCGCCCGGCCCCGTGAATAACCCCGGGAAGCAGTCCATCCTCAGTGTGTTGTACCCCGAGAGGAACCAGTACCTCTATTTTGTGGCGACCGGAGTTGGTGGTCATCATTTTTCGAAGACATTTTCAGAACACGAAAAAGCTGTGCGGATGTACAAGAAGGTGCGGAGAGAATTGCAGAAGAATCACCGTCAATCCGGTTGACCATTTCCGATGAACCGCCTCCGGCCACCGCTTTCAATTCTGTTTCTTGTTGTTCCCGCGTTCTTCGTGATTTCTTGCGCGAACCAGATTCCTCCGACAGGCGGACCAATCGATACCGTTCCTCCGACGATTGTTTCTACCTACCCGGCACCCTACACTCTTCATTTCAAACACCATCGGTTCGACCTCGAATTTGACAAGTACGTGGACCACCGCTCCGTTGAAGAATCGATTTTCATCTCACCGTACGTCGGCGATCTTGAGTTTGATTGGAGCGGGAAGGAAGTCGAGGTGACGTTTTCCGGAGAACTGCGCGAGAACACAACATATGTCATCAATGTCGGGACAGATGTCAAGGATCTTCGATCGCCGGCAAATCGCATGGCTCAGGCGTTCACCCTGGCATTCTCGACTGGCGGAGAAATCGACCGTGGAGGAATCCGCGGAAGAATCTTTCCCGCGAAATCGTCCGATCATCCCGAAGGGGTCATGATCTTTGCCTATCAGCTGGCAGATCTTGATGCTGATACGCTCGACCCGAGGACGCTGAAGCCAGACTACATTACGCAGACCGGCAAGAATGGCGATTTCTACCTGCAACATTTGTCGTTCGGTCCATACAGGATCTTCGCGGTTCGAGATGAATATCGAAACCTTTTGTATGATCCCGAGACAGACGAATTCGGAGTTCCTTCCCGGGATTTTGTTCTCGCTGCTTCGGATTCACTGGAAGACGATATTCACATACGACTCGCCAGCGAAGACACGACAGCGCCGCGTGTGATCGACGTGGATCCGAAAGATTCCCATCATTTGTTGATTGAATTCTCCGAGTCGATTGATACCAGTTCGGCGGCTCCGATTGTGTTTTCGATCGCAGATTCACTATCAAAGGAACAGCTGAAGATACACTCTCTATTTCCAATCCTGCCGTCATTGTCGAAGTTTATCGCAGTGACCGATAAACAGGATTCAGCGAGGGAATATCGCCTCACCGTTCTTCAGGCGCGCGACCTTGTAGGAATTCCGGTAAGCGCGAGAGCCAATGCGATCAATTTCGCGGGCTCGCGGTACGCTGACACGCTGGCTCCCAAAGTGTCTGCGACGAGCGTTGCGGATAGCTCACGAAACGTCGTCCTGAGGCCGGTTGTTCTGGTTCAGTTCTCCGATGCCGTGCAACGGCAATCACTTGTCAATGCGATTGTTCTCAGCGATAGTTCCGGAAAAGCGGTTCCAATCTCGCTCGACTGGCTCAACGATGCTTCGTGCAGGCTGAAGACTCTGACCGGCTTGTCGGGAAAAACTTGGTACAATCTCACGTTCTTGACCCAGAAGGCGTTGGGGTGGTCAGGAACGAGGTTCACAGATTCCCTGAAGGTGACCCGCTTCGAAACACTGGATGCTGAGGCACTAAGTTCGATTGAAGGCGTTGTGTTCGACGCTGACACAGCGGCGAGGAACGGCAAGATCATTGTAACAGCCGAAGGTGTCGATCAAAAAAATCAAAAGTCGTACTCCGCCGTTGCAATGCAAAACGGAAACTTCATGATTCCGGCGATTGAGGAGGGGCGGTACGTTGTGTACGCATTCAGAGACAGGAACATGAATGAACGATACGATGCAGGACGTCCCTTCCCATTTGTCGGTTCTGAACGATTCGCCTACGCTCCCGACACACTGAAAGTCCGTGCACGCTGGCCGCTCGAAGGTGTAAGGATCGATCTAAGGTAAATTGACTTTCCCTGCATTTTTCCCTACAATATTCTGACATTTTTTTTGTGCAGGAACACAGCTTGGGGAACGGATGTTAAGAAATTACTTGCCCATCTTGATGATGATGGTCGTCGCCGCGTTGTTCGGCGTCGTGATGGGCAAAATTAACGAGCTGATCGGCCCAAAACGCCCCTCAGAAGAAAAACAGACAACCTACGAAAGCGGCATGGAGCCTATTCGGACGGCCCGTGAACGGTTTTCCGTCAAGTTTTACATGGTTGCGATGCTGTTCATCGTCTTTGACATTGAAGTGGTTTTCTTGTATCCGTGGGCGGTCTCGTATAAACAGCTTGGGGTCGCGGGGTTTGTGACAATGTTCGTGTTCATTGCAGTGTTGCTCGTCGGGTACGTTTACGTGTGGAAGAAAGGGGCGTTGGAATGGGACTAGAACACGCATTAGGTGATAGCTTCCTGACTACCAAGGTGGAAGATGCCATCAATTGGTGCCGCAAAAATTCACTTTGGCCGATGCCCATGGGGATATCCTGTTGCGCCATCGAGATGATGGCATTTGCAGGACCTCGATTTGATGCATCAAGGTTTGGTTCTGAAGTGCTTCGATTCTCGCCTCGTCAATCGGACGTCATGCTGGTGGCGGGGACGACGACGTACAAAATGGCGAAGGTGGTCCGGAAAATCTACGACCAAATGCCGGATCCAAAATGGGTTATTGCCATGGGGGCCTGCACTTCCTCCGGTGGCATGTACAGGACCTATTCTGTTGTGCAGGGAATTGATCTCTTCTTGCCCGTCGATGTGTACGTTGCGGGCTGTCCTCCCAGACCGGACAATCTGCTCAATGCATTGATGCTCCTCCAACAGAAAGTCCAACGAGGTGAAAGTCGCGGCAACACGCCCTCCTACATTGGTGATTTCCATCCTACACAACCGGTGGCTGTAACGTAGCCATGGATAACCAGTCGGTTCTTGAGCGTATGAAATCCCATTT
>Ga0335081_10019416_pt1 | contig 10991 bp, 13 predicted proteins | sample Lox_Sample_35_FD_206713 | JGI IMG/M metagenome (GOLD analysis project Ga0335081, IMG submission 206713) | Soil microbial communities from Loxahatchee National Wildlife Refuge, Florida, United States - Lox_Sample_3.5 | ecosystem: Environmental > Terrestrial > Soil > Wetlands | place: USA...
GACCGGTGATCTCATGCAGCCGGCCGGTCACGGTGGGCGAGCACTCCAGGCCCGCCGCCAGGTTGACGTTGGGGATGTGCTGGGCGACGAACTGGTCGAAGTTCACGTCGAGGCTCGTCGCCAGCAGCACCCCTGTGGCGATCATCACCGCCCCCAGGGCGCGTTGCAGCGCGGGCCCGCGTCCCGCGCGGCGCACGTGCTCGAACACCTTCCTGCCGCCGAGCGCGAGCGCCAGCAGCACGGCGCCCGACCCGGCCGCGTATGCCAGCGCCAGCGTCACCGTCCGGCCGGTGGCGGCGCTCACGGAGATCACCGCCGCCAGGATCGGCGAGGCGCAGGGCGTGTACACGAACCCGAGCGCGCCGCCCACCAGCAGCCCCGAGCGGAAGCCGTCGCCCCGCGAGCGGGGGCCGAACCGCGCCAGCCGCGACAGCGGAGCCTCGATGCGGGCCGACAGGGCCGGCGCCAGCAGGCTCACGCCGAACACCAGCAACACCGCGATCGAAAGATCACGCAGCGGGTCGCTGCCGAGGCCGATCCCGCCGACCACGTCCGCGAGTCCCACGATCGTGACGGTGAGGGTCACCGACAGCCCGATCACGATCCCCAGCGGCCGGCGGCGCCCGCCCACCCCGCTCGCGGACAGCAGGGCCGGCAGCACGGGCAGCACGCACGGCGACAGGGCCGTACCGGCCCCCGCGAGCGTCGCGAACACCAAGAGCACGATCATCTGATGTCGCCTTCAGTCTTGCGCGGCCCCGCCGCGTTACGCGCCGGGCGGCGTGCGCATAACCGCGGGCGGCGTGCGCATAACCGCCGGCGGCGTGCGCATAACCGCCGGGCGGCGTCAGCCGCCGTGCAAGCCGTCCATCGAACGGCAGTCGTGCGCTACGCGGCCACCGCGTGGAGCGCGGCGTCGAAGTCGCTCCCCGGGATCGGCCCGATGCACGGCGAGACGGCGCCGGCGGCGCGATACCGCTCGACCCCGGCGCGCACGTCCTCGGCCGAGCCAACGGCGAGGAGGTCTTCGAGGAAGGGGTCCGAGATCGCGTCCTGCATCGCCTGCGGATCTCCGCCGGCCGCGTCGAAGGCCTCGATGTCCGCGGTGAAGCCGCTGCGCCCGATCATCGCCCGGTAGAACGGCAGCGAGAAGTAGGTCAGCAGGTCGCGGCGCATCGCCTCGTAGGCGGGTCCGCGGTCATCGGTGACGGCGCTCGGCACGGCGGCGACGATGTCCACCGCGGCGGGGTCCCGCCCGGCCCGGCGGCTGCCCTCGGCCAGCTCCGGCACGACCACCTGCTCGATGTAGCCGGGGTTGCACAGCCACAGGATCACGCCGTCGGCGATCTCCCCGGCGAGGCGCAGCATGGTGGGGGAGAGGGCGGCGATGTAGATCGGCAGCTCGCTGCGGACGGGGACGCCGTGCAGGTGGAAGCTCGTGCTCCACTTGTCCCCCCGGGGCGGGTCCTCGCCCGCCAGGATCGCGCGCAGGATCGCCACATACTCCCGCATCTCGGCTGCGGGCCGGTCGATCGTCTGGCCGTGCCAGGCCTCCACCACCGGGCGGTGCGAGACGCCGAGGCCGAGCCGCATGCGCCCTTCGGAGAGCTCGTCGACGGTCACGGCGGTCTGGGCCATGGTGGCGGGGGTGCGCGAGTAGATAGGCACCACGCCGCTGCCGAGCTTGATCTCCCTGCTCGACATGGCGTAGGCCGCGAGCACCGTCAGCGAGTCGCGCCCGGCGGTGTGGGTCGTGTACACGGCCTCGTAGCCGAGCGAGTCGGCCAGTTCCACCCGCTCGAGCGCCTGGCTCAACGAGCGCCCGGTCGAGATGAAGCACCCGGTCGCCATGCGGGGGCTGAGGATATGTGAGAGGGGCGGCAGGCGTGCAACGACCGGGGGACGGCCGGTGCGGTCGCCGGGGGGATGGCCGGTGCGGTCGCCGGGGGGAGGGCCGGCGCGGTCGCCGGGGGGATGGCCGGTGCGGTCGCCGCGGGGCCCGGTCAGCCGGCGAGGGTGCGCTCGAGCGCGGCGATCAGCGAGGGGACCTCGGCGCCCGGGTCCTCGGCGGCCAGCAGCCGCTCGGCCTGTGCGCGGCCGCCGATGCCGCGCAATCCACGCTCGCCGTGCTCGGCGAGGAACTCCCGCAGGGCGCGGGTGCGGCGGGCGCGGGTCCGGCGGGCCGCGACGTCCACGCTCTCGCGATGCTGCTCGAGCACGTCCAACAGCTCCCCGATCCCACTGCTCGGGGGCACCGAGGAGATGGCCAGCACCGGCGTGGAGCGGGCGCCGAGCGAGCGCAGCGCGGCGGCCAGGTCGCGGCGGGTGGCGGTCGCGAGCCGCCCGAGGTCGGCCTTGGTCACCACGAGCACGTCCGGGACCTCCATGATCCCCGACTTCAAGAACTGCAGGGCGTCGCCGGCCCCGGGCTGGACGACCACCACGACCGTGTCGGCGGCCTCGGCCACGTCGGTCTCGGCCTGCCCCACGCCGACGGTCTCGATCACGACCACGTCGAAGGCCACGGCGAGCGCCTCGGCGGCGGCGGCGGTCGAGCGGGCCAGGCCGCCGAGCCGCTCCCCGGCGGCGCTCGAGCGGATCAGCACCCCCTCGTCGCCGGCGTCGAAGTCGATCCGCGCGCGGTCCCCCAGCAGCGACCCCCCGGAACGCCGGGAGCTGGGGTCCACGGCCAGCAGGGCGACGGTGCGCCGACGCGCCCGCCACCCCGCCAGGAGCGCCGAGAGCATCGTCGACTTGCCCGCCCCGGGTGGGCCGGTGACGCCGATCACGTGCCCCGGCGCCTCTTCTCCGAGCGCCCCGGGGGCGAGCGCGGAAAGCAGCGACTCCGCCTCGCGGCGGTCCTCCGCTGCGTTGCTCTCCAGCAGGTTCAGCGCCGCGGGCGCCGCATCGAGGTCACGCGCGCGCAGGCGCGCGGCGAGCGCCGCGCCGTCTGGGCTCACGCGGGGGCGCTGCCGGCGGCGAGCGCGGGGCGCTCGGCTTCCGCGGCCAGGAGCGCCACGATCTCGCGCATGATGCGCGTGATGTCGAAGTCCTTCGGCGTGTAGACGGCGGCGGCGCCGGCCTCCCGCAGGTCGGGCACGTCCTGCTCGGGGATGATGCCCCCGACGATCACCGGAGCCTGGACGCCGCGGTCGCGCAGCGCCTCCATCACCGCCGGGATCAGCTCGCGGTGCGAGCCGGACAGGATCGACAGGCCGATCACGTGCACCCCCTCCTGCAGGGCGGAGGCGGCGATCTGGGCGGGCGTCAGGCGGATCCCGTCGTAGACCACGTCCATGCCGGCGTCGCGGGCCCGCAGCGCCACCTGCTCGGCGCCGTTGGAGTGCCCGTCGAGGCCGGGCTTGCCGACCAGCATCTTGGGCCGCCTGCCGAGCTGCTCCTGCAGGCGCTCGACCTCGGCACGCAGCTCGGCGAGCTCCCCGTTGGAGCTCCCGGCGGTTGCCTCCCCGACGCCCGTGGGCGCCCGGTAGCTGCCGAACACCCCGCGCAGCGTCCCGGCCCACTCCCCGGTCGTCACGCCCGCCCGCGCGGCGGCGATCGTGGGGACCATCAGGTTGACCGCGCCGGTCTCGTCGCGGGCGGCCTCGGCCAGCTGCTCCAGCGCCTCGCGCACGGCACCCTCGTCGCGGCCCGAGCGCCACGCTCGCAGCGCCTCGATCTGCTCGGCTTCGAGCGCCGGATCGACGACCAGGATGCCGCCCTCCGCGTCGGCTGTGAGCGGCGACTGCTCGGTCTCCTCGAAGCGGTTCTGGCCGACCACGACCTGCTCGCCGCCCTCGATCCGCCGCAGCCGCTCGCGGTGGGAGTCCACCAGCGCCGCCTTCATGTACGGGACGGCCTCGACGGCCCCGCCATGCTGGGCGACCACGTCCATCTCGGCGCGGGCTCCCTCGAGCAACTCCTGCACCAGCGCGTCCATCACCTTCGAGCCCTCGAAGATGTCCCCGTACTCGAGGATGTCGGTCTCGTAGGCCAGCACCTGCTGGATGCGCAGCGACCATTGCTGGTCCCACGGCCGGGGCAGGCCAAGCGCCTCGTTCCACGCCGGCAGCTGGATCGCGCGCGCCCGCGCGTCGCGCCCGAGCGTCACCGCCAGCGCCTCGAGCACGATCCGCTGGACGTTGTTCTCGGGCTGCACCTCCGTCAGCCCCAGCGAGTTGACCTGCACGCCGTAGCGGAAGCGCAGGTGGCGGGCGTCCTGCACGCCGTAGCGGTCTTTGCCGATCTGCTCCCACAGGATCGACATCGCGCGCAGCTTGGCGTGCTCCTCGATGAAGCGCACGCCGGCGTTGACGAAGAAGGAGATCCGCCCGAAGACCTGTTCCATGAGGTCGGGGTCCACACGCTCGCGGGCCGCGTCGAGCACCGCGACCGCGTTGCTCATCGCGTAGGCGATCTCCTGCACCGGCGTGGCGCCTGCCTCCTGCAGGTGGTAGGAGCAGATGTTGATCGGGTTCCAGCGCGGAACGTGCTCCACCGTGTAGGCGATCATGTCCGCGATCAGCCGCATCGAGGGAGCGGGCGGGAACGCGTAGGTGCCGCGCGCCAGGAACTCCTTGATGATGTCGTTCTGGGTCGTCCCCTGGAGCTGGTCCTCGCCGGCCCCCTGCTGCTCGGCGGTGACGATGTACAGCGCCAGCAGCCACGCGGCGGTGGCATTGATCGTCATCGAGGTGTTCATCTCGTCGAGCGGGATCCCGTCCATCAGCGCCGCCATGTCCCCCCGGTGGGAGATCGGGACGCCTACCTTGCCGACCTCGCCGCGGGAGAGCTCGTCGTCGGGGTCGTAGCCGGTCTGGGTGGGCAGGTCGAAGGCGATCGACAGGCCGGTCTGGCCCTTGGCGAGGTTGCGGCGGTAGAGCTCGTTGGACGCCTTCGCGGTGGAATGACCCGCGTAGGTGCGCATCATCCATGGCCGGTCGCGCTCGGGCAGCCGTGCGGGACGCTCACCGCTCATGCCGTCATTGTACGGGCGCAGCACCGCCTTTATCCTGCGATCAGATGCCCGATACCCTCACCCGCCCCCGCACGTCGGGGCCCGACACCGGCTCCGGCGGCTCGTGGAGGGTGATCGTCCGCAACGACGACCACAACACCTTCGAGCACGTCGCGCGCACGCTCGCGCGCTTCATCCCCGGGGTCTCCCACGAGCGGGGGATGCAGATCGCCGAGCTGATCCACAACAGCGGCCAGGCGATCGTGTACAGCGGCATGCAGGAGCCGGCCGAGCTCTACTGGGAGCAGCTGAAGGACGCGGGCCTGACGATGGCCCCGCTCGAGCGCTGCTAGGCGACGTCCCCGACGGCGCGTCCGCCGTTGCCCTGCCCGTTGCCGGACAGCAGGGCGTCGTCATCGGTGGCGCCCGCGGTCTCGAGGTCCCACCAGTCGTAGAGGACCGGCACCTGATACCAGCTCGAGTGGACCGTGCGGAAGTAGCTCATCTCGGGGCCATCCCAGTAGCGCTCCCAGTCGAGATGGTCCTCGAAGCTCGCCAGCTGCTGGAAGCGGTATTTGTCAGAGCGCGAGCGGTACACCGCGTAGGAGGTCGCCCCGTAGCGCAGGGCGGTGGCGGCGACCTCCTGGAGATCCTTGGCGAAGCCGTTGGCGCGGAACCCGGTGGCGTACCAGGGCACGATCACCGTTCCGGCCATCAGGCGCCGACCTCCGCGTGGATCGCCCCGGGCCCCTCGGCGGTGGCGCCCTGGCCCTCGCTGTCGGCCCCCACGAGGATCGAGATCTTGCCCAGGTGCTTGTTTTCCATCATCAGTTGGTGTGCCTCGCCGACCCCCTCGAAGCCCAGCGTGCGCCACAGCACCGGCCGGATCACGTTGCTTTCGATCAGCTCGTTCGCCTTGTTGCACTCGTAGGCGTTGGCGAAGTGCGAGCCGAGGATCTCCTTCTGGCGCATCCAAAGGTAGGCCACGTTGAAGTCCACGTCGATGCCGGTGGTGCCGGCGCAGATCACGACTTTCCCGAACGGCTTGACCGTGAACACGGAGGTGGGGAAGGTGGCTTTGCCGACGTGCTCGAAGACGATGTCGGGAGCGTCTCCGAGGATGTCCTTGACGCGCTTGGCGAATCCGCGTGCGACCTTGAAGCGCTCGGCCTCCTCCTCGGGCGTCTCGCCGCCCTTGCGCATCATGCCGGCGAACTCGCCCCGGTCGATGTAGTCCTCGGCACCGAGGCGCTTGACCAGCTCGCCCTTCTCGGCGGAGGAGACGACGCCGACGCAGCGCGCGCCCGCGGCCTTGCAGATCTGCGTCGCGAACACGCCGAGACCGCCCGCGGCGCCCCAGATCAGGACGTTGTTGCCCGCCTGCAGTTTGCAGCGGGTCATCAGCATCCTCCAGGCGGTGAAGTACACCAGCCCGTAGGAGGCCGCCTCCTCCCAGCTCAGCGCCGGGGGCTTGTGCAGCAGCTGCTGGGCCTGCACCTTGGTGAACTGCGCGAACGACCCCCAGGTGGTCTCGTACCCCCAGATCATCTGCGAGGGAGCCGCCATCGGGTCCAGACCGTGGACCTCGGGGTCCTCGTAGGAGGCCTGGTTGCAATGCACCACGACCTCGTCGCCGGGCTTCCAGCGGGTGACCCCGGGGCCGACCTTCCAGACGATCCCGGACGCGTCCGACCCGCCGATGTGGTGGCCGTACTGGGGGTGGTCGCCGTAGCGCATCACCGACACCGGCGTGCCGAGCGCCGCCCACACGTTGTTGTAGTTGACCCCCGCCGCCATCACCCGCACGATCACCTCGAAGGCGCCGGGCTCCGGCACGTCGATCTCCTCGATCTGAAAGGCGTCCTTGGGTTCGCCGAAGCGCTCCTCGCGGATGACCCAGGCGGCCATCGTCTTGGGCAGGACGCCGGGCTCGACGTCCACTGTTGAAACCTGTTGCAGATCGATCGCCACTGTCTCTTTCCAAACCTCGCGTGTAGAAGGGCCGCTGAGCCGCCAATCCTAGCCTGGCCCGTGGCCCGCCGGGAACGGGAGCTCCACGACCTCGGCCGTGACGCCCTCCTCGCCCACCTCCAGCGTGCTCCCGGGCTCCGCCTCGCGGCGCACGAGGGCGAGCCCGATCGGGCCCAGGCGGGGTGAGCGGGCATAGCTGCCCAGGCGCCCCACCGTGCGGCCGTCGAGCCGCAGCTCGCTTCCGTGCTGCGCGGGCGCCGACAGGCGCAGGCCCCGCAGGTGTCGGTTGGGGCGGCCCTTGTAGAACAGCCGAGCAACCGTCTCCTGGCCGACGTAACAGCCCTTCGTGAAGCTGACGGCACGGTCGTTGAGGCCGGCCTCCTGGGGGATCACGGTGTCGTCGAGGTCGAGCCCGTAGCGGGGGCGCCCGCTTTCGATCCGCAGGCACTCAGCGGCCTGCTCGCCGATCGCGCCGGCCCCGCGGCCGCGCAGCGCCCCGCAGAGGCGCTCGCGCTCGGACGCCTCGCAGAACACGTCGACCCCGAGGTCGGTCCGTACCGCCAGCGCCTGCACGGAGTCGATCCGCACCGGCGTGCTGGAGTGCTCCTGGAGGGCCAGTGACTCGGCGCCCGCCGTCGCCGCCGAGCCCGGTCCGATCAGCGACAGCAGCCCGCGCTCCACCGTGCGCTTGTGCAGCTCGACGCGGAAGCCGAGCTTGAAGCGGCGGATCATGTCGAACAGCGCCTGCAGCGCCACGCGCTCGGTGTCGAGCAGCAGCATTCCCGCATCACGGTCGCCGTCGGGTACGGCGAGGACGCGCAGGTCCCCGAGCATCTTGCCCTTGTGGGTCAGGAAGGCCGCGTAGCGGCCTTCGCCGGGAGTGAGGCCTGCCAGCTCGTTGGTCACCTGTCCGTTCAGGAACTCGATGGCGTCCGGACCGTCGAGCGCGAGCTTGCCCCGCTCGGAGCGGTCGAGCAGGCCGACGCCCTCGCGGGCGAGCTCGAGCTGTGCGGCGAGGGAGTCCTGCGTGTCGGTGTGCGGCGCGGCGGCTCCCATCAGGTTTCGAGAATAGCCACGCTAGGCTTGCTGGCTGCGATGGCGCTGGCTGACACCTTCCAGGGAATCGTCGAGGAGCTCCCTGAGGACTGGACCGACCTCGAGCTCGACCTGCGGATCGCCGACGAGTCGCGGTACGTCGACGCCGCCCTCTACCTCACCACGTGCAACGCGCGGCCCTACTCCCACCACGACTGGCATTGGCGGCTGCTGGTGGCGAACAACTTCGGGCATGCGGCCGCCGCGCCGACCGTGCACGGCACCCTGTCCCTGCTCGACCAGGCCGGGATCGAGGGCGAGCTCGCCGTTCGCGAGACGCGGGTGGGCCGGGCCGAGGTGATCCCGATGTGGGGCCGCCCGGAGTCCGCCCGCGAGGAGTTCCGCCGGCTTCGCGCCCAATAGGCCGCGATGGCGCGGGTGCTGGTGCTGTGCGCCGACCTGATGTTCGGCTCCCGGATAGCCGCGCAGCTGCAGGGTGCGGCCGAGCAGTTCGAGCTGGTCTCCGACGCGGAGTCGGTGACCGCCCGGCTGAAGGGGCCGGCGGACCTGCGCCCGGAGGTGCTCGTCGTCGACCTCACAGGCGATCCCGAGGAGGGGATTGGCCTGGTGGAGCGGCTCGCCGGGGAGGGTGACGGCTCGAGCGGGCCGGCGGGCAACGCGCCCGGGCCGGCGGTCAGCGAGCCCGGGTCGGCGGTCAGCGAGCCCGGGCCGGGATCGCCCCGCACGCTCGGCTTCTACTCACACGTCGAGGCCGACGTGCGCGAGCGTGCCGAACGGGCGGGCTTCGACCTCGTCGTGCCCCGCTCGCGCATGGCCCGCGAAGGCGCCGCGCTCGTGGGCCGGCTGCTCGAGGGCGCCCCCCGTCGCACCAGCGGATGATCGGGCCGAGCGCCCGGGCCCGGTAGGGCGAGCGCGTCGCGGGCACTGAGGCGGGCGCCGCAGCGCTCGCAGATCCGGTGCTCGTCGACAGCGCCGCCGCAGCCGCGGTGCTCGATCAGCACGGGCGGACCCGCGGGCAGGGGAGCGTGGCGGTCGCCCCACTGCATCAGCGCCACGATCGCGGGCCACAGGTCGATGCCCTTCTCGGTCAGGCGGTATTCGTGACGGGGTGGGCTGTCCTGGTAGCGGCGTCGCTCGAGCACCCCCTGCTCGGTGAGCGTGCACAGCCGCCGCTGCAGGATGTTGCGCGCGATGCCGAGGTCGGCCTGGATCTGCTCGAAGCGACGCAGCCCGAGGAACACGTCGCGGACGATCAGCAGCGACCAGCGCTCGCCGATCACCTCCAGCGCGGAGGCGATGCTGCAGGACTGGCTCTCGTACTCCCGGCCCAGCATCTTGCCACCCAGCATAAGGGACTAAGTTGCATGATGCAACTCACACTGTTATGGTGGGTCGGGTGACGCAGCTCGCGCAGCGCAGTCGCACCTTCAACTGGCACGACCCCCTGGACACGGCCGCGCGGGCGCGCTCCATGTCGGGCCTCGAATACATGGCCGCGATCGCGGCCGGGACGCTGCCGCCTCCCCCGATCGCCGAGCTGATGGGCTTCTCGCTGGTGGAGGTGCAGGAGGGCCGGGCGGTGTTCGCACTGGAGCCGGCCGAGTGGATGTACAACCCGATCGGCTCGGTCCACGGCGGGGTGGCGGCGACGCTGCTGGACTCGTGCATGGGCTGCGCCGTGAACTCGACGCTCCCCGACGGGGCGACGTACACGACGACGGACCTGCAGGTCCGCTACGTACGCGCGATGGGCTCCGACACGGGACGTGTCCTGGCCGAGGGCACGGTCGTCCACTCGGGCACACGCACCGCCACGGCGGAGGGACGGCTGTTCGTCGAGGCCGACGGGAAGCTGATCGCCCACGCGAGCACCGGTTGCGTAATCCTTCGCTAGATGAAGCACTACACGGTGGCCGAAATGGAGGTCACGGACCCAGCCTGGGTGCGCGACTACGTCAACGACGTGACCGGGATGGTGGAGGCCCACGGTGGGCGCTACCTCGCGCGCACCGGCCAGGCGGAGCTGTTCGAGGGCGGGGGCGAGCGCGGACTGCCCCACGTCGTGCTGCTGATCGAGTGGCCCTCCAAAGAGGCGGCCGAGAAGTTCTATGAGAGCGAGGACTACCGGCCCTACCGCGAAGCGCGCAGGGCGGGCTCGCGTGGCGTGTTCCTGCTCGTGGCCGGCGAGGACTCGAGCGGCCGGGCGAGCGTGCCCTCGTGACCTAGCTGGCGAGCGTGGCGGCGTCGCCGCCCAGCTCGGCGAGCTCGGGCGCGTCGGGGTCGAGCGGGACCAGCGCGCCGTTGGCGACGCGCCGCACGCGCTCGATCGGGTACCCGGGTCGCGTGCTCAACGCGGCGCGGATGACCATCCCGTGACACACCACCAGCGCCGGCAGCGGGCCCTGCTCGACGTCGGCGATCGCCGCCGCCACCCGCACGTCCTGTTCGGCGAAGGACTCGCCGCCGGGGAACGCGAACGAGGGGTCCACCGACACGAACCTGTCGAACAGCTCCGGCGCGTGGGCGCGAACCTCCGCGAAGCTGAGGTCGGTCCAGTCGCCGGCGTCGGTCTCCATCAGGCGGGCGTCCTCGCGGGGCGCCAGGCCGATGTGCTCGCCCACGATCCGGGCCGTTTCGAGCGCCCGCAGCAGGGGGCTCGACCACAGCGTCGCGAAGTCGCAGAGGGCCGCCCGCTGGGCCAGCTCCCGCGCTTGGGCGCGGCCGACGTCGTCGAGCGGCACGGGCTGCTGGCCCTGGAAGCGCCCCTCGAGGTTGTAGGCGGTCTGGCCGTGGCGGGCGAGGTACACCTGCGGTCCGGGTCGCCTGCTCACCGTGCCCTGAGCATAATGGGGGGGTGCCCGCCGACGACGCCACCGAGCCGGCGCGTCGCTGAGGGAACGGGGTCCTAGGGCGTGCGCCGGCGTATCACCTTCTCGCGCAACCTCACCCTCTCGCTGTCGCGGACCTGCCGCTGCTACTGCAAGTACTGCTCGTTCGCCACCCACGG